>Ga0315288_10009088_pt1 | contig 12533 bp, 13 predicted proteins | sample YL17G11_20_MG_FD_203454 | JGI IMG/M metagenome (GOLD analysis project Ga0315288, IMG submission 203454) | Sediment microbial communities from Yellowstone Lake, YNP, Wyoming, USA - YL17G11_20 | ecosystem: Environmental > Aquatic > Freshwater > Lake > Sediment | place: USA: Wyoming | collected...
TATGACCAGGCATCACCTCCTTTATTGATTCTCCTGCAAAACCCTACTTGTCTGCCTTGGATATGATCCCTTTCGGATCCAGTAAATTTATGAGAGCCTCTTGGGTATAGACGTTGCTCATCAGGAGATCTTCAAAGCTGACCGTTTCTTTTGCATCGAGTTTTTCGGCCATTTGCAAAACCTCTGTTCTGCTTGAGCCTTTTTCCGGTAATTGGTCCCATGTTCATTTAATTTAATTGTTGATTTAATGAGCTAATGCCTTTTTTATTAGTCAAGCGAGCTGAAAACCTGATGTTGCGTGCATCTACTTTTTCAGTCTATGCTCCAAATTTCTCCAGGCGTTCAAATACTGTGTAAAGTCACGTCCCTCACTGACGTAAGCATTATTTGCAATCAATATTTGGTCTCTCTTTGGGAGACCACGTGTTTCCCAACATTTTAATTTTTCAGTTACCCATAGGTAGGATTGCACCCTGTCTTTGGTGCCGTGGATTCTGGAAAGGCGTCGGTCAAGCTCCTGGGGGGGTATCAAAATGAATTGAGTTTTTTGGGGGTCAAAAGCTTGGAGGACGAACACCCAAAGATTTGCTTTGCTCGCTCGAATCTTCTTCCGGCTGTGGGTCCACCAGCCACAAGCCAGTAGCCCCTCTTGAAACATGGACTCCATATGAGTGACAAGGAAATCACGGGAGAACTTTACCTGCAGGGAGACTAAACATCTGTTTTGGGAATTCGTGACCAAGAGGTCAATACCTTTATCTTTTGCCGGTAGCCAAATATTTATACCCTTAATTTGCTGCTCTATTTTTGACCCAACCAAAAATTCCCCTGCGTGAATTGTGAAGAGGGTTTTCATTTTTAACTCCTCTCTGGCAGGATTGTATCGAATTGAAGAATGTAAGTCAAGGTATTCCCTGAACCGGGATTTCCCTATAATTTTCCAGAGAAATTCAAAATCTCCAAGAATCCCTTACCCTTCCTGACACCCGAAAACTCATCCCACCAAAACCCAACTCGCATCTCGGACGCAATCCGGCGACCGGGGCGGAGATCAAGATATCGGCTAAGAGGGTAGTTAAGATGTGGGAATGAAAGCGGCTGGGGAAGGCGGGAGGAAGCAGCGGCCGGAGAGAGCTTGTTCAGAGCGGATTCGAGAAGCACTCAATCTGGGAGAGAGTTACCCCCCCAATAAGACCGGCTTTGCGAGATCGAATATTGGAAACACCGAGCTGAACATCAGAAGTCGCCCATTATGGGTACCCTCTCCTGCCACGGTTCGGAATTGACGATCTTGGGGGGCTCGGCAGCTTGGCCGGAGATTGAATTTGAGAAGAATGAAGGAGGGGGTACTGTCTGGAATGGATGGTGAGCTTGGTCAGGTTGGATCCTGGGGAGGTTTTAGAATGGGGAGTACCTTGGATAAAGGAAGAGGTGGTAAGAAGCACAAAGAAAAAAATGGGGAGAGCATGGGGAGAGGAAAGAAAAAAGGCGGATTGTAATGAAATAATTAAAAATTTATATTGAGAGTAACTATTTGATTTTGTTGTGGTGCCTGGGACCGGAATCGAACCGGTATGGTGCTAAGCACCGAGGGATTTTAAGTCCCTTGCGTCTACCAATTCCGCCACCCAGGCGCATGAGGGGGCTGAATTCTGCCTTTCTATTATATTGCCCCGCAGATTTTTTTCAAGGAATTTTTGGTGGTTTCGGAAAATTTCGTGAATTCTGGATTCCCGCCTACGCGGGAATGACGACTTTTAACGAGGTCATCATTTTGGCCGTAAAATTTTTTCTTGGAAAAGGGGGGGTTCTCTGATATTTTAGTTATAGGGGAAAACACGAAAAGGCGAGGGCCCAATGGAAACGCAAGCCGGAGACGCCGTTCAGCAACCTGAAGAAACAAAGAATTCTCCCACGGAACAAAGCCTTCCACCGGAGGAGCCCATCATCTTGAAAAAACTTTTTCCCCGTGCCAAGCAGGACCTTGACGCTCTCTTCCCGGAACCGGGCATGAAAAAGCTTCTCAAAGATTTGGTCCGGACCCGGCAGAAGAACGCCCGCTTTTTAAAAAGGGTCAACCTGGGCGAGGTCGAAAAAGAAGAAGAGGATGAACCCGCGGAAACTCCCTGACCTGCTTGGGAGCCAAGCCTAGGACGGACCCAAGGCGAAAGGATGGTCGCATCAATGGCCGGTGTTACCCTGTCCCTAATCGTCGGTTTTTCTCTGGCGTGTTCAGCGGTGTGGTTGGTCTCCCGGATCAATAACCGTTACACTCAACGGGAAAAAGACCTCTCCCGCGTCCTCGCCAAACGTGGAAAAAAGGAGGGGTTTTTCACGGGTATTTTGGCTGCCGACCGGGACCGGGAGGCCGTGGAAGAACCCCGGAGAAGAAGACCTCGGGTCCGATATGAATTAAAAAGGATAGCTGGTAGGGAACATCCCCTTGCTGGAGGCGGCACCCGGATTTGAACCGGGGAATCGCGGTTTTGCAGACCGCTGCCTTACCACTTGGCTATGCCGCCCCGGAACTGGAGCGGGAAACGGGATTTGAACCCGCGACTTCAACCTTGGCAAGGTTGCACTCTACCGCTGAGTTATTCCCGCTCAATCTTTTTGGAGAGCAAAGATATTTTAAAAAAAAGCGACCTTCCTTGTCAAGGGGAAAACCAACCAAGAAACTAACCCAGAGCCGACCCATAAACAGGTTATAGGTTATGGGGAATAGGTTTAAGATTTTCCCTCTTCCGCTGTTTTCCGGTGCTCCCTGTAGAATTTGATGAAATAATCGACTCCGGACCAGATGGTGATGGCCAGGGCCACCCAGAGGATGAGCATTCCCAAGGAATGGAAGTTGATTCCCAGATACTCATAGTGGAGCATCAAGCCAATCAAAGCGATGGTCTGGAAGACCATCTTGGCCTTTCCCCATCCGCTGGCGGCAATGGCCAAACCTTCGAGAGAGGCAATTCCCCTCAGGCCTGTGACCGCTACTTCCCGTCCCACAATTAAGACGACCACCCAAGCGGGGACCCGATCCAAAGGGATCAGCATGATGAAAGCGGAATTGATTAAGAGTTTGTCCGCAAGCGGGTCCAGCAATTTTCCCACGGCAGTCTCACTATTTTGCTGCCGGGCGATGTAGCCGTCCAACAGGTCGGTCAGGGAGGCGGCGCCGAAGAAAAGGGCGGCCAGGAAACTCGCCAGTGGGCCGGGGAAGAAAAGAAACAATACCACAAAAGGAATGGCGGCGATACGGAAAAGGGTAATCAGATTGGGAATATTCCAGATGAGCGGCCGACGAGGGTTTTGGGCCGCGACCCCTGTGGTTCTTTCCATGATCAAGAACCTTGAATTTCAGTTGGTAGAATCAGCAGATTGATCGGGTTTCTTGGGCTCGTTGACGTACTGCTCGTGATAGCGTAGCACCCGCTTGACGTACGTCCGGGTTTCCGGATAGGGAGGAACGCCCCGATACCGGTAGACGGCCTTCTCGCCGGCGTTATATGCCGCCAACGCCAGGTATACGTTCCCTTGGTAAAGATCGAGGAGATAGCGCAGATAGCGAACTCCCCCATCGATGTTATCCTCCGGGTGAAAAGAATCATTTACCCGGAGGGCGTATGCGGTTCCTGGCATAAGCTGCATCAGTCCTCTGGCCCCCACCCGGGAAATAGCCGTGGGATTAAAATTGGATTCGGCCTTGATGACGGCCTTGACCAGGGCATAATCCACGCCGTGCTTCTCCGATGCCTTCCAGATCGTGGCATCATATTTTTCAAAATTTGGGCCCAGGCGAAACTCCACCCGCTTTTCTTTCAGGATCAGCTTAAACTTCCCGTGGGTGGGAACGTTGGTGAAATGGGCCACTCCTTCTTCATCTATATATTTATAGATATCCGCGAAAGATGGGGAAGAGGCCGCTAAACCCATGGCCACCCCTCCGATGATGAGAATGATCCTGATTCGGGATTTTCTCAGAAGCCGACCCCCCTCTGGCCCTTTTATTAAGCTCCCCGGCCGGCGGGAAAACAAATCTTCCCCAGCTTTATAAGATATATTATCGGCTTCCTTTATGCAAGAATTAAATCCTTCCGGCTCCCTTTTCCCGCCGGTGTGGCCCAACCATTAATAATAACAGGGGAAAAGGGAAAAAGGGTTGAATTTTCAACCCTTCGGCAAGCCATGGGACGCCATGTATTTAGTGTAACATTCTTCACTGCAGAAGAAGAGCTTCTTTCCCCTGTAAGAAAGGGCGTAGGATTGACTTTTGGGGATATAGCACTGACAGACCGGGTCCTGCACCAGCTCTTCCGCCGTCTCTTTCGGTTGGGTCATTTTGCTCTTTTTGGGAAAGAGCGCGCGCTTGATCACCCAATAGACCACCGCCAAAATAATGAGGTATATGACTAAACGGGACATAGCTTTTGACTTTCCCCCGGGAGGGGAAGAACCTTTTCTTCTTCCGGCAGCTCCGCGAGGATTTGAGAGACCGTCCTACCCAGAAGAGGATGTATAAGATCGGGAACGATATCGCGCAAGGGGACGAGAACGAATCTACGCTCATGAAGTCGCGGGTGGGGAATCTGCAAAGCCCCCTCGTTGATGACCTCCTGACCGAAGATCAAAATGTCCAGATCAATCACCCGGGGCCCCCAGCGCTCTCTGCGCACACGGCCCATCATCTTCTCGACGCCCAGGAGGAATTTCAACAACTCCGCGGGTTCCATCGAGGTCTCCATGGCGAATACCCCGTTGATGAACCAGTCCTGTTCCTTTTTCTCGACCGGTTCCGTTTGATAGAGGGGTGAACATTGCACGATTCGATTTCTCCCATCTGAAAGGATGGCTTTGATCGCCCGGCGACAATTACCCACCTTGTCGCCCAGATTTGAGCCGACGCCGATATAAACTAACATTTTTCACCGCAGAGACCACAGCGCAGCAGAGCCGCAACCAAAAAACTTTAGCCACAGAGGGCGCAGAGTTCACAGAGATATTAGCAAAAGACAATGCGGGACATGGATAACCAATGATAAACCCAGATAAAATTCATTACAAAAATCTTTACAAAATTTAAAGAGTTTGCACGTTAACAGTACAGAGAACGCCGAGATGAATTGAAATTCAAATCCCTCTGCGTTCTCAGCGTTCTCTGCGGTGAAATTAAAAAACTTTCCGGATTCTTTCCATAGCTTCTTCCAGGCGCCGGTCTGGGACCGTCAGCGAGATGCGGATGTACCCCTCGCCGTGCTGGCCGTAGGCCGTGCCGGCAGCAACCATCACGGCGGCCTTCTCGAAGAGGGCCGTGGTAAAGTCGATGGAGTTTGTTCCTCTGGGGACAGGGATCCAGAGGTAGAAAGTCCCTTTCTGCGGGGTGAAGGAAAGCCCGATCTTGGCAAAAGTCTCCAGGACTAAATTTCGGCGACGGACATATATCTCCATCATCTTTGGAATATTCCGGTCTTCCTGCCTCAGGGCCTGGATGCCGGCATACTGGATGGCGTTGAAAATCCCGGAATCGGTATTCTCCTTGACCTTGCAGAGGGCGGCGAGGATCTGCTTGTTTCCCGCGGCCATGCCGATGCGCCAGCCCGTCATGTTATAGGGCTTGGATAAGGAGTTGAGCTCAATGCCCACGTCCTTCGCCCCGGGGACAGAAAGAAAGCTCAAGGCTTCCTGGTCGTCGAAAAGGATCTCACTGTACGGGTTGTCATGGCAGACGGCAATGTCGTGAGCCCTGGCAAACTCCACCGCTTTGTTGAAAAAAGCCCGAGTGGCGCAGGCCCCCGTGGGATTGTTGGGGTAGTTAAGAAACATGGCTTTGGCGCGCTTTAGAATGGCGGGGGGAATTTGATCGAAGTCCGGGAAATAATCGTTTCGGGCCAGCATGGGCATAGGGTATGGCTCGGCGTTGCCCATGTAAATGCTCGCCCGGTAGGCCGGATACCCCGGGTCGGTCATCAACACCACATCTCCGGGATTGACCACTCCCAGGATGAAATGGTGGCAGCCCTCTTTGGAGCCGATCAATCCCAAGACTTCTCCCTCCGGCTGCAGCTCCACTCCGTATCTTCTCGCGTACCATCTCGCAACTTCCTGGCGAAAGGCCAGCATCCCTTTCTCTTCGTCGATCGGGTACTGATGGTTGATCGGGTCCTGCGCCTGACGGCAAAGCTCGTCGATCACGCTTTGGGGTGTGGGGTCCACCGGGTCACCCACTCCCAGGTTGATGACATCCACGCCCTCCGCCCGGGCTTTGGCAATCTTGTTTCTCAGAGTGACGAATAGATACGGCGGAATCTTCTGCAAACGGTCGGCAACCTGCACGGAACGCCTCCTTGGCAAAATACTCTTATAAATTTTTTTAACACAACTTAGAGGGTCTGGCAAGGGGAATATAAGACAGGGACGCGGGGACACGGGGACGCGGGGACACGGAGACGCGGAGATACGGGGACACGGAGACACGGGGACACGGGGACACGGGGATTCCTTGCTTTAGGCCATTCCTAATAGCTCTTTCACTTTACTTACGGCCGAAGCGGCATCGGCGGCAAACCCATCGGCGCCAATCTGTTTCGCAAATTCCGCTGTTACCGGTGCACCCCCGACAATAATCTTTACACGATTGCTCAGCCCGGTCGCCTTCGCCTTTTCGATGGTCGATTTCATCTGCATCATCGTGGTCGTGAGCAGGGCGGACATGCCGATTATCTTGGCACCATGCTCCTGGGCGGCTGCGATGAACTTCTCGGGAGGGGCATCGATGCCGATGTCCACCAACTCAAACCCCCCTCCTTCCAACATCATACCCACCAGATTCTTGCCGATGTCGTGCAGGTCCCCTTTCACCGTCCCCAGGACGATCTTGGCCATGGTGGCAGTGGTCGATTTGGCCAGAATCGGTTTTAGAACGGCCAGGCCCGCATGCATGGCCCGGGCGGCAATGAGCACTTCGGGGATGTAAATCTCACAATTTTTGAACTTGACGCCGATCTGGTCCATGGACTTGATCAAGCCCTGGCTCAGGATACTCTCGGCCGACTCTCCTCGGTCCAGAGCCTGCTCGGTTAACTTTTTCACCTCTTCCATGTTCCCTTCTGAGAGAGCCTTGTAGACTTTTTCCTGATCAATCATTTTCGTCCTCCCTAAAAGATAATAGTGTTACCACAGAGACCTCGGTGCGGCGTGGCCGCAACCAAAAAATGGAATATTGGAATGTTGATGGTCTCGTAAAAAGTCGTCATTCCCGCGTAGGCGGGAATCCAGGCCCCACGAAACCTATTGAAAAGACTGGATTCCCGTTTCCACGGGAATGACAGAAAAACGAATTTACGGACTTTTTACGATTTCATCAATGTTGATGAAGTCGTAAAAAGTCAGCAGAACGATGGTTTCGTAAAAAACTCCAGATGCAAGGCGCGCAAAAACTGAGGAGTGAAGCGTACTTACACGTACGCTGCAACGACGAAGTTGAAGCGCAACGCAGCAGATGGACTTTTTACGATTTCATCAATGTTGGAATGGTGGAATATTGGGAAAATTGAATGGCCAGGGAAATAAGGTATTACCCGCTTCACCCATCATTCCATTATTCCTTGCCCTTTTTCTCTGCAATCTCCTTGGTTTCATGCATGTTAGGCCGTCATCGGCAGTTTTCCCCACTGCTGGACCATTTCGGTTATCCGCAGAAGCCTTTCGAATTTGGCATCCGGCGGGGTGGTGTCGCTTACCCCAAGAATGAAGCGATCGCCTGGGGCGGTCTCACAAAAAAGATTCTTCATAAACTTTTCAAATTGCTCATCCGACATACTCTGCTCCAGAAGGGCCACGGATGGAACTCCGCCAAAGATCGTAACCTTGCCCTGGAAGGCCTTTTTCACTTCGCTGATCGTAACCTTGGTCATGGGCTGAGGGCAGACCGCCTCGGCGATGTCCATCCCGCTTTCCCGGATGAGGTCAAGCAAACCCTTGTTTTCTCCGTCGCAATGACAAAGAAGAAGCTTCCCTTTGGGATGAAGCAGGTCAGCCAGTTTCTGCAGGTGCGGCATGATATGATCCCGGAAGAAAGGAGGGTAGGTGATCATCTCGTCGTAATTGGCTCCCGAAAAGATTATTTCTGCTGGTGAATCAGCCAGGACCCGGAAGATCTGGTCGAAATAGGGTTCCATGTCTTCGCAAAGCTGGCGCATCTCCTTCGGGTGATCATGCATTTCGAGGTAGAACTTGGTGGCATCCAGAAATTCCTTCATGATATGGTGCATGGGGCTGGCAGATAGATTGGCAAAGGCTGCGGCAAACCCCTTGTCCCCGACCTTTCTTTGAAACTCCAGATAATTCTCATAGTCAGGATGGATCTTCATATGTTTGAAGATGTAACCCAAAATTTTGTAATCCTTTACCTCCTTAATGACATGCTCCAAGATCCAGGTAATGGAAACCCCAGCCCGCTTCATCTCATCGTTATAAAGGATTTTACAGGAAACCGATCCTAGAGGGGTATGATAGATCACATGGGTGGTATCCCCTTCCTTCTTGAATTCCCTTTCCACCCCGACCAGCTCCGGCCGGTAGGCCATTCCCCAGAGGCGGTAAACGCCTAACCCCCTGTCAATATTATCCTCGGGCGAGCGGACATTGAGAAATTCCGGGACAATCTTATGGTACCCTCCGCCGAGATAATCCGCGATCTCATCCAGAGAGGTACTCTGTTTGAATGGCGGGGCAAGCGTTCCCCTCATCGAATTGGAGTTATGCCAGAGATCGATGCGAGGCACCCAGGGAAGCTGATCAGCCTGCTCCCCCCGGGCCGCTTTGAGCATACGTTCTTTATGGGTCATCATGGGAAACTCTCCTCAAGAGTTTTTACCAGCGGATAAGCTTATCCGGCAACCAGAGGGCAATCTGTGGAAACATGGTTACGAAGGCAATCCCCACGAGCTGAAGAAACATGTAGGCCACGATCCCCTTAAAAATCTCATTCGTGGTTATTTCCGGTGGGGCAATCGCTTTCAAGTAGAAGATCGCTGGCGCCATCGGTGGAGTCAGGTAAGAAGTTTGAATCATCATGATGAAAAGGGTGCCGAACCAGATCGGATCAAAGCCCAGTTTAGCGATGATGGGAGAGAAGATGGGCACGAAGACGAGCAGGATGCTGGCCCAGTCCAGAATGAACCCCGCGAGATAGATAATGAAAAGGAAGAGGATCAATACGCCCCATGGACCCAGGCGCAGAGCAGCCAATATTTTTTCCGTCGCCTCACCCCCACCCATCCCCAGAAATACACCGCTGAACATGAAGCCCCCGACGAGGATGATCATCATCATGCTGGAGATTCTCAAGGTCTGGATGACGGTTTCCTTCATGACCTGCAGGGTGAAATTTCCGTAGGCAATGGTCAGGATGATACTGCCGAAAGCCCCCAGGGCCGCGGCTTCAGTGGGAGGGGACAGGCCGAGGACGATACTTCCCATGACGGAAAAGATAAGGGCCAGAGAAGGGACCATGCCCGTTGCGGTGATGACCAGTTTCTGCTTGAGGGGAATCCTGGATTCCTCTGGGGGAATCGCCGGCGCAAAGACCGGGTTTAAATTCGAACGTACGGCGATATAGATAATGTAAATGGTAGAGAGCAGCAATCCAGGTAAGATGGTGGAGATCAGGAGTCGGCCGACGGATAAACCTGCTGCCGGACCGTACACGACGGTCACAACGCTCGGCGGAATAAGAGTCCCCAGCGCCCCGCCCGCGCAGATCGTTCCGCAGATGAGGGAGTGATTATAATTGCGCTTGAGCATGGCCGGAATGGCCATGACGCCGACCATGACTTCGGAGGCTCCGATGATTCCGGTACAGGCGGCAATGATGGTGCACATTAATATCGTTGAAATGGCCAGCCCCCCTTTTAGACGCCCGGTCCAGATGCTGATGGCTTCAAAGAGTTTTTTGGCGATGCCGGAACGTTCGAGCATGGTGCCCATGAAGATAAAAAGAGGAACGGCAGCCAGCACATAGTTGTCGGCCATGCCGTAGACCCGCCGGATCAACATTGGGGGAAGGCTGGTCCCGAATCCAAAAATTCCGAAGATCAGAGCGATGCCCATCAAACAGAAGGCGACAGGAAATCCTCCGAAAATGCTGACAAGCATGACTGGGAACATCAGAAGAGAAAAATATTCTGAGCTCATAATTCTTTTCCCCGGATCCCTAAAAATGCGTTCCGGATGAATTCTGCGATGCCTTGAAGAAACAACAAGAAAATGGCGAACACCACAACAGCTTTAAAAGGATAAAGAATGGGTCTCCAGGGGCTTAAGCCGGATTTTTCCCCCATTTCAAAGGATTGGATTACGAATCCTGCCCCGCCATAAATGAGGACCAGCATTACCGGGAAGAAAAAGACCAGGTAACCGACCGTATCGATAATAGCCTGTCCCCGGGGTCGGACATGCTGGTAGAGGATATCGATGCGGATATGGGATTTCAAATGGAGGGTGTAGGCCGCCCCGAGTAAAAAATGAGAGCCGTATAGAAAATAGGTAATCTCGTAAGACCATATGGTGGGTCTTCCGAGGAGGTACCTGGCGACAAATTCGTAGACCAGGGCCAATACATTGGGGATAACGATCCAGGCGATTACTTTCCCCACCCGAGTACTAATCGCGTCGATCGTTTTCAGAACGGGATTAAACCCACCCATTTGTTTTTACGCTCTTCTTAGCGGAAGGGGGCCTGGCCTCCTGCCGAGCCCCCTTTGATCGGCGAATACCCAGGAACGATTTATTCATAGTGGAGAATTCGGTTTCGCTCCACGTTTTTCCATTTCTCAGAAAAGGTCTTCTGGGAGGTCCAAAGCTTCTTAAACCAGTCGTCCTTCGCTTTCGCAATCTGTTGATCGGCCCATTCATAACCGAGCCGTCTCGCCTCACTCTGGACTTTCGGGGAAAGCTCCATGATCACGTTGCCGCGTTTCTTGAAGGTTTCAAAGGCTGGAATATCCAGGACACCAATTTTGGTCCATGATTCCAGGGTGGTAATCTTGGCCGCTTCCTCTACCATGGCCTTCAGGTCATCCGGGAGTTCCTCCCATGCTTTCGGGTTGATAAAATATTCGAAGGGCGCGCTGGGCTGATGAACCCCGGGGATGATGACATACTTGGCGATTTCATGTAAACCCATGGTCAGGTTTTCTCCAGGAGTGGCCCATTCGGTCGCATCAATTACCTTTCTTTCCAGGGCCGGTAATACCTCGCCTCCGGGAAGGGAAACGACCGAGGCCCCCAACTTCGGAAGAATGTCGGCCCAGGCGCCCACCGTACGGAATTTGATCCCTTTCAGGTCTTCTAAATTCCGGATCGGCTTGTGGGAGTGGGCGAAAACTTCCGTCGGGCGCAGGCCGCCCGGAAAGGCGACAACATTGAATACTTGTCGCCGAAAATCCTGCCAGAGTTTGTATCCGTCACTCTGGTACATCCAGTGGATCATGACCTCGGAAATCGGGCTGCCCGCAAATCCGCCGATGATACAGGATGCCGGGTGTATGCCGATATCATACCCGGGCCAGGAATGACCCATCTGACAGACCCCTCTCCGGACGGCATCCACGATTTCCAGCGCTGGAGCGATGGCTCCCGCCGGAAATATATCGATGACCAGCCGGCCGCCGCTCATCTTTTTAACCACGTCCGGTAGAACCTTGGCCATGTCCGTGTACAGAGGTTGACCGGTTGGCCAGCTCGTCCCCATTCTCCACTTAAATGTTTTGGCCTGGGCATGGACTCTTCTCGTCCCCCCCAAAACTGCCCCCGCACCCAATGTGGCCGCTGCCGCGGTCTTTAAAAAATCCCTTCTCGTCTTTTTCATCGTCCTTTCCTCCTTCCTCCCCGGGAGATTTTAATGAGACCTTAATCTACATAAAAATTCTTTTGGCGTCAATAAAGATGAAGTAGTAAAAGTCGTCACTCCGGTGGAAACCGGAGTCCAAAGAATCCTTAAGGGTTTGAAAGAACTGGATTCCGGCTTTCGCCGGAATGACGGAACAAGTGAGTTTTGCAAGAAGCCCAATGTTATATTCTTATCGGGTACGTGCCAAATTCCAAAGCCGTCTCCCGCATGGCCTGGTAATTTTCGAACCGGGCCCAGTTGGGGACGGAATTCCCGGAACTCAGGGCATACCCGCCTCCTGGGGCGATATCCCGGATCGTCTTCTTGGTCAGCTCCCGGACTTCTTCCGGGGTCCCCCTGGCCAGCAGATCGGTGTTAATATTTCCCAGGATCCCCAATTTCTTGCCCACCCTGGCTTTCACTTCGCGAATATCCATGCTGGTGGGGTCTATGGGGTGGATGGCATCGAACCCGATGGCGATCAAATCATCCATAAGCGGCCAGATATTTCCGTCGGAATGAAAGAAAAAGAGCAGGCCTTGTTTTTTGGCCAGCGCTCCCAGCTCTTCATACCAGGGGAAGACATATTTCCTGAAAAATTTGGGGGCGATCATGGGCCCAGACCCGTAGGATAGATCGTCCACAACCC
>Ga0315288_10009089_pt1 | contig 12533 bp, 9 predicted proteins | sample YL17G11_20_MG_FD_203454 | JGI IMG/M metagenome (GOLD analysis project Ga0315288, IMG submission 203454) | Sediment microbial communities from Yellowstone Lake, YNP, Wyoming, USA - YL17G11_20 | ecosystem: Environmental > Aquatic > Freshwater > Lake > Sediment | place: USA: Wyoming | collected...
TTCGTGGACCACTACATCACCGGCAGATCCATCCAGAAGAGCGGATCAACGGCCTCGTGATGCGCGTACACCGCGAAATGCAGATGAGACCCGGTCGCCACTCCCGTTGCTCCCACTCGCCCGATCACCTCTCCCCTCCGCACCTGCTGCCTCGCGCTCACCTCTATCCGCGACATGTGCAGGTACAGTGTTGACACCCCCCGCCCATGGTCAAGTATCACCGTCTGCCCGTGCAGCAGAAAGGAGTCATCGGCCAACGACACCACCCCATCCGCCGCCGCCCTCACGGCCGTCCCCTCCGGCGCCGCGATGTCTATCCCCCGGTGTCGGTAGCTGAACTTCCCGTTCACATATCGCTCCAGCCCAAACGACGTGCTGATGCGCCCCTCCGCCGGCCTGGCGAAGCTCCCCCTCCACCGCCGGTCCGCACTCACCCGGTCCAGCGCCTCCCCAATCAGTTTCCTCTCCCGCTCCGTCTCCGGCGCCGAATACTTGCTCTCCTGGCTCCCAGACAGCCTCAGGTGCTGCACCCCGAATTTCCGCCTCCCCACCTCCACCTCCACCCGCTCCTGCCCCATCTCCCTATCCACATACTTCCAGTAGACCGTCATATGGCTGCCGCCCGCCTTCGTTCTCAGCGATACCGGCAGCACCACCTCATACCCATCGCCGTTACAAAGCAACTGGTACGACGCCTCCCCCCACGTGCATGCGGCCCTCAGAAGATCCTTCTCCGGCCGCATCTCCACAAACATCACGTCCCCCACCCGCGGGCTTTTCGGAACCACCGTGATCCTCGGCGACGCCGCTCCGGCGCGGATGCTCCCCAGCAACGCGCCTGCCACCGCCGCGCAGACCAACAACCTCCTCATCGCAACCCAACCGTGAACTTCTCGACCATGTGGTGCGGATAGTACGATTCCTTCGCGCGCCGCAGCCCCTCCACCCCTAGGTCCTGCTCCCGGTTCACGTACCGCACGTGTGACCATTCCTGTTCCAAGAACTGCTGGTTTATCAACTGGTACAGACCGTGAAAGGCCGCGTTCGCCTTCTCTATATGTATCACGACCGTGTCCGGGTTAAGCAGCTCCCCCAGCGTGAACGCCTCTATCTTTCCCTCGATCTCGATGCAGCCCCCCGTCACCCCAAGCGCCTCGAAGTTCGCCAGCACCTCCTTCACCGCCCCCGCCTCCGCCCGCAGCGTCGCCACCAGATCGCAGTGCTTCTCATCACACCACCGATCCTGCAGCTCCTGACAGGCCGGCACTAGCTCGGGCGTCAGCCTCCGATACGCGAACGCGTGTTGGCTCTTGAACTGCTCGAGATGATTCCGCTTCCGGTGATATCGGTTCCCACTCAGCTCGATCAGATCCTCCACCAGATATACGTAGTCCCAGCTATCCCGATCGCTCGCGATGGCGAACTCTGGCTCGCTCACCCCCAGCCGTTCAAGATCGCGCGCCGTCGCCCGCGCCATCCTCGCCGCATGCCCATTCGCCGCCATGTGCTCCAGACACCGCCGCACCGCTGTCGCCTCCGGCCCTTCCCCCAGCAGCGGGAGCAGAAACGAGTCCTCCGGGTCCGCCCGCCAGGAGAACACTGCCACGGCGCTATCCACGCGCGACACCTGAAGCTGGTACGCCTCCCGCCACATGTACAGATTCGTGAACGTCAGCTCCGACTGCTCGCGCCGCGCCGCCGCAAGCAGCCCGCTCACCACCTCGCGGTGCGGCAACTCCAGCGGCCTCATTTCGGGAAAGCCAGGGAAATCGTCCACTGCCTCCGCCTCTCTAGCCAATCCCGTGAATCGCCGCCGCCACGGCCCCCATGAGAGCCGTGTCGTGCCCCAGCGAACTCAGACGAACGCGCGGAGCTGGCACGATCTTGAGGTGCTCCCTCATCACGCGCGCCGCCTCGCTCACCAGCCACTCGCCCCGCCCCAACGCCACGCCCCCACCCATCACGATCACAGCCGGGGCCCACATGGCAGCAAGGTTCCGCAACCCTTGCCCGAGATTCCAGGCCACCTCCTCCCACTCGCCGTCGTCGAGGTCCTCGGCCGGCTTGTGGTAGACTCGCCGAATCCCGTTGCCCGAGATCAGCGCCTCGAGACAGTCGGGGAGGCCGCATTCGCAGGCGATCGCCTTCGCGTTGGAGCATCGCCACAGAATGCTCTGGTGGCCGACCTCCGGGTGAGCCGAGTCGCCTCCGCGGTAGATGCGGCCGTTCACAATGAAGCCACCTCCCATCCCCGTGCTCAAGGTGAGGTAGAGCATGGGGTCGGCGGTCTCGCCACCGAAGATGTGCTCGCCGAGCGCGGCAATGTTGGTGTCAACATCTACGTGAAAGGGGCAGCCCCACTTCTCCTGCATCACCGCCTTGAGCGGAACCTCTCGCCACTCAGGCTGGTGCAGCGGCGAAACCACCCCCGTCTTCCAATCCAATGGGCCGCCGATGGCGGCGCCGAGGCCCACGACCTTCCCTTCCGTGGCCACCTCGGCGATCATCCGATGCAGGAGGTCAAGCCCCTCGCGCAGTTCTGACGGGGTGGCGGCTCTCGCGCGGGCGGTAATCACGCCGTCTTCCCGCGCGGCCGCCGCCATGAATTTCGTGCCCCCGATGTCCAAGCCAACATAGACGCCCATATCGCCCGCTGACTTCCTTCACGAGGCCGGCCGGGTCTCCGCTGCAGCCGGCAACCTCATATCCGTGTTCCCGCCAGTGGCGACGGTCGCCACCAAAATCGCCAAGAACCCTCTTGACAGTACTTATCAAACATGGTATATGATTACCGATGATTACCGATGATAGCCATTCCAAGGAGCCCGATCATGCGCGCAAGACCTGACCCGGCTGATCCGACCGCCGACCTCATCTGGCTTTGCCGCCGACTTGCCTCAGCCCTGCATGGCGGCGCCAAACCGGTGTCCGCCCTCGACGCCGTTGCCGCCGAGGCGCCACCCTCCCTCGCCAAGACCATCAAGGCGATGCGCGGTCATCTCGCCTCCGGGGACTGCATGGGGCGCGGCCTTGCCCAGCTTGGGTTGCCCTCCTATATCTGGGGGGCGATTTTCAGCGGTGAAGTGTGCGGCGAGCTAGAGCAAGCCGCGACGCTGCTCGCCGACCGCCTCGAGCTGGAGCGGTCGCTCCCACCTCCGGCGAACCCCAGGCGACACTCCCTATCCCTTGCCTTTGGCCGGCTGGGCCTCCTCCTCGCGCTGCATGCCCCTATGCTGACCGCCCTCGAGGCCGCCGCCGAAAGCCTGCCTGACCCCAAGGTCCGCTCCCATCTCTTAGCGGCGCGCGAGGCCGTCACGCGGGGCGCCGACCTCGCCGACGCCCTCGCCCAGCTTGCCCCTGATCTCCCGCCCATGACCCTCGACATGATCCGCGACGCAGAGCGCGACGGCCGACTGCCCGAGGCACTGCCGGTCATTGCCGATTACCTGCTCGATGTTGCCGCCGACAAGCCCGTTCGCCGCGCACACAAGGAGGTGCGACATGGCTAGGAAGAAAGCGCAGCCAACCAAAGACGCCGCCCCAGGTGAGGTCCTCGACCTCAAGGCCGCCGCCGATTTCCTCAAGGTCAGCAAGCCGACTTTCTACCGCTGGCTCGCCCAGGGCAAGATCAAGGGCCACAAGGCCGGCGCCCAGTGGCGCTTCTACCGGGCCGATCTCGGGAAGTTCCTCCACACCGAAGAGCCCTCCGCCCTTCACGTTGACGCCGACGCCCTCCGCCAGGCCGTCCAGCAGGCGCGCAAGGCCCGGGGCCTCAAGCCGATCCAGTGGCCCTCCTCCGAAACCCCTGAGGAAGCCACCGTCATCGCCACTGTCAACACCCTCATCACCGATGCCATCGAAGCCCACGCCAGCGACATCCACCTCGACAACAACGTGGACGAGATGCTCGTGCGCTACCGTGTCGACGGCGTGCTGAGCGAGATCATGTCCCTGCCGCGCGACGCCGCCCGCCCCCTCGTCTCCCGCCTCAAGCTCATGGCCGACATGGATATCAGCGAGCGACGCCTGCCCGACAACGGGCGCATCTCGATCCGGCACCAGGGCCGCGACTACGACATCCGTGTCACGACCGTCCCCGCTATCTTCGGCGAGAGCGCCATCTGCCGAATACTGGACCAAAGCAGCGTCCTAATCGGCCTGGACAGGCTCGGCCTGTTGAGGCCGATGCAGCAGGCCTTCGAGAAGGCGCTCCACCTCCCCCAGGGCATTATCGTCGTCACCGGCCCCGCCGGTTCGGGCCGCACGACCACCCTCTACTCCTCCCTCAACCTGGTCAACTCACCCGAGAAGAAGATCTGCACCATCGAAGACCCCGTCGAATACCGTCTCCGCAACGTCATGCAGGTCCACGTCAACCGCAAGGCCGGCCTCACGACCGCCGTCGCCCTCCGCACCTTCATGCGTTCCGACCCTGACATCATCATGGTCGGCGATCTCCGCGACCTGGAAACCGCAGAAGCCTGCGTCAACGCCGCCATGACCGGCCATCTGGTTCTCACCTGCATGCTCCCGGCCGATGCCATCTCGGTCATCACTCGGCTCACGGAAATGGGCCTCGAGCCGTTCCTGATAGGGGCCTCTCTCAACGCGGTCCTCGCGCAACGCCTTGTCCGCCGCGTCTGCCAGAACTGTAAGACGCATTATCAGCCATCCCCGGAGCTGCTTGCTCGCCTCGGCCGGGCGACGGGGGTGGATCTATCCGAGGGGCACTTTGTTCGCGGCACAGCCTGCGCCGAATGCCATCAGACCGGTTACCGCGGTCGCGTTGCTGTGTTCGAGTTGCTCGATGTCAACGATCGTCTTCGCGCGCTGATCGCCGCGCCCTCCACAATCGAGGAACTGCGCGCCGCCGCGATCGAGTCGGGCATGACCACCTTGCTCAAAGACGGGGTTGAGAAAGCGAGGCAGGGAATCACCACCCCAGAGGAGGTCCTCCGCGTCCTGGCCGCCCACCACAAAGAGATCTTCGAGGTGAAAAGCTAACCGCCGGATGAACCTTCTCAGCCGCTTTTCGCGTCTTCATATAGTGGAGCGATCAAGTCATCTCGCGCGAGGAAAGTCATGTCTTCTGGACACCCGGCCTTGATGGTGTATGCAAGCGCTTTGTCGAATTTCTTTTTTGCTCTTGACAAACCGTCCGGCCCTGGCTATACTCCCGGCTCACATCAGCCGTTCAGGCGGAAAGGAGCTGGTCAAGATGATCTGTCGTCTCAGGATCCATAACCTGATTCACCTCGGCCAGCCCATACTGCCTGGGGCGCTTACCTGCTAGCTTCACTTCCCTAACTCTCGGCAACAACGCCACAGGCATCGGGTCCTGTGGCGTTTTCGCATTTCCGGGCAGGCCGCACCAACACATCACCACTCCCAGGGGGAGAAGCATGTCACCTAACGAACAATCGCTAGTAAGGCATTGGTGCAAACGCTTAAAGGCGCTATTGCCCCAGGCCGCCCGGCTCGGTCTGCTGGCGCTAGCCGCGGTTGCGCTGCTGTGCGCGCGTGCCGGCGCCGATGAGCCTGTGCCCTCGACCGAAGCGGGCCCGCCCACCATCGCGGCTGTGCTCGTATCGCAGCCCCCGACCGTTGACGGTGCCCTGGACGATCCGTGCTGGCAGGCTGCGAGCCGCGTCGAGGGCTTCTGGCGGACGGCCCACGACGCGCCCGAGTTCGAGAAGACGGAGGCCTGGCTCTGCTACGACGCCCGCGCCATCTACGTCGCCTTCCGCTGCCACGACTCGGAGCCGACCGGAATTCGCTGCACCCAGAAGAAGCGACAGGGCAGCATGGGTGACGACGATTTCGTCAGCCTCTGGCTCGATGTCTCCAACACCGGGGGCACCTTCTACATGTTTCGGGTCAACCCGGCCGGAACGCAGATGGACCGCGTGCCGGGCGGCACGTCGGAGAAGATCGAGTGGAAGGGCGACTGGCGCGCCGCCGCCAAGACCAATGACTGTGGCTGGACGGCCGAGATCGAGATACCGTTCTCGATCCTGCGTTATCCCCAGGGCCAGTCGCAGTTCCGATTCGACCTGGAGCGCCAGCTCGCGCGTAAACAGGATACCTCACTCTGGCCGGCCGGGTTCGCGCGCAAGTTTGACGCTGATGATTGTGCGCGCTGGACCGGCATCTCGACGCCGCCGGTCCCCTTCAAGTGCGTCGTCATGCCGTACGCGCTCTCCGTGTTCTCCGATGAGGATGAGGATCGCGAGCCCCTCACCGCCGGCCTCGACGTCAAGGGCGCCTTCCCTAACGGCGTCGTCGGCCTCGCCACCGTCAACCCTGACTTCCGCAACCTCGAGGATGTCGTGGAGACGATAGACTTCACCTTCGTCGAGCGGTATCTGCCAGAATATCGCCCCTTCTTTCAGGAGGGGAACTGGTACTTCCCGCCCAGCTCGATCTTCTACAGCCGCCGTGTCGAGGACTTCGACATCGGCCTCAAGTCCTTCGGGGCGATCGGCCAAGATGCGTTCGGCATTCTGGACACCTACAGCCGCGGCGGCGAGAGCCACCTCGCCTGGGACTTCGAGCATCGGTTTGGCACCACGGGCTTGGTCGCCGTTTTCGGGGTTGCGCCGCGCATTCCCGACGAGCCGCGCAACCTCTCCGGCGGCGTGTACGCCGACCGCGGGTGGCCCTTCGACGGGGGTTCCCGCTACGCGAGTGGTTCCTGGATGGCCTCCCGCACCGATGGCGAAGGTGGAGACGACACACGGGTCGAGTTCCATGCAGGCACCAATCTCCGGCAAGGGATAGGCTACCATCTCGAGTACATGGCCATAGGCCCTGAGTTCACGGCGACAGATGGGTACGTCCCCGAAACCGACATCCGCAAGCTGGGCGTCAGCCTCGACGAGAATAGAAGCTACGATCAGGGCGCGCTCCAGAGCATATGGCGCGGCGTGTGGGGCAACACCGGCGAGTCCGGGGCCGGCAGTCGGCGGACCATCGGCGCGGGCCAGGACTTCCACTGGCGCAACGGGACCAGCCTCTGGCTCGGCGGAAGCGGCGGCGTCAGGGACGGGCTCGACACCTCCGGCTACTGGATAGGCGGCTGCTGGACGCGCAACGACCGATACCGCCGCGGCGATTGGGGCTTCTCCTGGGGCGAGACGCTCGGCTACTCCTCGAACTACGTGAGCCTGTCGCAGGCCTTCCAGCTCAGCCGGCGCTGGTACGGCGAAGTCCGCCTCGAGCGCGTTGATTCGGCCGAGCTCGATAACGACGGCAACATCGTACCCCCCGAGACGAAGCGCCAGCTCGTGCTCACCCACACCTATGACCTTAGCGACGAGCGAACCCTCTCCGGCCGACTTGTGAAGCTAAGCGAGGGCACGAACTTCTACCTTGCCTACCGCCAGCGCGTCCGCAAGGGCACGGATCTTCTCATCGTCGTCGGCGACCCAAACGCCGACGAATGGGCCTCGCGGCTGGCCCTTAAGGCCATCTGGTGCCTCTAACTAAGAAGGGCGGCGTGCTCGTGACGCCGCCCCTTGCGCCATGCGCGCTCATCCGCGGTTGCCACCCTCCATCCGCTTCAGCGTCCCCTCCAACCTGAACGCGCGGCAGTATTTGATCATCACCTCCGCGATCTTACGCAGCACGCGTTCTTCGCCGCCCTCCACGTTCGCGTACAACCGCTGCCGCGCCGCCACGACCTCCGGGGCGGACCAGATGTAGCGGCAGCCCGTGCGCACCAACCACCCCTGGCGTTCCTGCGACAGTTCGTCGAAGCTCTTGCCCTGCTCGTCCGGCAGCCGCCATTTCTCCCACCGGCCGCTCGCAATAACCGCTTCCCGCAGCGCCGCCATCATCCCTGACCGCGAGCGCAGAGCGAGCGCCTCCTCCATCTGGACGAGTTCCTCCAGCGCCTGGTACTCCGCCTCGGTGAACTCCGGCCCCACATTCGCGCCGCCCATTCCCGCCCGCGGATAGGCCTCCGGGTTCGAGACCGAGTCAGTGTAGTGTCCTTTGATCACCGATCCGTACTCGGCCGCCACCGCCGCCAATCGTTGCGCCACCGCCGGATCGAACTCGGTGGTGTGCAGATCGGTCCCCACCTTCCCCACCACAAAGCACGGCCACACTTCCGCCATACCCATCCTATCAAGCCCCTGCTTAAGACCGTCGAGGAACCGCCGGAACACCCCCATGTCGGCCAGCCCCCCATGCACCTCCTCCGTTCCCACCTCGTAGCTCACGGGCGGCAGCCTCTTTCTTCTCCGATGCGACTCCGCGTGCTCGATCAGCTCCAGCGTCCGCTCGATCACCAGCTCGATTGGCATCGGCCGGCCCTTCGGCAGCGTCCGGTCCACCGTCGGGTCCACATGCAGCAGGTCATATCCTGCATCGAGGCACGCCGACAGCGAGTCCTTCACCCCCTGCATCGCCCGCTCCAGCGGCCAGCCCTCCTGGGTCTGCTTGTCCTTCAGCCACGGCCCTCCATGATCCAGCCCCACCACAATGGGCCCTTCATAACCATACCGCGCCGCCATTTCCCGCGCGAGCCTCACGAAATCCGCCTGCGTCCACCCCGTATAGCCACCATCCACGTCCACCTGGTTCAGCGTCGCCGCAAAGAACAGCGGAGCCGCCGCCTCCCTCGCCGCAACCATCGCCGCCTTCACCACCGCCTCCGAGTTCGGGCAGATCGCCAACACCGTCGGCACGACCCCTCGCTCGGCGCACCGCTCCCTCAGGCCGAGCAGAATCGCATCCGCCAACGGCAGTCCCCGCTCCTGCGCCGTCCGCCTGATCACGCTGTCATCTGCACGAGCCATCGCTCTCCCTCCCTCACCGCTGCCCTATATTTCCGCTGCTGCAGGACCGCGCCCGCCGCCGCCGAACCAGCGATGCTACGGCGCCCTCAAAACAGTAGGCGAGGTTTCTCTTGCCTGGCAAGAAACCGATCTGGCGCGGCTTTGTCCTGGGGATACTGCTGCTCCCCTTCAACGCCCTCTGGGTGCTGTACATGGAGCACATCGCCGCCCACGGCCCCATCCCCTCCACCATCTCCCTCTTCTTCAACGTCGTCTTCATCCTCTTCTTCCTCGCCCTCGCCAACCGCGCTCTCCGGAGGCTCCGCCCCGCGCTCGCCCTCTCCCAAGCAGAACTCATCATCGTCTATGTGATGCTCACCACCAGCACCTCCCTCGCCGGACTCGACGGCATGCAAGTCCTCCTCCCCGTCATGACCCACGGCTTCTGGTTCGCTACCCCCGAGAACCAATGGGACCGCATGCTCTCCAATGCCCCCTCCTGGCTCGTCGTCTCCGACCTTAAGGTGCTATACGGTTACTACAACGGATCCACCACTCTCTACCAGCCCCAGGTCATCGGCGCCTGGCTCACCCCGGTCCTCGCCTGGACCGCGTTCATCACCGTCCTCATCTTCGTCACGATCTGCCTCTCCGTCATCGTCCGCTCCCAGTGGGCCGAACGCGAGCGACTCTCCTTCCCCATCATCCAGCTGCCACTCGCCATCACCAACACCGACACCGCCCTCTGGCGCAGCCCCCTTCTCTGGATCGGCTTCGCCTTCGCTGGCTCCATAGACCTCGTTAACGGCCTCCATTACCTCTTTCCCGCGCTCCCCTACCTCTCTATCGCCCCTACCCTCGATTCCTACGGCTCCAATGACCTCATGCGCTACATCACCGATATGCCCTGGGCCGCCATCGGCTGGCTGCCCGTGACGTTCTACCCGGCCGTCATCGGCCTGGCCTTCCTTGTCCCCCTCGACCTCCTCTTCGCCTCCGTCTTCTTCTTTTTCTGGTGGAAGGCGATGCTGGTTCTCTCGGCGGCAATGGGAGTGAGCCAGGGCTATGCGGAGGAGCTTTCGAAGAGCGTCTTTCCCTACCACAATGAGCAGATGTTCGGCGGTTACCTGGCCATCGCCATCGGCCCCCTCCTGGTCGGCCGCCAATACTACCGCCAGGTCTGGCTACGCATCATCGGCCGGCCATCCGAGGTGGACGACTCCCGCGAGGGCCTCGGCTATCGCGCCGCCGCCATAGGGGCTTTCCTAGGCATCGCCGCCCTCACCGCCTTCGCTATCCACGCCGGCCTCTCCCCAGCCCTCGCCCTTCTCTTCTTCGCCATCTACTACGTCATCTCGCTCGCCGTCGCTCGCGTCCGCGCCGAGTTTGGCTCGCCCGTCCACGACTTCCACTTCGCCGGCCCCGGCCAGATGATGATCTACGTGGGCGGCACCGCGAATATCCGACACCAGGATCTGACCATCCTCAGCCTCCTCTGGTGGTTCAACCGCGCCTATCGCGCTCATCCCATCGGCAATAACATCGAAGGGCTTCAGATGTCGGCCCAGACCCGCTCCCCCGCCCGCGCCATCGTCGTCGCTATCGTCCTCGCCTCCCTTCTTGGCGCCATCGCCGTCTTCTGGGGCTGGCTCCACTACGCGTACGCGATGGGCATCGCGTCGGAATGGGGGGCCGGAGATGGTCACGGCTTTGAGATGTGCAACAATCTCCAGAACTGGCTCCAGAACCCCACCCAGGCCAACCTCGATTCCCTCTTCGCCATCGGCGCCGGCTTCGCGATCACCATGCTGCTCGCCGCCGCCCGCACCTCCTACCTTGGCTGGCCACTGCACCCGGTCGCCTATCCCCTCTCGGCAAGCTGGTCCATCCATCTGGTGTGGATGCCAATGCTCATCGCCTGGATCATCAAATCCGCTCTCCTCCGCTACGGCGGCCTCCAGGCCTACCGCCGCGCCTTGCCGCTGTTCTTCGGGCTGATCTTGGGCGAAACGGTTGTGGGCTGCGCCTGGCCGTTGGTGGGGCTTATCTTCGACGTGCGGACGTATAGTTTCTGGGGGCTGTAGACCCGGGGGCGACCGCCGGCTCGCTCCTGCCGCTTCTGTGCATCTGCAGGAGCCGGTCTCCCGGGCGACTTCCTGGATGCGCTACTCCTTCCCCCTCACCGGAAACCACAGATAGATCGTCTGGGTCTTCTCAAACTCCTCGGTGTACTGCTCGAACATGTAGTTGTCCGCCGACTCATAGTCTGACTTCGGCAGCCACTCCCCAAAGAACCAGCCGCTGGCCCGGCTAAGATCAGGAACGCCCTTTGCTGGCACGACCGCGTACGTGTGCGCCGATAGGCTCCAGCCAACCATGCCTTCCGGCAGATCGTCAATGGACTTCACCGCCACCGCGGCCAGATACTCGAACGGGCCCGGCTCCACTCCGGGCAACGCCCGCGCCACTCCATAGGCTGCGCGGTCCTCCGTGCGTATTCGCTCCAGCTTTGCCATCCGCTCGAGCATCTCATCCCAGAGCTTCGGAATCTCGCCCTCTTTGTTCTCCCCTTCGTATCGCAGTCCGGCAACGAGGAATCCCCCTTTCTCCTCGATCCGCGGCGCGACTGCCTGTTGCGGAGTCTCTTCAATGCCGAAGGCCAGCAGCATCACGTTGTTCGGGGAGTTCACATCTTCCCAATACAGGTAGTACTCCCGGTACTCGCCATTCGATTTCAGCCCGGCGCGCGCCATCTCTTGCTGGAGCTTCTGTATTCCGTCCCAGAGGCGCCCGATGCTCCCGCTGTAGATCATCGTCGCGCCACGGAACGGCTCTACCTTGCGAACCTTTAGATCACCGACCGCCTTGCTCTCGGCCGGCACGCTGAACCCGCCCTCCAACGTGAATGGCTTCCCCGCCTCTGTCGCTTGCTTGTAGATGGCGATCTCACCGCCCAACGTCTGTACGTTCGCCTCCTTCAGCGCCGCCATTACGTTGCCAACAAGCTCGCCGATGGTTGCGGGAATCTGATCGTGCGTGATCTCCTTGCTCTCGTAGAGGTAGGTGAACCCGCTCAGGGTCTGCACCCGCATCGGCCCGACGGCAAACGCCGGCTCCAATCTTGCGCTGCCTTCCTCAGCCAGGGCAATCCCTCCGCAGACCGCAAGGATAACTGCCCATAACAGCATCACCCTCGCCAGCATGTCTCGTCTCTCCCTGCAAGGCGGGCCCGCGCCGTCGCGATGCCCACCGTTTTTCTCCCCTCAGCGCCTGTCCACCGAGCGCGACCTGTCCCGCCTTCTTACCCTCCCTTCCCCGCCTCCTCCAGCGCCATCTTTACCTGCTCCCTGAAGATGTTCAGCGACTTGTGCATGATCGTGTCGCCGGTTGTAGCGTCCATCGCCATCGAGCTCAGGCACGGGTAGCTGTGGTGAAGCTGCGCCGCCTTATCCACCAGGGTCTCGTCCGCCGGGAGCCCCACCAGTCTCTCCGCGCAGAAATCCGTCAGGCCGCACGGTGCGCCCTGCACCACCTCCACCGCCGCGACGACGCCTTCGCTTACCTTCACCTTCAGCGTCGGCACGCCGATCTTGAACTCCTCCGAGAACTGCTTGATCACCGGGGTCATCGGCCGCAGCGAGCAGAACGGCTTCGGAAAGGCCGATTCCATGTCGTTTTCGGCGCACGCCTGCGTCACTTGCCGCTCCAGCCCGGGCTTGATCCAGCTCGGGTCCTCTATGGGTGCGATAA
>Ga0315288_10009090_pt1 | contig 12532 bp, 8 predicted proteins | sample YL17G11_20_MG_FD_203454 | JGI IMG/M metagenome (GOLD analysis project Ga0315288, IMG submission 203454) | Sediment microbial communities from Yellowstone Lake, YNP, Wyoming, USA - YL17G11_20 | ecosystem: Environmental > Aquatic > Freshwater > Lake > Sediment | place: USA: Wyoming | collected...
CAGAGAAAGTCAACGTACTCACGTGCCCGAAGTGTGGGACACGCCCGTTCGAGCGATGAAAACGAAGAAGACCAAATACCAGCCCAAGCACATCCAGCTTGCACTGGAGCTTGTCGAACGTTACCGGGTTATCCGAGCGCTTCACACGTGTTACTACAACCTGCTGGCGACAAACATAACCGACTTCGCCTCTGAGTTCTTTTTCTTGGTTGGCGACGTCATCGAAGGCAAACCCATCGATGAAACCGCGCTCCGATTCATTAGTATGGATCGCGTGCGTGAGTTTCTAAAGGAGGACAGGTGACGCGACTCGAGGCTGCGCTCGATGCGCTAAACATCTTTGCGAAAGACGTAGAACGTGCGACACGCAGAAAACGTAAGATCAACCGTGAACAACTCATAGCTGCGGCCAAGATTGGCACCGTACTCATTGGTGTCGTGGCCGCGTTCGTGCCGCAGCTCAAGATTGTGGCGGGCATCCTGAATGGCTTAAACGCCAGCATCCCGACGATCTTGCCAGCGAACGCAGGGGACGATGGACAGCAATCCGAAGAATTGATGTCCAACATTACACCGTAAACGAGAGAGACATGGAAAACGAGACCAAAAACGAGACCGAAACCAAGACCGAAACCCCGAAGATCATCATCGAACGGCGGACTGAGCCCAAAAAGGACAAAGACAACGGCGCCAAGAAGGAGGCGACGATCACGCCACTGAAGGCGAAGAAGCCCAGCGGTGACACTGACGATTTCCAGTACGTCAACAGCGACAAGATCACCGTCGAACCGGGGGCCAACCACCGTCGGCTCTTTGACCGTGAGGCCTTGAAGGGTCTGGCTGACAGCATTCGCGAGGTGGGCATCGTCAATCCGCTCACGGTTTGTCTTCGACAGGGGAAGTACGTCCTCATCGCAGGTGAACGTCGGCTGCGGGCTGCGAAGATCGTTGGCCTCTCCGTCGTTCCTGTGATGGTTCGCCCAGACGACCCCGTGCAGATTGAGCTGATTCGCTTCACCGAGAACGTGCAGGATGAGCAGCTTGCGCCCATCGATGAGGCCGGGGGCCTCAAGCGCCTCCTCGGCAAGACGTACCCGATGCCCGATGGTAAGGGCAAGACCATCCCCACGGTCCTCAATGTGAAGAACCTGAGCCTGCTCATCGGCAAGACGCCGGGTTACGTGTCGCAGCGCCTCTCCCTCCTCGAGCTGCACAAGGATATCCAGCAGGCGTTGGTCAAGCGGGAGATCAGCGTCAGCCAGGCGCGTGAGCTGCACTCCGCCGGTGACGAGAAGCTGCAACTCAAGCTCCTCGCCAAGATCAAAGGCTCGGACGAGACTGTTCGCGTCAAAGATCTCAAAGGCGAGATCGACAAGAGCAGGGCCAAGCGCAAGGTGGCTGACGCCGATGGTAAGCGTCGTGGTCGTCCGCCACAGGAGGACAGCGTGGCTCCGAACGTCGCTCGCCAGGGTCTCGAAGCGGCTCTCGAGCACCTCGCCAACGTCAAGCTGAACCTCAAGAAGGTGACCGAGGTTCGTGAGCTGATGGCGATGGTCTACGAGAGGTTCGACAAGGCCAAGAGCGATGAGAAGAAGATGTACTTCAAGGGCGCCATCGCTGCGCTCGAGTGTGCGACGGGCATCAAGGAAGAGATCTAGTTTACGTAGCCGAGTTCTTCCTTGTACCGAGACAAACGCTTACGTAGGTCGGACATCGCGTCCACTTTGATTTGACGAACGCGTTCGGGACAGACCCCAAGCTTCTGTGCGATTTCGCGCAGAGTCTTGGGGTCTTCCCGAAGTCCATAGTAAGCGATGATGACGTACGCTTGGCGGTCTTTCATGGACCCGAGCAGTTTGTGTAGAAGCTCTCGAGCGTAGGAGAACATTACCGCGTCTTCGCCGTTTGTGGACGTCTCTTCCAGTGCGTCTTCGTAGTTGACGTAGTTGATGTTGACGTTCTTCTCGGGATTTTGTGACCGGTACTGTTCTTTTTGGCGGTAGGCGGGAACGTGAATCAGCGACGACTCATACATCTCTGTGCGAATCGCTTCGGATATCCACCACGCGGCGTAGGTCAAAAAACGTGTGGTGTAGAGTTGAGCGTCTTGACTACGAAGGGGACGTTGGCAGTTGGCGCAGCGTTGGTGTTTTGGGTGAGGAACGTAGTTCGGTTTCTTGCAGCGTCGACAGTTGATCACCCAGGGCATGTAGCGATCCACAGCGGTCAACAACCCGACGTTGCCGGCTGCGATGAGCGTCTTCAAGTAGTCCATGTTGCCGCGATGGTATTGGCGAGCGATTTTGATTACGAATCGAAGACCACCTTCGATGATGCGTCGTCGAGCTTCTTCGTTTTTGGTGGCGTAGTAGTTCTGGAAAAGCTCGCGTTCCGCCTCTGCGTTGGCGGGCATCGTCGTTTGCGCAACATCTCTGTAGTATTGAAGGTAGACGCGATCTTCCGTCTCTACGTTCATCGCAGTAACTCCATACGGGTTTCATCCAGTTATACCAACTTGCTTGCGATCCGTGAACCCTTTTAGTAGGATGGCGGTTTACAACCCAGACTCGAGACCGAATCAGGAGAAGGCAACATGGCTGAAAAAGGCAAGAAGGACAAGAACATACCCAATGGCGAGGAATCCAAGGAAGAAACAACACCCGAAACCCCACCTGTAGTGGAACAGCCCGCAAGTACAACGGGAGATCTCGCACCGGTGGCAGCTGCACCGACCACCGCGCTCGTAGCTCCGACTGATGTGGAAGATCCGGAAGACTACGCACTGATCCTCGCCACGGCCAAGAACAAACTGCAGACCGTGTTGGAAGAGCTTCAGGGCAGACTGGTGAGGCCCGAAGAGCAACAGGACATCTTGCGCCTCATTGTACAGGCCACGCCCAACACGCAAGGCGTCGAGGAGATGGATGAACGTTGGTCCATCCCGGTCGTGCGTGTGGTTCAAGGGATGACTCGTGAAAAACCCGACAACGCACGTGTGGGCGACCTTTACACGACGGCTGGTGATGTGTTGAAAGGCGGAGCCGAACTGACTCCGCTTTACATCTACGAAACCAACCGCATGTTCGCCCAGGACAACAAGGGGCCGGTGTGCTTTGCACCAGACGCAAAGCTCGGGTCGCTGTTCAGCTACTGCCGGCAGTGTCCGAACCAGCCCCTTGGCAAGAACTCCAGTGGTCAGGCCACGGACTGCGACAACGGTATTTGCGCCATTGTGCTCTCCGCCGACATGAAACTCTACCGAATGGAGTTCTACCGTACGTCCAAGAAGGCGGGCAGGCAGCTGTTCACGTACGCCAAGCAGTCTCCCGCCATCTGGCACAAGTGGTTCAGTCTCTCTACAGTGCAGCAAAAGAATGACAAGGGCGAGTTCTTCGTCCTCAAGATCGTGGCCACAGGCAAAGAGACGGCGGCACACATCCGTGAGGCGTCGGTAGCCCTTTACACCATGATCAGCACCGAACGCAAAGCATACATCAAGACCCACTACGACCAGGTACTCTCCGGCGGCGTCAAGGCAACGAAGGTCGATGAGAGCACCGACTTCCTGCCGGGTAAGAAGAAGGAGGAAGGTACAGGGGGCACCAACCCTGACCTCTCCGACGCCGGTATCTGAACGAACGTGATGATTACACACCAGGGGCCGAAGCCCCTGGTGTGTTTTTACGTACGTAGGAGTGCTTGATGGAAACCAAAATTCCAGACGTAGTACTGCAGATGGGACCGTGGTCTTACTCCATGGCCGAAACTGCGCTGATGTGTCCTCTGTTGTTCCACAAGAAGTACCGGCTGAAAGAGAAAGGAACCAAGGTTGAAAGTGATGCTACGACGGTAGGGAACGTCGTGCACAAGATTCTTGAATGGGTCGTGATGGGTGCACCCATCGACAAGGCGTTTGCGCAAGCCATTGAGCAACGACAGCTTACCTACGATGTCGAGATGCAGGTTCGCACTTTTCGCGGCGCTATTGAAGACTTCGTAAAGGGGTTGGAAGTCTTCGATAAGAAGTACGGAATCCAGAAAAAATTCGCAGAACGCAAAATCGGACTTGATACCAACTTCAAACTCGCGGAATTCTTTCGCGGGTGTTTCTTTCGTGGTGTAATCGACTTGACGATTGTGACGCGTGATAACTGGGGAGTCATCATCGATCACAAGAGTGGGGCACTGAAGTCCATCGACAAGTACAAAGACCAGGTCGAGGCTTACGGGCTGTTTGCAGACGCGACGTTTCCAGGGTTGGTAGGTGTGCGTGCAGCCATCCACTTTGTTGGAGCGGACCCGAATGAAAAGGGGACGCGTACAGCGTGGTCGCCTCACCACACCGTGGAAGAGGTACGTACACAGTTTCGAGAGAACCTCATCAAACTGCTGCAGCGAGCAGTAGACAACGTGCAGAATAACCAGGAACCACACAAGTCGTGGAAGTGCGACTACTGTGAATATCAACCAGCTTGTCCTGCACACAGCCGGGGATAGCGGGACAAGCATGCCATCAGCGAAGAGACCATGGGGAATAATAAGAAATCAGTCAGCGCTAAAAGCGCGTCGGCAACAGGTCCGACAAAAACTAGCCTTCAAGTAGTAAAACAGATCTGGCCGTCGATTTCTGTCCAGGATTGGTTGACCGTCGTTAAGACGACGCATCCAAACAATCACTGGTCAGCGACGCATAAGAGTGTCAAGGGCTGTTGTCCGTTCCACGATGACAAGAGTCCATCTTTTTACATCCACGTCGATAAGCATTATGCCAAATGCTTTTCGTCGGATTGTGGTCGTTTCTTTTACGATCCTGTGAAGCTCTACAGTGCGCTGACCGGTCTTGTGTACGGTGCCGCCTTACGAGAGATGAAGGATCGCTTCACCCTCAAAATCAACAACAAGCTCGTTGCCGAATTGAACCAGCAGTTTGAACACCGAGAGATGAAGCGTGTTCTCGCGGCGGTGATCAACGCTGAGTTATGTGACGTTGATGCTTCATTGCAGGCCGGCAAACCAGATCAGGCTCTTTCGTACGCGTACAATACGGTGCGCTACCTTCGTCAGAAACGAAATCTTCCCGATGACGTACTGCACCTGTGTCCGATAGGGGTTATGCCAAACAGCTTACGTTTGCAGCATCTATTAGGGCAATACGCGGTAAATCACAACTGCAAAGACTACTGGCCCGAGGTGCAGTCCTATCTCGATTGGGCGCTTATGGGCACTGAGTGGTTAGGCTCCTTGGTGTTTGTCACTGGAGCAACACCTACAGACCCAGCAAAATTCAAGATCCGCAAAGTACCTCTCGTCACTAGTGGTGTATTTGGGACCATCGATAAGGATAAAGACATCCGTTACATTACGGATGATCGAGAGCCTGGCAATGGTTTCTTTGGGCTCTACGGTGCGTGGCCTTATCAACCCTTCATTGCTGACGTCAACAATCCCAAGTCGGTGTACGTCACTGAAGGTGAATTCGATGCCATGTCGATTTTTGCTCGGCAGTTCAAGACCAGCACTATCAACTTCTTCATTTTTAGCGGAGGTGGCAGCAGCTGTCAGTCTCTTGATACGCTGCTTCCTTTCGCTTTCGACCGGGTTTACGTCATCGGAGATAAGGACAAAGGCGGTGACGGCTTTGAGGGCCATGCCCTAAAAGAAGCAGTCCGCATGCCTGTTCGCATCTTCAATTGGCCACCTAGCTTCGCGTTGCCGAACATCAAACCTGACTTGGATGAGGTGGTTTGTCACCACGGATTAGACCTTGTTGACACGGAACTGCGTAAACCTGAGAACTTTCTGCTCCCGCAACAGTGGGCACTCAACCACGCCCTCAAAGAGATGATCAATACGCCTGCCGATGATGTGCGTTATTTGACCAGCATCGCGGCGCGTTGGGGTGGAGCGGTACGGGACACCTCAGAGTTGTTCTCTTACGTCCAAGAGGTCGTCAAACATCACCCTCAACTCCACCCTGGTCAAATCCAAAACGCCATTAACACCACTGACGCTAACGCGGAAGCGTTTATCGAACGCATCAAAACAACGCTGCTCAATCGCTTTCACGTTATGGAGCTGAAGACCGAAGGCGCATCGCAGATCCTGTGTGTCTGGGACCGTCAAACACGGCAGGTCATCCACCTCCATGTTGGGGAAAAGTACAAACTCATCGCTGCGCTTTCTGCGCACTTGGGTAAGGACATCTACCGCTTCATTCATGAAGACGTGGGTGACCCCGGTTTCATGTTGTCTTACGAGGACGCGCTTAAAGAAGACAAGTACGTCCTCATGGCCAAAACGGTCGTCGACTACATTCTGTTCGCTGTAGAACGTATGACCGAAAACGCGCCAGTCGCTCAGACTATCCGGAAGTTAGGCGCCGGCTTCCACGTCATTGCTCCCGGTATCGATTCTCGCGCGGAGAAGGGTGAGTTCCACGCCTATTTGGTTACTGGACCGACACTATACCGGGCCGAATACGCGGAAGATACGTGGCGAGGTTGGACCCAACTATCGGGACCATCTGACGGACACATCGTCATCAAAGTAGACCCCGACGACCAACCCAACAACTTCATGCCCCAAATCAAATCAGTTGAAGACCTCAATCGAGAGCCTCAGTACAGCGCATCCGAACTCTACAAGATGGTTCTTGAGATGGTGCGCTACGGGTGGGACTTCAAAGATCAACTGGTAACATCGGAACTCGTCGCTAGTCTCATCATGCTTCTACCCATCGCTAGTGCTGGTATGCATCAACCCACGATGATGTTCACGGGCGAAGCGGCCAGTGGCAAAACTAGCCTCGTGGGCGGCCTCATCGGTGGCAACGCGATCCCCCGCATCAACATCGTTCAGGCCGCTCTTTTCAACGATACCTACTCTGCTGCTGGGCTACGTCAAACCATGAACGGCAGCAGTATGTGTCTTTGTTTGGATGAGTTCGAAGACAAAGGTGGGAACAACGACAAGAAGAGTCTGGTTTGTCGCGCTGTTTTAGCCCAGTACCGTAACTTGACCAACGAAGGCTGTGTAGCCGTGTACGGTACGGCGAGCGGTCAGGCTCAACGCTTCGTTCTTCGACACCCCCTCATCCTCTCTGGCATTCGCCCCTTGCACGACGTCGCCGACATTACACGGTATATCATCATCGAAATGGACAAGAAAACCGAGCGTCAAGCGCCCCAGGACATCATTCTGCAGCGCTTCGGCGAGGAGCACATAACCGCGATTCGGCATGCGCTTCCGCTGGCGATGTTCCAGCTTGCCAAGAAGTACTACAAAGCCTTCCACGAGATCGAGGTCGAGTTTCAGGATGGTGCTGACATTGGACCATTGGCGCAGATTGCCCGTACACGTCAGGGGCTTTACTGTGTTTTCGCCCTGAAGAAGATCCTGGGGCAAGATTACAAAGCGTTTGCGCGTGAGTACTATAAGGCTAACCGCGCACGGCTCGAAACTATCGCGAATACATCCATCAGCGGCGACATCTTTAATACGTTGATGCTGACACCGTGTGTACAGACCAACGATGTTGACGATACCCGCCCACAGATGTTGAACTATATCCTCTCCGCTGGTAACCCTGAAATTCTGAACACGTCTGGATCTGGTATCTTCTACGACCAATTGACCAACTGGATCGTCGTCGTATGGGGAACCGTCATTCACACGATGCTCAAAACGACGAGTTTCCGCGATCAACCACCTAGCGTCCTGCAGACGCAAACTGCACGGCATCCCTACGCCATCGACAAAGAAGCAGCCATCCGTAGTGACGTACTAGACCGCCTTGCGGAGTACACTGGAGGGTGTATTCGCATCGATCAAGTGACAGTTTTCAATGTCGATAACCGGGTACCCGATACAGCCAAGTTGCACAAGCGTGAAACAGCGACCGGCATCGAAGAGGATCTCGGTATCGCTGAGAAGTACGCAGACCTGAAAGTAGAGTTCCCCAAACCTGAGAAAAAGGATGCGAACGGTGGTACAAGCACAAAAGTAGCGAAGGGCGGCAAAAAGTCAGATGACGATGATTGGAACTATTGAAGCTACAAAGCCCCAGCATTGTGGTGCTTGTCCATTTTTCGCTTATCGTCGGATTCCTTCGACGGCAGAGAAAAGTCCTATCCTTCTCCTCGGAGAATACCCTTCCATCACTTCGCCTCAAGGTGGCAAACCCTTCCAAGATCGTGAAGGGGCTATTGTCAACATGGCGTTACGGCATCTCCAAAAGTCTTACTACGAAAGTGAAGATGGCGTAAATCGGTGGAAGAAACTCACACCTGCACGCGCGTACGCCGTGCAGTGCATCACGGATGACAAACCGCCGAAGTTAGCCGTGTCGCGTTGTCGAGCGTTTCTGTTGGCCACGCTCGACCAAGTAGAGCCACGACTCATCGTGACGTTTGGTGCGAGCACGCTCCAACACCTGACCAAACACAAGTACACCTTTGATTCAGTACGGGGCACATTCCTGCCGTTCAAGCGGCTAGATGAACAACGCGTGCAGGACTATACGCTGTTCGCCACGTATACGCCGAAGGCCGTACTTGCGAAACCTGGTCTCTTCGATGAGTTGTTGCGCGATCTGCGTAAAGCCTTTTTGTTCGCTGAACAGCGCGGCGATTTCGAGCGATTGACGGAAGAACAACTCCGGGCTGGCTACCTCTTCCCCCATACGGTCGACGCGGTACGTGAGGTTTGTCAGCTCATCATCGACTACCATCACGAGGGTCAACCCTCTGAAAAGCACCTCATCGCATTCGACACTGAAACGTCGACGCTTGAGATGCACGATAAGGAGGCCAAGATCATCGCGATCTCCTTCTCATGGGATACAGGGAAGAGTACAACCATCGTCCTCGATCATCCCGATGCCTGGTGGACGCCGTCGGAACTTGCGGCCGTTAAGCAACACGTACAGCGGGTCCTCGCCTGCAAGAAGCCTAAGGTTGCGCATAACGCCAAATTCGACTGGAAGGGTATCTTCCACCGCTATGGTTGGCACATCGAAAACCTCATCTGGGATACGATGTGTGGCGAGCACCTCTTGGAGGAGGACAAACGCGGCGAATACGGCTTGAAGTCTCTTACCCGCACACGGCTCCCACGTTATGCGGGGTATGATGATCGCATCGCAGAGATTCGTGATCAACACGGCGGTCTTACACGAGCGCAAGCCGCTAAGAAGTTTCGCAAAGATTCGGCGAAGTATGACATCGCCATGCATGATTACGCTACGAAGGCGGATATCTTCGATACAGCGTTCGCGGAGTACAAGAAAGGGATGGAAGCGTGGACATATAAGCGCGATGAAGAGAAGAAGACAGCCAAGGCCGAAAAGCGGGCCATGGACAAAGGCATCATCGGTAGAAAATCGCGCAAACCACCTAAGCCACGCCCACCCAAGAAGCCCGAGCGCCAAGAGGTTTTTGACTTTACGATGATTCCGCTGCCTGAGTTGGAGTTGTACGCCGCAGTGGACCCGGACGTAACCCGTCAACACGTATTGCATCAGAACAACCGGTTCAATACGGAGTACGACGCGGATGTCGAAGCCCGTGAGCGCTACAACCGTTTACACAAGAAGGCCAAGTGGGACATCCCACCGCGAACCAAGCAGCTCATGGGGAGACATGTCATTCCCCTCACACGCACGCTTTCCGCGATGGAGTTCACAGGCTTCCCTGTAGACCTCCCTTACATTGAGGAGTTGGATCAGAAGCTCCAAGTTGTTGTCGAAACTACTGAGAAACGCCTGTACGAATTGGCGGGGCGTTTCGTCGCAAACAATCCACGCGACGTAGTAAACATCCTCTTCCAAACTGGGTTCTACGATGAAAAGGTAGGCACCAAGGTAACGGTGCCTGTTGACGAGAATACACGCCGCACGGCCAAGCTCCAGATCAAGGCCGACGAAAAGGCACTGCTGTACGTAGCCAACACCTATGGTTACGAGTTTCCCAAACAGCTCATTCAATACAGGAAGGCCCAAAAGGCACGCAGCCCATTCCTCATCAACGTGCGCGAACAAGCGATCTTTGATGGGCGCATGCATCCGCAGTTTCACATCGCGGGAACGGGCACCGGCCGCACTTCGTCTTCAGACGAGAACATGCAGAACATCCCAAAGAAGCTGGCCGGCTTCAACATCAAGAAAATCTTCATTCCGCCGCCTGGCATGGTCCTCATGAATACGGACGCAAAGGGCGCTGAGGTACGCATCTTTGCAACGTACTCTAAAGACCAGCACCTCATCGAAGCCATTCTGAGCGGCATGGATGCACACAGCTTCTTCACATCAAAGGTCTACCCCGAGTACACCTACGAAGAGGTGGAGAAAGCACGCAAGCTCGTTGATGTTTGGACGGCGGCTAGCAAAAACAAATCAGAACCGCTCTATCTCGATGAAGTCATCACTCGCGTCATGTTCGATGGCGCTGAGGTGCTTGTCAAAAAACGTACGGGCTGTAAACGCACTGTGTTCGGCATTCTCTACGGTGCCATGGCTAAAAAGATCTCCGAGACCGCTGGCATCCCTCTCGAAGAAGCCCAGAAGATCATCGACCTCATGTTCGATCTCTTTCCGTCGATTCCGGCGTACATCAAGCAGACTGAACAAGAGATCATGCTCTTCCACGGCGCGTACACCAAAACGGGACGTAAGCGACGCTTCCCCATGGTTGAGATGAATGCATTCCGTAACCGGTGTTTCCGCCAGGGCGTCAACTTCAAGATTCAGAGCACTAGTTCGGACATTGTGCTCTGGGTGCTCAATCAAATCTTCCCGGTAATCACACACGACCTTCACGGTGAATTCCACGCCACGGTTCACGACAGCATCGTGTTCAGCGTTCCGCCGCAATACGTTGCACAAGTCAAACCATTGATGTACGAATATGGGACTCGTCGTGCTCAAGAAGCTTTCCCCTGGCTAGTTGTCCCCTTCTTGTGGGACGTTGAAGCAGGACCGAGCTACGGCGAAACCAGTGACGTAGAGGAATATCTGAAAGGACAAAAACAACATGACACAGAAGCCGAAGAAGACCTCTTTACCGACGAAGAGTTCAAAGAAGAACTCAACGAACAGCTCGCAGTTAGTTAAGCGAGAGCTGAAGGTCGGGGCACACACCCTGGTCTTCCACCAGGAGATGATCAGCAAGCGCTCTGATACCGTTGTCATGACGGAAGAAGAGTTCGACAAGCTGAACGCGATGGCTAAAGCGGAGATCATCAACGTCGAAGACGTAGTACCTCCGCCCTTTGCCGAGGCAATGCCCACGCCCACCGACAACGCTGAGGCGAGTGCAAAACGGCAACATGAGTGGGAAGTCGCGAAAGCCGAACACGAACGGAAGATCGCAGCTGAACCGGCCAGGAAAAAGGTCAACATCTGGCTTCCTGTGAACCACACGCACAAGGTCACGATGGATGACCGAGAACTGAAGATCTTCCACACCCTCCGAGGCCCACTGATGGGCTCGGTGCTCTGGGAGGATATGTACAAAGTAGGTCTCTTCAGCCCGTGTTTTGTCGACCCCAATATTGAACGTGGTCGGGTGCACTACTTGCCCATCGCGTTCGCGGGCTTCACCTTTACCCTGTATCGTGCGATGTGTATGGGAGAAGCTGTGCCTCAAGAAGCCGAGGCCTACGGCTATCCCACATTCGTCGAACGAAATCGCGCTGGCGACTACAGGTTCGTCCAGCGTGCTGCCTACCATCACATCGAGGCCGATATGCCGTATGACGCGAAGTTGATCTCGGCAGAGGCCGGGGTCAGAGAGGCCTCCTTCGGGCTCATACCCACGTCGAACACGAAGGAAGGTAGGCAGGTCGAGGTAGCACGTAGAGCAGAGGCCATGCGAGCGGTGGCTCCGCAAGACGCCGATAAGGCTCCACCGCAGCCTTGAGCGTGGCCTCCAGTACGTACAGCGATTCAGTACACCCGCAAGGGGAGGCAGCGTAACGCTGCCCATTTCTGGCTCTTGCCTTCGGCTAGTTTATAGCGAATGCATTATTCGGCTACTTGACGCGGATACGCGCGCTCGAGCCTTTCCGAACCAGAACTGCGTCAGAACTCCGCCCGGCTGCAATCTTCAGTGAATCGCACCGAACGAATTGAACTCAGTAGTCATAAGACTGGATGATGTTACGTCATCCCATTTTGTCTTTGCCAAGAGGCAAAATAACGCGGGGGATTTTCCGAAGGCGGCCTTCGTGTAATCTTAGTGAGTTCAATATCCAGTCTAGTTTTGAGGTACAAGAACGGCGTAACGCCGCTCATCGTTGTCTTCGTTCCGATCCAACCCCCCGAGCAGCTCGCACAAGGAGACGTCGAGCAATCTTAGTAGACTGGTGCAGCACTGCCTCGAAGTTCGAGGGAACTTCGAGACAGATGTGTGGTGAACGTAACGTTCAGTAAAGCGGGAAACCGTGGCGATGAAACGTCGCCAATTTCAGGCTGCGCAGTAACATTGCTTCCCCACCCGCTGGCAACTGCAAAAAGCCGCAGCCGCCACACGGTGGC
>Ga0315288_10009091_pt1 | contig 12531 bp, 5 predicted proteins | sample YL17G11_20_MG_FD_203454 | JGI IMG/M metagenome (GOLD analysis project Ga0315288, IMG submission 203454) | Sediment microbial communities from Yellowstone Lake, YNP, Wyoming, USA - YL17G11_20 | ecosystem: Environmental > Aquatic > Freshwater > Lake > Sediment | place: USA: Wyoming | collected...
CCGGCGCGCCCGCAGCCGCGAGGCCAAAACGCAGGTGGAGCTGGCGCAATTAAAGTATGTTTTGACGAGGCTTACGAGGGCCTGGACACACCTCGAGCGGCAGCAGGGGGGAATCGGACTGAGAGGACCGGGCGAAACTCAGATCGAGACCGACCGCCGCCTCATCCGCAACCGTATCGGCCACCTTGAAGAGGAGCTGCTGCACATCGAGCGCACCCGCAGCACTCAGCGGTCGAGGCGCGATCAGATGTTCCGCTTTGCCCTCGCGGGCTACACCAACGTGGGTAAATCCACCTTAATGAATGCGCTCACCCGAGCCGGCGTGTACGAAGAGAACCTGCTTTTCGCCACCCTCGACTCGACCACCCGAATCGTCAAGCTGTCCCCCCAGTTTCGCGCGCTGCTCACGGACACGGTGGGCTTCATTCGCAAGCTGCCGCCGGGTCTGGTGGCCAGCTTCCGCTCGACCTTGGCCGAAATCCGCGAGGCCCGCTCGATCCTTCATGTGGTGGACATCGCCTCGCCGTCGTTTCGCGAACAGATGGCGGAGGTGGATCGCGTCCTAAAGGAGATGGGGGTCGAGGCCACGCCGCGCATCCTCGTTTTCAACAAGACGGACGCCCTCGAAGACGACGTGCCTCTGCGCTGGGCGGGCCGCGAATTTCCCGAGGCCGTTTTCGTCAGCGCGCGCGAAGGCACCAACCTTGACCGGCTCCAAGAGAAGATGCGAGAGGCCATGCGGGTGGACACGGTCGAGTTGACGCTGGATATCCCTTCTAATGACGGAGCCCTCCTTTCCGAACTCCATCGCTTCGCGGAGATCCTCGAGGAGAGGCATTCCGATGCGGGCTGGAGTTTTCGCGTTCGCGTGCCTCTCTTTCACGCTCGCCGGCTTGGTTTGGTGCGCGAAGACGCACCGGATTGACGTTGGCCTTCTAAGTCTCTAATAATCCTACCTCTTCTTCCTCGCTTCTCCCCGTTTGTCCGTATTCTGTCTGGCCTTTCTGCCCGAGTTTCGGCGCTTCCCGGCTATCCTCCGAGTCTTCTAACGGCCCCCGCGGTTCAGAAAAGTGAACCTAAAGTTCACTTAAAGAGCTCAGGCAACGCATAAAAAATAATGCATTAGAGAATTTCTCCAAAATTTTCTTGACAATTCCCGCAGAAATTCTATATTTCCGGCCTATATAAATGAACAGGAAGTTTCATTAACCAAGCCCGTACTGGTGAAGATCGGTGAGCGGATTCGCAACTTACGGCTGGCCAGCGACCTCACGCAGGAAGAGCTTGCGGAGCGTGCGGACTTAGCCAAGTCGTTCATCTCGCAGCTCGAACGGGATCAGGTCAGCATTTCGCTGGACAATCTGAGCGAAATCCTGCGCGTGCTGAACGTCACGGTTTCCGATTTCTTCCGCGAGACGGCCGTCGAGAAGGTCGTTTACGAAACTCAGGAACGGACGCCTTTGGAGGAGACGGGGGCGGAGAAGCTGGAGCTTCTGATACCCGGCGGCACCAACCGCAAAATGGAGGCGGCCTTGGTGGAGCTGTTGCCGGGGCAGAAGACCTATCCGGTGAAGCCCTTTCGGGGAGAGGCGTTCGGATTCATTTTGAAAGGGATTTTGACGTTGCGGTTCGGCGGTGAGAAACACACCGCCCACGTGGGAGACAGTTTTTACTTTTCCGGCGAGCGCGAGCACGTTCTGGAGAACACCAGCGGCAGGCCCGTCGAATTTCTCTGGGTTACGACTCCCCCCAAGTTCTAAGATAGGGCGGGGCGGAGTACGACCTTCACCTTCACGTTGCAAGGAGATGTGGAAATGAAGGCTCTGGGTCGTCAGATCGTAGTCGAATACTACGGCTGTAATCCCGTCGCTTTGAACAATGTGGCGTTCATCAAGCGGGCCATGCGCCAGGCGGCGGAGGCCAGCGGCGCCACGATTGTTGAGGATGTGTTTCACGTCTTCAATCCGCACGGTGTGTCGGGAGTGGTGGTGATTGCCGAATCGCACCTGACCATCCACACCTGGCCGGAATACGGCTACGCCGCGGTGGATCTGTTCACCTGCGGCGACGACGTCAATCCCGACGTCGCCTTCGAGCATCTCAAGGATAAGCTCGGTGCGAGTACCTACAGCGCCTTCGAGATGAAGCGCGGGATTTTGAACATCGGCGGCGATGTTCCGGTGCGACACAAGCCGCAGAGCGTGCACGCGGAGACTCCGTGATCATTCCCCGGCCGGACAAGTATTTTCTGGTGGCCGGTTACGGCGAAGGCTTGACGCCGCTGAACGCGTTCGATCATGCGCTGATCAAGGCGGGCATCGGCAACACCAACGTTCTGCGCATGAGTTCGATTCTGCCGCCGGGCGCACGGGAGATTCCGCCCCCGCCCCTGCCCTACGGAGCGCTCGTGCCCGCCGCCTATGCCGATGAGACTTCGGATGTTCCGGGCACAAGGGTGGCGGCGGCGGTGGCCTGCGGAGTTCCCGCCGATGCGGCCTTGCCCGGCGTCATCATGGAACATCATTTGCAGGATTCCGAAGAACTCTGCCGTGAACAGGTGCGGCGCAAGGTAGAGGAGGCGTTCGCCATTCGCGGTTTCAAGCTGGCCGAGGTGAAGATCGCCTCCGCGTCGGGTGTGGTCCAGCGAGTGGGCTCGGCGGTGGCGGCCGTAGTCCTGTGGACATAGGATTCCGGCCCGACCCGCAGCATGGGATCGGCGAAAGACAATAAGGACGGCATGGAACTTTGGTTCTCCGAGACTTTCGGAGACATCCGGGCGGCGTGGCGGGTGAAGGAAGTCCTCTACCGCGGGCGATCCAAATATCAGGACATTCTGATACTGGAGACCGTGCCGTTCGGGCGGATGCTGGTGCTTGACGGCTGCGTGATGACCACCGAGCGCGACGAGTGCGCCTACCACGAAATGCTGGTGCATCCCGGTTTGCTGGCACATCCTAAGCCGGAGCAGGTTTGCGTGGTGGGGGGCGGCGATGGCGGCACGGTGCGGGAAGTGCTCAAACATCCGACGGTGAAGCGGGTGGTGTTAGCGGAGATTGACGAAGAGGTCATTAGCGTCTCGCGCCGGTACCTGCCGTCACTGGCCTCGGCGCTGGGCGATGCGCGGGTGGAAATCGTGGTGGGCGACGGCGCGCGGTATTTGGCGGATCATCCCCGGAGCTTTGATGTCGTGCTCTCGGACTCCACCGATCCGGTGGGACCCGGCGCGGTGCTCCTTGGAGATGCCTACTTCCTGTCCGCGCGCAACGCGCTTCGGGAGGGAGGCGTGTTCGTGACTCAGTGCAAGAGTCTGTGGACCGATGCCGCATCGGTTCGCGACAGTGCGGCTCGACTGAGCCGGCATTTTTCCACGGTGCTTCCTTATATGGCTGCCATTCCCACCTACCCGACGGGGTCGTGGAGTTTTCTGATCGCCACTCAGGGCTTGGATGCCAGGCGCACGCTGGCGGCCGACCGGCAAGCGCTGATCTGCGGCACCACTCGTTACTACACGCCGGCACATCAGAGCGGGGCCTTTGCCGTGCCGGCCTTTTATGCGGGAGCTTGAGCGTCCGGTGGGTGGACGGATTCAGGACGAGACGGCGATAGGAGCGTACGCGTAGCATGCCGCTGCCGGAAACGCTGAGAACCACTCCTTTCATCGGGGCGCGCAGTGATTCGGCGGGTGCCCGCGTGGTACTCTTCGGGTGTCCGTTCGACGGCACGGTCTCCTTCCGGCCGGGGGCGCGCTTCGGCCCGGCGGCTATCAGGGCCGTGTCGGACGTGCTGGAGACTTACTGCCCTGTCCTCCGGCGGGACTTGGAGGATGTGGCGTACGCGGACATGGGGGATCTGCCCTTGCCGCCCGGAGACACGGCGGCTGCGCTGAATCTTACGCACCGGATGGCGGCGCAGGTCTTGAGCACTGGGCAAATGCCGGCAGCATTAGGGGGTGAACATCTGCTGACCCTGCCGTTAGTGCGGGCGGCCTCAGAAGTGTTCAAGGACTTAGTTGTGGTTCAATTTGACGCTCACTTTGACATGAGAAATCAGTACTTAGGTGTCGAACTGAGCCATGCCACGGTGATGCGGAGGATTGGTGAGCTATTGCCACCGTCACGCATTTTGCAGGTGGGGCAGCGCTCGGGGACACGCGAGGACTTTGAGAAGACTGAGTTTCGCGAACGGTACAGCCCACAGGGACGTTCGGCCGCGGACATACAACGGTGGGTCGGTGATCGTCCCTTATATGTAACGGTGGATTTGGACGTACTGGACCCGTCGGTTGTCCCCGGAATCGGCACCCCGGAGCCTGGCGGGGTGGACTTTGCAACCCTTCAGACATGGCTGGCCGGGTTGGCGGGTTGCCGGTGGGTGGGCTGGGATGTCATGGAACTGTCCCCTCATCACGATCCCACCCAGATATCGTCAGTGGTTGCCGCCAAGATCGTGCGCACCATGATTCTGGCGAGTACTGTTGTTGGTGACGAAAGTGTTAGAGCCCTAAAACAATAGGCATCGAAGATAACAATAAACAGTTATATGTGAATGTTTGTACGGCTTGCGTTAGCGGGGAAGACGGGATTTCTTTGCCGGGCAAGGATTTTCCGCTTCGGGCTGTTGCAGCAGGGGCAGGGCTGAGTCAACTTTCTACTTGACAAGATATTTGGAAATGAGTATATTTGGGGAACTTTCGGTGGTATAGAAGTTTCTTAGACTTAGGTTCGCAAGGGTCAGGAAAGTATTGGATAAGGCAAGTTCAGAACATTGCAGGGCTTGGGCGGACGTATCCGGGCGGCGGCTGTTTGCACTCCCAAGTCCGAGCCGTATGGGGCAGATCATCACGGGCACACCACAAGGTGGTTATGAGCGAAACGGATAACAGTCTGTCATCTCGTCGTCTTTCACGCGACCGGCGCCAGCAGCGCGGGGGAGTTTGGTCTCTGTGCGCTGTTTTCGCTCACGGCGCAGGTTCCGTTTTTTCCAGTTTGTCAAGAACGAAGAATTTCTATATCGAGGAGAGCCACAAAATGAGGTCCACGACTCTTTTTGTGTGGGTCGCAGTTGCACTGGCCGTCTGTGCCTGGATGTTTCCGGTATCAGATGCGCTGGCGCAATTCCAGTTTGATGGGACGCAGATTGCGTGCATCAACGATCCCGCCAACAACGATGGGATTATCAACACCATCGGGGATTCGTTGGAGCTGACGATTACCATCGGCGGTTTGGATACGTATTCCGACGCCGTGGAAGTCGTCTTCAACCCCGTCTCTGGATTTGGAATCATCCCCACCCTGCCGCAGACCTTCGACTGTCCGACCGGGCAGTTCACCGGGCACCGGATGCTGGCCACGGTGGTACACGATTCCGGTGTGGCCACCGCCAATTTGGACAGCATGAGGATTCGGGCCCGCTACCGCTTCCGCCCGGAGGGACTGTGCGGCACCAACCCGGCGACCTCCTATCAGGTGTGGGCGCGGGCCGTGCGCAGTGCCACCCATGACACCCTGTGCGGAAACTCCCCGCTCTTCAACCGTGCGGTTCCGTGTTCGGTCTGCACGGGCTGCGGGTACATTCGTTTTGAGGAGCTGTGCGGGTTCGCGGAAGGTATTATCGTCATCGGCGACCGGGTCTATCTGGACACAGCCGCGGTGGGAGCCCTGGAAGGTTCCCTGCCGCCTCCCGGCGGCGCCGCACGCGACACGGTGTACGTGAACTTCAACAGCCTGACGTGCGAGCAACCGATCAATGAATTCTCGGACACCGCCTTCGTCGTGGGCAACATCGTGGACGTGGTGGAGTGCGCTCGCGAGAATGGCTTCTGCGGGGACAGCTTCCAGATCCGGGTGGGTTACTGGACGGGAGCGTGGCCGCCGACCGGGGTGACCGGGTTCGACTCGACCAAGCGCATCAGCTATTGCGTAAGGCCCGTGGACAACGTGCGGCCGCAGGTTGTGCGCGGCATGGTGGACTCGTTCAAGGTCCTCAACGGCAACGCCATCGCCAACGACTCGCTCGTTGGCTGCTGCGATACGCTCCGTATCTTCATGGCTACGGACAGCAACAAGATCGGCGCTGCCTTTCCGTTCTTCGGTGACGTGGACGGAACGCCGTTTACCGGTCAACCATGTGGTACAGTCCTTCGGCACAACTTCGACATGTCGTGGATCGGAGTGTGGGGCGGCGACCTCATGGGCGAGGCCCGCCAGAACGACACCAGCACATACATTCACAATAGCGAGGTCCTGGGGTTGCTCTGCCCGGCGGACACGTTCTTATGGATGAGCCGTCGCTTTGGAACGACGTTCAATCCCGGCACGGCCAACGATCTGATGTGGATTGACATCCCCTTCTGCTCCGAGGATTGGGACAGCCTTCAGACATGTCTTCTGGAATACATTGTCGATGTCGGGTTTCGCATCGGCGACGACACGCTCTTTCTGTGGGGCTTCGACGACGCCGGCAACCGCAGCAACTACATTCCGTGGGCGGACACGGCGGTCTGCATAGACGTGTGGCCGCCGCTGGCGCAATTGGGCGGTGACATCTACCACGAAGACGGTTACTGCGTGAAGCGGTTCTCTCCGTATGACTCCGCCGACTTTGCGCACATGTATACCAACCTGACCCCGGATTCCATCGTGTGGACCAAGGGCCGGGTGGATACGTTCTACGACGCCGACGACATGTTGAGTGTATTTAACGATGTCTACATGATCGGCGTCGACGTCCGGGTGATGCCGTTAGATACCGCTCCCATCACGCGGCTGAACTGGCTGCACCCCATGGCGCCGATCCCCATGGATCCGACGCTGGACACGTTGCGCTGGGGTTGGATCCGGCCCTTCATAGATCCTGACGACACGTTGCAGGACGCTTTCTTCACGTGGTATGGGAAGCGCGGCACGGACAGCATAGACGCGGTGCTCGGCACCGGGGACGTCTTCTGGAAGTGCGCCTCGGGCGGCGGTCTGACCGTGGGCTTCACCTTTGCCCGGTGGATGGACGCGGCGGGCTGCAACAAGATTCTCGGTTGGGACTACGACGGCGAGACCAACATAGTGGACAACTACACCACGCGCAACCAACTTCGCGCGGTGGTGGATATGTGCATCCCGGGCGTGGTTCTGCCCGGCGACACGATGATCTGCAACAACCTGCCGTTCAACTCGGGGGGGCTGTACGACCTGCCGGGATCGAGTCCGGACTTTGCTCCCACCTATCTCTGGGTCGGGCCGAACGCCGGTGGGAATCCCGATCCGGTGCTTCGTTTCCGGCCGAAGCGCAATTTTGCGCAGAACCCGTTTGACGAGTGCCTGACCGAAGATACTCTGTTCTACCGCGTCCGCATGGACACGGTGGACCTGATCTACGCGATCGGCGCGTGGCCGGGAGTGAACGACTCCGTGCGTTGGTACAGCGGCAGCTCCACGTCGCACCGAACGTACGGCTCTTCGATCCCGGGACATATATGGACCCCGATCCTCTTCAACGCCGGCGATGTGAACGGCCCGGAGATTTCCTTTACTTGGGGCCACAAGTTCGATTCCGGTGTGAACGACTATCTGCCGGACGGACTCTACAAGCTCACCCTTGAGCTCAGGGATGATGCGGGCAATGTTTATCTTGACCCGATTTACATGTGGCTCAACGGCTGGGGTCCGAACATTGACTCGATCATCGTGTGCAATACCGACACGGTGTGCACCTACAATTTCTACACGACGAATACTCAGGACACGCTGGCCATTTGGCTGCAGACCGACACCACCGCCGATAAGGTGCTCATTGACTGGACGTGCGTGTTCAACATCGGTGCCCCGGAGCACGCCGCCTTTGACACCTCGTACGCGCAGTTGGTGGGCAGCTCAGCCACCTTCAAGCGGTGGTTCGGCTACCTCGTCATCACGCCGGACATGGTGTCGGTGTACGACTCGCTCAACGTCTATGAGATCGCGCCGTGGGAATCCGACTGCAACATCGGCGCTGGCGGCCTGCGCATCATTAATGTCCGACCGTTGGACATCTCCGCGCTCGGCGACACCATCTTAAGCGAGGCCGATCCGCAGCATGATTGCGACAAGGCGGCCCTTGGTCTGACACCCTGTCCGCGCCTGATCTCACTGGGCGACACGGTGGATAGCTACGAGTACTTCTACTTCGCCGATCCGGATTCTCCGCTGGTGCAGGTGTTCGGCGACGGCCCGACCGATTACCACGCCATCTCCCCCGGCAAGATTGACTCCATGGGCGGGGCGGGCACCTACCACGCCATCTTCAACTGGGCCAATGATCAGGTTCAGGACAGCATCTTCGTGCGCCTGCTCATTGACTCGATCTCGATCCGCACGGATACGCTGGACACGTTGATTCTCCAGTTCATCAATCGGAGTTACAGTCCGCCGCGGATTCGCGAGGTGCGCAAGGCCCTCTTCCGTCCGACGGCCGCCTCGCTCTCTCCGGATATCAACATCAAGAACACGATTTTCCACGGCATGCTGGAGCGGGATGACGGCAACGAGGCTTTGGTGGAGTTCCGCTATTTCTGGAACGGCACGTGGTTCATCGGCGCCGGCGAAGACAGCCTGATGCTGGTGCCCTATGATCAGCAGGACACGATTCTGATCAAGGCCTTCGTGCAGGCGGTGGACACGATTATTGAGGTCGGAGAGGGGGAATACGACACCCTCTACAACGAGTGTCCGGACACGCTTTACGCGCTGCTCGACGTGGACAACATCAATCCGCATTTCCGCAGCGGCTGGACGGAATGGCCGCACGCGCTGGGACACCACCCGGTGACCGGCAGTTCCAACACCGTGCAGAACCTCGGCTGGGACGCCGATGGTGACGGCCTGCCCGAGGACTGCGGCTTCCGCTTCGGCGACGGCGAGCATTTCACCCTCAAGGTGAAGCTGACCGAGAAGGTTCACTTCAATCCGGCCGACTATCCGAACAGCGACGGCTCGCATCATGATGGCGGCGGCTACTGGCCGATTACGCGGGCGTGGCAGATTTCGCCTATTGACCTGCGCACCGCCGACCTCTTTGCCTTCGGAGGGGCGGTGGGTGATAGCTGCGTCGTGGTTTTGGACAGTGTGCTCATGGATTCGGTGAACGCGGGCAACGTCTACTACACGCTCTACGGCTATTTTGACTTCCCGGCGGTGGCGGTGGCCTATTTCCTGGCCAACCCCGGTCCGGTGGACAGCGTGGCCCTGGTGATCCGCAGTGCCTGGGACGAGGCGGGGAACCCCGGCCGCTACAACAACCCCGTCTTCAATGACGGTCTGAAGAACGACGCCACCGAAGACACGACTTTCTTCGTGACGCTCACCAGCCTCGATCCGTGGACCGGCTGCCCGCTGGTTTACGGGCGGGTAGACTCCGTCCTCGGCTGGATCACGGCGGAGGAAGACGACGTGGTGGTGAGGACGACGATCATCGAGACGAGCGAGATCGCGATGTGTGCGCCCGGCGTGCACGCCGATTCGATCCATGTGCTGGAGGGCAACTTCCAGACCATCACCGACGATCCGAATCCGTGGGTGATCCCGGATTTGCGCGGTCCGTGGTTCCTCTATATCGTGGGACCGGACACGCTGGGCTGGGCGCGGACCTACACGTTCTACTTGCGCGCCGACTCGTCCGACTTGGCCACCATCCACTGCGACGGCGACTGGCTGCCGTTCACCCTGCGTTTCAACACCTACGCGGTCAATTGGCCGCTGGTCACACACACCTTTGATGAGTGCGTGCAGGTGGACGTGAATGAGCCGACATGGGGGCAGCATTCCTATCGGGATAGCCTCAACGCCGGCCTGATAGGTTGCTTCGATCCCCGACAGACGGTGACGATCGTGGCACAGGCCACGGATGCCTATGGTGACCCCGTGAGCTGCAGCGTTTCGCCGGGCGTGGGTGTGCTCGAAAACATGATCTGGGCCGACCTGAGCTACATCACTCAGAATGCGGCTCTCGACAGCGTGGTGCCGGACAGCGTGGTCAGTGGGAACGCCTACTGGACGTTCACGCCCGATGACACGTTTGCGTGCCTTGCCAACTCGTCGGCGTGGATTCGTCTGCACGCGTTGCACGATTCGCTGCATCACCACGACCGCGAGCTGTTCTTCCAGGATACGCTGAATTTCTGCAGCGATTGCATACCGCCGCGTGTGGGCGGCGCATGGGCGACCTGCGAGTGTGACAGCATTACCACTGACTCGCTCGGAATACCGTTTGACCAGCGGCCCTTGCGGCATCTTAGCCCCGGCAGCCTCTTCATCCTGTCGGCAACCTTCATAGACGAGAACCATGACTCCTCTATGGGCATGCCAAACGGTTCTCATAAGTACTGGGTCAACCTCTCCGACGTGGATCCGGGCTACACGTGGCTGTCAAATGAGGCCTGGTGGCCCCAAGCAAACCGTGTATTACCGTACGACACCGCCGGTGCAGTTTGGGGATACGGTCACTGCGTCGGGCAACCGCCCACCATCAATTTGGATGTGCTGCACAACAATGGCGACACGATTTTTGTGGACTTCGCCTTCTGTGACAGTGCCGGCAATTGCGACACGGCATGGCACTACCCGGTGGCGATCGTGGATACGTTGGCGCCGATCATTGACTATGTGTACACGATCAGCGACGACTCGATCCGCGCCTATGTGACGCCGGGCGACACGAATGTCAGCATCTATGCGGACATCACCGGCTACGCCGAACCACTCATAAGCCACCCCGAGTGGGTGCGGGCTAATTTCTCCCGCTTCTGGTGTAATACGGATTCGCAGGCGGTGTACGACACCGTCTATGCCAGCTACTTGGAGCGCATTGACGACAATCACGTTCGCGCGTACTGGGGATGGTATCCGGGCGTGCTCTATAACGATCCACTCGACACGACGACCTTCATCGGCCGCCACTACGGAGTGGATCGGTACTGGGATACCTGTCGCACGGCGAGCGTTGAGGGCTGGAGCGACACCCTCTGGTTCTACGTGAAGGATGCTGCCTGCAATTATGGCGATGCCTTCAGCGTGTTTGAAGTCAGCGGCGTTGACTCGACGGTTCCGGCCGTGGACCACGTGGAGATTTGGGGCAACTATTGCAACGAGGGCTGGATCTCCTCGACGCCATTGGACAGCGGCCACATCGAAGTCTGGGCGTTTATGGACACCGTGTTCAACGCTCTGTCCGATACCCTGCTCATTGACTCCATGCAGGCCAATCTGGCGCAACTGGGCTCTCACTACGCCTGGACGCAATGGTCACCGGACCTGAAGGGCGGCGCGCCGGTTTACGGCGTCACGCCGAATCCCTTACAGCCGGTTCAGACCTATTGGGAGATGGTGGGCAACCGGTTGGTGGCCAAGTGGGTGTTCCTCACGGCCCGTGATCTGGGCTGCGAGGACATCGTCGTGGTGGGCGTGAAGGCCATGCGTTCCACCGGCAGCCCCATCTCGCACGGTTACTACACCGACGTCGAATACGGCACGGCGCGTGTGGACACGACCCGTCCGGTCATCTATGACATGCGGGTGCACTCGTCCACCACCTCGATCAACGAGACCACCTGGGTTTCGCCCAACGTTCCGCTCTATGTGGACGTGTGGGTGTACGACACCAATTGCGAGCCGTGGACAGACCACCTCGGCTTCGACACGACCAACACGGTGGGCGGCCCCGGTCCGTTCATCACCTTCTGCAATCCGGTGGGCGGCTTCGACACGATCTGGACGTGGGACACGACCGCCTACTCGATCCTCCATGTGAAGGCCGATTCGCTGGACAAGGCGTGGATCATGCTGCGCTGGATCGGCACTCCGAACTTCAACGACACCTGCAACCTCATTGATCTGGACAATATCACCGGTTGCATCGAGGCGCACATCGAGGACTGCCTGTCGAACCCGGCCGTTCCGGTGCAGCGGCAGGTGACCACCGACGACCAGCCGCCGCAGTACGTCATGTCCAATTCGTGGGGTGACTACACCCACGTGACGGGCTTCCCCGGCGATCCGGACTCTTCGGGCATTGACAGCGTGCTGGTGTTGCAGCACGGCGTGTACGGTCTCGATTTCGACAGCCTGCTGACGGTCTATGTGATCGTGGACAACGCCCCGGGCGACACGCTCATTCGCTTCACCGGCACGTACATCAACTTCGATCCGTGGGGACCGTACACGTTCCTCAACACGCCGATCCAGTATGTGGACGAAGTCTGGTTCAACATTGACGGCCACCACCGCGACTCGCTCGTGTGGCACATTCCGTTGTACACCGGCATGGTGAAGACCACCGGCCCGCTGTTCAACGTGAACATTCCGTCGGATCGCTACTGGTTCCAGCTCGTTCTGTCCGACACGATGACCAATAACACGGGTGACCCGGACAGCACGTTCACGCTGTTCTGCGACGATCTGGACAGCGCGATTTCCTTCACCATCCAGAACTGGAACCACCCGAATCCGGGCATGCTCCTGCTCTGTGACTCCACCACCGTGGCCGGTTCCGACACCGATTTCGTGG
>Ga0315288_10009095_pt1 | contig 12523 bp, 11 predicted proteins | sample YL17G11_20_MG_FD_203454 | JGI IMG/M metagenome (GOLD analysis project Ga0315288, IMG submission 203454) | Sediment microbial communities from Yellowstone Lake, YNP, Wyoming, USA - YL17G11_20 | ecosystem: Environmental > Aquatic > Freshwater > Lake > Sediment | place: USA: Wyoming | collected...
GCTTGGAACAGTCGAAGATGGCAGAAACCTGAGGAACTCCGGCACCGGCAACTATTCGAGTAATACAGATTGAACCGGCGCCAATACCTACTTTGATACCGTCCGCTCCTGCTTTCGCCAAGTCAGCCACGGCTTTGCCGGTAGCCACATTGCCAACAATAGTAGGTGTGTTGGGAAATATTTTTTTCAGTTTCTTGAGCATATTTATAGCCAGAAGCGAATGTCCGTGAGCAATATCTATTACCAAAATGTCGGCACCGGCTTTAACTAACATTTCCGCCCTTAATATTTCTTCTTCTTTAACGCCCACGGCTGCGGCTACCAGCAATCTGCCCTTTTTATCCGTCGAACTACGAGAGAATTTTTCTTTTTTAATAATATCGCTGAGCGTAATTAAACCACGCAATGTTCCATTCTTATCAACCAGGGGCAGTTTTTCTATTTTATGTTTGGTTAGGATATTTTTGGCTTTTCCTATGGCTATTCCGGGCCTGGCAGTAATTAATTTTTTGGTCATAAAGTTTATGACCGGTTTTTTGTCATATTTTTGGGGCTGATAGGCTACGTCTCTTTTGGTAATGATTCCCAATAATTTATTTTTTTCATTAACTATCAAGATGCCGGAAATATTATTTTCCTCGCCGATAATTTTTGCCTCCAGCAGAGAATTTTTGGGAGAAATGGTTATGGGATTGTCGATTATAAAACTTTCGCTACGTTTCACTTTTATCACTTCCAAAGCTTGAATTTCCGGCGGAATAAATCGATGAATTACGCCAATCCCGCCCAATCGTGCCATGGTAATAGCCATTCTGCTTTCCGTCACCGAATCCATACTGGCACTAATCATTGGTATATTAAGTTTAATATCCTTGGTTAGATAAGTATCTACTTTAATCTCCTGGCGTGATTTTGCTTTTGAATATTGAGGTTTAAGCAAAACATCGTCAAATGTTAGACCCAAAAGAATAGATTTTTCATTTACCCCGTTAGAAATTTTTTGTTTGTGGAACATGGTAGTTTAATTTTTATGTAATCCCCATAGAAATATCATAATTTCTAACGGGGTGAATAATTTTCTATGACGCCGACATAAGGCAGATTTCGATAAATTTCATTGTAATCTAAGCCATAGCCGACCACAAACTTATTTGAAATGGTAAAAGCTTTAAATCTGACTCTAGGAATTTTAGCCATTCTTTTCATCTTTTTTATTAATAAAACAGCAAAATTTAGAGACATGGGTTGAAGATTGTTCAAATAGCTTTTAATAAAAGCCAGGGTTTTGCCAGTATCTAGAATATCTTCGACAACCAGGACATGATCGTTTTCAATTCCCGATTTAATCTTATCAAAAATTTCTGGATCGCTTTGGGGCATTGTTTTCCCCCCGTAACTTACCACCCTTATAAATCTTAAATCTAAAGAGAGCCTGATTTTTCTCACCAAATCGGCTCCGAATATCGATGCCCCTTTTTGAACGATTATAATAACCAATGGCCTTTTTTCAGAAACTTTATTTTTGTAATATTCGGTAATTTCTTTGCCCAATTCAGCAACCCGTTTTTGAATCTGTTTAGCAGAAATTAGAATTTTTATTGCTCGTTTTATATTCTTTTCACTTCCCATACTCCTTTAATTTCTTTAAGCTTTTTTTGAACTTCATTTAGTTGATTAACATGGCCAACTTCCAAAGTAATCAAAGTCAAAGCTATGCCCTTAGACGGCTCCGAGGCATTAATATTGGTTATGTTGATTCTTAATTTGGATAGAATGGTAGTTATATCTCTGACCAGGCTCATTCTATCCCGAGCTAAAATTTCAACCGTAGCTGGTTGTAAGGCCACGGCATTTTTCCAGGAAACGGAAATAATTCTTTTTTTATTTTTTTTATTTATAATATTTGGACACTTGTGATAATGGACGGTTATACTATTTAGGGTGGTAATATAACCGATTATTGACTCACCGGGCAGAGGATGGCAGCATTTTGCCAAGTTTACTAGAATATTTTCTTCATTTTCTATCGTTATTAAACTTTCCGAAATTTTTCTAGAAAGTCGTTGAACAATAATTTCTTTCTTGGGTTCGATTTTTTCTTTGGGTATTTTTTCTTCCATCTCATCTTTATTTTCATATTGCCCGAACCAATTTCTTATCTTGTTTCTAGCATAATTTGTTTTGACGAATTTTAACCAATCTCGACTTGGTTTTGCCTCTCTTTTTGCCGTAATTTCAATAATCTGTCCATTTGAAAGGGGATAGTTGAGAGGAACAATTTTTCCGTCGGCTTTTGCCCCGCCGCATCTGTGACCCAGCTCCGTATGTATTTGATAGGCAAAATCTATTGGTGTGGCTCCTTCCGGAAGATTAACTACCTCCCCTTTAGGCGTAAGAACGAATATGCGATATTTGAAAAAATCAATTTTAAGAGATTTTAAGAATTCTTTGGGTTTAGTAATGTCTTTTTGCCAAGATTTTAATTCTTTTATCCACTCCAGATAAGTTTTTTTAAGGCCATAATATCTGGTTTTTGTTTCGTCTGGTCGGGCCCAATGAGCAGCAATACCATATTCTGCTTCCAGGTGGAGTTGGGGGGTTCTGATTTGAAATTCGGTTATTTTGCCGTTAATACAAAAAACAGTAGTATGAAGACTCTGATAACCATTTGCCTTAGGACCGGCAATATAATCTTTTATTCGTCCGGGGAGTGGCTTCCAGTTTCTATGAAGGACGCCTAAAACGGCATAGCAGTCTTCCATGGTTGGGACAAGTATTCTTAGGGCTATTAGATCGTAGATTTTGCTGAAATCCATATTATACTTTTCCAGTTTTTTGTAGAGACTGTAGTATCTTTTAGCCCGAGCATGAATTTCGAGATAGTTAATATTAGCTTCTTTGAGTTTTTTTTCAACCATTGGTTTAATTTTTTTTAGATAGGCCTCCCTTTCTTGATAGCGATCTTGAATTTTGGTTTTTAGCCATTTATATTGCTTCGGGTAAACATAAGGGAAGGCCAGATCTTCCAACTCGCCTCTCAATCTACCCATTCTTAAGCGATGGGCAATTGGAGCGTATATTTCTAATGTTTCTGAGGCGATTCTTTTTTGCTTGTTTTCCGGCAGGGCAGAGAGAGTTTTCATGTTATGAAGTCGATCTGCCAATTTAATTATGATTATCCGAATATCTTTGGCCATGGCCAAGAACATTTTTCTAAGATTTTCTACATGGCGTTCAATTCCGCGATATTGTATTTTTCCCAATTTTGAAACTCCCTTAACCAAAAAAGTTATTTCTTTGCCAAATTCTTTTCTAACATCATTGAGAGTGATGGGGGTATCGTCGATTATATCGTGTAGAAGAGCAGCAACAATAGTTGGGGCATCTAATTTCATTTTAACCAAAATTAAAGCCGTATTTAAGGGATGGTTAATATAATTTTCACCGTTTTCTCTTTTTTGTTTTTGGTGGGCATCGGCGGCAAATTTGTAAGCGCGTAAAATAAGCTTGGTATCCACCGGCAAATTATTATTTTTTATTTCTTTGAGAAGTTTATCTATGGTCATGCTTTTTTATTTTTTCTGTATAATCACATTTTGGATAATTAGAGCAGGCAATAAATTTACCGAACCTTCCTTCTCGTTCTATTAACTTTCCCGTATTGCACTTAGGACAGGCCCTTCCGGTTTCCTTCGGAGCTTCCAGTAGAGTGCCGTCAATCTTTCGCGCCCCTTTGCAGTCGGGGAAACGCTTACAGCTCAAAAATCTGCCAGTACGCGAGAGTTTAATGACCATCGGCGAACCGCAAATTGGGCACTTCAGATGTTTTTCCGCATCGCCTAAGGTTGTCGCTTTTTCCAATTTTTCCTTCGCTTTCACATTTTTTGAAAACGGCCAGTAGAATTCATTAAGGGTTTTTTCGTAATCCCTTTTTCCTTCCGCGATTTCATCCAGGTCGTTTTCCATCTCGGCCGTGAAAGAATCGCTGATGTAGTTGCCGAAATATTTTTCCAGGAAACCCGAAACCACCTCGCCCGTATCCGTGGGTTTCAATGACCGCCTTTCCTTTCCCGCGTAACCGCGTTTTAGGAGTGTTAAAATAATCGCGGCGTAAGTGCTCGGCCGGCCGATTTCACGTTTTTCCAATTCTTTAACGAGTCCGGCCTCGGTGTAGCGGGGTGGCGGCTCAGTTTGTTTCTCGTCGCTTCCGATATCATTCAATATAAGCGGCTCGTTTTCTGAAACATGAGGCAACTCTTTTTCCTCTCCGCGCGAACGGGGATCGCCGGCGAGCCATCCGGGGAAAGCCACGATACTTCCGGTCGCCGTAAAATTCGGAATCATATCCTTCATTTCAACATTCGCAGTAATCGTGGTGCGGAGCAATTTCGCATCCGCCATCTGGGTAGCGATAGCCCTTTCCCAAATCAGCGTATAAAGTTTTTTCTGTTCGTCGGTCGCGCCGGCGGATTTCTTCGCGATTGCCGTAGGCCGGATCGCTTCGTGCGCCTCCTGGGCACTCTTGCTTTTCGTGACAAACATGTGCGGTTCCAGATATTCTTTTCCGAATTTTTTCTCTATCTCCGCGTAAATTGAAGGAAGAACTTCTTTACTGATGTTCACGCTGTCCGTCCTCATATAAGTAATCAATCCCTGCTCATAAAGTTTCTGTGCGACGGACATCGTGCGGGAAGGAGAGAAACCGAGACGCGAGCTCGCCGTCTGCTGAAGAGTCGAAGTAATAAACGGTGGGCGGGGCGATCGCTTTACCTCTGCTTGTTTCACTTCCAATATATTCCACTTTCCGTTTCTCGCGACTTCAAGAATGTACTCCGCTTCATTTTTATCCCGCGGCTCTTTTTCGCAGGTGAGCGTGAGAGAATTTTTATTTTTGGTGAGAAAAGTCCCCGTGATAACCCAAAAGGTTTCCGGGATAAACGCCCGGATTTCCCGCTCTCGCTCAACTAAAATCCGGAGGGCGGGGGATTGAACTCGGCCGGCCGAAAGTCCGTACCGCACTTTTTTCCAAATTAGACCGCTTAAATCATAGCCGAAGAGCCGGTCCAAAATCCGTCTCGTTTCCTGGGCTTTCAGGAGATGTTGGTCAATAATGCGCGGATGAGCCATCGCGTTCTTTACGGCGCGCTCCGTGATTTCGTGAAAAACCACCCGTTTGGGATTTTTGAGCCCACAGGCTTCCTTAATATGCCAGGCGATTGCCTCGCCCTCGCGGTCGGGGTCGGTCGCGAGGTACACCGCGTCTGCTTTCTTCGCGAGTTTTTTCAGTTCTTCAACAATCGGCTCCTTGCCCTTCACGATTTCGTAGTGAGGTGCAAAACCTGCCGTAATATCAATCGCCCGCTTGTTGCTCTTGGGAAGGTCGCGAATGTGGCCGACGCTCGCCCGAATTTCAAACGAAGGGTCGAGATATTTTGAAATGGTTTTGGCTTTTGTGGGCGATTCAACAATAACGAGATTCATAATTAGAAATTAATTTAGAAATTAGAAATTAGAAATTAGAAATTTCTAATGTAGTATCCTGCCCCCGAATTTTTTATTGCCCCTTTTAACTCTAACATCATTAGGGCGGGGCTTACAATTTTGGTGTCTAAATTGCTTTGTTTAATGATTTCATCAATATGGGCTGGTTCTTTGTCTAATATACTCAATATAATTTCTTCTTCTTTGGTTTCCGGCTTGAAAGGCCTCTTTTTTTCTGCCAGAGGGAGATTTAGTTCTTCTAAAATATCGTTGGCGCAGGTAACTAACTTTGCTCCCATTTGGATTAATCTATTGGTGCCGATGGAGTTTTTAGAATAAATTGAACCGGGGATGGCAAATACCTCCCGATTCTGTTCAACTGCCTGCATTGCCGTGATTAAAGCTCCGCTTTTTTCGGGCGCTTCAATAACCAAAACCCCCAAACTGAGACCGCTGATTATTCTATTTCTTTGCGGGAAAAACCATCGTTCTGACTTTGTTCCGGGCTCATATTCCGATATCACTGCTCCATTTTGAGCAATTTTATCGGCCAATTTTCTGTTGCAGGCGGGGTAAACGCTTCCGGAATCAATGGCACTTCCCAAGACGGCAATTGCTCTGCCTCCTTTTTCCAAAGTAGCCTTATGGGCAAAAGTATCGATTCCTTTCGCCAGGCCACTGACAATAGTTACCCCGGCTTCAGCCAAGCTCCCAGCAATATCATAAGCTATCTGCTTGCCATAGCCGGTATAATTTCGGGTTCCCACTATTGCAACAGCAATTTTATCTTTTGTACTGAAATCACCTCTAATATAAAGAGTTTTTGGCGGATCGTGAATTTCTTTTAATATTTCAGGATAATCTTTGTCTTCTAAATTAATTTTTTTTATATTTTCGTTAATCATTGTCCCAGAGCTATAATAACAGCCCAGAACCGAATTGACAAGCGGGCTTTAATTTGCTATTATATATATTGAGAATATATTTTAATTTTATGGAAAATTTTAAAGAGCTTCATCCCATAGAGAAGGAAAAAGACCGGAGCATTTTTAAGAAATTAAGAAAAAAGGCTCTGGCAATAACCTTAAGCAGTTTAGTGTTAGTGGGTCCGGCAGTAAAGCCCCTGGAGTCAGCTTTGGGCAAATTAAAGCCGTCAAAAGAAAATGTAGAATTGAAAATGCAAAAAAGCGTTTTTGAAGAAGAGGCGCCGGAAAAAACAGTGGATAAACTTAATTATATTGTTAAAACAATTGGCCGCTGGACTGTCAGTCAGCTTGGATGTTTCTGGAAAGATATTTATGATTTAGATAATCCCGATTTAAAGAAAGAGTTCATTGAAATTTTAAACCAGGAATCAAAAATTAAATCGGAAGCCCAAAAAGACGATAAAGGGCCATTAGTATCAGAAAGCCTGGAAGAGATTGGGCTGGAGCCAAAAACAGTTAGAAGGGTCTTGAAAACTTTTCCGCCGTCTTGGACTAAAGAGGTTGCTTTAATCACTTATCTTGATAAATCAACCTCGATTTGCGTAAATGAAGAAACGGGCGAAGGAGCCAGCGTGATTGCCCATCATCAATCTGAGGGGAAAGAAGCATTAAGCGAAATTCATTTTTTTCAAGGGGCAAAAGGACAGAGAGTCGATGGATTGCTTTTCAGACTAATTCATGAATGTGGCCACGCAAACGATTGGAGAAATCGTTGCGACCTCTCGTTGGCTCAAAGAATTTCTTTGCTTTACGAAGTTATAAAACAGGTAGAATCGCCTGATAGATATAAAGAGAATTCTGTCGAGTCAATTAAATGTGTTGACAAGAACGAGGAAATAGCTAGAAAAACAGTTGAGTATTGGGGAGCAATTTGTATGTGGGTTATAGCTAAACCCGAGAATAATCCCATACCCGAATCCGGCAAAAAATTAGTGTTAGATTATCTTAAACTTATCGATCCTAAGTTTAATATAGTCAAATCCGCTAATTTTAGAGAAAAGATTATCAGACATTACATGACTTTTTTGGAGAAAAAAGAAATGTAGAAAAATTAAAAAAGCACTTGACCCCGTTAGAAATGTTGGTATATGACATTAGTCAGATTAGACTTTTAAGCGCAGAATTATTGTGCCAGATACAGAAAATAACAAGAAATTTCTAAACGGGGTTGACATAATTATTTTGGGGGAATATAATTAAGGTGTAAAAACCCATGGAAAGAAAAGGGCAAACCTTTGAACAGGTATCGACTCTATTCCTAGCCGGGACAGAGTTGAGTTTGAAGGTTTGCCCTTTTTGTATTGCTTGGTTCTTTGAAAATTCACCCCGTTAAATAATTTCGCCTTTGGCGAAATTGCTGCAGAGCAGCATTTAACAGGGTAAAAAAAGAGGAGGTGATTGTTTTGTTTTTGAAGCGTTTGCTTAATTTATCCGTATTAATGTTATTCAGTCTATTGATTGTCAGCCCAACTTTCATTAAAGCCGATAATCAGAATGAAACTTATCAGCAGCATTTAGCCCGAATGAGAAAAGAAATTCAGCCCTATGTAGTTCAAATATTGGTGGCAGCTCCTTTAAGAGAAGGTCGGGATGCCTCGGCCAGCGCTTCCGGCGTGGCAATCTTTAAAACAGAGGGTCAGGTAGATGATTTTTCCGGCGAGTTTATTAAATATAACACTTTTTACATTTTAACCAGTCCTCATATAGTAGCCTGGGCTCGAAAAGAAGGTGAATTAACGAGATATCAAGAAGATAATGTAAGAATTTATATTTTAGGAAAGAAAACCAGAGCCCAAGCCCAAATAGTGGCCTGGGAATGGGGCACCGAGATAATGCTGCTTAAAGTCGATATTCCTGTAAAAGAGTTAGATAACTTTAATATCGACGTAGCCAAGCTTGCTAGCACATTGCCGCTTTCGTTATATGATTCTAAGTATGCGGATAAGGAGTCGGATGATGTTTTCTTGTGCGGTTATCCGGACACTCTTCCTGTTGTCAATTCTGGCAATATCTCTAAATATTTGTATAATTTTAGTTTTAATTACTATACTGATTTGGCAAAAGTCGCCGTTATAAATGCCGCAGGCTTAAATGGAGAGGGCCAAAGTGGAGGTGGCGTATTTAATCAGAACAAAGAGCTGGTTGGCATCGTGTTTGGTTCGAAATATTCGCCGTCAAATTTAATTTATGCTGTCCCAATTGATGCAATAGTTGAGAGATTTTTAAAGCAGTTGCCCGAGCTTAAAGGACTTACTCTTCCGAAATTTGAGTTAGAAAAAGAGATTAAAAATAGCCCGATTTTCCTGGGAAGACCGAAGAAAGGAACAATCACAGCTGCAAATAATTTTAATAATTAAAAGGAAGAATATGAAATAAATATTCTTCCTTTTTTGCTTGTCCCGAGTTTGTCAGGGATTGACATCTTGGTTTTGGGGCGCTAAAATAAACTGTTAAGGACCGATCTTTAACAAATTAAATAATTTGGAGACAAGAGATGAAAAGATTAAAATATTTTATTCTTTTTCTGTTTATTTATTCTGTTTTCAGCTCCATGTTGGTTTTGGCTGATGCTAATAGAGATTATGACTTATGGTATCAAGAGCACGAATGGATTATGTTAAAAGCTGAAAAAGCGGATTGGAAAACATTAAAAACAGAGCAGGCGAGAGAAGAGTTCATTGAGAAATTTTATACAGCCAGAGATTCGGATACCTTTACTTTTAGAAATGAGTTTCAAGTGAGTTATCAAAAAAATCTGGAAAAAGTTCGCAAGGATTATTCTAATTTCAGCGATCCACGACGCTATATGTATTTTCTGTTTGGCGAATCCGATTCAAAGCGGCAATTTAAGAATCTGGATGTTTTAATTGCCGTTTCCCCTACAATCAAAATTCGCGTTAACGAAGGCGAGATTTGGCGCTATAGTTTTAGCGGGCAAAATTTCCAAGTAATTTTTGCTAAACTCAATATCCACCAGCTGCAAAAGATTAGAGACCAACGACAGGCAGAGGGGCTTATGCCGGCCTCGTTTTCTAGTTCCGAATACGAAATTCTGTATGTCGGTTTAGACAAATATTCTGATATCGGGGCCTTTCTTGAAAGCTTTTTCCAGGAAAATTTTCAACTTAGAGATACAAATGATACTATTAATGATTTAAAGAAACAGGTTCTAGATAGGGCGGAGCGTTTTTACGAGAAACCAAAACCCAAAGTGTCAAAGAACAAGTATTCTAAAGAATGGAAGGGTGGAATGCAAGTCCTTATTGATCAATTTGACATTAACTCACCGCAAGAAGCAGGGATAGCGATTTGGATTTTATTCGACAAAGATTCTTTAAGCTATGACAGCAAAAAAGACAAATATTCAGCTGATATCTCTTTATATTGCGAGATAAGAGACGCCAATAACAAGCCAGTAGTTTATTATTGTGATGATAATATAAACTACAAGATTAAGACAGCAAAAGCTTATTATCATTTTTGGGGCAGTTTGCCGGCCAGGGATTATAAGCTGATTCTTGAACTGGGAGACAATATTGGAAAACGATATGTAAAAATTGAGCAGGATATCAAGGTCTTTGATTATTCCAAGCCAGGATTGAAAGCTGGTTTGCTAATCGGAAAGATAGTTGAAGACTCCGAAATTGTTAAAGGAAAACCCTGCTATTTGTCTTTCAAAGAAGGTAAATTCTGCCCGGCTTTTAGCGGTGAATATTTCCGAGATGACGATGAAATGGTTGTGGTTTTGGATATCTCGGGCTTTCAGAAAAATCTTTATGGAAATTCTCGTTTAGAGCTTATCCTCCTGTTTGTTAACGGAGACATTCAGCAAGGCAAATTTGTTCCGAGTAATGAAGTTTTTATCTATAGTTTTCGACCCATCGAAAAAGATGAGAGTCGCTTCAGAAGCGTTGTCAAACTTAAAATCAAAGATTTGGTTGCCAGCCTGAAACTCCCCTCGGGTTGTTATCAGATAAAATTGCAGATTGAAGACAAAATAGCCAATGATGGCGGCACCAGAGACTATTCTTATCCAATTCTCATTTTAAGCGTCGCAGCAATTCAAAACAATTTAAATGCATTAATAAAGGGAGCGGATTAATCCGTTCCCTTTTTGCTTGTTTTTTCTTGATTTTGAGATATAATATAGACATTGATGGTGGCTATAGTGTAATGGTCAGCACTAGAGTTTGTGGAGCTCTCAGAGCGGGTTCGAATCCCGTTAGCCACCCACGCTATTGACATAATTTTTCCTACGCGTTATTATTAACTGATAGCAACTTTTTTGTTATCGGTTTTTCTTTGACAAGTTTTATTTTGGAGGTAAAAATGAAAAATAAATTAAGGACTTCTAGAAAATTTATCAGGTATCTTATTAAAAATGTACAACAAATTAGCTGGAAAGAATATACAGGAATTGAGAGATTATATACTCCATTTTTTGCACAAGTAGGCGATAAAGTGGTCTATCTTCAAACTTTTGAAACAACGATTGGCGATGAATATGGGATAAAAATTAAAATGTTGACGCATCCCAATATCACAGCACAAACAAAGTTCAGATGTCATGGTATAATGAAAAAACTCTTTAAGGCCGTAGAAGGGGTTGTCCGTACAACATAAATAGAAATTTAAAGGGTTAACTTGACTGGGAAAAACCAGTAATCAAGTTAACCCTTTTATCATATCCTAATCATTACCGAACAGGCTCTAATAGCATCCATTCTTTGACGCCAAAACATTAGGCGTTCACTGTTAATAGTTTTCGGTTTATAATAGCCACAAAAGGCTCAATTTCTCTTTTAATCTTACCCCAATCTATAGTTCTAAACGCGTCCCTTACCTGACCCATAAATTTTTCGCTTCGCTCAAAATTTGAGTAGTTAGTATTTGGTAGTTTGTATTTTGGGCGAAAAATTTATCCCTAACTACAAATTACTCACACTCACACAAATCCGAGATTTTTTCTCGGGTTTTTTGTTTTTTAGTACCCAGCTATTGACAAGCAATGATTATGGGTATATACTCATAATAGAAGGCATTTTAGCCTTAGAAAGGTCGATTAAAAAACAAAGGTTTCGTTCGGTTATTTTTAATTTTTCACTTTGAATTTTTAATTTGACTGAGCGGAGCGAAGGAATATGCCAAGATTAGATGGAACTGGTCCCCGGGGAGCGGGAGCTGGAACTGGTTGGGGCTTAGGCTCTTGCGGCTTAGGATTAAGACGAGGATTAGGCAGAGGTTGTGGTTTTAGACGCTGGACAAAACAGGATGAAAAAGTTGCCTTAGAGGAAGAAGTAAAAATACTGAAAGAAGAATTAAAAGCAGTTGAAGAAGAATTAAAGTCTTTAAAAGGCCAGAAATAAGAAGAGCCCCCGCCTTTCTTAGAAAGACGGGGGTCTCCCCATAATTTTAATAATATATTAAACTTAAGACATATGACAAGGCCGCGACTTTGTAGAAGAATTAGATTTAATCCTCGCGTTACCTATTATAAGCCGCAAGGCGTTCCGATGCGGTTTTTGGAGGTAGTAGAATTAACCAGAGAAGAGGTGGAAGCTTTGAGGTTAAAAAACATAAAAGATTTAGACCAGATTGAGGCAGCTAAAAAAATGAACACTTCGCAAAGCACTTTCCAGAGAATTTTATCATCGGCTTACAAAAAAATCAGTAAAGCGATAATAGAAGGCAAGGCAATAAAAATAATCAAGGATTAATTAAACAGGTTCTCACTTGCTCCCTGTCTGCCGTAGCTTTAGCGTAGGCATGGTCTCGGGTTTTTTTTGTGTTAAGATTACATAAGCGACACTTTCATCCGATCGTACAAAAGTGTCACCTAGGTGGTCATTTTGTACATTTGTTTGACAACAATTTTTGATGGTGCTAAGATGATATCTAAACATCGAACCTTAACAAAGGAGTAACTAATGAAAAAATCTTTCTATGTTAAAGATTTGATAAAAAGCATTGAATGGATGCCCGGAATTGAAGCGATTGTTTATGCCACATTGAAGATAAAAAGATGTTCTTATTTTTTCCATCAAGAAAAACTGAGA
>Ga0315288_10009096_pt1 | contig 12522 bp, 12 predicted proteins | sample YL17G11_20_MG_FD_203454 | JGI IMG/M metagenome (GOLD analysis project Ga0315288, IMG submission 203454) | Sediment microbial communities from Yellowstone Lake, YNP, Wyoming, USA - YL17G11_20 | ecosystem: Environmental > Aquatic > Freshwater > Lake > Sediment | place: USA: Wyoming | collected...
AATGTCTGTCAACATCGTTTGCACTACCTATTGTGGCCTCTCACTGTTGATTTTTTGGCTGTGCGATTAGTTGCGCAACGCTAATTCATTCAAAGATTATATATTCGCTTGATTTGGGACTAGTTGGCTGTTGGGCAATCATTTGCCACAGGCAGCCTTCGTGGCAGCCTATACAGGGAATGATTTCGGAGGTCTTGCCGCTTTGCACTTTGTTGACCCATTCCGGCTCAGACAGTAATCCTCTGCCGATAGCAATGAAGTCAGCCTTGCCGTCAACCAAGGCTTTTTCAGCTATTTCCGGATAGTGTAGGCGTCCTACTGCGATCACTGGCAATGAGCTGATCTGCTTTACCTTCCCAGCCAGATCTACCATGCAGCCCGGCGGCTGATACATGGGAGGATGCGGCCACCAGGGCGTCTCATAGCAGCCTGCGTCAACATGTAGCGCGCTCACTCCCATTTTCTCAAGTTCCCCTGCGATCCAAAGACCTTCTTCCTCTTCTCGTCCGCCCTCAAGATAGTGGGTAATGCCATAGCGGTAAATAATGGGAAAATCGGTACCTGCATCGCGTTTAATTGCTTCTATAGCTTCGCGAGCAAAGCTGAGCCTCTTCTCGCGGGAGCCACCGTAGCGGTCATCACGTCTGTTCCAGAGAGCGGTCATAAACTGGTCCATCAAATATCCCTCGTGACCGTGCAGTTCAACACAGTCTGCCCCAGCTTGACGGCAGCGCATCGCGGCATAGCCAAAGGATCGAGCCAGCGCCTCTGCTTCTTCAGTGGTAATGGCCCTTGAGATCAATGCAGGATCATCAGGGAGAAAATAATTCTTGTTTTCTGAGGCAGACACCGGCTTTACCTCTTCGACCACGATAGGAGGTGGGACAACACGGCCAAACCCGGCGGTGAGCTGAATGCTGAGCTTGCACCCATAGGAATGAAGTATCTCTGCAAGACGGCGCATCGAAGCTAAGTGTTTGTCTGAGGCAAGGTTAAACAAATTTTTTGTGAAGGGCTCCAAAGCTTGGGAAACAAAGGTTGCCTCAGTGGTGATGAGACCGACGCCACCGGCGGCTCTTGCTTCATAATACGCGCATAAGCGTTCACCCCAGTCTCCGTCAGGTTCGTGCAGCCCGTGAATTCCCATTGGCGCCATAACGATGCGGTTCTTAATCTCAAGGGTGCCAATACGACCAGATTCCAAGAGTTTCATGCAGAATGCTCCTTGTTCGTTTCGAGTTGCGGGTTACGAATTATATTAGCTGGCCGGTGTGCAGGTATTGTTTACCGGCACGTTGAGCGTTGGCGGTTGACAGTGAAAGAAGTTAAGAGCCACGAGTGTTGAGTCATGATTCTTCCCCGGGGAGTACCATCGACTCCAATGGTAATGAGTTTTGAGTACCGGTGTCTCTGCAAAAGATCTCTCACCGTTTGCTTTAAATCATTTTTTGCCATGGCAAACCTCCTTTCTCAAAATAAATCTGTTTGCAGTTGACGGTTGATAAAAGTTATCCATTATAGATCAGGGAATGGTTGAGAAACCTGCGTGAATCAATCCAGCCTTCAGGTAACCATCCATCTGATCGCCATCGTGTGCTATTGCCAAATTGACCTCTGGGTAGTCACGTGAGAAATCATGGATAAGTCTTCCTTTTATACCGCTTTAGATAGGAGCTCGCTAATTGCCGGGCACTCACTATCGCCAATTTTTCCTTGTCGCGCGAGATCGTCAGCAGCATCTGAGAGGCCAATCTCTTCTAGTCTCTTATGTGTCGGCAGCCCATCACTGGAACAGCCACGATATGTGTAGTACTCATCAAGCATTCCCGGGTGGTGAATGGGGTCTTGCTCGCCACGTCTGGTGCCATGCCTGATATCATCTTTCCTGGTAATGCCCAGCAGTGCATTAAAGCACTTCTCAATCTGATAACTCCTCTCGGTTGACTCAAAAAGCTTTCCCGGATCGCAGCCTGTGGCAGCCTGGTAGATTTCACCCATTTCCTCAAAGAGAATAAGCGGATCGCCAAACAGATCGCTTGCAACCACCGGAATGAAGCAGAGACCCAGGGAATCCATCAGCATCTTATAGTTTTCGCTCCACCAGACAACCCGGCCTTTGGCAACGGGGCTGGCGTGATCGGTGATTTCTTCGGGCAAGTCTTTGCCGAATATCCTTTCAAGCATATCCTTAAGTCCAATCATGGCAGGGAAGGGATGACCTTTGAGGTGATCGGCTCCCCTAGTCGCTACTGAGGAGGCGAGACTCATGGCAATAGCCTGGGTGCAGTTGTAAGTAAAAGAGAGCCCTTTGGTGTGAAACCCGTAAGGTGAAGCCTCGGGTCCCAGTTTGGAGAGTATGTCCGGCATGCTCTCGGCAAGGAGATTTCCCAGTCCCTCTCGTTGTGCAATCTTATTCATCAGGTCTGAGATCACCTCAACGTCTCCCCAGTTAAGGGCAATCCCTCCGGTCTGTTCTGTTCCTAAAATCCCTCTCTGAAAACACTCCATGGCCATGGCCACAATCCATCCAAACTGGATGCAGTCCATTCCCAGGCGATTGATCTGGTCAGAAAGATGCACCAGTGCAGGAAAGTCAAAGATACCCAAAAGCGGTCCCATGTTGGTGTAGTGACCAAACTCCAGCTTATCCGACTGCGCTCCCTGGTAGGGTCCATCACTGACCTGCCATTTTTGAGTGCAGGCAATTGGGCATCTGTAGCAGGCAGTCTGGCCTGCCTTGTAAGTCTTCACTAACCTATCAATATCGTAGTGCTCTAACTGTTCTGGGGTAATTCTCAGCTGCTGGTTTTTGATGCGTGTCTGATTGCTGGCCTGGGCTATCAGCACCAGTGAGCCATATTCTTTATGCGAGGCAGTGGGAGTTCCGTTCCAGAGTTCCAGATATCTCTTTGCCAGTTCGTCAAACTTTTTTTTGTGCGCAACAGGAACTTTTCCGTCTGCTTTGACAATAACGGCTTTCAGGTTTTTTGAACCCATCACACACCCCATGCCGGTTTTACCGTTACAGCTCACCCGTTTTGTGCCAGAAAGGATGCTGGCATATCTCACCAGGTTTTCTCCTGCAGGGCCAATACGGGCTGACTCACATTTCCCGTATTTTTCGTTTATCTTTTCACCTGTCGCATAGGTGTCAAGTGTCCACAAATCAGTTGCATCAACCAGCATAGGCTTTGTGCCCTGTTCGATGAGAAGCGCCACCGGCTTTTCAGCTCTTCCCTGGATGACGATGTGGTCATAGCCTGCCTGTTTCACCCGTGCCGGAAAAAATCCGCCGGCGTTGGAATCTCCAAAAATCCTGGTAAGTGGACTTTTGGCAGTGACAGTAAATCTAGAGGTGCAGGGAAAGGAGGTGCCAACCAATACGCCGAATCCAAAGATAAGAGGATTCTCAGGTGCCAGTGGGTCCAGATGGGGATGAGCACGCATAAGATTGTAGAGGAGACGTGCATTAATGCCTGCACCGCCGATATACTTATCTCTGAGTTCTTGAGGGAGTTCTTCTTCACGAAGTTCTGATTTAGAGAGATCGACCCAGAGTATCTTTCCCCTCCAGCCATAGGATCGTTTAGATTTTTTTGATGCTTTTCCTTTCATCTGCCTCTCCTGTTCTTTATGAAATGATTAATGACGGCCATTCTTTTATTATAGTACATTCAATTAATGAAATGCACATTAAATATCACTATGCAGGAACCTTCCCCCTTCTAGAGATGGCGACAAACGTCCTCTACAGTTTGTCATTCCGGGCTTTGACCCGGAATCCGGTGTTTTCCTGGATTCCTGCTTTCGCGGGAATGACGCCCCTTGTCGCAATTAATGTCGTTGTATAGAATTATCTCTACAGGTAATGTATAACCTGATAGGAAACCGTAGTCAAGCTGGGCGGAAGGTAAAGATGTGATTAAGGAATTGAGGAATTTGGGGATTGAGGGATTGGAGAATTGGGGGAGTGAGAATTAGTTGAAATGGGTAGGGGGTTGGTTTAAGATAAAGGCATCTTACCTCAAAAACCAGCTGAAAAGGAGGGCATGTGAAGATTATCGGTTACATGGGAAGTCCCCGGGTGAAAGGATTAAATGCGAAACTTATAGATGCCGCACTTAAGGGTGCTCAAAGTAAAGGCGCTGAAACTAAACGCTATGACCTTATCAACTGCAACATAGAATTTTTAAGTGTATGTTTGAGCACCATGAGCTGCCCATTGGCAAGTGCAGCCTGAAGGATGACATGACGAGCATCTGGGAGGAATATCGCACCGCAGACGGCTACATTCTTACCTCGCCGGTGTACGATGTAGGCGTTACTGCACTTATGAAGAGATTTCTGGAGAGAAAATGTATGCTCCACTACCGGAGAAAGGAAGAGTATGGGCGTTTACCTGACACCAGAGAAAAGGCCCATTTTAAAAAGAAGGTTTCCTTGATCGTGACGGGTAATGCCATGGATGAGTACTGCGAAGTCATGGGACTGCCATGCTTTGAGGCAATGGAATCACACTTCTTCATTGAAGAGATCGATACTGTAGACCGAATGTATGTAGGAGGGGTTGAGAGTATAAGCGATAAGAAGCTCTCAGAGAAACTCAGGGAGGCATTCATGCTGGGCGTCTGTTTGATAGAGGAAATTGAGAGGGCACGAGCCTCAGGTTAAAGAAAAAATTATAGGTTACTTAAAGAAGGAGGGTATTTATAGAAAGGGAAAGGTTATAAGGGAGAAAAGTAGAGGATGGTAAAAGGTTCTTTTAGAATTGTTGATAACTACAAAAAGTTTAGCGTGGTGGGAAGAGGGCATGTGCCAGCGTTCCTCTACAGCGGAAAGATCCCGGTGATGTTTGATCCGGGGGTCTCTGCCTTTGGCCCGCTCTATTATCGAAAGCTGCTTCCGATGGTCCATGTGCATTCTCACCAACTCCTAATCCTGCTTACCCACTCTCACTTTGATCACTGTGGCGCAGCTTCCTATCTTTTAAAAAAGTTTCCCAAGGCGAAGATCGGTGCAAGTGTGCGGGCTGCGGAAGTGCTGCGGAAGCCAAACGCCATAGCGCTGATACGCCGCTTCAATGCAGAGTATGAAGGAAAGATGGCTGATGAACTTAAGGGTGAAGACACCATATTTTCAGAAATTGCAGTTGACCTGCAGTTCAAGGAAGGAGATTCGGTCGAGGTGGGCGATGGAATACGTTTCCAGGTGCTGGAGACACCGGGGCACACCCGTGACTGTGTGAGCTATTTTTGTTCGGATTCTCGGGTGCTGGTTGCGGGAGAAGCAGCGGGGGTGCCCGAAGGTGATTTCATCCACAGCGTGTTTCTCTCAAACTATGAGGAGTATGTGAATTCGATTGGCAAGCTCCTTACACTCAATGCCGAGGCACTGTGCATCGCGCACGTGGGGATTATTACCGGAGGTAAAGAGATTTCAGAGTACCTCAAGGTATCACTTACAGCTGCCCGGAAGTATCGGGCAAAGATCGAGCGGTATCTGGGGGAATTTAATGGTGATAGGGATAAAGTAGTGAATGCGATCGTAGCAGAGGAGTATGACTCTCAATCCCAGCACATCGTCAACCGAAACCCTTTTATCATGAATCTACATGCAAAGGTGAATGCAATCGAAAAACTTTCGTAAACCGTAAATAGTGAATCGTAAATAGTGAATGGTAAACAGTCAATAGTCAATACGATTCACGAATGCTGGGTGCGAGTTATATTAGCTTGCAAGCTGGTAAGCCTACAAGCCAATAAAACACATGACCCCTGAACCCTATGTCCATTATTGATAAGAATTTATTGGATCCTCCACACATGGACAACTGGTTTGGACTCATCCGCAAAGAGTTCTAGCACATACAGGTAACCGCGATCGCGGTCATACCCCATAGATCCTATGCGGTACCTTCGTTGATCACCGCTACCCAGCATATAAGGCTCAACGGTTGCATTTAAGAACAGGCGCTCATCGATATCGAGCGTTGCGTAGGGTTGAGGTTCATAGGGCTGCATGGTACCGGCAGCAACAGCGGCAAAGTCTTGAGGACTATAGAAGAGCATTTGTGCGTCGAAACGGGAACTCCACCACCCTCTGCTTTCAGGGACGTTGCCTTCACAGTAACCGGTGAGTTCGGGGGGACACTCTGTGCCGTCAGAGTTATAACATCCCGGCATGGTGAGGTCCTGTTCCACACAAGGCATGCCATCACCGTGGGGACTAAAAAAGCCATACCAGTAATATCCTGATCCCTTGTTGCCTACAAACACCACCGCTGTCCTGCCATCAGAAGTGCTAAGCCAGGCTCCTCCTTCCCACTCATCGGAATGCTGGTAATTATTCAATCTGAAATTGGTAGTATCATCGCCTCTGGTGTGAGAGTACCGTAACAGGGTACGTATGGTAAGATGGGACCCTGGAGCAGGGGGATTCCCCTCAAGCCAGGGGGCACAGGCGTAAAGAGTAGGTCCCATCCCTGACCAGCCACCATCGCGAAATCTTCCGGTAGCAAGCATCATTCCACCAGCATGTGTGTCTGCCCATGCTTTAGGGATGGAAAAGAGATATCCATTAACACTATAGAGTGATTCATATCCTATCCACCAGGCACCCTGCGTGTGAGGCGAAGACAAATTAAGCTCACACCAGGCGTGGGAGGGGATATTAACAGAAGTATCATCCTGAAAGTGTTGTCCCCAGGCGAGATAGAGCTTGGCTGAAGATTGACCAGACTGTGCAGGGAGATATTCAAGTCCTACCCGTGGTATCTCATTGAAGGAATCGAACAATCCGCCCCGGATGTCATGAAAACCCTGGAGGGTAGCGGCAGTAGTGAGCTCTTCTATATTTCGAGAGGTACTCGGTGCAGGGATACTGATTTCGGAGACGTAATTGTATACATTATGACCGGCGCCAAAAAGGGATCCAGGATAGCCGTCACCGGCACCACTTGGGTCTCCATCAGGATAGTAGGCAAGTGCCTGCCCGCCATATTCCCAGCTTTCTTCATCCGGTGCCCCTTCTGCTCTATCAGGAAGCCTGAATGCGCCCATGTAGGTAAGGTCATCAGGTTGAATGAGGTCGGCGGGTAAATCAGGGATGGTAGTGGTTGTCGATTCAGCAGTGATAGTGGTGGTTGTGGTAGTAACCGGAAGCTCGCAGGCGTGGCACATAAAGAAGATGAAAAAAATCAGGATTAGTTTAAGGTGAAAATTTTTCATGATATCCCCCTTTTGTATGATTAGTCACCTAATATAACTATTATCAAACATTGAAGAGATAGTCTATGGATAGTCACGGGTGGTGTAAGTATTTACTAAGTCCTTCGATTCATAAATTCGGTTACGAATTTATTTACTCAGGACTTAGTGCTGAGTGAGCCATTGCCCATAGAAATTCTCCCAAAATACGTCGCTGTAATTGCGAATCGAAGCACTAAGCTAAAGTTGCAAGATGTGATGATTTACTAAACAAACTACGGGTAAATATTGCAAATAATAGTGTGAGAGTTTTTAGCTAATAGTTTAGATGGTTTGACCGATAAGAGGGGAAATTACTACCGAGAGCAATCAATAGTTCGCACTACTATGCGTGATCATTGCAAGAGGAGCGAAGTAATCTCTTGTATTATTACTTTTGATAGTGCTTTGTCGCTGGTGCTCCTCGTAATGACATATCACTTATTTTGTGCTCCCAGTAATAACCTGTTGGCCGTTTGGCTTGATAGCCTGCAAGCTTGCTATCCTTGTTAATAATTAAGATATGTAACAAAAACCAGATCAATAGAACAGGAGGGAGAAGCCATGGTGAAAAAGAATTTTACTGGTGCACTTTTAATCTATTTTTTTGCGGGCGCCTTCTGTGGGCAATTGCTGTCACTGGAAAAGGGTAGCGGAGCAGGTGCAGAAACTCAGTGTGATCCTTCTTCAATTACTACCTATAACTACCTGATGACCTTCCATGTATGTACCGGGGATCAATGTAATCAACCGCAGTACCATATGGTTCATCTCGCCGGCTCAGATGATGGTCTTAACTGGTCGCTGATTGAAGGTTTTGAGCCTTTTTCTGGGAGCGTACCGGATATAGTTTTTTATAATAATGCCCTCTATATTTATCACACCGGAACCTGGTTTCAATGGCATAAGCTCAATGAATGCTTTGAGGTGGTGGAGGAGGGTGAGGTATTGTTGGAAGGGGATGATGCCTATGGCTTCGTTGATCCCTCAATGATTGTTGATGGTGGAAACCTCATTATGGTATACCTACCCGGAGCAGGGCCTGCGGGAAATCCCGCAGGTTGTAATGAGTACCCCTGTACCAAAGAGATTCACTCTGCTGTTGCCGCGGATGATAGTATAAGTTCTTTCATTCAGGATGATGGATATCTTGCGTCGATGTACATTGAGAACCGGGAGTCAGAGATTCAGCTCTTCTGTGATCCGGATATCCTCAAATTGCAGAATGGTACCTACCTGCTCTATGTGTCAACGGGCGGAGGTGCACTTGTGTATCAAAGTACTACGCTTACAGGAATATTTGTAAGTCCTGATGATCCAAATTTGGTAACGATGAGCTCGGTAGGTGGGGTACCGAGTGCGATTCAAGCTCCTGACGGATCGGTGTGGCTCTATGTGAATGGGTACAACCCTGCGGATGGTGGCGTGATTCTCCGTGGAGTGAGCAGTGATGGTATCACTCCGATTAATGAAAATGATTTCGAGGTTGCTATCAGCCATGTGATTTCAAATGAGTTTTCTGATGATGCGGTTATGAGTAGCCCTTCGATAATCGAGTGGCCTGAGTGGGTAACCACCACTTCAACCACGAGCACCATTAACCCTACAACCACAACTACGATGATTCCCACTACCACGACCACTTCGTTACCTCAACCATGTCCCGCTGAGTCAATTTATGGGGAGCACTCAAGGGAGGCTGACCTACTAAGACATTTTCGGGATGGAGTGTTGAGCAACACAACGGAAGGCCAGGAGATGATAAAGTTTTACTATGCGTTGAGTCCTGTGGTAGTGAGTGCACTTGAGGAGAATCCGAAGCTCAGGGAAGAGGTAAAGGGATTGATAGATGGGATTGTAGCAATCGTAAATGGTGAATAGAAATTTGAAATTTAAAACTGGAGATTGATTAAAGAACACTGGTTGCTAAGCGCTCTAAGCGCTGAGAGATGACAGCTGATAGCTTGAAACGTAAACCCCTTGGTAGCGATACTGAGGGGTTTCTTGTTGCATGGAGATAGAGATTACCAATCGAAAAACAACAAGAAATGGTTTGCAATTAGGCAGTGTAGACTTTACAATAGTGGCGTTGAGAAAGAAACGTTTCATAGGAGGGGAAATATCGTGGAGAGATGGGGTGGGGGTGTAGTTACAATAACTTTATTAACGGATTACGAATTACGGTTCACTGTTGTTGGAGAAAATACTCATGGATATGGGGGGCTACTATCAAGAACTTAAGGAGAAAGCACTGGAGGGTTTTAAGCGGTTTAACCAGACTACCCAGGTGGAGGTGAGAAACGTACCATTCTCAGTGGGAAGTCTGGAAATAAGCGTGGTGAGAGGCAGCGTACTGGAAAAGGCAGCGACTGCCCGCATCAGGATAAAAACAAAGAATCCAGAGACAGGTGAGGATACCCAGTTTGATGTCTTTCAAATTAAAACGTATCCGGTAAACCCCAAGATTCCTATCCTCCTCTTCAACATGGAGAACCGTGCAGCACAAGAAGACAGGTTCGGAGGTTTTCTGGATGTAGCTCCAGTTGCATGCAGTGGAGAGGATCTGAAATTTTTACAAACTGGGATAAAGAAGCTTACAGAAAAGCATGGGGTAGCCTATGAACCGTTGAGGAAAAAGCTGATTGATATTTACAAAATGGATCACTGGGTGGGAGCAGCTAATGCAGCGATAGGTATACGTTTGGATTTATCTATAGAGGAGGCCGAACTAGTAAGAGAAGCGGGGATGATGTGGGTAGAAAAATATTTCACTATTGTTGAGAAGAGGCAAAACGAATCCTACAGCAGAGCGCACGAAGAACTTATGAATACTGTCCGTGCTCGCATCATGGAGTTCTATAGGGAAAAAGATATGTCATTTAGTATCATCCAGAAACTCGGTGTTGCTCTGGAGAATATGGCGCTCATTCACTTTGCTCCCACCATAAGGTATTAGTCGGCAACAAGTGAATCGTAAATAGTGTCTGAACGAAAACCCTTGTTTTGGCTCTATTGTCATTTCGACCGAAGGGAGAAATCCCTGAATTTGCATGAGATTTCTCAGTCGCTTCGCTCCTTCGAAATGACAGCCGATGTAGTGTGAGAGGGTTTTCGTTCAGACACTAAATAGTAAATCGTAAATAGCGAATGGTGAGAACTGAGTAGTGAGTGATAAGTAATGAGGGTATTTATTTCAAGCGTCTGATGATTTTATTGATAAAATCATGAAAATGGGTCGTATCAGATGCAGGGTTATGAGAAAATACCCTCTAATAATTATTTTGCCTCGTCGATGAAATCTGTGGGTAGTATTTGATTGATGGGATTTTGAAAATGATAAATGGGAAGTAGAATAGATATTCTGTTTGGCATACCGAAAAGGAGGAATTAAATACAGCCTTAACATTCTAATGACGAGAAGGATATCATTTATTCCACTTAACATCTTAAAAGTGCAGTTGCATATCTTATGATTTCTTTTTAATTGACAAACAGTTGGAACTTTGCTATAATACTTTCTAAATTAGCAAGCGAAGTTAGCGAGTTCTTATCCATTTCTTTAAATTGAGACATGGTGATGAAAAGATTAATGATTGCTTTGATTGTTGCTTTAGTCGTTTTTTCTCACACTATACATAGCGCCTTAAATAACACAGCATAGTTTGTACAATATCTTATTAGGCTTTTCCCATAATATAAGTTGTGTTGAGACATTGTTTTGTAAATTTTCGAGACTTGGGAAATATGCATTATGGATACACACTTTGCGGATGAGTTTCCACACTCTTTCTATTGGGTTAAGCTCAGGACTATACGATGGTAGGAATTCCAAAGAAAAGTCATTTTCCTTTTTGTAGAGCCATGGTGCAAGTAATTGAGCGTGGTGGTATTTTGCATTATCTAAGATGACTACCATGCGTTTTCCTTTTCGGCGATGGTGTAGCAGTGTGCCCAGAAAGCTCTGAAAACTCATGGCATTAAATTTCTTTTCAAATTGTGTGATCAATGCCCCGTCTTTGATGTTTACTGCCCCGAAGAGCGATAGTGACTTTCTTGTGGGTGCCAACAGAAGCGTGGGGTCTTTATCCTCAGGAGGAACCCACATAGCGATTCTAGATCCATGCTGGTGGAAGTGACACTCATCGAGGCTCCACAGGTCAATGTCGCTTCTTTGTGCCAGCCGAAGGAGTTTTTTTAAAAGCGTGCTGCTTCTCAGGGTCAGCATGTGCAATCAATGGACGTGGTTTTCTAAGACGAAAACCAAGATGATGAAAAAGTCTCTGGCATTGCCGTATGCCCAGTTTAATTCCATAGGTCTTCTGAAGATGGTGAGATAAGAGCTTGCCATCCCAAAGATTGTGCAAGTACCCACGCTCACGAGGTGACACACGCAAATCCTGATTGATTGCCTGCACCTGCTTTGGGGTCAATCGGCGTGGACGACCAGGTCTTTCGCGGTCATATAACCCACTAAAACCATGGTCTTCAAAAACCCGCACCCAGCGTTGAATAGTGGTAGGGTTTTGACCAAGCAAATCGGCAACTTGATAGCAAGAGAGCCCTCGACATGCAAGCAATACACCATGAAGTCGATGGTCGTAACGTGCCTCTTCAGAACGAAGTATCTCATTGCGAATTGCAATATGCATAATGTCTGAATCAGAAATGTGTAATCGTTTCATAGCGTATCCCTCCTCCTGTATCATGTTGCTGCCATTATACAGAAGGGATACGCATTATGCAATATTTTTATGCTGTGTTATTTATGACGTTATGTATAGTTTAACACAGGCTATTCCGCCGCCGTTGGTCCAGTGCGAACCTGAAATAGCTTTCCAATCCCGTCTTTTGTGTCTGCCTCTCTTTATGCTCATTGTCTCATACGATGATTCAGTCGATTTTGATCAGACCTCTGAAGTAAAGATAATTTCCAATGAACTTATTAAACTAGGCCAGTTCTATATTAATGAAAAAACCATCTTGACTTTTTTACTAATTTTACCGGCAGGGCTTGAAGCTTTGCCTGATGATGAAAGATACATTCCTGTAGAAGTCAACACTGTAGAGGGCTACGATGTAGCCACCACTGGTTTGCAGCTAATTATCTGATATTTATTTTAAGTTGTTTTAAGAACCAACGTCCCCCTTTTCCTGCGCATGCCCTATCTTATCTTCAATCATTTTCTTACCAATGGAGTTCGCCTTTTCTAATCGTTTATTCCTTGATTAGCATATATTCCTTATGCCACGGAATAACCTATGGATAAAGGATAAGCCA
>Ga0315288_10009097_pt1 | contig 12522 bp, 9 predicted proteins | sample YL17G11_20_MG_FD_203454 | JGI IMG/M metagenome (GOLD analysis project Ga0315288, IMG submission 203454) | Sediment microbial communities from Yellowstone Lake, YNP, Wyoming, USA - YL17G11_20 | ecosystem: Environmental > Aquatic > Freshwater > Lake > Sediment | place: USA: Wyoming | collected...
CCTTTGCATGGATCGCTGACGTGCCCCCGACATATCCCCCTTCCGCCAAGTCCAACATCCCATTGACCGTCAGCACCCCGCTCCCGTTCAGCGTCGCATACGAGATGCTGAACCCATTGACCACAACATCCATATCGAGAGTGACAATCTCCAAATCCCATAAATCCCAGATTTGCACATCGTAATCGTGCCCGCCGTTCCCGTTGTTCGGCACCAGCGGATTGGTGGACCACATTTCCGGATCGCTCCAGGCGCCTCCCATCAGGGCACGCGCCACAACGGTGTCACCCCACCCCACCCTCACCATCGTCCCGGCCGCTACCCCTCCCAAAACCGCCAGCAGGAGCACCCGGCGCCTTCCGCCGCGCGCTCGACCGGGCACCAGACGGCTCCCCCGTTCCGACGGGATCATCTGCGGCTTCATGTTTCGTCCATCCTCTCCGAAAGAAACGCCCTCAGCGATGTGGGTCAGATTGCAGACACGCACCGACCACGTCCTATAAGCTTACCACACGCGGTGGAATCGGCAAGGCGAATCACGGGGAGAGACGAGTTGGCCACGCACCATCGCGCCCCCGCAGCGGGAGAGGGGCGCCCGGAGGGCGTTGTGCTATGATGCCATGCCGAACCAACTGAAAGGGACGATGCATAAGACGAGCGTTGTCATGGGCTTGCTCCTGCTGTTGCCCTACGCGGCGGGCGTCTTGGCGCAGACGCAGCCGACGACTCGGCCGGCGACCAAACCCGCGCCGCAGAAGGTCGATCCCAAGCTCTCCGTCACTACGCACGAGATGACCGTCGGCGGCCAGATCCTCAAGTACAAAGCCACCGCCGGCTATATGCCCGTGAAAGACGAGACCGGCAAAGAGAAGGCCAATTTCTTCTTCGTCGCGTATGAGAAGGACCGCCCGGATGCGGTCGATGCGTCCCAGCGCCCCGTGATGTTCGTCTTCAACGGCGGACCCGGCGCCGCCGCGGTGTGGCTGCACCTCGGCGCCGTCGGCCCCAAACGCGCGAAGCTCGCCAATGACCTCGGCGATCCCCCCGCGCCCCCGTATCAACTTCTCGACAACGACCAGACCTGGCTGGATGTGACCGACCTGGTGTTCATCGACCCCATCGGCACCGGCTACAGCCGGCCGGCTCCGGACGAGAAAGGTGAGCAGTTCTACGGCGTCCGCGAAGACGTGGCGTCCGTCGCCGAGTTCATCCGCCTCTACATCACCAAGCACCAGCGATGGCTCTCGCCCAAGTTCCTCGCGGGCGAAAGCTACGGCACCACCCGCGCCGCCGGCCTGTCCGAATACCTGGCCGCCCGGTGCGGCATCACCCTCAACGGCGTCATCCTCATCTCCGTCGTCCTGGATTTCCAGACGATCCAGGCTGGCGAGACGAATGATCTGCCGTACGTGCTGTATCTGCCCTCCTACGCCGCAACGGCCTGGTATCACAAAACACTGCCCGAGGAACTGCAGCGGGACCTGGACAAGACGATCAAGGAGGTCAAGCAGTTCGCCGTCAACGAATACATGCCGGCGCTGGCCCGCGACGGCGACATGACCGACGAGCAGCGCAGAACGCTCGTGGAGAAACTCGCCTGGTACACCGGCCTGCCCCCCGAGTTCATCGACAGGAGCAACCTGCGCGTCGGACCCGGCGAGTTCCGGAAAATGCTCCTGGCCGACAAACGCCTCGTGACTGGCCGGTTCGATGCGCGCATTGTGGGGTTCGACCGGCGCCCCGCTGAGATTCACGCCGATTATGACCCGAGTCTCCCCGGCTACCTCGGCGCGTACAGCGCCACCTTCAACGACTATGTCCGCCGGCAGTTGGGCTACGAAAATGACCTGGCCTACGAAGTCCTCAGCGACAAAGTCCAACCATGGAACTTCGGTCGCGGCGGCGGATACCTCGATGTCTCTCGCGATCTCCGCTCCGCCATGGTCCAGAACCCGCACCTGAAGGTGATGTTTGCCGCCGGCTATTTCGACCTCGCCACCCCCTTCTTCGGCACCGATTACACCGTCGACCACCTGAACCTGAGCAAGGACCTGCGGGCCAACGTGACCCAGACCTACTACCCTGCGGGCCACATGATGTATCATCACCGCGTATCGCTGGAGAAGCTGAAGGCGGATGTGAAGGCGTTCGTGGCCGGGGCCCTGGGCACATCGCGGACATAGCGCCTTGCAGGTGTCCCGCCGGCCTGGGCTCGCTCGCTTGACTTACGTATGCCATGGAGTTGACCAGGCGCATTGGCGCCCCTTAACATGGCGAACTCACCATGAAGCTTTCGCCCAATCGGAGCGCGCGTGAAGACGGTGCCAGGCCGGCGTGGCTGCCGGCCACGAAAGGCGCCGCAGTCGACTTGCCTGGCGCCCGCCAAGGCCAGGGGCCGGTTGCGCTCAAGGGATCGATGCCGCCTCTGATGAAGCTTATCGTGGCGATGGCGCTGGCGTTGTTCTGGAACGGCATCCTGGCCGTCTTCATCATGGAGATGATCACGGGATGGCTCCGCGGCAGGGGGGACCTGTGCCTGACCTTCTTTCTGATTCCTTTCGAGGTCATCGGGCTGGTCATGATCGGGGCTGTCGTCTACTGCGCACTGGCGTGCCTCAATCCGCGCCTGGACGTGGTCGTCAACCGTGTCCAGGTGACGCTCGGCGCCTCAATCACCGTGGCCTACCGCGTCACCGGGCGCTACGATCGCATCAATAACCTCCGCCTCTGGCTCGAAGGCCGCGAAAAGGCGAAATACAGGCAGGGCACCAGCACCCGGACCGACACGTCGGTCTTCGCCAGGATCCCCCTCGTCGATGCGACCACCGACGCCGATATCCCTCAGGGCAAAGCGACGGCCGTCGTTCCCGAGCATACGATGCACTCGTTCCAATCGCAGAACAACAAGATCCTCTGGGTGATCGGCGCCCGCGGCCAGATCACGCGCTGGCCGGACATCATCCAGGAGTACCCCATCGTCGTGTTGCCCCACAAGGCCCACCAGGAGGTGGCTTCATGAGCGAACTCGTTATCCAGACAGCGGAAAACCGCACGGCGTTTGTCCCTGGCCAGGAAATCGCCGGCCAAGTGTCGTGGACGCTGGATAAGCAGCCGGACTCGCTCGAGCTCCGCCTGATCTGGTACACGCGGGGCAAGGGGACGACGGACCAGGAAACGGTGCAGGTCACCACCTTCGAGAGGCCCAAGCTCCAGGACCAGCGGGAGTTCCGGCTGACCCTTCCGGAGGGTCCGTACAGCTTCTCCGGCAAGCTCATCTCCCTGATCTGGGCGCTGGAACTCGTGGCATTGCCGGGGAAGGAGCAGGCGAGGCTCGAGATCGTCGTGGCGCCGAATGCCGTCGAGGTGACGCTCCACGCGGCGCCTGTCAGCGCGTGATGCTCCCCATCGAGCGGCCGGCGTGCAATGCACACTCTAGAGCAGCAACTGCATGTACAGCACATCGAGCCAGCGGTCGAACTTGTAGCCGACCTCACGCAGATGCCCGCACGCCTGGAATCCCACCCTGTCATGCAACGCGATGCTGGCCGCCTGCGAGCTGTCGACCACCGCGATAATCGTGTGGTGGGCCAGGGATCTGCCTCGCGCGATCAGATCCGAAAGCAGCGCGCTGCCGATCCCGCGGCGCAGCATGTCCGGCCGGACGTACACCGAGTCCTCGACGGTACGCCCATAGGCGCATCGCTGATGAAACCGCGAGAGCGCCCCCCATCCGGCGATCTGCTCATCGACAACCGCCACCGTGATCGGGTGTTTCGCATCGTGCGCCGAGAACCACGCCGACCTCTCATCCGGCGTCCAGGGCTCCGTCTGGTAGGTGCACGTCGAGTGCAGCACCGAGTGATGGTAGATCTCGTTGATCGCATCCAGGTCCCCGGCTCTCGCCGGGCGGATCCGCACGTCGCTCATGACGGAAACCCTTCTCCGGTGAACCGGCCATCCACGTTGACTTTGACGCCGTCCACCTCCGCATAGCCGCCCCTGCGAAGGTCCAGCACCATGTCCCAGTGCAGGGCGCTCTCGTTCTTGTTGCCCGTCTCCGGATAGCCGGCGCCCACGGCGAAATGCATCGTGCCGCCGATTTTCTCGTCGAACAGCGTGTTCCGGGTGAATCGCCGGATGCCGTAATTCGTGCCAAAGGCGCACTCGCCCAGATACCGGGCCCCCGCGTCCGTCTCCAGCATCTTGATCAGGTAATCCTCGCCTTTGCTCGCACGCGCATCGACCACCTTGCCGTCGCGGAAAATGAGCGTGACGCCAAGCACCTCGCGGCCATGGTGAACCGCCGGAAAGCTGAACTGGATCTGCCCCGCGGCGCTATCAACAACCGGGCCGGTGAATACCTCGCCGTCGGGAAAGTTCTCGTGGCCGTCGCAGTTGATCCATCGGTTCCCGGCGACGCTCATCCGTATGTCCGTCCCGTTGCCCGCGACAACCCGCAGCTCATTCTTGCCGTTCAGAAAATCAACCAAGCGCTGCTGACGCACGCTGATGGACTGCCACTCCGCCACAGGGTCGGGCTTGTCAATGAGGCCGGCCGCCAGAACGAAATCCTCGTACTCCTCCAGGCTCATCTCGGCGTCCTGCGCGCTGGCCTGGGTCGGGAACTGCGTGCCGGTCCACTTCAACGCGCCCTCCGCGGCCCGCTTGAGAAACGTGGCGAAAATCGGCCTCCGAGCCGCCTGGGTCACGCGGATTCGCTCAGGGTCGCAGTTCGTCAGCGCCCGCGTGTTCTCATCGCCCCAGATGCCGATCGAGCAATCGATCCGCTCCGTCTCGAACCGCGTAACAGGATTCACGTACGCGAGCTGATGGTCGGCCGCTGTCTTGAGGAAAACCTCCTGAAGCTCGTCCAGCGAGATACGCACCATCGGATGCCCGCCCGCATCAATGACCTTGCGATACACCTCCGCGATCAGCGGCCCCGCGACCGATGGCCCGCTGATCCGCACAAGCTGGTCCTTCTTCACTCCGACACTGTAGTCAACCAGTATCCCGGCCAATTTCTCGTATCGTGGATCACGCATGATGTGGATTCTACAGTGGTTCCGGACCACAGGAAACACATGGCCGGAAGTCCGCGCTGGCCGCGCGCCGGGACTGCGGCCGGCGGTGGGGGGGCCTTGACCAGGAGCGGTCCGGCGCCGCGGCAACCCTTGGATGCTCAGGGCCCCCGTTCCGCAGCGGGTCGTATACCCGCGATTCCGCGCCTTGGCGCCCATTTTCTCCCCTCTCAACTTGCGGGCGAGCCGCTATATTGTCCGCAGACCAACATCGAAGGAGACATCATGACGCATATACTGCCGCCGTTGCCGTTTGCCAAGGATGCTTTGGCGCCCGTGATTTCGGCCGAAACGCTGGAGTTCCACTACGGCAAACACCATCAGACGTACGTGGACAATCTCAACAAGCTCATCGTGGGGACGGAGTTCGCCGACCTGCCCCTGGAGGAGATCGTCTTCAAGGCCCAAGGCCCCATCTTCAACAACGCCGCCCAGGTGTGGAACCACACGTTCTACTGGAACGGCCTGAAACCCAACGGCGGAGGAGAGCCCGCCGGAGCGCTCGCGGCCGCCATCACTCAGGCTTACGGCTCCTTTGCCGCCTTCCGCCAGCAATTCACCCAGGCGGCGGTCGGCCTCTTCGGCTCCGGATGGGCGTGGCTCGTGAAAAAGAAAGACGGCTCGCTGGCGATCGTCCAGACGAGCAACGCCGCCAACCCGATGACATCCGGCGACACCCCTCTGCTCACCTGTGACGTCTGGGAGCACGCCTATTACATCGACTACCGCAACGCGCGCGCCAAATACGTCGAAGGCTTCTGGAACCTGGTGAACTGGGAGGCGGCGGGGAAGAGCTTCAGAATCTAGGGTTAACCGCGCCGCAACATGCGGCGGAGCTGCGGTCGCCCGCCCACCAGGCATGGAGACCATGGCTTCGGGATCCTCGCACCCCTGCCGGGCGTGCGCGGAGCATGTCTTCCACATCGGTTGCCGACGAGCCATGCGAGACCGCGCAACTGCGTGATTCAGTGCATATAGACTGCGACGCCCGCATTGGGTACACTCCTCCCCGGTGCTCTGCACCAGGGAGGTTTCCCCTCATGCCTAACAAAGGGCTCTCCGTCGAGGACTGCTTGATCGGAGGTCTAGACGCCTGGGGCGATGATAAATCCAACATCGGCCACGTCTTCGTGCCCATAGCACAGTACCATGAACTGGCGGAACGCGACCGCTGTTTCCTCGCCGGGCGGCGGGGCTCGGGGGAGTCCGCTATCGCCATCATGTCCTAGAAAGCCCCAGGATAGGATCACTGCGTCCCGATCATGGGGGAAAGCTCGCAATACGGCGCATACATCGATGTAGTTCAGTCTCTCGTGAGCATGGGCGATCGTGGCGTCGAAATCGATGTGAAGCGGTTCGTCGCCGCACTCTGGCCGTACGTTCTCCCGGTTGTCGTGCTCCAGGTGGTCCTCAAGTACTGCGAGAAGATGGGCAGAGGCACCAATGAGGCCGCAAACTCCATTCGGCGATTCCTCGCCGCCAAAGGGTTCCGCAACCAGAGCATCGGCACCATACTCCTCACACTGGCCGCGTCAGCGACAACAAGACTTGACGCGGGCGCGGATGCCCTGGAGATCCTCGGCGCGCTGCTGCGGCTTGCCGAAGAGCCCACATACCTGCTGTGCAAGAGGGACATTGCCCAACTCATCCACCGGGAGCGGGTCCTCATCATCCTGGACTCCCTGGAGTCTTACAAGATACACAATTACGCCATGAAGCAGGGACTTCAGGGCATTGTGAAAGCCATCAAGGAGGTGACCGCCGATCCCGACCTTCAGCAAATCGGCATCCGCCTCTTCACCCCGGCGGAGATATACGAGGATGTCGCACAGGAGATACCGGCGAAGGTCGGGAGCAGCACCGTTTTTCTCAGATGGAAGTTCGGGGACCTGCTCTGGATGCTGTCGACCAGGTACTATGCCATGCTGGAACGCACCGGCCTCGTCGGCGCGCCGGTTATGTCGCGACTCAAGGCGTCTTTGTTAGCCTGCTCGGAATCCACAAGCCAACGTGCAAAACGACAGAACCTCCGAGACGATTTCTGCTACGGGCAGGGCCTGTTGCCGGAAAAGATCGTGGACGCCTTGGGGATACGGGAAGACACGTTCGCATATCTCCTTCGGCACACCCAGAGACGGCCGCGCGAGCTGATCTTCATCCTCAATCAGGCGATACGGCATGCCTACGATCAGAGCGAGCTTCCACGGCTTTCCGACCGCAGCATTGTGGACGGCATTCATGCCGACCAGACCCTCCGCACCCTGCTGCGCGACACGCTGTCGCCGTTCGAAGGCTACCTGGACGGGATCGTTGATCGCGCTCGCTCCGCATTCACCGGTCATCCTCGAGTCATGACCGGGCACGAACTCAGGCGATTCGCCTCAGCCATGTACGACCTCGGACCCGTCGCGAATACCACTCCCGAGGATTTCGTGACGCTGCTCATGAGGGCGGGTCTTATCGGGAAGATCGACCCGGACATTTACGCACGAGCCGGCTTCTGCGTGGCGTCGTTTGAGTACCTGACCGAAGACTATATACCATTCAACAAGAACCTGATGTACTATGTCCACCCGCTGCTAGGGGACAGCTTCCGCATGAAGCGGCACTGCGACCTGGGCGTGGTCTATCCCATGGCGGTCGATGATGAGTGGCTGAAGGAGGAACTGGGCATCTCTGGGTGAACCGCTCAGCATGGTCGGATGAGACTCCGCGTGCTGTGAATCACTGCAGTACCCGCACCTGCCCGGTACTGTTGCGGCATTCAAGAAAAGCCTCCCCGACTTCCGGGGAGGCTCCTTTCATGCACTTCGCCTGATCGGCTTGCCTCAGATCCCTACCCGCGGAAGATCTTATCCTTCCCGGCGCCGCCATACAGGTAATCCCGGCCGCTGCCGCGCAACACGTCATTGCCGTTGCCGCCGAAAAGCGAGTCGCGACTGACGCCGCCCAGAAGCTCATCGTTGCCGTCCCCGCCATACAGCATGACTCGGCGGGCCATGGCGCTGGCGTCGATGACATCGTTGCCAGCCATTCCATCGGCCGTAATCTTGCCGGTGGGGTTAAAGACGCCCAGTGCCCTGCCATTCAGCATCACGGTCACGCCGTTGTTGGGGGCTCGCCCAAGGACGATCACGTCGTTCCCGGCCGTTCCCAGCACCATCAGATCCGTGCGCGTGCCGCCGCCTGGAACCAGCCCCGCGCCCTGCGTGCGAATCGTGATCCTCGCGAAAGCCGTCCCGCCATTCCCGTCGTCAACCTCGTAGAAGAAATGGTCCCCGCCATAGTAGCCGCGGTCCGGCCTGTACACGATCACATCGTCACTGGGATCTCCGGGAGTGCCGTTGTCGTCCACCTCCGCCGTCCCATGACGTGGGGCATAGAGGACGCCGGCTATCAGATCGTCACCTTCCGGGTCGGACGAGCGCGCCAGAACATCGATCGCCGCCGTCTGACCTGGCGCGTTGCGAACGTTGATCCTCTTGGCGAGCGGGGCCTCGTTCACGTGGGTGACGTTGATCGTGACGGTGGCCACGGCGCTGTCAACCGTGCAGTCGTTGGCCTTGTAGTAGAAGGTGTCCGTGCCGACGAAGCCCGCGTCAGGCTGGTACGTGAATGAGCCATCGTCATTGAGCACCAGCTCGCCGTGGGTTGGCCCCTCAAAGAAAACCGCGTTCAGTGCATCATGGTCAACGTCGACATCGTTCGCCAAAACGCCGACAGGACCGACCGTCAGTTCGGTGTCCTCGGCGACCGTATAGGTGTTATTCGTGGCAACAGGAACGTCATTGACCGGCGTGACGGTGATCGTGAACGTCTGCGCCGCCGAAGTGTCCACGCCGCCGTTGGCCGTCCCGCCATTGTCGTGGATCTTCACGGTAACCGTCGCCACGCCGTTGGCATTGGCCGCGAGGGTGTACGTCAGATCGCCGCCGATGTCGATGGCAGGCTGAACCGAAAACAGGGAATTCTTGTTGTTGGTGACGATGAAGTTCACGACTTGGGCGGACTCGTTAGCAGGACCGGCGGCAATGTCCGTCGCCCAGCCAGTGACCATGTTGTCCCCAACGGCATCTTCAAGAACGGTCCGGTCGAGACCTTTCGTGAAGCTCGGAACGTCGTTCACCGCCGTCACATTGATCGTGAACGTCTGCGCCGCGGAAGCATTCACGCCGCCGTCCGCCGTCCCGCCATCGTCATGCAACTGCACGGTCACCGTCGCCAGGCCGTTGGCGTCCGCCGCCAAGGTATACGTCAGGCCGCCGGCTGCGCTGATCGCCGGCTGAACCGCGAACAACGCGTCGTTGTCGTTCGAGACGATGAAATTCAACACCTGCGCCGCCTCGTTGGCCGGCCCGGCGGAGATCGCCGTCGCCCAACCAGCGACCGTCTGTGCCACAGCGTCTTCGAGAACCGTCTGATTCGCACCCTTCGTGAAGCTCGGAACGTCGTTCACCGCCGTCACCGTGATCGTGAACGTCTGCGCCGCCGACGTGTCCACCCCGCCGTCGTCCTCCCCGCCATCGTCATGAAGCTGCACGGTCACCGTCGCAGCGCCGTTGGCGTTCGCCGCCAGGGCATACGTTAGGTTACCGCTGACAGCTTCAATGGCCGGTTGAGCTGCAAACAACGCGTTGTTGTCGTTCGTGACAATGAAGTCCAACACCTGCGCCGATTCATTAGCCGGGCCGGCCGACATCGAAGTCGCCCACTCCACCGCCGTCTGCGCCCCGGCGTCCTCTAGAACCGTCTGATCCGCACCCTTCGTGAAACTCGGAACGTCGTTCACCGCCATCACATTGATCGTGAACGTCTGCGCCGCCGACGTGTCCACCCCGCCGTTCGCTGTCCCGCCATCGTCATGCAACTGCACGGTCACAGTCGCCATGCCGTTGCCGTCCGCCGCCAGAGTGTACGTCAAGTCGCCGCTCGTAGCGTTAATGGCCGGCTGAACCGCGAACATCGCGTTGTTGTCGTTCGTGACAATAAAGTCCAGCACCTGCGCCACCTCGTCGCCCTGCCCGGCGTACATCGCCGTCGCCCACCCCGCCAACGTTTGTGCCGCTAAGCCTTCGTCAACCACCTGATCCGCGCCCGTCATGAAGAAGGGGGCGTCGTTCACGGGCGTAACCATGATGGTGAACGTCTGCAGCGCGGCCGTATCCACGCCGCCGTTGGCTGTGCCACCGTCATCGTGCAACCACACGGCCACATGCGCAGGGCCGATCGGGACGCCGTTGACGTGTGGCGCGAGGGTATACGTCAGGGTGCCGGTGGCGTTGATGGCCGGCTGAATGTTAAACAACGAATTGAAGTCGTTCGTGACGGTGAAGCTCAGAACCTGCCCGGATTCGTTGGCCGGCCCGGCTGAAATCGCCGTCGCCCAACCAGCGACCGTCTGTGCCACAGCGTCCTCCAGAACCGTCTGATCCGCCCCCTTCGTAAAGCTCGGCGCATCGTTCACCGCGGTGACACTGACTGTGAACGTCTGCGCCGCCGACGTATCCACCCCGCCATTGGCCGTCCCGCCATCGTCATGCAACCGCACGGTCACAGTCGCCAGGCCGTTGCCGTCCGCCACCAGAGTGTACGTCAAGTCGCCGCTCGTAGCGTTAATGGCCGCCTGAACCGCGAACAACGCGTTGTTGTCATTGCTGACAATGAAGTCCAACGCTTGCGCCGCCTCGTCGGCCGGCCCGGCTGAAATCGCCGTCGCCCACCCCGCCGCCGTCTGCGCCCCGGCCTCCTCCAGAACCGTCTGATCCGCGCCCTTCGTGAAGCTCGGAACGTCGTTCACCGCCGTCACCGTAATCGTCACCGTCGCGACGTTGCTGTCCCCGGTGCCGTCGTTGGCCTTGTACGTGAACGTATCGACGCCGTTGAAGTTGGCATTGGGGGTGTAGAGAAACGAGCCATCCGGGTCGAGCGCGAGGGTCCCGTTGGCCGGATCGGTCACCTTCACCGCCGTCAGATGATCACTTTCGACGTCGGTGTCATTGCTCAGGACGCCGTTCCCCAGAAGCCCCGCCGTGTTCTCGATCAGGGGAATGTCCTCCAGAACGCCGTAGGCATCGTCGGCAGCCACCGGAGCCACGCCTGTCAGTAGCCGCCGCAATTCCAGAAACTCCAGCAGGCACCTGCCGGGACGCTGAGCGATACGGGGTTTGCCGCCATGCAGACGCGATGGTCGGCCTCTTAAAACAGAGCGGACTTGACTCATGGGAACCTTCCTTCCTTTCTTTGACGACTTGCAAAATCCATCCACCTGGGTGCTTCGTCATAGAAAGACGACGCCGTTGACCGTCTGTGACAGATTTGTCCGCGCAAAGAGCTGCTCCGGTTGCCCGGATGCGCGCTGCTGAACGCTGACGAAGCCTTGCCCACGACCAGCAACGTAGCGATGCACGGCGGGAACGTCAATAGGCGAAGGCCTTATCGACAGGCAACAACATGTAACACGGCTCCTTGGGCGCCGACGAGCGCCCGCACCGTTGCCTGACTTACGCTGCCGGGCGTGGACGATTGGGCACTCTTTCAGGTCTCGCAAGCCGGCATGCTGCGGCCAGAGTCGCCGCATAAGCACCAGGAGCCTCCCCGTGGCTCAGGGAGGTCCGGTGTCTGATATCGGGCTGCCGCTGCGGGCGTCAGTCGATCATGGTGTCGATCTGGGACGCGCCGCCGAAGTCATCCCGCCCGCCTCCGCCAACCACGGTATCCCTGTCCGGGCCGCCCGTGAGCACATCCCGGCTCACGCCCCCGATCAGCCGGTCCCTCCCATACCCGCCGTACAGCCATACCCGCCGTGGCATCGCGCTGGCGTCGATCACGTCGTCGCCAACCAGCCCGTCGGCAATCACGCGCCCGGAAGGATTGAAAACGCCCAGCGACTCGCCGTTGACGATGACGCTCACCCCGCGGTTCTCCGCCCGCTGCAGGAGGATCACGTCGTTCCCCTTCGTGCCGACGACCACCAGGTCCGCGGCCAAACCTTGGGAATCAGCCATGAGTCCGGCGCCGCGCACGCGGACGATCGCCCTTGCCATGCTCTTGCCGCCATGGCCATCGGACAGCTCATACCAGAACGAGTCGCTGCTGTATGAGCCAGGATTCGGTTCATAGACGATCACGTCGTCCGACGGATTCGACGGCGTGCCGTTGTCATCGACGGCAGCCCAGCCGTGCTTGGGTTCGCTCAGCAATGTGATGGTGAGGGGATCGCCGTCCACGTTGATGGCGCGGGCCACGACCTTGAACGTCGCCGACCCGCCCGGCGCCGTCTTCATCCGCAGTTTCCTGGCTATCGGGACATCGCTCACGGAGGTGACGTCGATGGTCACGGTCGCGGTGTTGCTGTTGGCGGTGCCATCGTTGACTTTGTAGGTGAAACTGTCGCTGCCATTGTAGTTGGCGTCGGGAGCATAGGTGAAGGAGCCGTCAGCCC
>Ga0315288_10009098_pt1 | contig 12521 bp, 8 predicted proteins | sample YL17G11_20_MG_FD_203454 | JGI IMG/M metagenome (GOLD analysis project Ga0315288, IMG submission 203454) | Sediment microbial communities from Yellowstone Lake, YNP, Wyoming, USA - YL17G11_20 | ecosystem: Environmental > Aquatic > Freshwater > Lake > Sediment | place: USA: Wyoming | collected...
ATGTTCCCTTGAATGCGAATATATGACTGTCTCCAATCACATGAAACAACATTATTACACCTTTTTATACTTTTTCTGTAGTTCTGCTATCTTGCTTGCGAATATTCGATTGTCTTTTTCGTATTGCTTCTTTGCCACTTCTCCCTGAACAGAACGACACCCTCCATGTGGCTCCCACCAATGATATCCTATAGCCTTGGTGACTATCTTCAATTTATATCCCTGAAGATATAATTCATACAGTCCATAGGTCTCTTCTCTGAACCCGACTGAAGATAACCCGCTTGGAAAACCTCCGACAGAATTCAATAATGCTGGTCGATACATATAGCTGGAATATAAATGCTCTATATCGTCTCTATATTCTATATCGTCTGGGTATATGAATACCTGAGCGTGTAAATCACAAGCACTCACCTTCCCCGCGAATTCTATTTTACTCTTCCAATCTGGGGTGATTTTCTGTTCTGCCACGGGGTGATATGGGTTCAGTAATATACCTCCCATAGCGGCATACTCGCATTTCTCATCCTTAATGAATTCGTTGTATAGCTTTTCCAAAGTATCAGCATTCAAAGTGACGTCATCATCACATCTGAATACTAATTTATAATTATTCTGTATGGCGTGTCTTAGCATCATATTATGAGCGTCTGCTTGATTGGTGCAATTCCCTTTGACCATATAGAGCGGAATATGCATCTTGCTCAATGCGTCTATTTGTTCCTTGAAGATTGGGTCGGTGAACAGTTCATCATTCCTGGTATCATCAACGATTATTATATGAAAATCTTTCATGGTTTGTTGCATCAGGCTGTATAATAGTCTGCGCAATGAACTTGTTCTATCTTTGGTCGGGATTGATACTAATATCTTATCTCCTTTATTTATCGGTGATAATTTTACAGGTTCTATCTTCTCTTCCACTGGAGTTATTTTTAACGGTTCGATAGTATAAGACTTGATTTCGGGAGTTGACTTTTCATATACGCTCATGAACAACTCATCCAATGCTTTCGCTGAATTCTCAACGGTGAATTTAGTCTTTATCCTCTCCGCCCCCTTTCTTCCCTTCTCTCTCGCTTCTTCGGGATGGTCTGCAACATACTTCAATATACGAGTATAGTCCTGTCCGTCATAATGCGCCCACTCCCCACAATCGTCCTTGGGGAATGTGTATTTATATGCTTTATCCATATATGCGAGTTTGACCATCCATCCAACTTCGTCATCCAAGAACACTCCTCTGGTATCCCAATTACTCCCAACGACCGGCAATCCAGTAGCCAATGCTTCCATATCTGGCATACCTATACCCTCCCCGTGAGAAAGATTTACATAACAATCTGCGCTCTCATAGAGTTTCAACAACTCTTCATGACTTAACGGGACGGCGTCCGTATATACGAACTCTATATCGGTTCTATTCTTATACATTTCTTTAAGCCAGTCCACTTGCCCGAAATCGTTGCTCTTCACTATGAATTTGGTCTTACCGTTGTCGGGGAACACGTCCACATATCCAGCAAGTGCTTGACCAACGTTCTTTCTTTCCTGTATGACCCCGATATGCAAGAACGTGAATGGGCGCTTACCAATCTCGGGGCGTTCTAAATAATGAAAATCATTCTGATTTATACAGGGCGGGACTATTATGGTCGGGGGAGATATCCCAGACTTTTTCTGCGCCTCCTTATTGAACTCACTGGAAGATATTATATAGTTCATTGCTTCGCATTTCGCTCGATAATAAGACCTCACTCTGTTCCCCTCACAGAACGCCCATCCCATTCTCATCTTTCCCTTGACGAATTCAAAGGTCTCCATTAGATTGCATATCACCTGTATTCTGTCTTCGAACTTTATATTATTTTTATTATTTAAATACTTATGATATAAATCAACGAAATAAGGTCTAACGATTGAAGAACCGCCACTGGATAAATCATTCACATACATATCGTATCCCATTCTATCCAATTCTGGGATAATGGCTTCGCTTATCGCCGTAAATCCTATCCCTCTTCCGAAATGAGAGTGCCATAATATGGGATTGTTATGACGAACAACCTTCCACAACACGTTCTCCCATTGGTCGGCTATCGTGGAAATCCCAAATTTTTCTATCGCATACTTTCGACAATCCACTCCAGCCTCTTTGAGTATCTTGGAATTCTTATTCTTCCAATCATCATACGCATACTCCAATCCAACTACGGCCTCGTCCAGATTGGCTACGTCGTAGGTGGTCTTGAACGCATTCACGAACTTCTTTGTATCAACAGATACCAGAACCCCCAACTCTCCGTCGTTCAACAGTTCTGGTCCAGACGTGCTGTTCGTGATTATGGGGACCACTCCCGCCATCATTGCTTCTGCCACTGGAATGTTAAATCCCTCGCCCCCAGACAGACTGATAAATATATCTCCAGTATTATATAAATCGTTCATTTGGTCAGTTGGTAGATTATTGGCAACGAACATTACTTGTTTTTCAACGTTATAACTCTTGACTAATTTATTAAGGTCTCTTTCATTCTCTGGTTCTTCTCTCATTGCTCCATCGTCGGGATTACATTTACATACCCAATAAGCGTCTCCGTGCTTTTGAAGGAACTTACATACGGCGTTTGCGGTGTGATATATCATTTTTCGTGGTTGGTGTCTACCCACAGTCGTTATGACGAACTTGTTCTTCATTCCGTGATTGTCTTTTATCTTAAGTTTGTCTGGCAGAGGTTTGAACTCGTCAGGATTTACACCAAGATAGATAGTATTCTTATATTTGACATCCGGGGTCAAATGACTTTCATACTCTTCTCCGAATTTGGTCATGAATACCAAGAAATGTAGTTTATTCTCAAACTTCGCCCAGTAGTCGTCCGAAGTATTATTATCTATCGGTAGCCAGTGTACCCATTTGTTTACGAACTCTTCTCCTAAATCGAGATATGAGGCCGTTCTGTAAAAGTCGTTCATAGTCCAGATACAATCGGGGTGAATTCTATCATATACATCTTTTACGAACTCTTTGTCTGGGTATAAATGGTCCATGCCCTGCCAAATCTTAGGATATAATATGCATTTGATACCCTTATGCATTCTGTACCCGTCCTTATCCTTTATTTCGTTCTCGTTGGGATAGTAATTACCACATATATGATATACCTCCCATCCTCTCTTCACCAATTCAGACAATATCTTATCTGATTGATTACCGTATCCTGTCTCTGCAAATGGCGCGTCGGTAACACTCAATATCCTACCTTTAAACACTTTAATCCCTCCATTGGTTCTACTATGAATTCCATTCTATCTTGCATGATAACTCTCAGTCCTACTTCTTTAAGTTTGTCCTGCCACCATGTAAGCGGTTTGATGTTTATATGAGTGGGGTCTTCTTGCTCTAAGATTTCCTTATGCCCCTCTCCTAAAATTGGCATTGCAATTAATAAGAATGCCTTCTTAGCGACCCTCTTTATCTCTTTAAGGGCTTGTATAGCATCTTTCTCGGGAATGTGTTCCAATACACTGAATGCTATAACAGCGTCAAATGTTTTATCGTCATATGGGAGATTTAATATATTCCCCTTGAATATCCTATTCTCGCATCCTGGCATTGGGTGCTCGACCGCCCAATCAGATATGTCAACTCCCGCGACGTTCTTCCCCTTGGCAAGCAAATGCTTCATTAGATACCCTCTCCCACATCCTATCTCTAATATACTCCCAGTCAACCCACTCATTTCCGAAATTATACGATTTGCCCAACCTTCATGATATTCTGGATTATATTTATTGATATTGGTGAAATAATTCTCATCGAACATCCTATCATTACGAGTGCTGTCATTATATTGTATCATTTTATGAAAAATATCCTCCCATATACTCACAATCTTTTCAATGTCACACCACTGTTTATGAAACTCTCGTGCCTTTTTACCCGCTTCTTTCAACCACTTACTATTATCATTCTTCCAGTCATTATAAGCGAACTCTAATTGTCTGATTGCATCATCTTCATCTGCTAAATCATAAGTGCTGCCATATGCCATTAAGAGTATGCTTTCTTTTATTTTGACTGGTAATCCGAACTCCCAATTATTAGTCAGTTCCGGAGAAGTGGTATTATTGGACAGAATACATGGAGTGCCGGCCATCATACTCTCGACGTATGGGATACCAAACCCCTCGCCCCCACTTAAATGAATGAACACGTCCCCGGTATTGTAGAATTCGTTCATCTGTTCTGGAGAGAAGTGTCGAGGCTCGAAAGCAACTCTGTCATTGACCCCTTCTCTATTCACCAAATAACTCAAATCCTTTTCACACTGAGTGTATTCCTCCATAGCTGGGTCGTTGGGTGTGGTCTTACAATACCATACAGCATCCGGGTGATTTTTTAGGAATTTGGTTACAACATTAACGGTCTTCCATACCATTTTACGTGGTTGGTGTCTTGCTACTGTTATTATGACGAATTTATCCGCGAAGCCAGTTACTTTTTTCATGTCGGTTTTACTATATAATGGTTTGAAAACATCCGACGGAACACCAAGATAAACGGCATCCTTATACATTACATGAGGAAGATACTTAGCAGAAGTCTCCCAACCAAAGTTCGACATGAAAATAACAAATTTCAATCTATTCATGAAATGAGTGCTATCCCCCACCCAACCATCGGGCTTACAATTAGTGTCAATCGGCAACCAATGCACCCACTTATCTATGAATTCGTCATTGAACTCCGATAACCCCGCCACTCTATGAAAATCATTCATAGTCCATACTATATCCGGCTTTATCTTGTTATAAATCTCCCATATCGACTCTTTTGTTCCATACAATCCATTTATTCCTAATCTATCGATTTCTGTATTCGGTATTATTTTTATTCCTTTATATATGGGATACTCTTCTCCGGGTTCACAACTTTGTAGCGTGTAGGAGTTCCCTGGGAGTTGATAGACCTCCCAGCCTCTCTTCACCAATCTACTTAAGATTACATTTGATTGATTACCATATCCAGTATTATTGAACGCCGCGTCTGAAATTGCTAAAATCTTATATCTTTCACTCAAAAAAATACCTCACTTTTTCATTGTGAATACGTTCTTCGGTTGGCCGGGGTCCTTGGTCATGGGCGGTTGTATTGGTTTTACTACAGTTGCTCCTTTCTTTCGCCTCTCGGTCTCGTCCTTCTCTTCCTGAGTTTGAACATAATCGCATTCCAAGAAATGATAAGATATCAGTTTCTTAAACTCACAAGTCTCACAAGTTTCTAAAGGTGTCCTATCTCCTTTATCCAATTGAGGACAAGTGACCACTGGAACTGCTAAATGCCTCCCAGTCAGAATTGGAGGGTCATGAGTAGTCTGTGCTATCATTTCCGGCACGATAAACTGATAGATAACAATCCTGGACATTCAAATCACATTCTTTAATGACTGATTAAGTATTTAAACTTTATCATTTACTCCTGATAAGCATTTATACTTGGAATATATAATGTCACGGTTCCCTGCGTGGGGACAGTGATATAATAAGCTAATGAAGCGATATAATGAGCATTTCGAGTTCCACAACTCGCAATTATAGCCGCTGCACTGAGTGAATAATTGGCGGTATTGGTTGCTCCAGCTACTCCCATGGTATATAATCTAATCATTGTACCATCTTCGAGGGCGGCTGATATATGAACATGCCCGGTACTAAATAGTGTGTGTGACCCAGCTAAAGCCTGAAGAATAAACGCAGAATATCCTGCACTGGGATATACTTGAAGACTTGTTGTTGCTGCTGCTGCTTTGATAGCGGTTATGGACGTCGCATCTGGGAAGTATGTAGTGGGAGCCTTTTGACGAATACCAGATTGCCCCGTTTGTCCAGACCACCCAGATTGTCCCGTTTGTCCAGACCACCCAGATTGTCCCGTTTGCCCCGACTGCCCCGTTTGTCCAGACCACCCAGATTGTCCCGTTTGCCCCGACTGCCCCGTTTGTCCAGACCACCCAGATTGTCCCGTTTGCCCTGACCACCCAGACTGCCCACTCGCACCGTTAATACCCGACCATCCAGACTGTCCGCTTACCCCATATCCAGCATACTTCCACTGTCCGCCTTCGTATATCTTCAATCTCCCTACATCAACCATATTTTCTTTCCTCGTTGTTTATATATGTATTCGTCATTATATCAAATGTGGGAATGAAGTGTATGTTAACTCTCGTTTTCTGACATATGATATTATTACGATTCCAGGACCGCCGTCGCCGCCCTTGCCAGAGGTACACGCGCTACCTCGTAACAAACCACCTGACCCGCCACCAGCCGCGCCATATCCAACGCCATTCCCTCCATCTGCCGATGTTGCCGCGTTGTACACACCGATTGATGACGAGCCACTGACATCCAATCCCATATTGCGGTACGCAGCCAGCAGATAATTCGAGGATGCGCCGACCGTACCAGGGTTTGAAACATTGGATGCTCCACCAGAATATCTAGCGCTTCCCGCTCCAGCGCTTCCTCCAGCATTTCCAGAGCCACCGTTCCCGCCGACAAATACGACGGTAGTGCTCACGCCTCCGCCTCCGCCTCCACCACCACCCCCGCCACTGGCCCCATTCCCGCCGTTGCCACCTGCCGCTCCGCTATTGGCCGCACCTGCGGTCCCCCCTGCTCCGTTCCCCGCACCACCTGCCCCTCCAGCGCCGCCCGCCTTAGCAGAGGTAGCCAGACCTTGCAAGCCTCCACCACCTAAACCGCCTCCTCCACCAGTGAGCACGGTCGCTCCCTTGGTGAGCGTGGTATTGCTGCCAGCCAACCCAGGATTGCCATCTCCCGTGGATGCTTTAGCAGCACCACCAGTACCTCCTGCCCCGACAACGATAGTAATGATGTCTCCCTCAGCGACAGCGAGTGAATCGAAATAATATCCTCCTCCTCCGCCACCGCCGCCACCAGTTGCATTCACGTTGCTCGGTCCAGCATTAGCATTGGCCGCTCCGCTCCCTCCGCCACCACCACCACCGACCAACAGGAACTCAATCTCAGTGACACCAGGAGGCACGACCCAAGTACCAGACAGCACGAACTCGATGAACTTGCGTCCGTAGTCGTCGTTTGTTATCATCTTCTCGGCCTCGGGAATCCTTCTGGGAGCGGAGCGTACTCCAACCTCGTTTCTGGGACGTATGAGATTACCGCCACACCCTTTACGCCATCGCCGCCCTTGCCAGATGTACACGCACCATTTCTTGCAACGCCACCAGAGCCGCCGCCCGCCGCACCTATACCGATGCCATCCGTACCAGCGACGGACGTAGTACCCAGGCTTCCATCCGAACCTGCTCCGCTGCTTCCGACGATGAATCTATAAAACGCAACAAGGTAGTTCAATGAACACGACAGGCCCGCGACACCTGGCTGAGCTGATGGATATGTTGCCAAGCGAGCGCCACCGCCACCACCCCCGCCCCCGACCTCTCCGATGCCGCCTGGTCCTCCCTGATATGAGCGTTTCGTACCAGCCGTCGTAGCGCATCCTCCGCCAGCTCCGCCTCCACCCCCTCCGCCATCATCACCTGCTCCGCCGTTCCCACCAGCCCCCCCGCTCACACCAGCGCCAGCGGTCCCTCCTGCTCCGTTCCCTGCACCACCGACCCCACCAGCTCCGCCCGTTTGTGCAGCGGTAATCGCTCCTTGAGTGCCAGCCCCGCCAAGTCCTCCTCCTCCAGCGGTGTAAGTGCTGCCCTTCGTGAGCGTGGTGGAACCACCAGCGGTCCCTGCGTTGCCGCTACCCGAAGCTGCCTTGGCAGCACCACCAACCCCACCAGCTCCGATGACGATGACGACGCTATCTCCCTCCGCGACCGCGAGCGTACCGCTTAATCGTCCTCCAGCTCCACCGCTGCCGCCTCCACTAGCATTGCCAGTAGCTCCGTTAATCGCTCCGCCACTTCCTCCTCCCCCGCCCCCTCCGACTAGCACATAGTCTATCGAAGATACACCAGGCGGAACGACCCAAGTGGTCGATGCAGCGAACTCCAAGAACGCTCTCTCTGGCTCTGGATTCACCAGCGTATCGAAAAATATTATCGCAAGGCCACCTCCGCCATTGCCCCCCCTTCCAGACGTACAGACGTTGTTATAGGTTATACCGCCAGAACCTCCGCCACCTGCGCCGTATCCAACGCCATCTACTCCATCGCCAGTCGGCCCTGCACCACCAAAGACTCCAGCCGTACCTTCCCCGCTGGTCATTGCAAAATCGCCATATCCATCTAGCGAATAGCCTGATGAAGCTCCAATCGCACCATGCTCATCGGCCTGAGCATTGTGATGCGATGCCCCGCCGCCAGAGCCTCCTCCGACGTACCCCGTGCCGCCATTCCCGCCCGCATAAGCGACCGTGGTCGAGCATCCTCCGCCAGCTCCGCCTCCGCCCCCGCCTCCGTCAGTCCCATTCCCGCCATTCCCTCCGACCGCACCGCTCGCCGCCGCACCTGCCGTCCCTCCTGCTCCGTTCCCTGCACCACCAGCTCCGCCCGCTCCACCAGCGAACGCGGACGTAACTACGCCACCTAAACCGACCCCACCAAGTCCCCCACCACCAGCAGTATAGACATCTACCCCTTTCGTGAGCGTGGTATTTCCACCAGCGGTCCCTGCTTGTGGCGACATTGTGCCTCCTCCCGTCGCACCGAACCCACCAAATCCTCCAGCACCGACGACGACGGCGATGTTGTCGTTCTCAGCGACATCAATCTCATTGACATAGATGCCGCCGCCCCCGCCAGAGCCTCCGCCTGTCCCTTGCCCGCTCAAAGCATTCGGATAGCCCGCTCCGCCTCCGCCCCCTCCGCCGATGAGCATGAAACGGATATGCGTCACCCCAGGAGGGACAATCCAAGTGAACGAGGCTGGCGCATAAGCAACAATCACCCTATTGTACCGAATGGTATCAGTCTTGTTCAGCTTGCGCGGTCTGAGCACGTTCATCAGTAATCCCCTCCGACGACCGTGACCTCGATACCAGCGGCGACAGCCGTGCCGATGGTGGCATAGAGGCGGTATCCTGGAGGCAGGTTGAGATAATCAGGGCGGAAGATGAACTCGCCCATCTCAATATCCTGGTCCAAGGTCGTAGCCGCGATGGTCCTCTCATAGATTAACGAGTAGTTCTCGTACCCAGAGCCTCCGTCGTTCACGAAAATCCTCACCGTGGTCTGGATGTTCGTGCCTAGCGCCTTTACCTTAATCTCATCGACATGCGAACCGTTCGCTCCAGCGGTGAATATCAGACTGCCAGGTGGGGCTTCGGTCCAGAGCACTTGATGGGTTGTCACATCTATCACGAATGCGCGTATCGTCCACAAGTTCGTAGCCACCGTTTCATAGCACACCATGACTTCTGATGTGTTCTGGACGTTGAATGAGGATACCAGACACTCTATGCCAGCATCGTATAGCTCATCGAACAACTGGTACGAAGGGCCATAGGTTCCATCGCTGGCCCTTGCTATCATATTCAAATACCTCCCCTCGGTCGTCCAAAATATGTAGCAGATGTCGTTCGCGCTGTCGTAGCTGAGGGCCAATCGGAAAGTGGTCGGCGCGACCAGCACCGTTTCCTCCGCAGAGAGTCCCACTCCATACACATATTTCCTCAACTTTATATCCCCGCCAGTGTCCCCATAGAGGAAGTACACCGTGTCCCCGTTGTTCACCGCAAAGAAGTAGCCAGTAGCGGTCGTCGTTATCGTGGTGGAGTCTGCATCCCAAGCCGCTCCATCATAGGTCTTGAAGAAATAGTTGTTGCCGCTGATGTAAGCCAACAACATATTCCCCGATGCGAGAGGGAGAATCATCGGTGGCAGACCGACCCCTGTCGCAATGGTAGCGTCTACCGCCACACCAGCGTTCCAAGTGCTTCCATCCGTGGCCGATGCTTTGGTCGCTGCGGGATAATACGTTCCGCTGGAATACATGAACCCAACCCAGGGATACCCGTCGGTGTCCTTGCAGGTGGTCGGATACGATTTGTAAGTCGATGCTGGAGTATCCGATAATTGTCTTTGTACACCCCACGTTATAGTGCCGTCAGCATTGCACGTTCCTCTTATCCAATATATCCCGCCGCTGTTCGAGTTCCCGCAAGCGGTGTAATAGACATAGCTTGTCGCCTCGTCCCACCAGATGCCATCCTTATACCCTCGTGCTTGGCCCGCCCTGAAATCCCTCAATATCGTAGCGCCCTTCCACGTCAACCCATCATCAGCGGTGCTGTCGAAATACGAGTACCGCGAATCAGTGTAGCTCACCCACCATCTCCCATTGGCGTACCAGACCTGTTGCTGAGGGTTGTATCCCGTCGGGCTGTAAGGGTCGGCTGCGAACGTAGCTATCATATGAGAGCCACCACGCATCGTCGTGTTCGCGGCGGTTATGACAGTGGGCCAACTCGCTTGGTAAGTTTTAGGGAATATCGGTCTGATATTATTGAACGAACTCCCCATAATCAGTCCCTTCCAGGTGGCTCCCGTTGGTGGGAAGTTTGACCCATAGTATGCATGACCTCTACACGTCGTTGGAACTCCAGTTATCCAAGTTGCGCTCACTGAAGTTGGTACAACTACCCCTAAGAAGGTTATTGACGTTAAACTGCCACACTCATAGAAGAGTTGTGCTGGAAGAACCGTAACGCCACGGGGAATAATAAACGATGTAAGACCACTATCCTGAAACGCATATTGAGCAAAGGAGGTCACTCCGCTAGGGAGCGTGAGTGATGAAAGACTATGGCAAACGGCAAAGGCGCTCTCTCCGATACTGGTAACACTGCTAGGGGCAGTGAAGGTGACTGAAGTTAATCCCGTACATTGGATAAACATCCCTATTGGCACCTCAGTCATACCAATCCCAATTGTCGCTGACGTCAACGCCGAACAACCTTGAAACTGAACTCCCGTCGCTACATCCGTGAGACTATTGGGAAGGGCTATCGATGTTAAAGCAGTGCAATAATAGAATACCTTAGTTCCCATCGTTGTGACCCCGGCTCCGAGGATTATGGAGGTCATAACATTGCAGTCGCGGAAAGCAGTGTCCCCGATGGTAGTAATGGTAATTGGCATTGATAATATTTTTGTGACTTTGTGCCCTTCGGTGTCATTAAAACAATCAATCGCAATTGATGTAATATTTACTCCCGTCGCCGCCACCCATTGAGCAGCCGTGGGAAAATCCACATCCGTACTTGCCGCTCCCACCCTGACCACGCGCTTTAAGATTGCTTTAGAAGCGGCACTTGCGTTATCGTACCACCACTCCCATCCATTCTGGTCAAAGTGCGTATCAGCCATTCAATCGCTCCAAAATCAGTAGTCGCCACCAATCACGGTGATTTGTAGACCCGCTGCAATGATAGTTCCAACTGAACCATATAGTAGATAACCAGTTGGTAGTACTAAACAATCGGGCCATATGACAAGTTCTGCCATTTCAACGTCTTGGTCTAAAGTAGCGGCTGCTATCGTCTTTTCATAGATGAGCGAGGTATTCGCAGGAGTGCCGACCGCTCCAGCGTTGTTCACATATATCCTCAACGCGGTTTGAATATTCGTACCCAGGTGCTTTATTCGTATCTCATCAATCCTTGAGCCAGCCGCTCCAGCAGTGAAAAGAGCAACTACTGTACCACTGCCATCTAGGTTCGTATTCGCAGCTGTTACAACTCCCCAACTGATGTGTGGGGTCAAAGGGAATATTGGTGTTGTGTTCGCTGTCATGTTCATACCTCTCTATTTTTTATATTATACATGTTGTTTCACACTCTTTAAGTATTTAAATCTTTCTTTCTTTTTCGTCGTTGTCATTACAATGCTCCATATATATTATAATATATCAATATATTATTTGTATTCGTTCCATAAGAACTATCAATATCATCAGTATCCCACCATAAATCTCCAGTATCAGGACCGACTGGTGGGTCCGGGTCCGAATAGATTGTCACTTGTCCAGACCAACCAGTTATCCCAGACCACCCAGACTGACCAGTAATCCCAGACCACCCAGATTGACCAGTGATACCAGACTGACCAGTAATCCCAGACCACCCAGATTGACCAGTGATACCAGACTGACCAGTAATCCCAGACCACCCAGATTGTCCACTCGTACCAATCCCCGACCACCCAGACTGCCCACTTGTACCAATTCCAGACCAACCTGATTGACCAGTGATACCTGACTGTCCAGACTGCCCACTCGTACCATCAATACCAGATTGTCCCGTTTGCCCCGACCACCCAGACTGCCCGCTCGTACCATCAATACCCGACAATCCAGACCAACCAGATTGACCAGTGATACCCGACTGACCAGATTGTCCCGATTGCCCTGACCACCCAGACTGCCCACTCGTACCAATCCCTGACCACCCTGATTGACCAGTGATACCCGACTGACCCGTTTGCCCTGACCAACCAGACTGCCCGCTCGTACCAATC
>Ga0315288_10009099_pt1 | contig 12520 bp, 9 predicted proteins | sample YL17G11_20_MG_FD_203454 | JGI IMG/M metagenome (GOLD analysis project Ga0315288, IMG submission 203454) | Sediment microbial communities from Yellowstone Lake, YNP, Wyoming, USA - YL17G11_20 | ecosystem: Environmental > Aquatic > Freshwater > Lake > Sediment | place: USA: Wyoming | collected...
CTCGAGGAGAACTGGGGCCTCTCGGACCTCTACGACGGAGCTTACGCGGCCGACGCGGTGCCCTTCCACCAGACGCTCCTGGCCGCGGCGCTCGGCGGCACCGGTCACAACGTCTATCCGGGCGTCCGAACAACAGCGTGGGAGGACGACCTCGACCGCCTCCACGATAAGCCGTATGCGCCCACGGCGCCGATCACCGAGTCGGGCGCGCCGAGCAGTCGGGCGGGGACGGTCGCGCTCCTTAACAGCTACTTCGAGCGGTACGGCGCCGAGTTGCTCGAGTGCCGGGCGGCGGCTGACGTGGCGATTGGGCTCTATCTCCCGTATGCGCAGGTCGGGGCCTGGCTCGAAGAGGCGGATGGCTCGGAGGCGCTCGGGTTGATGTCGCCAGGCCGGATCGTGGCGTCGGCGTTGCGGCAGCTCCGTGCCGCCCACATCGGCGTCGATCTCATCAATCTCGAGGCGTGCGTCGATGCCGACCTCGGCCGCTACCGCGTCATCCTCGTGCCCGGCGGCCCGTTCATGGCCCGTGACGTCCAGGAGCGTCTTGCCCGCGCGAGCGACGATCGTCGAGTCGTGCTCGTCGGGCGGCGTCCCGAGCTGGACGAGCGACTCGAGCCGTGCGCGCTGCTCGGCCAGGATCGCACCACCCTGCAGGACCGCGATTCCGTCCTGGGTGGCGAGTTGGTCGCCCACCTGTCGAGTCTTGGTGCGGTCCCGGCGGTGCGGACCTCGAGTTCAGCGATGAGCTGGCTCTGGGTTCACCCGGATCGGGACGTCGCCCACCTGTTCGTGTTGACCCCGTCGGGCGAAGGCGGCTCGATCGAGCTCGGGATCGACGTTCGGCAGCGGAGCCACCGCGTGTCCCTGCCGCTGCCGGGCGGATCAGGAGCGATCGTCCGAATCGTCGACGGCCGGCTCGGGGCGTTCCTTCTGAAGGGCCGCAACGAGCGCAGCGGCGAGTCCGTCGTTCCGGTCTGCCAGGTCGGCGAGGATCGGTTCGCGGCTGACCGTCCCTGCGACCTGCTCGTGCACGTCGATGGAGGCGATCTCGACGCCTGGGCGGAAGGGGACGGCGAGGATCCGGTGACCGTGAGTGGGCGCGACCTGGCCGTGATCGCAAGATCGATCCAGAAGTGACACGGCGACCCGACGAGCGGGTGACGATCGAGGCGGGCGAGCTTCGCCTCGATGCGCGACGTGTTCCGCTCCTGAGCGGCGAGGTCCACTTCTTTCGCTCGGATCCGGAGCACTGGGATGGCATTCTCGCCAGTGCCGTCGACGCCGGCCTGCCGATCGTCTCGACCTATGTCTCGTGGCGTCGGCACGAGGCCCGGCCCGGAATCGTGGACCTCACCGGAGCGGGTGACCCGAGGCTTGACATCCGCCGCTTCGTCGAGCGATGCGCCGCCCACGGCCTCCTCGTGCTCCTCAAGCCTGGGCCATGGATCTGCGCCGAGGAGGAGAAGGGCGGCTACCCCGACTGGCTGCTCGAGAATCGCGACCTTTGGGCGCTCGACGCGGCCGGCCAGCCGGTCCTCGGCTACAACCCACCCTGGCAGCACCGCGTGCCGTCGTATCTCCATCCGCGCTACCTGGCTCATGTCCGCCGCTGGCTCCGGGTGGTCGATCGCCGCCTCGCGGGCCTCTTCTACCCGGACGGGCCGATCGTCCTCGTCCAGCTCGACAACGAGCCGAGCTACGCGTTCCGCGACACGACGTTTGGGTTCGACTACCACCCGGTCATCATCGAGCGCTACCGCCGATGGCTCCTGCAGCGTTACGGGTCGCTTGGCGCGATCGAAGATGCGTGGGGCTCGCCGGTCGCGACCGCGCAGGCGCTGGAGCCGCCTCGCGGACCGAAGCACGAGCCGTCCCCCTACGGGCTCGACTGGATCGAGTTTCGCGAGTGGCTCATTGCCGAATACCTCAGGCGGCTGCGGCGCTACCACGAGACGGCCGGCGTGGGCGGCGCCCTCTTCACCGCCAACTACAACGATCACCCGATCGCCTCGGTGCCCCAGGACAGCTGGCGAATCGCTCGAGCGATCGGCGGCACCGGCGGCCCCGACCTCTACTACGTTCCGCCGCTCACGCGCTCGGACGTCGAGCGGTTGGCGAGGACGATCGCGATCGCCCGGGCCCACGATCCGGCGCTGCCCTGGGCGCCGGAGGTCCAAGCCGGCGTCTGGCGGACGCCGGGCGACCCGACCCTCGAGCCGACGACCGACGAACTCGAGTTCTGGTGGCTGGCGGCGATCGCCTTCGGGCTCCGCGGGCTGAACCTGTACATGTTGGCAGACCGGGAGAATTGGGCGAAAGCGCCGCTTCGCGTAGATGGCACGCATGGTCCCCTGTGGCCGGCCGTCGAGCGCCTTTCTGCTCTGATCCGGGCAATCCCGAGCTGGGGCAGACTCGCGCCCGTGTCGCCGGTGGCGCTCTATCGAGACCAGGTTTCGTGGAGGGGCAGCTATGCGGTCTCTGGGTCGGCAGGCGTCTCGCCGAACGGCAGTGGCGATCCCGCGGCCAACTGGAACCGCGCATTCGGCCTGCTCCTCCGAACGGGTTACTTCCCAGCCGTTTGGGACAGCCGGTCGGACGCGCCGCCTGGGACGCGGGCGGTGATCGTTGCCAGTCCCTCGGCCCTGGGCTCCGTCCGATCGACGCAGCTCCGGCGGTTCGCCGAGCGCGGCGGGCTGATCATCGAGGTTGAACCTCGAGGGAGAGTGCGCGGACACGCGTCGCGCGAGCCGAGGCTTCCACAAGCGGAGCGTGTCAGTTCAGCTGACCTACTACCCGCTGTCCTGGGTCGAGTCGACATCGCGTCGCCGGTCACTGTCGATGACCCGGACACCGTGGCGGTGCTAGCTCGGGTGGACCAAAACGAGGTCCTCTTCCTCGTTCGCTGTGCGAGCGAACCAGCGACCATCTCGGTCCGAGTTGATGGGCAACCCCGGAGCCTGATGCCCATGGATTCTGGGAGTTCGGACGATTCGAGCCCGCACAACGCTGCATCTCCCATTTACATGCCAGGGCGAGTGGTCCGAGTGTTCCGCGTCGGGGACTCCAACTAGACCGAAGTTCCAGCAGTCCGCGAGCGTGTCTGAGCACGACCAGCCCGGACGCGTTCTGCCTACGTGCCTGCGGGTGAGAGCCCCAGGAGTGCGAAGGCGCGGGCCTGGAGCGGCGTCGGGGTGGCGGTGATCTCGAAGGCGGCCTCATCGGGGGCGCCGGCCGGCACCACCAGGTTGCGGGTCAGGGTGGCCATCTCCGCGAGCAGGGTCCGGAAGGAGTGGGCCGGCGTGCCGTCGGGCAGCTCGTGCGTGCGCGCCTTGGCGAGTGCGGCATCCGAGCGCCGGGCCGGGGCGACCGGATCGACGCCCTCCGGCCGCTCCTCATCGCGGAACAGCAGGGGCGCCCAGGCCCGCTCGAGGTGCCAGGCCACGTAGTAGGCGAGCATGCACAGGAAGACGTGCGAGCGGACCCGGCCCTCCGTCCAGTGGTGGATCGGACGGATCGCGAGGTCGGCCGCCTTGAAGGAACGGAAGGCCCGCTCCACCCTTGCCAGGAGCTTGTAGCTGCGGACGACGCCCGGGGCGTCGAGGCGCTCCGCCGGCACGGATGTGCGCAGGATGTACAGCCCGTCGAGGGCTGCCTCGGCCGCGATCGCATCGGTCCGCCGGCTGACCGCGAAATGGTCGTCGGCGATGTCGAGCTCGAAGTGCTTGGCCATCTTGAAGCGGTCGATGACCCGCCCGACCGCAATGCCGATCCGCGCCGCGCCGCGCAGGGAGCCGGCCTCGACCCGGGCGACGAGCTTCCCGAGCGCCGCCTCGGTCGCGGCGAGGAGCTCGGTCCGCTTGCGGGCCCGCTCCGCCGCGAGGGCCGGATTGCGGCACACCACGAGGCGCTCGCCCGGGAACTCGGGGTGCTCGATCTCGGCGAGGTTGCGCTCGTCGAACAAGCCCAGCTGGAGGGCCCCGTCCTGCGCGAGGGTGCGGATGGCGGGCCCGCGCAGGGCGCTGATCCAGTCGAGCCCGGTGGCGCGGAGCGTCTCGATCCGGGCGGAGGTCAGCATCCCCCGGTCACCCACGAGGACGACCCGCTCGAGGCCGAAACGGACACGGAGCTTCTCGAGCGTCGCGGGCACGGTGGCGGGGTCGCCGGTGTTGCCCGGGAATACCTCGACCGCGACCGGTCGCCCGGCGGGGTCAGTGAGCAGGCCGTACTCGATCTGGAGGGTGCCCTTCTTGCCGTCCCGGGAGTAGCCGAGCTTCGCGAGCGGGCAGTGGCTCCCCTCGACGTAGCTGGAGGAGAGGTCGTAGAGGACGAGGCCACCCGGCTCGAGGTGGCGGGCCGCGAGGCGCGCCTCGATCCGGGCCTGGCGCGCGGCGAGCCAGTCGAGCGCGCCGTACAGCTCGTCCTCGCTCGCCCCCGCGATCCCGAGCGTGGAGCCCAGGGTCGTCTGCCCCAGGCGCCGGACCGTGGCGAGCTTGGAGGAGGGAGCCAGCAGGCGGGCCACGATCATGCCCACCACCAGGTCGCGAGCCCGGCTCCGGCGGCCCTCGATGAGCCGCTCCAGGCCGAGCGCGCGCAGGGTGCCCAGGACCGCGGCCACGTGGCCGTGGGGCAGGCTCCGGCGGATCTCCATCCCGGCGGCCGGCAGGAACCGCTCGCCCGCGAGACCGCGCCGGACGAGGTCGATGAGCTCGGGCGGCAGGTGGCTGATGTTGCCCAGGGTCTCGGTCCGCACGCGGCCGCCCTCGCGGTACGACCGGCGCAGCAGGTGGGTCTCGTACACCCGGTCCTTGTAGTGCCGACGGGTGGTCGCGACGTGGACGGCGCCGCCTCTGCTGCTCACGCACGGATCATCGCCGATCCGACCCCAGATGTCAACCTATTTAGTGCTTACATCAGGACGGTCAGCACGAGCGGAAACCGAGCTCAACTCACCACGGGTTCGTGCTCACCCGAACACCAGCGGGTCGTGGAACTTCGGACTAGACCACCAAGTCTTGTGGCTCCCGGGAGTCCGCGGTCACCCGTTCCCGGCGGCGAGGGGATCCTCCTCATCGCGTCCGCCTTCGTCACGCCTGCTCCGTCCGAGAAGAGCGGCTTGAGCTGGCTCTCCTCGTGGGTGTAGCCGTCGAGCGTGCTCAACAGGAGCGCCGCCCGGTGTTGCGGTTCGAGGTGGCTCTCCTCCTGGGTGTAGCCGTCGAGCGTGCTCAACAGGAGCGCCGCCCGGTGTTGCGGTTCGAGGTGGCCGAGGGCGATCCACAGGTCGGGCTCGGAGGACATGGCCCAGCTCGGTTCCTCGCTCGGCGTTCTCGCGGGTATCCGTCGCCGCCGCCGCAGCTCGTTGAACGCCAGGGGCGGAGCCCGATCGTGTAGAACCAGGTCCGGGCGTCCCCGCCGGAGAACCGGTGTCGCTGCTCGAGCGCTCTGGCGAAGGCGGCTTGTGCCACGTCCTCCGCCTCGCTCGCATCACGCAGGATGAGCGCGAGCGGACGCGTCAGGGTCGGATAGGAAGCGAGGAGATCGGCCTTCAGGTCGATCACGAGCGGGGTGGCGCGGGCAAGATCCATTGATCCTCCTTCACCCCATTCAACGCGCCAAGGCCGCGGATCCTTGCGCCCTGGTCGCGGATCCGAGGGGCCGGATCCGCGTCGTCGTGATACCCCCCCTCAGCGGGTCGGGCTCGTTGCGGGCTCAAAGACCACTGACTTCACAAGGGCCCTCATTGCGCCGGGTCAGTGGCTGGCGATGCGCTCGGCGAGCGAGCGGCCGGTGGGCGGCCTGCCGGTCGCCTCGGAGCCGCGGTCCAGGCGGGACATTGCGCCCTGCACGTAGCGGATGCCGAGCCAGCGGAACGGCTCGACCTCCCAGTTTGGGCTGCGGTGGTTCGCGAGGGGCAGCTCCGTCAGCGGGCTGCGGGTGCCGGTGATCAGGTCCGCCAGCGTGCGCCCGGCCAGGTTCGCCGTCGAGACCCCGTGGCCCACGTACCCGCGGGCGCTCGCGATCCCGCTCCGTGGGTCGAAGGCGAAGCTCGGGTGCCAGTCGCGCGGCATCCCCAGGGGCCCGCCCCAGGCGTGGGTGAAGCGGACGTCGCGGAGCATCGGGAACCAGGTCCGGACAAAGCCCCGGAGCATCTCGTGGGTGGGATCGTGGCGGTCGTAGGCGTCCCTGATCGGCGAGCCCAGGCGGTACGGCGCGCCGCGCCCGCCGAAGAGGATCCGTCCGTCGGCCGTGCGTGAGAGGTAGTCGATCGAGAGGCGCGCCGAGGCGACCACCTCCCGGCCGGCCCAGCCGATCTCGGCCCAGCGGGCGTCGTCGATCGGCTCGGTCAGCACGATGAGCGAGTACATCGGGACGAGCTGCCGGTGGAGCTTCGCCAGGCGCACGAGGTAGGCCTCGCCCGCGAGGACGACGACGGGCGCCCGGATCTCGCCGCGCGGCGTGATCAGGGCCGCCGGCGCGCTGCTGGCCATCCCGCCGGCCGACCCGCCGGCGGACTCGCTCGCCGCCGCCCGGAAGTCGGTGACCGGCGTCCGCTCCACGATCCGTGCCCCCATCCGCTCGACGAGCGCCGCGAGGCCGCGGACGAGGCGTCCCGGGTGGACGATCGCCGCCGTCCCCGACCAGAGGCCGGCCACGGCCCCCGCGATCCGGACCTTCTCGGCCACCCCGGCCGCGTCGAGGAGACGGTAGTGCTCCCCGAAGCCCCACCGCTCGTACTCACGGAAGGCGCCCTCGACGGCCGGGACGTGGTGCGTGCCGCGGGCGACGATGAGCTCCCCGCCCTTGTGGAAGCCGGCGTCGATCCCCTCGGCCGCGGCCACCCGGCCGACCTCGTCGACGGCGTCGTAGGTCGCCTGCTGGATTCGCCGGGCGGCCTCCTCGCCGTGCAGGCGGGCGAGCCGATCCATCGAGATGTTGAGGTCCGGGGCGCACCAGGCGCCGTTCCGTCCCGACGCCCCGAAGCCCGCGATCTCGCCCTCGGCGATCACGATCCGCAACCCCGGCTGCCGCTTCAGGAGGTAGTAGGCGGTCCAGAGCCCCGTGTACCCGGCACCGAGGATGGCGACGTCGCAGTCGGTGGTCCCGTCCAGCGGCGGGCGAGGGCTGAGGTCCCCGGCGGTTTCCATCCAGTACGAGACGTCGGCGTAGCGATCCATGGGCGAAAGGGTAGGCGACCCGCGGTCGGCAGGGAGGCCCGTTGCGGTGGATGGGGCACGCTCCCGGGACCTATCCTCTCGTCCATGTCCAACGATCCCGCGGCGCGACGCGGGCGCCTGCGCGGGATCCTCGTCGATGTCGAGCCGCTGCGACGCGACCGCGACTTCCGGTTCCTCTGGACCGGCCAGGTGATCAGCGGCGTGGGGCGCCAGGTCACCGTGGTCGCCCTCCCGTACCAGCTCTACGTGCTCACGGGCTCCACGCTGGCAGTCGGCCTGCTCGCCCTCGTCCAGCTGGCCCCGATCCTCGTCTTCGCGCTGGGCGGCGGGGCGATCGCGGACGCGGTGGACCGGCGCCGCCTCCTGCTGGTCACGCAATTCGGCCTCGCCCTCGCCAGCGGTGGGCTTTTCGTCCTCGCCGCGACGCCGGGGGCGCCGATCGCCGGCTACTACGTCGTGGCGTTCGTGGCGGCGGGCGTGGGTGCGATGGACCAGCCGGCGCGCTCGTCTGCGCTTCCCCGGCTGGTCCCCCGCGAGCGCCTTCCGGCCGCGATCGCCCTCAACCAGCTGGGCTTCCAGGCAATGGCGGTCGCCGGGCCGGCCTTCGGCGGGCTGCTCCTCGTGACCGTCGGCGTGGCCGCGGCGTTCTTCTTCGACGCGGTCACCTTCGGAGCGGCAATCGTCGCCCTCCTCCTCATCTCACCGATTCCGCCCCGCCCGGGGGCGGCGCGGCCCAGCCTCGCGACGGTCGCAGAGGGCCTCCGTTTCGCTCGCCGCAAGCCGATCGTCTTCTCCACCTTCGTCATCGATCTCGTGGCGATGGTCTTCGGGATGCCGTCGGCGCTCTTCCCGGCGCTGGCGCTCGACGTCTTCCACGCCGGTCCCGCCGGCGTCGGGCTGCTCGCGGCGGCCCCGGCGGCGGGCGCGTTGGTGGGCGCGGCCCTCACCGGCTGGGTCGGGCGGATCGTCCACCCCGGGCGGGCGGTGATCGTGGCCGTCGCCGCCTGGGGCCTGGCGATCACGCTCTTCGGGCTTTCCGCGTGGAGCTTCCCGCTGGCGCTCTTTTTCCTGGCCTGCGCCGGGGCGGCCGACGTCTTCAGCGCGGTCGTTCGCTCGGCGATCGTCCAGCTCGAGACACCCGACGAGATCCGGGGCCGGGTGGCGTCGATCCACATCCTCGTCGTCACGAGCGGGCCGCGGATCGGCGACGCCGAGGCGGCGGCGGTGGCCGCCGTGATCGGGCTCCAGCTGTCCGTGGTGTCGGGCGGCATCCTGTGCCTGGTGGGGCTGGTGGCCGTCGTGCGCAAGTTCCCGGAGCTGCGCCGCTACGTGTCGCCGGCCGCGGCGCCGCCCGAGCCCGTGGCCTGAGCCTCGGTCCGGCGCGGCACGGCCGCGGTTCGGGTTGCGGTCGGGCAGCGGTTCGGGCTCGCCGACGCCGGCCCGGAGCCTGGAACCGTCGGCTTCAGCACGCCCGCTGCTCAGAATCGGGGCCTCCACGCTCGGGGTTCGCGGTGAAATGCCGGCGGGATTCGCACGCTCAGCCCCGATGATTCCGAGCAGCCCCGCTGCTGGAACCGGCCCCACGGCATCCGATCGCGACCGTGCCTCCGCCTCCGCCGGGTGGACCGCGGGGCGCGCGCCGGTCCTGGCCGCCCGCTACGATCCCCTCAAGACGAGGGACCCGCTCATCGCCCTCAGCGCCAACGAGATCACCGGCGGTGCCCTGCACTGGACCTACATGCTCTTCCACGAGTCGACCGCCGAATACGTCTCCGCACTGATCGACCCCCTCACCGGCGATGTGACGCTGCGCCCGTGAGGCCACGCTGAATGCCCGCCTGAACCGGGTGCGAAGATCGCCATTCGGAGGGCCATCGTTGGCGCGTCCGCGTGATCTCATCGGAGTCGTGCTCTTCCTTGGCGCGATCGGCATCGCGACGAAGCCGGGCGTGGTCCTCGCTGGCGGCGATTGTCACGCCAGCTACGTCATCCTTGGCCAAGCACCGGCCTTGACGGGCGCGACGACCGACTGGTTCAACGTCTTCGGCGAGGGCTTCGACCCATCCGTGGCCGCAACCCTCGCGGTCAGCGTCGCCGTCATCCCCTGGTCGATCGAGCGGCCCAGCTCGGTGCAGCCTGCCGTGACCTCCTTCACCATGCCTGCCGAACACATGAGCAGCGGCTTCAAATGGTCCTTCAGGGCGCGGGACGAGAAGGTCCCCGAGGTCCACGTCCGCATCACCGGCAAGCAATGCGTGGCAAGCACCGTGGTCGTCCTCTCGCCGCCGGACACCTCGACTGCGCCGGGCGTTCCCGCGGGGCGCGACCCATCCCCGGTGGTGCTGCTCGTCCTCCTGGTCGCCGCCGGTGGCGGCGCATGCGCCATGCACAGGCGACTCCGTTCGGAGCAGTAGTCGCCCCTGCCGGCGTCGGCGGCCGAGTCTGCGAGAGGCCTCGCGACCCCAACACCGACGGCCGCGTGCTGCCGAACTCAGCCCACGCTGACGGAGATCCGGTGGTGGCCGCGCGCGCCGTCCGGCGCGACGTTGGTGAGCTCCTCCGTCTGGATCTCGCCGTTCCCGTCGATCGCCCGGACCTCGAGGCGGTGGCGGCCCGGCGCGGCATCCCACGAGAGAGCCCACTGAACCCATGTCGCGTCCGAGATCGGGCGACTCATCCGGGCCGCGAGCCAGGCGCCGTCGTCGATCCGGACCTCCACCCGGGCCACGCCCCGGTCGGGCGCCCAGGCGACGCCGGCCACCTCCGTCGGTCCGGCCGGGATGCTCGCGTCGTGCGCCGGGACGTCGATGCGCGACTGGGTCAGGATCGGCCCGTCCTTGGCCCAGCCGAGCGGGATCCAGTAGCCGTCGACCTCCTCGCGGGTCGTCAGCTCGATCGCCTCCAGCCACTTCGTCGCCGAGACGTAGCCGAAGAGACCGGGGACGATGAGGCGGGCCGGGAAGCCGTGCTGCGCCGGGAGAGGCTCGCGATTCATCCCGACCGCGACCATCGCCTCGCGCCCGGGCTCCAGCGCCCAGGCCGTCGGGAAGCCGGCCGTGAAGCCATCGACGGAACGCCCCACGATCTGCGTCGCGCCCGCCTGCACGCCCGCGGCATCGAGGACGTCCCGGAGCCGGACACCGGTCCACAGCGCGTTGCCGACGAGGTGCCCGCCCACGGCGTTGCTCACGCAGGCGATCGTCACGTACTGTTCGAAGAGCGGCATCTGGGTGAGCTCGTCGTAGGTCATTGAAATGGGCCGGTCGACCCTGCCGCGCACCTCCAGGCGCCACGAGTCGACGTCGACCCGTGGCACGACGAGCGCCGTGTCGATCCGGTAGAAGGTGTCGCTGGGGACCACGAGCGGGGTGATCCCCGCAACCGCGAGCTCGTGTCCCGCGTCGAGGGGCGGCACGGGCTCGAGTGCCGCGGGGAGTCGGGAGACCGTGACGACATCATCGCCTTGCCGCGCGTCGAGGAGGCTTCGGCCCACGGCCGTGGCCGCCATCGCGCCCCCGATCGTGCCGGCACTCGCGATGAGGAAGCGGCGGCGGTCCCAGTCGGGCATCGAAGCGATCCGGGGGGCAGGGGAAGCGCCCGCGGTTCCGCCCGCCGCGCCGCCGGCCAGCTCCAGCAGCCCGCGGAGCACCACCAGTCCGGCCCCGACGGCGAGCAGCCCACCCGCAAGCGCGAACAGCGGCTCAGCCACCGGGTCGCGCTGCCCGGCGAGCGCGGCTCCGAACCCGAAGGCCACGAACAGCGCGGCCCCATTGCGGAACCGCCGCCGGGCCAGGAGGCCGGCAACGGCCGCGATCGCGACGGCCGCCACGACGATGACGACCTGGAGGGCGAGCTTGTCGTTCGTCCCGAAGAGGGCCACGACGAGCTCCTTGGCCCCCGGCGGCTGGAGCGCGATGACGAGGTCGCCCACGGCGACGACGAGGGACGGCGCACCGGCGACGAGGCCGGCGAACAACTCCCCGGCGGCGACCGCAGCGAGACCGGCCGCGGCGCCGGCGAGCGCTGCGGCCCAGGCCGGAATCCGGCGCGGGCGGCTAGCGGCGGGGTCGATCATGGCAGGGCAGCGTAGCCGGGGTCCGTGACGGGCGCATGACGGCGTCTCGGCGACCACCCGCGGTCCGGCCGCCCCTAGAATCCCGTCACGACCGGAGCCCGCGCGTCGCCCCGGCACACGGAGGCAAGCCATGGAGTACCGCAGGCTCGGGAAGACCGGCCACCGGGTGAGCGCGATCGGGTTCGGGGCCTGGGCGATCGGCGGGTCGTGGGGCGAGGTGGACGACGAGGTCAGCCTGCGGGCGCTCCACGCCGCCGCCGACGCCGGCGTCACCCTCATCGACACGGCGGACGTCTACGGCGACGGCCGCAGCGAGCTCCTCATCGGCAAGTTCCTGCGCGAGCGCGCCGGCGAGCGCTTCGTCGTCCCCACCAAGATGGGCCGGAGCGTGCCGCAGGTGGCCGCGAACTACACTCCGGAGGCGTTCCGGCGCTGGGTGGACGGCAGCCGCGAGCGGCTCGGCGTCGACCGCCTCGACCTGGTCCAGCTCCACTGCCCGCCGATCGAGGTCTACTACCGTCCGGACCTGTTCGCCGCCCTCGACGAGCTCGTGGCCGACGGGTCCATCGCCGCGTACGGCGTCAGCGTGGAGCGCGTCGAGGAGGCGCTCAAGGCCATCGAGTACCCGGGCGTCGCGAGCGTCCAGATCATCTACAACCTGGTCCGCCAGCGCCCGGCCGACCGCTTCCTGGCCGAGGCCGCTCGCCGGGACGTCGGCGTTCTCGCCCGGGTGCCCCTCGCCTCGGGCCTCCTGACCGGCAAGCTCACCCGCGACACCGCGTTCGAGCCCGGCGACCACCGCGCGTTCAACCGCCACGGGGAGTCATTCGACGTCGGCGAGACGTTCGCCGGCCTCGACTACGAGACGGGGCTCGAGCTCGTCGACGAGCTGCGAGCGCTCGTACCCGACGGCGCCACGCTGGCCCAGCTGGCGCTGCGCTGGATCCTCATGGCCGAGGAGGTGACCGCCGCCATTCCCGGCGCAAAGACGCCCGAGCAGGCCCGGACGAACGCAGCCGCGGCGGACCTGGCTCCGCTCCCGGCGGCCACGATGGAGCGCATCCGGGAGCTGTACGAGGAGCGCGCGAAGCCGCTGGTCCACCAGCGGTGGTAGGGGGCCGAATCGCGCGGTCGGCGTCCGCAGCGCCACCCAGCTCGTCGCGATCGGTCGCGCCTGACTGCGGATCTACGGCCGCGTCGACTCCGGGTGAGCGCCCAGGGCGGCGGCGATGGCCCCGACGTCCCCGAAGAACGCGGTCCCGCGGAGCCA
>Ga0315288_10009101_pt1 | contig 12518 bp, 11 predicted proteins | sample YL17G11_20_MG_FD_203454 | JGI IMG/M metagenome (GOLD analysis project Ga0315288, IMG submission 203454) | Sediment microbial communities from Yellowstone Lake, YNP, Wyoming, USA - YL17G11_20 | ecosystem: Environmental > Aquatic > Freshwater > Lake > Sediment | place: USA: Wyoming | collected...
CGGTCGATCCGCGGCTTGTAGTAGAAGCCGTCCATGTAGGCCCGGGTCACCAGCTTCAGGAGGTTCTGATACCCCTTCCGGTTCTCCACCAGGAGGATGAGATGGTGGTAGGGCTTCTCCCCTTCCCGGGGCGGCGTCCGGTCCAGCCGGCTCCCCGGCGCGACGTAGGCCTCGCACCCCAGGATCGGCTTGATCCCTTTCTGCCTGCACTTCTCCACGAACCGGATGGCGCCGAAGAGGTTGCCGTGGTCGGTGATGGCCACGGCAGGCATCTTGAAGGCCACCGCACGGTCCACCATCTCCTCGATCTTCTGGGCGCCGTCCAGGAGGGAGAACTGGGAGTGATTGTGAAGATGGACGAAGCTGGGCGCAGGCATGCGGTCTCCGGATTCCCGCCGACGCAGGGAGGCAGCGCGCCGGATCCTACCAGATCAAACGTGGTTCCGGAGCATCAATTCCTTGGGGTGGGGATTCAGATAGATCTGGTCGCCGACGTAGGCAACCTCGTGCCGGCGGACATGGTGCTTCAGGAGGGTCAGGGGGACCACCAGCGGCACCAGGCCCCGCCGGTAGTCCTCCAGCACCTCCCCCATCTCCCGCTTCTCCGCCGCGTCCATCCTGTCCCTCAGAAACCCGGCCAGGTGCTGGAGCACGTTGAAATGCCCCTTCACCGTCGCGGGGATCCGCAGCGCCTCAATGAAGGTCCCGCCGTAGAGGGTCGCGAGCCGGTGCGCCGAGTGCTGCTCCGCCGGCGCCGGTAGGCGAAGACCCGCTCGATGAAGTTCTCCCGGAGGCCCGGATCGCACAGCCGGCCCTCCTCCTCCACCGGCAGGAGAGGAAAGTGCTCCATCAGGGCCCGGGCGAAGATTCCGACCCCTTTCCGGATCGCCGTCCCCTTCTCCGGGTAGACCCGAACGCGCTCCATGCCGCAGGAGGGAGAGTCGCTTTTCAGGATGTATCCGGAGAGATCCATCTTCTCCAGGCCCCGGACCCGCTCGCGGGAGTAGTCGCGCATCGGCGCCGTCCAGTCCCGCCCCGACTTCACCCCCACCGTCCGGGGCGACTCCGGGGTGCCCGTCAGCCGGACCGTCTCCCGGGGGACTCCCATCCCGACCTCGAGCTCCGGGCAGACCGGGACCCATTCGAAGTACTCCCCCAGGGTATCGGTGATGAAGTGGTCCCGCTTGTGCCCGCCGTCCCAGCGGACCTCCTCGCCGAGAAGGCAGCTGCTGATGCCGATGCGGATCTTCGGAGAGGGCGGCGAGGGGGGCCCCTTCCGGGCAGGCTGTCCTATGGGTCCCGCCAAGGGATCACTCCCACTCGATGGTGGAGGGGGGCTTGGAGGAGATGTCGTAGACGACGCGGTTGATTCCCCGCACTTCGTTGACGATCCGGGTGGAGACCCGGGCCAGGAGGTCGGCGGGGAGCCGGGCCCAGTCGGCGGTCATGAAGTCCTCGGTGGCGACGGCCCGGAGGGCGCACACGTTCTCGTAGGTCCGGTAGTCCCCCATCACCCCCACGCTCTTGATCGGCAGGAGGACGGCGAGGGCCTGGGCCACCTGGTCGTAGAGACCCGCCGCCCGCAATTCCGTGATGAAGATGTCGTCCGCCTCCTTCAGGATCTCCAGCCGCTCCCGGGTGACGGCGCCCAGGATCCTCACGGCGAGGCCCGGCCCCGGGAAGGGATGCCGGCCCAGGAGCGCCGCCGGGATCTTCAGGGACGCGCCCAGGCGCCGGACCTCGTCCTTGAACAGCTCCCGCAGCGGCTCCACCAGCCTCAGGTGCATCTTCTCCGGGAGCCCGCCCACGTTGTGATGGGTCTTGATCACCGCCGAGGGGCCGGCGAAGGAAGTGGACTCGATCAGGTCGGGATAGAGGGTGCCCTGGGCGAGAAAGTCAACCTTGCCCAGACTCCGGGCCTCCCGCTCGAAGACCTCCACGAAGATCCGGCCGATGATCCTCCGCTTCTCCTCCGGCTCCTCCACCCCCGCCAGCCCCTCCAGGAACTTCTCCGAGGCGTCCACCCGCCGGATGGGAAGCCCCAGCTCGCCGCGCAGCATCCTCTCCACCTGGTCCCCTTCCCCCTTCCGGAGAAGCCCGGTGTCCACGAAGATGGGATGGAGTCTCTCTCCGATGGCCCGGTGGATCAGGACGGCGGCCACGCTGGAATCGACGCCCCCGGAGATCCCCAGCACGACCCGCCCCTCCCCCACCTGCCGCTGCACCTTCAGGACGGCCTCCTCGGCCATGGAGGCGACTTCCCAGTCGCCCCGGCACCGGCAGATCTCGAAGAGAAAGTTCCTGAGGATCTCGCGGCCGTGCAGGGTATGGGCCACCTCCGGGTGGAACTGGATGGCGTAGAGGGCGCGGTCGGGATCGGCCATGGCGGCGCACGGAGTCTCTTCGGTCCTCCCCGTCACCGCGAAGCCGTCCGGAGGCACCTCGATGGAGTCCCCGTGGCTCATCCAGACCTGCTGGACGGCGGGCAGTCCCTTGAAGAGGGGCGCCTCCCCCACCACCCGCAGCTGCGCCCGGCCGTACTCACCGCCCGCCGAGGCCTTCACCCTCCCTCCCAGCGCTTTCCCCATCAGCTGCATCCCGTAGCAGATCCCCAGGATGGGAATTCCCAGGGCGGCGACCCTGGGATCCAGGTCCGGCGCGCCTTCCCGGTAGACGGAATCGGGCCCGCCCGAGAGGATCAGCCCTCTCGGAGCGGCCTCCGCAATCTGTTCGCAGGAAAGCGTGCAGGGAACCAGCTCGCAATAGACCGACAGGTCCCGCACGCGCCGGGCAATGAGCTGCGAGGTCTGGGAGCCGTAGTCGAGGACCAGGATTTTCTCGTGGCTCTTTCCGCTTCCGCTCATGCAGGCGCCCCTTCCCGGCCGCCCGGCCGTTTCACCAGCGCGGTGAGATCCAGGACCAGCCTCTCCAGGATGGCCGGTCCTTTGCCCACGCCGCCCTTGATGGCCCGATCGGCCTCCAGAATCCGCCTCATGGAGGGGGGACCCGCGCTCTCGGGGAAACGAGAGATGAGTCTCTGGACCTTCTCGAGAATCGAGGGATAGGGAGGAACCCCCAGCGCCTGGGCCAGGTCCTTCCCCTGGTGTCCCTGCCTCACCAGCGACTTTCCCAGGATCAGGATCCGGACCTGGCGGGCGATGAGAAAGACAAGACGCGCCGGCTCCTCCCCTTCGGCCAGGATTCCCCGCAGCAGGCGCACCGCCTCGGCCTGCTCTCCGGCTCCCACCCTTTCCGCGAGCTCGAAGATCGACCCTGCCGCCGCGGTGCCCAGGACCTCACCCAGGGCCTCCGGCGTGATCTTCCTGCAAGGAGACAAGAAATCCAGGACCTTGGCCAGCTCCTGGTCGATCCGGAACAGGTCCGATCCCAGGTGCGCCTCCAGGAGCGCCAGCGCCTCCGGATCGATCTCCGCGTCCCGCCCCCGCACCCTTTCCCGGATCCATTTCGAAACGGACGCGCCCTTGAGCACCGGGAACTCCACCGCCGCCGCCCCCTCCTGGAGGGCGCGGAAGACCGCCCTCCGGAAATCGGGCCTGCCGGCCCCGGCGATGAAGACGAGACAGGTGGTCGAGGAAGGATCCTTCAGGTACTCCCGGAGAGGGTCGGCGTCGGCCTCCCGGATCTTCTCCGCTTCCTTGACCAGGACCAGCCGCCGGGGCGAGAGCATGGGGAGCGTCCGGGCCGCGTCCAGAATCTCGGCGAGGGTGGTGGACCCTCCCTCCAGGGCGGTGACGCTCCAGGGCGATGCATCGGCCCCCCCCTCCCCCAGCGCCGCCCTTCGGATCCTGGCGGCCGCCTCCTCCTTCAGGAAGGCCTCCTCCCCGAAGAGGAGATAGACCGGCGCGGTCCTCCCCGCCGCCAGCTCCCGCCTGAGGGAGGCGGCGTCCCGGGCGCCCGCGCGGGCCATCTCAGAATCCCTCCAGGATGGAAGTCACCACCGACTCGGCGAAGTCGTTGCAGACCGCGTCCAGGGCCACCGCCTCCTCTCTGATGACCCCCCCCACCTGGAGCGACACGTCGTACTGCCGCCGGAAGACGAAATGGTCGTCCTGCCAGAGGATCTTGTCCTCGGAGGTCTCGACGAGGGTGGCCCGGGCGTTGATGAGGATCTCGTACCGCGTCGCGCGCCCCTGTTCGTTGATGGCGACCGGGCTCTGGATGAAGGTGGAGATCTCGCCCCGGAGCACCGCGTCCACCCCCTCGTCGCTGGCGACGATCTCGTAGCGCCCCCGGGTCAGGAACTGGCTGATGACGTACCCGGTGATCCGCTGCTCCAGCTCCGGCCGGTCGGTCTTGTTGACGAAGACGGGCACTCCGATTCTCTTGATGGTGGCCGGGAGGCTGGTGGAACGCCCCGTGAGGTGATAGCCGCAGCCGGAAAGGACGGCCGCGGCGGCGGCCATGGAGAGGAGGATCCGGAGCGACGGCCTCATCCGCGCACCACGATGTTCAGCAGCCGTTCCGGAACGTAGATCGTCTTCGCCACCGTCTTCCCCTTGAGGTGGGCTTGCACCCGCGCGTCGCTCCGGGCCCGGTCCAGGACCTCCGCCTCGGAGGTCCCGCGCTCCACGGTGACCTTCCCCCGGAGCTTGCCGTTGACCTGCACCACCACTTCCACCAGCGGCGCCTCGGCCAGGGCCAGGTCCGCGGCGGGCCACGCCAGGGTCCTCAACCGTCCCCCCTCCCCCAGCCGCTCCCAGACCTCCTCGGCGAAGTGGGGCGCGAAGGGGGCCAGGAGCCGGATCGTGATGCTGAGGGCCTCCCGGAGGCTGGCCCGCTCGGACTCGCTCTCCGTCCCGGCCTGGGTGAAGAGGCTCGCCTCGTTCACCAGCTCCATCACGGCGGCGATGGCGGTGTTGAAGTGGAGCCGCCGGTCCAGGTCCTCGGTGACCCTGTGGATGGTCTGGTGGGTTTTCCGCCGGAGGGCCGTCTCCCGCTCGGAGCGGGCCGACTCCAGCGCGGCAGGGGCGGGGGGCTTCCCGCCGAAGTGAGGGGCGGACAGGCGCCAGACGCGCTCCAGGAAGCGGTGACACCCCTCCACGCCCTGCTCGTTCCACTCCAGGTCCCGCTCCGGGGGCGAGGCGAACAGGATGAAGAGGCGGCAGGTGTCGGCCCCGTAACGCTCCACCATGGCGTCGGGCTCCACCACGTTCCCCTTCGATTTGGACATGGCCGATCCGTCCTTGAGGACCATCCCCTGGTTGAGCAGCCGGACCACCGGCTCGTCGAAATCCACCATTCCCATGTCCCGCATCACCTTCGTGAAGAAACGGCAGTAGATCAGGTGCAGGATGGCGTGGGTGATCCCGCCGATGTACTGGTCGATGGGCAGCCAGCATCTCGCCGCCTCGGGCTCGAACGGCGCGAGCTCGTTCCGGGGGTCGGTGTAGCGGTAGAAATACCAGGAAGAGTCGAAGAAGGTGTCCATGGTGTCGGTCTCGCGCCGGGCGGGGTTCCCGCAGCGCGGGCATCCCACCTTCGTGAAAGAGGGGGAGCGCTCCAGGGGCGAGCCCCCCTCTCCGGTGAGCTCCACGTCGTCGGGGAGGATCACCGGCAGGTCCCTTTCCGGGACCGGCACCACGCCGCAGCCGGTGCAGTGGATGACGGGGATGGGCGTGCCCCAGTACCGCTGCCGGGATATCCCCCAGTCCCGGATCCGGTACTGGGTGGCGCGCCGCGCGAACCCCTTCTCCTCTCCGGTGCGCAGCATCGCCTCGAACGCCTCGGTGCTGGTCATCCCGCTGTAGGGACCCGAATCCACCACGACCCCCGGCTCGGTGTAGGCCGCACTCTCGGGCGGGGCGACCGAAGGATCCGCCGACCGGACGACAGGCCGGATGGGAAGGCCATACTGCAGCGCGAACTGGTGGTCCCGCTCGTCGTTCCCAGGCACCGCCATGATGGCGCCCGTCCCGTATTCCATCAGGACGAAGTTGCCGATCCAGATGGGAATCCGCTCGCCGGAGTAAGGGTTCGTGGCAGAGCGTCCGGTGAATACTCCTTCCTTGTCGTCGGTCTGGGCGTCCAGGCGGGCCACGTCCCGTTTCATCATCCGCTCCACGAACCGGGACACCTCCGCCTCGGCGCCGGTGCCGATGGCGATCCGCGGCACCGCCGGGTGCTCCGGCGCCAGGAGACAGAAGGTGGCTCCGAAGATGGTGTCCAGCCGCGTGGTGAAGATCTCCAGCGGCTCGAGGGCCGGCACGCCTTCCACCGGGAACCGGATCAGGGCCCCGTCGCTCCTTCCGATCCAGTTCTTCTGCATCTGGCGGACCCGCTCCGACCAGCCGGTGAGCTTCGGAAGCCAGGCGTCCAGCTCCTCAGCGTAGTCGGTGATCCGGAGGAACCACTGCTCCAGGGCTTTGCGGGCCACCGGGGTCTCACAGCGCCAGCAGACGCCTCCCTCCACCTGCTCGTTGGCCAGGACCGTCCGGCAGGTGCCGCACCAGTTCACCCACCGGTTGGCGCGGTAGGCCAGTCCCCGTTCGAGCATCTTCAGGAAGAACCACTGGTTCCAGCGGTAGTACTCGGGCCGGTGGGCGGCGATCTCCCGGTCCCAGTCGTAGGAGTAGCCCATCCGGTGGAGCTGCTGCCGCATCTGGACGATGTTCTCCTCGGTCCAGACCCGGGGATGGATCCTCCGCTTGATGGCGGCGTTCTCGGCCGGGAGGCCGAACGAATCCCAGCCCATGGGATGAAGGACCTTGAAGCCCCGGGCGGCCTTGAAACGGGCCACGGCGTCTCCGATGGTGTAGTTGCGGACATGGCCCATGTGGAGGCGGCCCGAGGGGTAAGGCAGCATCTCGAGGCAGTAGAACTCGGGGCGGGAGGGATCGGGGCGGCTGTCCACGGCGAACGCCTTCTCCTCCTCCCAGATCTTCTGCCATTTCTTCTCGATGGCCTGGAAGTCGTACTCCATCACGCCGCTCCCGTCGGATCACCGCAACTCGTTGAAATAGCAGCAGAATCTAGCATTCCCTTCACGGCACTGTCAAGAACGGAGATCCTCTCGGAGCGATGTCCGCCGGGGCGGAGGACCCTTCGGCCCTCCGCGGACCCGGTGAGGTCCGTTAACAAGATCGATGGGGAGGAGGGACTACCCGCCTACGGACAGGCGCGGAGAGCCCCCGTTCCGGTAGGACTCCAGGCTGTCCCGCAGTCCGGCGGCCAGGATCTGGATCCGGTTGGCCAGGCGGCCGAACCGCTGATCGATCATCTCCTTGCCGAGCCCGAGCTCGTCGGAGAAGGCCTCGAAGAAGGTCCCTTCCCGAAGCGCCCTGCTGAACTTCTCGGGATGGTAGATCTGGATGTCGGAAATCATGATCCGCGCCAGGCGCCGGATCTCCGCCTCGTCACCGGTGGGGGCCGGCTCGCGGCCGGGAGGCTCCTTTGCGGCGACGGGCGGTGCGGGAGAGGGAGTGGTTGTGGAAGCGGGGGTGCGGGGCCCGAATTCCCCCTGCGAGAACCGGGCGATTCGGGCGGCGAGCTCCTCCCGGCCGATGCTGGTGGAGATGAAATCGTCGGAGCCGTAGCGGCTCCGGGGCCCCATGGGCCTTTCCGGACCGACCAGCGCTCCCATCAGGATGACCGGCATGCTCTGCAGCGCCGGGTCGGCCTTGATCTGCTCGCAGACGCTGATCCCCAGGAGCCGGTGGAGGTAGACGTTGAGGAGAATCAGGTCGAATCGGTGGCTCCCCGTCAGCAGGAGCGCTTCCTCTCCGTTGTCGGTGACGCTCACCTCATAACCCGCCGCCCGGAGCTCGGACTGCACAAAATCCCGGAACTCCCGCGCGTCGTCGGCCAGCAGCGCGGTCCGGCCGGCGGCGGGTGAAGCGGATCGCGAGGGCCTCGGCGCCTCTCCAGCAGCCGGCGGCACCGCCGCGACGGGCATCACCGCCTTCGCGGCCTGGGGAAACGCCACGGGCGAGGAGGCGGGCGGGGTGCGCGCGGTCCCGTCCGCCTCCGCCGGCGAGGTAGCGGGAAGGCACACGGCGATGGCGGCCTGGCACTTCCGGCACCTCAGCGTAGCCGAGTCCGAGGTCATTCTGGACTCATCGAAACGATACCGGGCATCGCACCGGGAGCACTTCACGATCATGATCAGTTTCTCTGCGCGGAGGCGGCCTGCTGCCGCTTCAGGGTTTTCTCCAGGGCAATCCCCACTTCGCCCAGGAAGATCTCCAGTCCCCGGGTGTCGCCCACCGGCGAAGCGCTCTTTCCGTTGTCACCGTAGAGCACCGCCACTACCTGGTCGTTGCTCAGAAGAGGAAGCAGGACGCCGTCGGAGGTGGGCCCGCCGCCCAGCTGCTCCAGGAGGCGCACCTCGTCCGGGTGCTGCAGGGGCCCGCGCACGGAAGCCTTGTCGGAGAGCACCTGCTTCAGCCTTGTCCCGGCCACGATGGGGAGGGAGAACCCGCGGCACTTCCGGCCCAGGAACTCCTGCTCGCCGTTCCCCGCGAAGCCTCCCAGGCCCCGGACTTCCTTGTCTCCCACCGCCAGCAGGACCCCCCTCTCGAAATACTCGGAAGCGAGCCGGAGCACCAGGAGCGGAATCTCCAGGTCGCTCCCGGGACGCCGCAGCTCTCCGAGGAGCGCCCCCAACAGCGAGAGCTGGTCCACCACCCGAATCGTCTCCGTCTGGTCCTCGCCCGGCGCGGCCTCCGCCAGGTCGGCCCCGTCGTCTTGCAGGAGTCTCGCTCCCTGGCGGGCCAGGGATTCCATGGCCTCCATCAACCCTTCCGAGTCCGCGGGAAGCGTCATGGGTTTCTGGAGAATCGCCCGGGCCCCGAGAGATCGGGCGGCCTCCTCCACCGTGGGATCCATCCCCTCGGACATTAGGAGGACCTTCGCCCCGGGGAACTCCTGCCGGGCGCGGATGAGCAGCTCCAGACCCCCGGCGAACCCCGATCCTCCCGTCTCCGGGACGACCAGATCGCTCACCAGGGAGACCGGGGCCCCCGACTCCGCCAGGAGCGCGAAGCGCTGGTATCCGGCATCCGGAGACGTGAAGGAATCGACCCGGAAGCCCTCCTTCCGCCAGACCGAGGCCAGGAGGTCACGGTAGACCGACCGCTCGTCCACCAGAACGACACAGAGGGTCCTGTCCCCTTTCGCCGACACCTCTCCGGGATCCGGAGACCGGAGGGGCGCATCGGCGGCCCTGGCGGGGGGAGGCAGCGTGGGAAGGAAGAAATGGTGCACCGACTCGGCGCCCAGCGCCTGCATCTCCTCCAGAAGGATTTCCCGGGGATCCAGCCCCTCGGGAATGCGCAGGAGCGTCCCCTCCAGCGACGGCGCGCCATCGCGACGGCCGGGCTCGTCGGATCGTTCCTTTCCGGCCGTCTCCGCGCCGCCGATCTCGAAGCGGAACTCGCCATCGTTCCAGGTGAGCAGGCGCCGGAGCACGTCCCGGACTTCCGACACCACCATCCGAAACACCTGGTCCGGGTCCAGGTAGGTCTTGGCCGCCAGGTTCTGAAGCAAGGAGTCGCTGGCCCTCCTGCATTCCCGGATCGCCTGCTCCAGCACCTCCGGGGGCACCAGCTTCTCCCGGCGGATCCCCCGGATCAGCGGGCTCTCCTCTCCGGGGAGATCCAGCCCCGACAGGAGCCCGTTCCGGAAGCGCAGGATCACGATGGGATCCCCGCTCTTCAGGTAAAGGGTCCCGGACCGGCGGCTCAGGCAGAGGACCTGGAGAATATCGGAGAAAGGGAGGTCCTTCAGGCTTCCAACGAGGCTCAAGGCGGCTCCTCCGGCGGTCGGCCCCGGGACGGGGGCGCGAACAGTGGAAATATAGGGATGATTTGCAGCTTTGCCAATGTGTTCTGAGAAAAGGAGATAGTTTCAGGCCGGCCGGACGGGGCCTGGCTGCGGCCGGAAGAATCGCTCCGCCTCTAACGCATTGCGCATGCTATGGTTAGTTTTCCAGAGAAGGCTCGAGCGGAGAGGGCGGGAGGGGGCCTTCCTGCCACCGAGCGGAAAGTTGACGGAGGGGGGTGCCGGGCCAGGAGGGCAGTCAGCATTCCGGCGGACTTCAGGCGGAGGGCACGGAGGAGGGGCGGGACTCCATCCGCTTCCGGATCCCGTCCAGGACACCGTTCACGAAGATACCCGATTCTTCACCGCCGAAGCGCTTCGCCAACTCGATGGCCTCGTCAATGACGACGATGGGGGGCGTCTCCTTCTCGCACAGGAACTCGTACACCGCCATCCGCAGGACGCTGCGATCCACGGCAGCGATCCGCGGAAGCCTCCAGTGCTCCAGCCCCTCCCGGAGCAGGGCGTCGATCTCCGGGAGATGCTCCAGGGTCCCCTTCACCAGGCCCTCCGCGAAGCGGCGCGACTCGTCCGGGACCCTCTTCCCCTCCCAGAAGGTTGAGGCGGCCTCCTGGGGGCCCCCTCCCCCCATGTCGATCTGGTAGAGCATCTGGAGGGCGTATTCCCTTCCGCGCCTTCTCTCGCCCATTCCCTGCCTTCGCTCCCGGGGTGTCAAGGGGATCCTGGGATCCGCGCCTCTCATCCCCTCCGTCGGTCCAGATGGCGATAGAGGGAAGCCATCCGGACTGCCGCCCGGGCCGCCTCCCATCCCTTGTTGGAGCTTCCCTTTCCGGACCGGTCCCGGGCCTGTCGCTCGTTCTCCACCGTGAGCACGCCGAACGCCACGGGCACGCCGCTGCGCCCCGCCGTCTCGGCGAGGCTCCGGCACACCTCCCTCGCCAGGACCTCGAAGTGGAAGGTCTCCCCGCGGATCAGGAGTCCCAGGCAGATCAGGGCGTCGAAAGGGGGATCGCCGTCTTGCAGGAGACGCGAGGCGATCTGGGGGATCTCGAAAGCCCCCGGGACGCGGAACACCGGGACCTCCCGGGGATCCACGTGGTGCGCGGCCAGGCACCCCAGGGCCCCCTCCAGCAGCCGCCCGGCCACGGCGGGATGATAATCGCTCACCACGATCCCGAAACGGAACCGCGAGGCGTCCAGCTTCTCCCTTTTCCGCGTCTGTCGCCGTGTCGTCAAGGCACTCTCCTCCGGCCTCTCGCCGCGCATTCCGCCCGGACGGCCGTCATCTTAGGCCCAAGGTCCGCGACAGGTCAAAGACCCGGGGAAAGCGGGAAGAGCGCCGATCGCAGGATTCTGCCCCAGGAAGGGGCGAGCATCGCCTTCAGCGCCGCATCCAGGACCAGCCCCACCGCCGCGGCGAGGATCCATCCGCGCCGGTCGGCCCACCGGAAGGGAATCCCCGCCACCCGCCGGAGGAACGGCCCCGCCAGGACCACGCCCAGGATCACGAACGCGATCACCCGGAGGATGGACCAGGGGGGCCAGCCGCACAGCAGGACGATTCCCGGGCGCCGGGCCAGCGAGAGCAGGCTCCCGACGTAGAAGCTCATGTAGTTCATGAGCACCGCCCCGAGGACCAGGGACAGCAGGCTGCCGGTGGCGAGGGAGAGGGCGGCGAAGGCGGCGGCATGGAGGAGGTGCTGGGGAAGGAACCGGGAGGGCATGCTCTCCGTGCCCGCGCCGGTGCGCACCCAGCGGACCATCTCGTCGCGGTAGGCCTGCCCGTGGAGCACGGAGGCGGCCCCCGTCTCCGGCGCATGGAGTGCGAGGACCCCCACCGTCAGGGCGATGACCAGGGCCCATGCCAGCATCCGGAGGACGGCCAGGGAAGTCTTCCCCTCCTTGAGATCACGGACCAGGATCGGGTATGCGGGGACCACCTGGAGCAGGGGCAGGAGCCAGGGAAGGCGGGAGTAATAGCCGAGGACGGTCAGCACAATCGTCGCCGCCGCCAGGAGGAGCCAGGGCACTACGGGAGCTCCTCGAATGCCGTCATCCGGCTGAATTCCTTCTGCCGCATCCGGATCTCCTCCGGGCGCAGCTTCCCGAACCGGCGGAGGCTGAAGTCCTCGACGCAGAAGGAGGCCATCACGCTGCCGGCGATGAGCGCCTGCCGGATGGTGCCGTCGTCGAGTCTTCCGGTCCGGGCCAGGTGCCCCACGAAGCCGCCGGCGAAGGAGTCCCCCGCCCCGGTGGGATCCACCGGATCCAGGAGGGGGTAGGCGGGAACGGCGAAGTGGGAGTGGTTGCTGTAAAGGGCCGCGCCGTATTCGCCGCGCTTCACGACGAGCGAGGAAGGGCCCCATCCCAGGATCTTTCTCGCCGCCCGGACGGTGTTCGGCTCCCCGGAAAGCTGCCGCGCCTCCTCGTCGTTGATGAGGAGGACGTCCACCTCCCGCAGGGTCTCCCGGACGGCCCCGGGCTTTCCGGTGATCCAGAAGTTCATGGTGTCGCAGGCCACCAGGCGCGGGCGGCGGATCTGGTTGAGCACGGAGAGCTGCAGCTCGGGGTCAATGTTGGCGAGGAAGACGTAGGGAGAGTGCCGATAGTCCTCCGGCAGCTCCGGCCGGAAGGCCTCGAACACGTTCAGTTCGGTCGCGGTGGTGTGGGCCTGATTCAGATCGTACTCGTAATGCCCCGCCCAGCGGAAGGTGCTTCCC
>Ga0315288_10009102_pt1 | contig 12517 bp, 10 predicted proteins | sample YL17G11_20_MG_FD_203454 | JGI IMG/M metagenome (GOLD analysis project Ga0315288, IMG submission 203454) | Sediment microbial communities from Yellowstone Lake, YNP, Wyoming, USA - YL17G11_20 | ecosystem: Environmental > Aquatic > Freshwater > Lake > Sediment | place: USA: Wyoming | collected...
TCGCTTGAAAACTTCATGATTTGCTGCCTTGATTTTGCCGAAAAAACTGGTTTTATGACTGAGCGCCTGAGGAGGCTGGTTAGACTTGCCGAGAAAGCTGGTGCGATTGGCACCGCTCAAAATATGGTCGGTGAAGCAATTCACGCACTTACAACGTTGGAAAATGCTGAAAACGTGATTCAAGCCTTTAAGCAGGTCTTGCCAGAGGAAAAAATTCTCATGGCCAAGATTGACCTTCAAGGTGTCAGGTTGATGGGATGAAAAAAAGTATGCCAAGGAAATTCAGAACAGTGGGCGTCGGCGGCACATTTGATGAATTGCACAAGGGACATCGTGTGCTGCTTATGAAGGCTTTTGAAGTCGGTGAAAGTGTCATCATTGGCATGTCCAGCGACGGGTTTGCCAGAATGATGGATAAGCCTCATCTAACCGCAGCCTACCCTCAGAGGCTAGGAGAACTAAAGAGTTTTCTGGAAGAACACGGGTTGTTGCAGAGAGCCGAAATAATTCCCATAAGTGACGCTTACGGCGGTGTACTTCTGTCAAAGGGTCCCATTGAAGCCTTGATAGTCAGCCGGGAAACAGAGCCCACGGCAGTCAAGATCAACGAAAAGAGGGAAGAAATCGGGTTGACACCGCTTCAGATCGTTGTTATCGACATGATTCCCTCAGAAAACCATTCGCCGATCTCTACTACGAGGATCCGCGGCGGAGAAATTGACCGCGAAGGTCGCCTGCTCAAGCGTTGAGGAAAACTGTTTAAGCTCTTCTCTGGCTAGATCCAATCTGTAGATGGTGCTACTTTGCAGAGGACGGGCGTGGCTAGGCTTCCGCTTCATTATGGTAAAGCGCCGAGATGGCTAGCGCGCGCTATCACCATGCCTTCTTCGTAACCGAAGACGGAACGTGGGGTTCCTCAGAGAAAATCCATGACCTGGCCAGAATATTCCTGCACGCTGAAGAGCAGACGCTGCAGACAATGAGCGGCTATAATGCTTCATACGCACTTGTTTTCATTCCCGACGAGCTGCAGAAGTTCAATTGGATAGCCCAAATCGCGGGTTTCAACGGCACAGACTATCTTGCTGTCAGTGGAACCACGTACGAGCCGACAGAACTGGGTTCTCAGACGACTCTTCTGCGCCTCGCGTTTGACGAGGCCTTCCATCCCACTCGGTTCACGAAGCTTTTTGACAACGGCAGGGGCAAGATATTCCGGGTCAACTGCTAGCATTGTGCGGTCTGTTTCTTGGGTGCTACGTGCGTGCGCGTCGCCGTGTTTGTTGGCTGGAACAGGGCCGGAATGTGTAGAAAGTCTTTTATGGTGTCAAGCAAGAAACACTAGCCATCGCATATTCAGATTCCGATCAAGAAATGTGGGTTGCTTGATGAGAGAACAGCACAGAAAGAACTTCTTTGATGTCATTCATAGTGGAACACTCGGAAAAAGAGACTTGGTGCGTCTCAAGATGAAAGCTGTGAGGACCGGAATCTGGACTAGAGCGCTAAACAGAATCGACAGGGCACTGGTGGATTTGACGATAACGGTCGCTAGCAGAGTCCGCAGTCAGACTTTGGCAAAGACCCTGCTTTCAGTCGTGAAGAAACTTGAAGACGCTTTCGAGAGCAGAATCCTGCACATGACGAGGACGGTTGGGTTCCCACGTGCCCGTGGACTCAGTTTGCTTGCTCAGAAATGGGGCAACAGGCTCGCCGGAAAGTGGGTGTTAGACGAGTCGTTTGCGAGGTTCCTGGCAGTGATGTACGTCAATGGTCTGGGAGAGTTAGGAAAGTAGTCTGTAAGAGAGTATAATCTGATATGATAGACATAGTTTACGCAATCCTGATCTTCGTGTTTCTCTTCGTCTACGTCTGGTCACTGTACAACCTTCCCATCTTGGCGGCAGGTGTCAGGAATCTGCGCAAGGCAAGACCGAAGACAAACAGGCAGTCCCGCCGCTCGAAGGATCTGCCTGCCTTCTCGATCATAGTGCCAGTGAAAAATGAGGAGAAGGTAATCGGGAGACTGCTGGAAGCCCTGTCAAAGCTGACCTATCCGGCTGACAGAAAAGAAGTGATAGTCGTTGAGGACGGATCGACGGACAAGACTCTTGACATCTGCACGCAGTACGCTGCAAGAGGCGGTTCAAACATCAAGATTCTGCGCAAGCCTCTTTCAAACGGCAAACCATCAGCGTTGAACCATGGGATTATGCATGCGACGGGTCAGATCCTCGCGATTTTTGACGCGGACAACGTTCCTGCGCGCGACGTCTTGCTGAATGCGAGCAGGTATTTCGAAGATCCAGCGGTTGCGGCAGTCCAGGGCAGAACATTGTCGATCAATTCAGAAGAGAACATGTTGACCAAGTTCGTTTCGCACGAAGAGGCGGTGTGGTGCGAGGCCTATCTGAGGGGCAAGGATGTTCTGAACCTGTTTGTGCATCTGAAGGGAAGCTGCCAGTTCATCAGACGCGAGGTCCTGAACAAGTTCAAAGGCTTTGCTGAGGATGCCTTGTCTGAGGACATGGAGATCTCGGCAAGGCTCGCCGAAAGCGGGTACAAGATCAAGTATGCTTCTGACGTTCGGTCGTGGCAGGAAAGTCCGTCCGGCCTGACACAGTTGTTCAGGCAGCGGACAAGGTGGTACAGGGGGACGATGGAAGTCGCGTTCAGATACGGGCGTCTGATGGCGAGGCCGAGCAGGCTGAGATTCGACGCTGAGGCCACGCTGCTTGGCCCGTTCATACTGATCGTGTCGCTTTTCAACTACTTGTCAGCATCCTGCATGTTTCTCGTGCCAAGTTTTCTCAGCGCCTTTTGGCAGTTCGTGCTGCAGTCGTCTGCGCTGATTACGACTGGTCTCGTGCTTCTCTGCGGTGTGGCCTTGGTGTATTCGTCGAGGCCTCGGAGGCTCCGCGACGTGCTGTGGTTGCCCTTCGTCTATTTCTACTGGTGCCTGCAGGCGTTCATCGCATTGTACGCGCTGTTGCTCATTGTCTTGCGCAAGCCGAGGCGGTGGGTGAAGACGGATAAGAAGGGCGTGATTGCCAATTCGCGGTCGGATTTAGGAGGTCTGAGAGACTGACGGATGAGGATGCTGTTGATGAAGAGAGTTTGGAAGGCGGTGTTGTCCTAGAGCTTGAGGAAAAACCGAAGATTTCTATTCTTTTGCCTGCTTACAATGAGGCCGAGATTATTTCGGACATCGTTAGGGCCTATCACAGTGAGATCTGCGGGAAGTTGCCTGCTGAACTTGTTGTGGCTGAGGATGGCAGCACCGATGGGACGAGGGAGATTTTGTTTTCTTTGAGGGGTGAGCTTCCGATTGTGGTGTTGTCTGATCACAACAGGAAGGGCTATGCGAAGGGCGTGAAAGATGCGCTGAACAGTTGTGGCGGGGACTGGGTGTTCTTTTCTGATTCTGACGGGCAGTATTTTCCGTCTAATTTCTGGAATCTGTGGGAGCATCGGGATGGCTATGACATGATTATCGGGCGCAAGCTTCGCAGGAGTGAGGGCATACACCGGACCATTCTGGCGAAGGGTTTTCATGGAATAGTTAATGGTTTGTTTGGTTTGGGTTTGCATGATGCGGATTGTGGTTTTAGATTGATTCGACGGAAGGTTATTCGTTCGGTTATTGATGAGGTTAAGTTTCTTAGGTATAGTTTTTGGGCTGAGTTTACGATTAGGGCTTGTTTGAAGGGTTTGCGGGTTTGTGAAGTGCCGATCAATCATGCTAGTCGGACGTACGGAAGTACTCAGATTTATAAGCCTTCGAAGATTCCGGTGATAGTTCTTAAGCAGCTTAGAGGCTTAGCACGCCTATATTTTGACGTAAATAGCGGTCGTTGAATGAGACTTCTTTTTCTGGCATTTCGGGATCCATCTAATCCGTATGTTGGTGGTGGAGATATATACATAAACGAGTTGGCAAAGGGATGTGCGAAACGAGGGCATTCAATTACGATTCTTTCTAGCAGATTTCCTGGAAGCGAAAAAGAGGAATTCGTTGAAGGTGTGCATGTCGTACGCATGGGTAATGGATTTACAATGTTTACTAAAGTTTTCACATACTATTTCAAACATCTAAGGGGGAAATTTGATGTTGTTATTGAGGAAATTATGGGTGGTCCGAGAATTCCATTTTTTGCATGCCTTTACATGAAAGAAAAACTTGTTGGGATTCTCCAGCAACGACATAAAGAAATCTTTCGGCATCAATTTTCATTCCCAATTACCAGTTTTCTTTCTTTTCTTGAACGTTTTCTTGCTCTTCTATATCGAGGCAAAGTGGTAATTGTCAATTCATCTAGAACTGAACAAGATTTGCGTGAAATAGGGTTTCTTGAGGATAGGATGCATATTGTTTATCCTGGTCTACCAAAGTGGTTTTTCACCGTAGCTAATACAGATTTTTCCACTCGTCGTTTTAGAGTGATTTGTCTTACAAAGATTAGACGGTACAAGCTTATTGATTGTGCTGTTCGCGCTATGAAGAATGTTTGCAAAGCTATGCCAAACTGTGAATTGGTCATAGCAGGTAGGACAAATGACGTAGAACCAAAATATGAAGAGGAGCTGCGTTATCTAGTTGAGGATCTTGGGCTTTCTAAGAATGTATCTTTCAGAAAGGACATTAGCGAAACTGAGAAAATTGAATTGCTGAGGACATGTCGAGCTTTGGTTCTTCCATCTGCGATTGAGGGGTTTGGCATTGTGGTAATCGAAGCGAATGCGTGTGGCACTCCAGCGATTGTAAGTGATAGAGTCCCTAAAGATGCTGCGATAGATGGATACAACGCCATCGTCTTTCCATGTTACGACGAAAAATCTTTATCGACCGCAATCTCGTCTCTAATGTTGGATGAAGTCATGTGGACCAAAATGTCTATGAAAGCGAAACATTTGGCTGAGAAATTCGCATGGGATAAGTCTGTCGATAGATTTGTTGAAGTGATTAAGAATATCTAATATGGAAGACGAGGTCTTTAGAAGTTACCAGCTCGACAAGGTGTCGCCTCACGAATTGTTGAAACACGGGCATACCGAGATTATGTCTAAAATCTTTATAGAAAATATCACTCCATACGTTGTGGAAAGACTGGCCTCTGGCGTTTCAAACAAGTTTCTTGTGCTAGAATTAGGGGGCGGAACTTGCTATCAATCGTACTACCTAAAACGAAGTATTAAAAATGGCGAGATCATTGCAAGCGATATTTCCCCTTTTGTTCTTTCAGTGTCGAAGAATCTTTCCAATTTCTTTAAGACTAGTTTAGATAACTTTTGTGCTTGCGATGCTCAAAAACTACCCTTTCGTGAAAACGCTTTTGATATCGTATTTGGAACAGAATTTCTGCATCATTGCACATCACTCTACAAGGCAGTACAGGAAATTGCTCGTGTACTGCGACCCTCGGGTCTGTTTTTGGGCATCGAACCGATGTGTAGCAGAACAAGTAAGCCAATAATTATGTTCTTATCTGGTGCAAGGGCGAGAACTCTCCACGAACACATCACCGAGAATCGGTACACTTATTCTCAATGGAAATCCGCATTCGAGAAGGCCGATCTAGATTGTTCGCTATCAGCAATTGTCGATCCTAAAACATATAAGATGTTCATTGGAAAGAAGTGTACCCCTGCATCCTTCAAAGGAAGGTACCTGATCAAATATGTTTACAACAAGTTTCTTGCATTGATTCCTTCAGCTTTTCGAAAAAACGCTCCAAATGCGACTTTGAGGATAATGGCAACCAAAAAAAGAAACAAATCCTAACGTTGCCTAATCTTACGAAGAATTAACAATGCCAAACTTTCACTTCATAACCTTAACAAAACTAATGATTATTTCATTAATTTTCTTAATTATTCCATTATCTGCTTTTAACTTACCGAAAAATCAAATGGAATTGGAAGGCTTCGATCCCAAGCTCATTGATATTGACAATCCAAACGACGTAACTCTCAATACAAGTATGCTCATTCTTGCTGCAACACCTGAGTCAACACCTTTTGTAACCACTGTTACTACTCCATCATCTTTCACAGTCAGTGTTGAAGCGACTGTGATTAAACAAGAGGGAAAGGCTATGCCTATGCAGATCGACATATGGGATGCAAGGACATCTGACGCCTTTTCTATCTGGTTTGTTTCTCCGGGAAACGTGATCTTCTGTGGAGCCAGAAAGTCAACCGATGAGTGGGAAACGATCATTGAAGTTGGCAAATACGTAGAAAACTCTTCCTACAGTATCAGAATCTCTTTTTTCACAAGCTCCTATATCAAATTCTCTGTCACAAATTCGATGTGGTCAAATAGCACGCGAATAGAGAATGTAACGATATTGAAAAGACCGATTGTGAATCTCTCCTTCTTTGCCACAGCATTTGAAGCCGAAAGTATCTCGATCTTACGGAAATACAGAATAGAAATCCCTTCTCAGAGTTACTATAACTACTTTACGAATCTTCTAGACGGCAATCTGAATTGGGCATACGCAATATTGTTTGTCCTTGTTTTTATACTGTGGAGGCGTGATTTTTTTGAGGCATTAAACCGAATAGTAGGTTTTGCCAGGAGAATTGGCTACAGAACAAAACATAGTGGCAAAGAAAAATGGTTAATAGTGATCCTGTTTTCTTCCAGCATCATTCTTCAGCTATCTGTGTCGTTTATTGGAAGCCAACCGTATGATTCATTCGCTCAAAAGGCGTGGGCATACATTAGCACGCAATACGGTCTTGAATATCTGTATCCATTGTCCCTGATCGCGCCAAGTGGGCGTTCAGTGGGAACTTTATCAATCATCAGTTTGACTTATTCCTATCCACCTCTACTCGGATATGTTTATTTGATGGTTGGTCGATTGTACGCCAGTATATCTCCCGAATTCGATTTCAGCACGCCATTGTTTGGTCTCTTGCTGAAGATGCCTTGGATTATAACGACTAGCATACTTGGGCTTTTGATCTACTTCTTCACAAGGAAGACTTTTAGCGCTAAAGTTGCGTTTGTTTTGACATCTTTGTATGTTTTCAACCCTTGCGTTGTTTTTGAATCTGCGCTATGGAGCCAATCTGATGCGATTCTAGCCTCTTTTCTTATCCTCTCCGTACTCGCCTTACGCAGCAATTCAATCCGCGGAATGTGGTTCTTTGTAGGTTTAAGTCTTCTTTCAAAGCAGACAGCTGTTGTACCGGCTGCATTAATTTCTTTCTTTGCATTGAGGAGATTCGGTCTTCATAAAACCATCAAAAGCTTGGCCTTCCCATTTGTGTGCATTTTTTTCTTGGTTGGTCCATATCTCTTACTAGGGTATTCACCTTCATTCATTTTCAATGTCAGCCTAGGGCAAAATGTTCTCAACATAATCATAGAAAGGCCACAGAGAGTCGCTGAGTGGCAAATCGTTGCTTCCGCAGGTGCTCATAACGTTTGGCCTGTTTTGACAGCTCTGTTAGATGGTCAATCAGGTTGGTCGCGTTTCGCATATCCAGATTACATTTCAAGCCAGATAATGGGAAACAGTTATGCTCGCTTTGGGTCCTACTTGGTTTTGATTTGCTTTGTTCTCGTATTTATACAATCATTGATTTCTGAGAAATCAGAAAATCAGAAAGAATCGCCGGCTTTCTATCTGCTATACATAGCGATATTCTCGCTGTATATGTTTTTTACTCGAATGAGCGCGAGATATTTGTACTTGGCCATTCCTTTTCTAATAATGTCGTTTAATTGGATAAGAAGCAAGAAGGTTTTTGCGCTACTTTTTGGGACTCTGACTTCAACTTTCTTTTTGTCAGTTTATTCATATCTCACCCTGACCAGCGTATGGCAACAATCCTTTTTGCCAAACTTTCATCCCAACGCAAACTTGTTGAACTCGGTGATGGTTCAATTCCTAACAAATGATACGTACATCACGGTTTTGTGCCTGGCCAATCTATCGCTTTTCATTTTATCCATGTTATTTTCGATTTTTCGGATTCTTGATAAGGGGAGTCATATTGGCAGAAATAGAATGCAAGGAGAAAGCGAGTGTTGCGATTCTGATTTCTTATTACCGAATTGCCTAGAAAAGCAAAGGGATTCTGAAAGCTACAAGGATAGAAAGACTTGCATGTATTTCTTGAGTGAAAACTACAAACCACGCTGGTTCCCAACAAAGTTGTGGCACTTGATTATGATCTTTTATAGAATGGTGTTCACTGATTATATTCAGCTTATATTGAAACGGGAGTTCAAGCAATGTTCCAGTTTTCTTGAACTTGGTTGCGGTAAGGGCTCCCCTGCTACAAGCCTTGTTCGCAACTTCAACTTGTGTGTGGGCGTGGACCTGCACCGGCCAAGTTTGCGAAAGAACAAGCGGAAGAGGTATTTCAAAGACTACGTGCTAGCTGATATCAGACATCCTCCGTTCAAAAGCCATTCCTTCGACTGCGTGGTTGCTCTAGATGTGATCGAGCATCTCTCGAAACCTGATGGTTACAGGCTTATGGAGCGCATGGAAAACATCTCTCTTAAAAAAGTTGTCATCTTGACGCCAAATGGTTGCTGCCCCAAACAGCACATTGAGGACAGCAATATCCTGCAACACCATCGATCCGCTTGGGTGTTAAGTGAATTCTTAAGCCGTAGTTATACCGTCTTTGGCATTAACGGTATCAGAGCGTTAAGGGGCGAGCAGGGACATGCCACGATTAAGCCAAGACTAATCGGTCATTTAATCTCAAAGCTAACCGATAGATTCGTGTACAACTACCCTCAAATAGCGTTCCAGCTACTTTGCATTAAGAGCAAATCTAAGACAGGGAAGTAGATCTTTCAATCTCCCAATTCGCTTGATGCGTTGACTGGTGACTGAATTCCCTCAGCTTTCTAATCTTGACAACGTAGATGTGCTCGCGATATTAATGAATTGGCTTAGTAGTGGTTGTCAAAGTTTTAGCATAAAGTGTGAGCCGAGTTATTTTGATGCATAAAATGAAACTGAAGCCGCTCTATCCATTTGTTTCAATTGTAATTCTGAATTACAATGGTCAGAAGTTCTTGAAAAAATGCCTTCAATCAGTGTTAGGCAGTGACTATGAAAACTTCGAGATAATTCTCGTGGATAACGGATCCACAGATAAGAGTCTAGAATCAGTAAAACCTTTTGATAGGAATCCAAGGCTCAAAATGGTTTGTCTGAAGGAGAATCTGGGTTTTTCACGAGGTAACAACATCGGAGCATCTGTTGCTTCTGGCAAGTACATAGTTTTCTTGAATAATGACACGGTGGTCGATAGGGAGTGGCTAAAGGAGCTAGTGAGTGTTATGGAGCGGAATCCAAATGTTGGAGCTGCGCAGCCAAAGCTGCTTTTCCTAGGTAGAGAAGATGAAGTGCAAAGTGCAGGCAATTTCATTGACACATTGGGTTTTACTATTCCAAGAATAAGGCTTGTAGAAGAGAAGGAGAAATATAACGAGCAGGTTGAAATCGCTGCAACTGGTGCAGCACTAATCATCCGTAGAAATCTGTTTGATCACATTCGTGGGTTTGAGCCTAGATTCTTTGTTTACTACGAAGATACGGATTTGTCTTGGAGAGTACGTCTGGCAGGGAAATCTATACTATTTGTTCCCTCATCAATCGTCTATCATGCTGAAGGAGCCGGGTTCAGCAGGTTCAAGCTTGCCTTAAGACTGACTCATTATGTGCGAAACCACTTGTTCACAGTCTTTAAGAACTACTCCCTAAAAAACGGATTACCTCGTCTCGTTCTGCTCTACCTTTTCTATATCGCAGGAGCCACATGGTTAGCCGTAAGAAAAACTCCTGAAGTACCCATCAACATTTTGAAAGCCCTGTTTCAGTTTCTCAAAGTATTCCCACAATGCTGGGCATCTCATATGATTGCTCAAGCAACTAGAAAGGTAGATGATAAGGAGCTTTTTGAATCTTTTTTGAAACCTTTTAATCCGTTTCGTTTATTTCAGTTTTACCGGAAAGGAATGGGTTACATTTCTGTTGACTATGCGCGCATTTCATCCAATTAGATCCGAGAACCTAGAGTCAATTGATCATATATTGGATTTCTCATAGATAGACGCGACATACTGCCACTCTCCTAAATGTCGATAGAATCTCAGTCATATTCTTAGGATCTCCTACATCGTTTAGGAAGAATACTGCATAGCCCACGCTCTCTTTGCCTTTGAACCTTACAGTGGCCTCGCTAAGACTGAGAAGCGGCGGCGCCACACGAATCCTAAGATCCGAACGTGAATACATTGATGCGAATCCTTGAAACTTCTCAGGCACAACCACCAAAGCGCCAACAGGAACATTCTCATTTACCCACGTGAAAGCTGCCTTAATATCAGGTATATTATCAAACCCAACACAAGACTCCACAAGCCCCGAAGGCATATACGTATAAGCATAAGGATACCCCAACCTAACCACAGAACAAGCATAACCAACACCAACCACGCCCAACAACAAAAACCCAACAAACAATTTCTTAGATCGCTTGCCCTCAGCGAAAACTCCCCACGTCTCAAGAGCATGGCCAGCATAAACGGTCAAAGGAATAGGCAACAACAAAATCCACCACCAATAAAAAGAAAAAGCAAACCAAGGAAAAACAAGAATGCTATAAGAAGCAACCAAAAGCCAAACCAACATCGGCGCAAAAACCCTATCCCTAAAAAACCCCTTCAACGCCAAAAACACCAAAGGTACAACACAATACAACGACAAACTACCAACATAAGCCAAAATCCTAAAATAATCCCCACCAACAAAACGCGGATCACTCAAAAAATAATCAGTAAACGCAAAAAACCCAGAACCAGAAGGCAACTGAACAGGAACAAAATGAGAACTAAAACCAGCATCCACAAAATACGCAAAACAAAGCTGCAACCCAAACAAAACAACAAAGGGAACAAACACAATCATCCCCTTTAGAGAAAACGCGCTCTTACCCCAAAGACGTCGAACAAACTGCCAAAACAAGACAACAAACAACAGAACCGCAGCCAACTGATGAGACAAAGCAACCAAAACAGACAAAACAACAACCGTCAAAGGCTTCTTCCGAGCACCAGAAACAATGTCACAATTAGTCCCAGCCAACAAAACAAACAAGAAAACAAACCCCAACTCCTCACGGAGCTGATCCCAACCAGTCCTCAAAACCGCAGGCTGCAACAAAAAAAGCAAAGCAGTAACAAAACTCTTCCTCCCACCCCAACCCAAACCCTTCAAAAGCAAATAATAAAACGACAAAACAAACAACCCATAAAAAACAGGACCAGCAACCTTCAACAACAAATACAAATCCACACGAGTCAACACCCAAAAAAACCACAAAACAAAAACCGCCAAAGGCGACCAAAACCACCCAAACAACTTAAGAGGAGAAGCATCCGGCAACGCCAAAATCGAAGGCGCATACCCCGCCAAAAGATCATACCCAACAGGATAAGGGCCACTCAAAAATTCAGGCAACGCCCTTATAGCAAAAGCCATCAAAAAAACCCACAAGGGCAAGTATCTACCACTCGCACAAACCTTGCATAAACGCAATTTCCTCATAACAATAGCATACAACACAAAAGTATTTTTGACTTTCCAACCCCACAAATCTTTAATATCAAAACAAATGAAAATAGCAATTTCACCCATAACACAACAACCATAGGAAGGTTTGGAATTTGGACCGTATTCTAATCACAGGCGGAGGAGGCTTCATAGGAAGCCACTTAGCAAGATACCTTTTCCAACAAGGCAACTACATAAGAATAGTTGACATCAAATTCGACGACTACATCCAAGAAAAATACTACACAGAAAAACTAACCCTCGATCTAAGAATATGGGAAAACTGCCTCAAGGCCACAAAAGACATCGACAAAGTCTACAACTTAGCTGCCAACATGGGCGGAATAGGCTTCATAACAGCAGTAGGCGCCGAAGTAATGCACGACAACATCCTAATCAACACCCACATGCTCGAAGCATCAAGACAAAACAAAGTCAAACGTTACCTATTCAGCAGTTCAGCATGCGTATACCCAACATACCGCCAAACAAACCCAAACGTCACAGAATTAAAAGAAGAAGACGCCTACCCAGCCGACCCCGACAACTTCTACGGATGGGAAAAACTCTACACAGAAAAAATGTGCGAAGCCTACCAACGCGACCACAACATGGACATCCGCATACTCCGCTACCACAACATATACGGACCAGAAGGAACATACAAAGGCGGAAGAGAAAAATCCCCGGCAGCCCTATGCAGAAAAGTAGCCGAAGCCACAAACCCAGGCGAAATAACAATCTGGGGAGACGGCAAACAAACCCGCAGCTACTGCTACATAGACGACGCAGTAGAAGCCACAATAAAGCTAATGGAATCAAACTACAACAAACCAATAAACATAGGATCAGACAGACTAGTAACAATAGACGAACTCGCCAACATGATAATCAAAATATCAGAGAAACAAATAACAAAA
>Ga0315288_10009103_pt1 | contig 12516 bp, 8 predicted proteins | sample YL17G11_20_MG_FD_203454 | JGI IMG/M metagenome (GOLD analysis project Ga0315288, IMG submission 203454) | Sediment microbial communities from Yellowstone Lake, YNP, Wyoming, USA - YL17G11_20 | ecosystem: Environmental > Aquatic > Freshwater > Lake > Sediment | place: USA: Wyoming | collected...
GTCCGGGTTAGGATTATCGATGAGTTGCTTGACCCTGCCCTTGCGCGCCTTGCCATTCAGGGCGAGCACGTATTGCATGTAGGGCTCGGACTTGGCCACCGTGTATCCATACTTGCCGTCGGTGCGGTTCAAGTTCCCGTTGAGCGCGTTCTCCATGAAACTGACCGCGTCGTCCAGGCGGTCCTGCGGGATCGGGTAGCCCTGGTCCTTGCCCAGCATCAGGCAGTGCGTGGCGTAGGCCGTGCCCCAGAAGGTGGACTCTCTCGCGCCCGGCCAATAGGAAAAACCGCCTTCCTCGGTCTGCATCGACAACAGACGGTTGGCGCCGTGCATAAACTTGTCCTCAATCCCGGCCGAGCGCATGGCCTCGGGGTCGATATAATAGAGCAGATTGCCGATATAGAGCAGGGGCCTGGTGAAGGACGTGGTCTGTTCGATGCAGCCGTAGGGATACTGGATGAGCCATTTCAAGTGCGAGAGTTCCCTGGAATATTTGCTGCTGGTGAGCCAGACCGTTGTCTTTTCATATTGGGGCGCCCATCCTTCGAGCGGGTCCATGATGCTGTTTTTTCCGGGCTGGATCTGGACCACGGTGCTCTCGCGGGTGACGGGCGCGTCGGGCAGGAAAGGTATTTGGGCGTTGTCCTTTGAGGTCGCTCCGTTGCCCTTGGCCGTTACTTCGAATTGAGCGGCGCCCATGCTGCGCATGGCTTTGGCGACAAAGGTCACCACTCCGGACTGGTTTTTGTCCAGGTTGATGGACCTGGTCTTGCCGCCCTCCACGCTCAGCTCTTCGCCGACGTTGAAGCTCAAGGAAAACAGCCCGGCTTTGCCGGTCATATTGGTGATAAAAACGGGCACGACGAAGCGGTCGTTTCCGATCAAGAACCTGGGGAAAGTGGTCTGGAGCACGAGCGGGTCTCTCACAATCACGCTGGCCTCGGCGGCGCCGACTCGTTCGGCGTTGGCGGCCACGGCCATGACCCTGAGCTTGCCGCGGTATTGCGGCACCTCCAGCTTGATTTCGACTTTGCCCGAGGCCGGCACTGCTATGACGCCGGACCAGAGCGCGACCGGCTTGACCGGCTGCACTCTCCCGGCCGCGGCCTCGGCTTCGCCTTCGCCTCCGCCCGGGCTTTTCTGCGAGGCGATGGGCGGGACCATGAGGGTCCAGCCGATGGTGTCAAAGGTCTGCACTCCGAGGGATCGCTTGGCGAAGAGGATCGCGAGCGGGTCCGGGGTGGGGAAGCGGGTGAGCTGGAGTATTCCCTCGTCCACCGCGGCGACGGTCGCGAACACCGGCCCGGTCTGCGAGCCCACGTCCAGGCTGACCACGAGTTTTTCATTGGGCTTGACTTCCGCGGGGCAGGCGACCGAGATTTTCATCTGGTTCTTTTCCGGGACAATGGCAACCGACGCCAGGCCGAAGGCCCGGGCGGGCATGAAAGATTTTTCGGACTCCAGGTGCGGGTCTTTGATCACCAGCGCGCTGACGTAAACGTTGGGATAGAACCTGTCAACCTTGAAAGAGACGTTCACCGGTCCGCTGGAAACGTCGCTCCAGCCGGACTGGATGATCTGGTCGGTCTCCACCGTGAAAAGCATGCGGCCCTTGTACGGAGAATTGACCACGGCTTTGGCGGTCTCGCCGACTTTGATCCGGGCCGGGGCATCCAACCGGATGGTCTCCGGCCGCATGGGCTTGGGGGTCTCCGAGATTTCGCTGACGTAAGGCTCCCAGTATTCGTCATAGTATCCGGCCGAGGGGATGAAGAGGTCGGTCTGGGCCCGCTCTCCGGTCTTGGCGCGGACGACAAACCCCGCGGAATAATCCTCGGGCTTGAAGCTGAACTGGAACTGCCCGGCCTGCGCGTCCAGGACTTGTTTGGATACTTCGATTTCCCGGGTGTAGCGCTGGTAGCTTTCCCGGCCCTCGGCCGGGTCGTATTCCCAGACCCATTCCGGCTCCAGGCGCACCAGGGTGATTTCAATCTTTTGGGGCTTGGCCGCGAGGTTCCCGTCCCAGTCAACGACCACGCCTTTGACCTCCGCCTGCTTTCCGGGCTGGGCCTGGGTCTCGGAAGTGGCGAGACCGATGTAGAGCTGGTCCGGGTGGACCGGCACGGCCAGCCGGTTGACGGTGGTGCGTCCGCTGCCGGCCTCAAACACCGAGGCCTGGGCCATCAGCCGGCCCGGGCCTTTATACGCGGTCCGGGTTTCCAGCGCCGGACATTCCAGCGTGGCCAGGCCCTTGTCATCCAACTCGCCGCTGACCGTGGCCAGCGAAACAGGCTTGAACGGCTCCTTCCGCCAGACCGAATAGGCGTAGTTTTCGTTCTTCCCCGGCTTGAAAGCGCCTTCCTCCAAAACGCAGGAAAGCTCGACCTTTTCTCCCGAAGCCACCGCTCCGAACAGGTACTTGGCTTCGATTTTGACGGGCACGGTTTCGGACTGGAGGAACGCGCTTTTGTCGGTTGCGAGGTTGACCTTCATTCTCTCGGGCACGAACTCTTCGACGTTGAAGTCGTAGGAAGCGATGCTGTTGGCCGCGATGTCGAGTTCAAAGGTGTATTTTCCGGTGGCTGCGAAGGCCTGGAACGGGAGGTCGAATGCGGCCATGCCCGCGGGGTTGGTGGTGGCGCGCAGTTGCAGCACCTGCTTCTTGCGCGGGTCAAGCACGCGGCCGATCGCGGGAACTCCCTGCTTGGGCGCCAGGTTGTTCTCGTCGCGCACGATGGCGACCAGGCGCGCGGTCTCGCCCGGCCGGTAAACTCCGCGGTCCGAGTATATGGCCGCGCGGTAGGGATACTGCTGGCGGAAGGGCGCGCCCTGGGCGTCGAAATCGCCGGTGGGGATGACCAGGTCCGAGAAGCGCAGCGCGATCAGGTCTTCGCCGGCTCGGGCGATCAGGGCAAAGGGTTGTTTCTGTTTCAAAGGGTCGGCAACGTCCTGGAAACGGCAGGCGCCGCTCCCGTCGGTTGCGCAGGACGCGAGCACGCGGTTGCTTTCGGTGATGAGCTCGACCTTGACCCCGGACATGGGCTTCAAGTCCTGGACGTTGAAGGCCCAGAGCTCGAAATCGCGGCCGCCTTCGCCGGCGCGCTTGGTCACCAGCGCGATGTCGGAGAGAATGAGCCGGGCGGTGTCGGTCTTGCCCTCGGCTTTAAGCGTGAGCTCGAACACTCCTTTTTCCTTTTCCGGGATCAGCCCGGCCAGGTCCAGCCAGCTGGTGGTCTTTTCATCGTCCCGGCCCTCCAGCTTGAAGGTCTTGCTCCCGACCAGGTCCGAGGTTCGGTCGTCCGCGCTTTCGCTCGGACTGCTGAGCCAGAACACCAGGTTCTGGTCAAAAATTTGCCGGACCGAGACCTCGACCGAGGGCACGTTGACGTGCGAGACCGGAAGGGTTTTTACGTAGCTGCGCGGCAGGTACCTTCCTTTGGAAAGGAAGGATATTTTTGGAGACCGGGCCGGGATTGAAACCGTGGTCTCGTAGGTGGTGGTGAGCATTCCTCCCTGCACGGACCTGAGCCCGGAGTTGATCACGAGATTGTAGCCGCCCCTTTTGAATTCCCCGAAAATCCTCATGCCATTGGCAATCGCTGAGACCGAGACCTTGACCGGAGGGTTGACCTGGACGTAGTCTTGAGCCCCCTCCGGCTGGATGTTGCAGGCCCTTACGTACTCGTAGTCCGAGTAAGACCAGTAGGTGCGCTTGTTGGCCTCGTCCTCGCAGACCACCTCGATATAGAAACCGCTCTCGCCCTCGCGGGCCGCGGCCGACTTGACGGTCAAATGCTCGGGCTCCACCAGCGTGAATTCCTCGCGGGCCTCCCGGTTCATGCGGTAGTTGCCGTCAAGCGAGCGCACCCCGGGGGTGATGGTGACGATCAGCTTGCGCACCACCAGCAGCTGGGAGGAGCGGGCCTGCACGATCACGGTTTCGGGGTCGCGCAGGCTCAAGCTGTAGTCCAGGCTCTTGGCCGCGCCCAGACTCAGCCGCAGGCGCTGCTTCACCGAGTCCAGCGAGACCGGCCCGCTGAAGGTGATCTGGACCTTGACTTCGAATCTGCCGAAGTCAACGTCCGCGAGTTCGATCCGGCGCAGGTCAAAGGCCGGGGTGTCAAAAGTCCTTTCCCAGTCCTTGCGCTCCGGCGGCTCCATCACCCCGTTCATGGTGTTGAGCTTGAGGATGGAAACCTTGACTGATCTTTCATGGGGGAAGCCGTCCTTGGGCAGGAACTCAAGAGTGTACTGGTTGGTCCAGGTCCAAACGCCTTTTACTTCGGGGTCAATTTTGATGACGGTGTCCTTGTCAATTTCCTTGCCGACCACGTCGGGATTGACCACCGCCCGGGGGAACACGACCCGGACGAAGTGCGGGAGCGCGTTGGGGATACCGTCCACGTAGAACGCGGGCCGGATGTCCTTGGCGGTGAATTGCGCGGCTTCCGCGGGCCTGGCCTCGCCTTTAGTTGGCACTTGCTCGGCCGGTTTCTTTTTGCAGGAGTCCAACTGGCTGAACAGCGCCAACGCCAATGCCAGAGTCAGGAAAGATTTTTTGAGAAAGCTCATGGTCCCCCTCCTTTGTGGATACCGAACCCGGTCTCAAGCGTCTTTCTGGATTCGGGTTCTGGGAGCTATTGCGCGCCCCGGCCTCGTTCGCCCGATACCCAAGAATCAGGCCTCCTAATCAAATCCGGACCGGCAATCCAAGATACCTCATACCATTTGGACCGAGCGATGTCAAGGCTGCCAATCCTTGATCCGGCCTGATTTGGACGGCGCCGGTTTGCTGTGGTTAAATATTAACGAATGAACCGAAGACTTGGCTTCGTGGTTTTCCTCGCGGTTCTCACCGCGGCCCTGATTTTTCAATACTTCGATTTTCTCCGGCCGGGCAAGAGCCTTTACCTGGCCTATTTTTACGACCCTTCCCCCAAACTCTGCTGGTATCCCTGGCTGGTTGAGAGCTCGCGGCAAATTCACAACGGCCATTTCCCGCTATGGTGCGGTCTGGAGGGAGCAGGAATGCCGCTCCTGGCGAATACCGGCAGCGCGCCCCTTCACCCATTCAACCTGCTGTTTGAAATTTTTCCCCATGTAAGGCTGCTCGATTACGCGCTACTCTTCCGGCTGTTCCTGCTCGGTATTTTCACCTATTGGTTTGCAATTGAACTCCGCCTTTCGCCTCTGGCCGCGGCCTGCTCCGCGCTCTGTATCTGCTTTTCCGGCTATATTTCCAGGAACGTCAATTATATTTTATTGAACAATGACGTCTGGCTGCCCGCGGCGCTCTTGACCGCGGAACGGATGGTCAAGGACCGGGTCAGGCTGTCACACTTCCTGCTCTTCAGCTTGATCGCGGCCCTGGAGTTGATCGGAGGCAGTCCCCAGAGCGCGGCCTATCTGTTCGCGCTCATTTTCGTGTATGTCTGGATCCGCGGCCGCAATCCCGGGAAGGAAATTCCGGCCCTGGCTTTGGCGATTTGCCTGGGGGGCTTTCTGGTTTCCGCGCAGACCATCAGTTTCCTCGAATATTTCGGATTTGCCTGGACCGCGCACGGCCCCAACATTCACGCCGCGGACCGCCCGGCCACGCGCCAGCTCTTCAGCCTCTTCTTTCCCTGGATTTTCGGCAACGCCCACGCCGATCCCCAAATGCGCGTCACCTCCGGATACCTCGGATTGGTCCCAATGTTCCTGGCCCTGGCAACCGCCACCCGGATGAGGCGCCTGCCCCCAAGCGCGCTGTTCTTCTGGATCGTCCTGCTGGTCTTTGCGGGAATAATTTTTTACCTGCCGCCTTTCTCGGGTCTGAACTATCTGCCGGCGCTGAACCGGGTGAGGAACGCCAGGAGCGCCTACTTCGGCTTGAGTTTTGCCGTGGCCATGCTCGCCGGGTTTGGGCTCGATAGTTTAATCAAGGATCGGCTCTCGCTCCGGCAATGCGCAAGCGCTGCATTCTTGGCTTCCTTGCTCGCGGCCCTGGCCATGGCGCTCGCCCTGCTCTTTCCCGTGAACGCTTCCCTCGGCATCGCCCATTCATCATGGCTCATGCCCGCATTGCTCCTGGTTGCCGCCGCGGTCGTGTGCCTGGCCGGGTCGCGCTTTTCGCAGAGGAAAGCCGCTGCGGTCGTGGTCGCGGCTCTTTTGCTGGTCAACCTGCTTTATCTGGCGCCGGGGCTCAAGCCTTTTGCGGACATCCAGCCGGAAATATGGAGGCCCAAGAATCCCGCGCCGCCTCCGATCATTGAGCCAATCATGGCGGACAAGTCAAAGGCGCGATTCCTCGGCGTCAATAATGTCTTTCCCAATAACATGAATATCCTGTTCGGAATTAATGACCTGCGCGCGTTTGAAGCCTTGCGGCCGAAAAGCTACGTCGCGGCTCTGGCTGAGATCGAAGGCTTCGGAATGACCCAGGCGATTGAGCGTTACGTGAAAGACGGATGGGATTTTCAAATCCGCGGGCAAAACATCGCCCACCCGCTCCTGGACCGGCTGGGGGTGAAATACCTGCTGGCTGACCGTGAAATTAGCGACCCGACGTGGCAACTCATCAGCCGCACCAGGGACACCTTCCTCTATCAAAACCGCGAGGCCTGGCCCAGGGCATGGGTCGTCAACCGCGACGGCGCATACGATTTCGATTGCGGCCGCATTACCGAATACACGCCGGACCGGGTCACGGTCAGGCTCCACGGCCAGGGCCATGCTGACCTGGTCTTATCCGACCAGTACGCCCCGGGCTGGCGCGCCTTCTCCTCCGGCCGCGAGCTGCGAATTATTCAGGAGCAGGGCCTGTTCCGGAAAGTGGCGGTGAGCAAGGATGACCAGGCGGTCCGGTTCATCTACCGACCCTCCGGGTTTGAGATCGGCCTGTTCATGACCATTGCTTCCCTGTTGTCTTTGCTGGCGCTCGTTGCAATCCTTGCCGCGGCAAAGCACCGGCGCCCCCGTCCGACCGGATGAATTCGCCCGCGCTGGACATCGGGATTTTTTTGACTATAATAATTGCGCTATGGGTCCCATTTTATACATACTGGACATTGTGGTGGCAACGTTTCTGATCCTGGTCATTCTGCTCCAGCAGGGCAAGGGACAGGGGATGGGAGCAGCCTTCGGCGGCTCCAGCGAGACCGTGTTCGGAGGAGCTTCCGGAAGACAAAGCTTCCTCGTCAAAGTCACCGTCGGGCTCGCAACCGCTTTCCTGGTATTGAGCCTCGGACTCAGTTGGAGGGCTGGTTACATCCAGAAGCACGGCCGGATGCCTTCGCCGATTGAGCAGGAAGCCCCGGTCCCGGTGGTTCCGGGCGCCGCGGTCCCGACCGGGAATCTTCCGGCCCAGCCGGGAATTCCGGGCCCCACGACCCCGATTACGCCGCAGCCGGCTCCCGCTCCCGAGAAGTAATAAACGACCCCGGAGCGCGGAAAGCGGCCATTGGCTGTTTGCCGCGAACCGTTCACCGTTCTTCGCTTTTTGTGCGAGGATGGCGGAAATGGCAGACGCGTCAGACTAAGGATCTGATGGTTAATACCATGGGGGTTCAATTCCCCCTCCTCGCACCAGAATATAATTTCTATCTATCTGATACTACTAAGCAATCAGGCTTTCCCCCAAGTGGTCATTGATACAAGTGCACACATAGTGCACACTTTTTGTCTGATCTATCTGCAAAGCTGGAACAGGGCTAACACCAAGGTAAGCAATGCGGTTGATATGAGCCTGAGGGGTTGACCTGCCCCCATTGTTTGCACCACTGGTCCAGTTTTTGGGGGGCAGGTCAAAGCCCTGTCAAACATGTGCTTGATACATCTGATGCCGTGGCCATTGTAGCTGAACACTTCGGGGCAGTCTCCCTTAAGCCGGGACAAGCACCCTCTCAATGCGGCACTTATCGGGACTTCCCTGCCTTCCCCGGTTTTGGTCTTCCCTGTCAGGAGCTTTAAGATACCCTCAGACGCGCCCTTATAGTGGCGGATATTCCTTGCCGGTAATCTGTTCCCACAAGGCGCGAGCTTTTTTTTGGGCCGCCCTGTTGACGGTGACCTCTTCGGGGAAAATTTTGGGATCTTGTTTCAGCACGTAATCCAGCAACTTGAGGGCGCCGGGCCGGTCATCGAAATAAGTCCACAGCAACCGGGCTTTGAAATTATAGTTTTCCAGGAATCGCGGCTCTCCGGCGATCGCGGCGTTAATCAGTTTGACGGCCAAGTCAATATCGTTCTTGCCGGCAATTTCCACCACGGCCTTGGGCACGCAGATCATGAGGGTTATACCGGTCAAGCGGACCCTGCGCGCCAGCCAGAAAGTCCTGGACAACGAAGAGGCGCACAAACTGATCCATGCCTCACGCGAGATCGCTTTGGTCCCATGTCCATGCCGGACGCGTACGGCGAAGCTGGGCATCCTCGAATGCAAGGACAAAAATCCAGTAAGGGCTTGTATCATGCTCGGGCTTTCCGCGCTCCAATTCGAATCAGCCGGGCTCGGCCGGCGGGCGGACAAAAGTCTAATGGATAATCCTGGCTTCTTTTTCCAAATTGGCGGGGAAGGAAAGGTTCAAGATCTTGGCCACCCTTTTGTTGAGCGTAAGGTCCCCCTTGGCATAGACGGCGGTGCCGTTTCGAGTCGGCCCTTTGTCCAGGATTTTTTTAGCCTCGGTGGCGGCTTTTACTCCCACGTCGACCGGGTTCGGTGGAAGGGAGGCGGCGGCCCCGCTTTCGCCGAGCACCACGTCTCCGCAGAACACGGGCAACCCGGCGGAGATGGCCTGGACCACGACGTATTCGATGCTGAAGCGACACAGAACCTCCGGGTCGATCATGACCCAGATCACGTCCACTTCCGAGGTCTGCTCCTTCAACCGGGTCGGGAGCTCTTCGATCGAGTTCAGGGCATTTATCCGCAACGTAAGGCCCATTTGCCGTGATTCCTTGGAGATCTTCTCCGAGTCGATGCGCGCGTACTTTTTGCCGTAAAAGAGGCCCACGCGTTTTTTGTCGGGGAAAACCGCCTGAAGGGCTTTCAATTGATCCATGGGGTCGGACTGGTGCGATATAGCGACGACGTTGGTAGACCCCTGAAAAGTTTTCGCCGCAAGGGGAGCTTCGCAATAGACTACGGGAACGTTTTCCAGGTACCACTTGGCCATCTGCGCGGCCTGATCGCCGACCACCACCACCAGCTCCGGTTTGGATGTCTTCAGTTCTTCGCCAACATCACGGAGCTTTTTATCGCTGCCTTCCAGGTTGATTTCCCTGAAGGCGCCCGGGAAGGACTGCCGGAACCCGCCGGCGACCATGGCTAGGCGGGGATTATTGGAGGAGAGAACGAGCACGATGTTGGGGCTTTCGTCCGATGCGCTCCCGAGTAAGACAATGCTTAACGCAAGTATGACTGCCAGCTTTTTCATTGCCGCCTGTCCTGTTGAACTCGCCCCGATCCTTTCATGGATCTGACTCCGCCTTCTGCTTGATACGGGAGGCGGCCTCCTGAATCCTCTCGGGCAGTCTGGCGATAAAGATGGCTCGTTCCACGCTCCCCGGCGCCAAGGAGTCCGGCATCTCCCACTTCCATGTGAGAACGAGGCGGGTGCCTCGCCGCTGCGGCCGGCACACGATCTCGAGCTTTCCGACCAGATCCAAAGCGATCTGATAGAAACGGTAGCGGAGTTTAAGTCCGTGGGAGTGGTCGATCCCGAAATTCTCAATGGTGATTGCTTGGCCCTCATGGTCCATGGTGGCCAAGCAATAAAGCACGCGATCCTGGGGCAGGGTCCGGGAGAGACACCCTCCCCGATCCTGCCCCAGCAGAGGAGACAGGGCGTTCGGGTCCGCGATCGCACGCTCGACTTCTTTGGGTCGGGCATCGATCCACACCGAGGCCTCGTAAACCTGGATCACGCTCTGGTATCCCTCTCCCCGAATGCCTTTGGCGACCAGTTTGTCGGGGTCCTCAGACGGATCAAAGCGGGCCTGGAGTTCGGCCAGCATGCGGTCGCTCGATTTATCCCAGTACTTGGGGTTCAATGCCAAATATGCGAGCTCGGCCCAGTCCGGGACTTCGTAAGTAGTCTTAAAGGTCGCCCGGACGCCGTCGGAAACGGGCTCCAATTCCCACCGCCAAAGTTTGTAATCGGGGTTATCGTACTGGATCTGCCAGACTTTTTGTTGATCCAGTTTGAGCACAATCATCCGGGTGGGGAAGGCCACGACCATTTTGTAAACGTAAGGGATGCTGCCGCCCGGGCCGAATTCATCGTGGCCGAGCGCCGGCCGCGCCTCCTTGAAATTCATGTTGGGGTAGGTCAGATTGTTGGGCCTCGACAAAAAATCGAACAATTTTTTTTCCGTGGCGTTGACGGTCACGGTCTGCTGGTATCCCTTCAATGAAACCGTGTATGATTTGAGGACGACCTTGTCGGTGCCCGGTTTGGCCATCATGTCCCCGGCGCGCCCGTCTCCCACAGAGGCGAATAGCGCCGGCAGAAAAACGACTGAGATCAGAAGCAACGGGCAAAGGGACTTTCTCATTCGTTCACTCCGGCAAAGACTCGGCACGCGTCCTTTCGGCCGCGCTGACCTTATTCTAAGGAACTATGCTTAACACAATCGCAGTAGTAAGTCAAGCGCTGGCTTGAGACCTCAATCCCCGGCAAAGCACATGCCGCCGCCCGCAGCCGCCCCCGGACCAGCGCGAAAATCTCCAGACGCGCTCCGTCCGCCAGAAAGTCAACGCGCCATCCGCTGTGGAAATCAGTGTGGTTTCGTTCATTCTGCCGTTTGCCTATAAGATTGTGGAGACAAACGCCACGGAAAAACGCTGGTGCTCCTCACGCTGGGCCCGAGCTGGAGGTAATTCTGTAGCACACCTGTAGCACACTTCTGTGTGATCCTCATATTCTCCGAGGCCTTTTCCGCAAGCTCCGCCAGCCGCTTTTGAGACGCCCGGGCGTAGGTGTTGATGGTCAGGTTTGGGGTTGAGTGCCTGGCCAAGGACTGGGCCTCCTTGACCGTGGCCCCGGCCTCAATGATGTTGGACACACAAACATTCCGCAGGGAGTGAAAATCTATTTTGCCGTTCTGAGTCCATTTGGGAATCCGCGCGCGCTTCAGATCCTTGTCCAAGCGGGGGGAGGTGTCCTTGTGGGCCTCAAACAATGCGTCGTCAGCATCTTTGCCTTAAGATGCTTGCACCGGTTCTTCAAATACCATTTTTTCTTGACAATTCTGCGCGGCTCTGCTAAAAGAAACCAAGATTAGACATCTATAAAAGTGAAGGGGCCATTAGCTAATAACTGAATTCATGAATCGTGAACCATTAAAAGGAGGTCTAAGATGAAGAAAGTCAGAATCGTTTTTCTTTTGGGCTTGTTCGGATTCCTGGTGCATCTCTTTTTTGCTATTGCATTTTTTGCAACCCCGCAGGGGCTGGCCTTCTATCTTGACATCTCATCATCACCCATCTCATCACCGCCCATCAATGTCATTTTTTTAATCAGGCTGGTGGCGATTCTTATGATTCCACTCGCCCTGGCCTACCTGTTTGCGATGATTTACCAGGACGCCGCGCGGCCGCTCCTGATGGTTGCGACCTGCGAAAAGGTTGTGGCCGTGATATGTATGCTTCCGGCCCTTTTCGCGGGAACGCTCGACAAAGACCTTTACCCGGCGCCGATTATGGACGGAATTTTTGCCTTGGCAGGTATTTATGCGGTGGTGGTGACGCGCAAGCAAAAGCCGGTTAATTAGGTGCTGTCCAGTGTGAACGGCTGTCCAAACCTGGTCATCAGGTTTCAAGGCGAAAAACACCCCTTCGGGGGTGTCCAATGCCGTCATCAAGAATCCTGCAATCAGCCTGGCGGCATCCGATGATGAGGCAGGCGTAGCGGCCGGTCTCAAAAACCGCAGGGCAACCGCCAGCCAGGCAGCGGAACTGTTTTGGGGTGATGTTTTTAAGCTTCATTTTTGGACCTCCTTTGAAATCACCCTTAGAATTCTTCGTTTGACCTTGTCGTCAAGGTCAGCCCAAGCGCTTATGATAAACTCCAGCTCGCGCGCAAGCGGGAGAGAATTTTGGGGCACACATAGGGCACACTTTTTGTGCAAAAAAGTGTTTAGAAGGTGTTTGGGAAGTGTATCGGAATTGTCTTCGGGGCTACTCTGTTCACCCTTTCCAAAGCCTGCTTCTGCAAGTGTTTGTGCGGTTTTTGTATCGGAGTTGGATGATTTTTGTTCGACTCGGAGATTTTTTTCTCCAAGGTTCAATTCCCCCTCCTCGCACCAGATAACCCTCTGATTTGGAACTACTTTTTAAGCCGACAACCTGCCGTTAGGGGACGGTTATGGGAAATTCCTCTTTTTCCCCGGGCGCAGATTTTAATTACGTTACAAATCAACAAGTTACAAGAATTCACGAAAAATATCCTGAAAAATTACTTGACAAAAAGTGATTATATGGTAATATTTGGTAATAGATGTTATTGGAAGCTGCTAAAAAATAAAAAAACTGTA
>Ga0315288_10009104_pt1 | contig 12516 bp, 12 predicted proteins | sample YL17G11_20_MG_FD_203454 | JGI IMG/M metagenome (GOLD analysis project Ga0315288, IMG submission 203454) | Sediment microbial communities from Yellowstone Lake, YNP, Wyoming, USA - YL17G11_20 | ecosystem: Environmental > Aquatic > Freshwater > Lake > Sediment | place: USA: Wyoming | collected...
TCGCCAAAACGTTCGTTATCACCGATGTCAACAGCGTCTTGCCGTGGTCAATATGACCAATCGTCCCGACATTGACATGGGGTTTCGTCCTCTCAAACTTTGCCTTCGCCATTTGCTCTTACCTCCTACAAAATCCTGACGTTGTTATATTCTTCCGAAGCCCAGGACCAGAATTGAACTGGTGACCCCATCCTTACCAAGGATGTGCTCTACCAACTGAGCTACCTGGGCACCGTCAACCGAGCCAAAGCGGGAAACGGGATTCGAACCCGCGACCAACGGCTTGGAAGGCCGACGCTCTACCAACTGAGCTATTCCCGCTTAAAATGGGCAGGGAAGGATTCGAACCTCCGAAGCGTTTCCGCAGCGGGTTTACAGCCCGCCCCATTTGGCCACTTTGGTACCTGCCCATGCATGGTCAAACGTCATTCACTAACACTAATCGGGCCCGCGGAAACGCGTCTCCGACGGTATCTCTGGAGATACGGGAAATTGTATCTCAACGCGCCCGATCATTCAATCGCCTTGGAAAAGCCAGCGAAGGGATTCGAACCCCCGACCCGCTGATTACAAATCAGCTGCTCTACCGGCTGAGCTACGCTGGCGAAACCGATTCCTAACGGGTGATTCTTCGGCCTAACCGGAAAGAGGAAATAGAAAACGGATTGATTTTTAAAAAAAACTCCTTCTCTTGAACCTGCCAGAACCTTGAATTTCCGAAAAATCAGCGATTAAATAAAAAAAGGCAAATGTACTTGTGATATCCTACATGATCGCTCGGTTATTGTCAAGCGCTTTAATGGCCCGATCCGGGATTTTTTTTCTGCTTGTTAATGACCCGGTTATAAAGCGCCCTTGCCCTATCCAGCTGCTCCCCCACCCCCCGGTAAAAATCCACGGTGAAAATAAGATACTTGACCTTCTGAACCGGCGTCAATTGCGCTGCCAGAAACCTCTCGAACTCATCGTCTTTGGCCCGTATCTGCATCCGGAGATCTATAATGACCAAGAATCTGGCATTCAGGTCCTCATCCCGGGTTTTTCCCTGCTTGTCGATCTCCCTCAATTCTTTCATTCCCTGGCCGACCCTGGCATTGATATCCAGCTTCTCCCTTTCCAGGCGGTTGGCCAGGGGAAAGATCGCGGCCGCCTGTTCCTCGGTTAGGTTGAGGGCCTGGGTCATCCTCAGGAGACGCAGGGTATTCACGTTTTCCCGGATCCTCTGCCGGTTGCGGAAAGGCTGGGCGGACATGTCCGGCGCGAGGAGCAACCCGGCGAACAACAAGCCCGTCAGGACCGTTATCAGTTTTTGTTTCTTCATGGCGTGCCTCCTAGGACTTGGTATCTTTCTTGAGGGATGTCTCGAGGATGCGAATTTCCTCCTCGCTCAGGCTTTCCCAGATGAGCGGGTCATCGGAAAAATGATACGCCGGCCCGCCGCCGTGCTCTTCAATCGAGCTCAGGAGGAGGGAGTTGAAAACTTCCTCAAGATCGGCGTCGTCCCCGATTTCCTCACTGATGTTATCGATGGAATCCTCGAAACAAAAAATGTAATTTCCCTGGGCCGCGCTCTGACGGGAGAGCCAAAAGGCCAACCCCAATGAAAACAGGAGCACCGCTCCGGCCGCCGTCCAGGCCCATTTCCAGAAGGCCGGCTGCGGCCGGGCCGGCCGGGGCTCGGCCGAGCGGATCTTCTGTTCCAGGCGAAAGGAAAAATCGGACCAATAGTCCGGCGTGAGCCCGGGCTGAGGGAGCCGGCCGGTTCCTTCCTGCAGGCGGGCCAGACGCTCCCGGTATGAGCCGCAGTCCGGGCACTCCGCGAGATGGCGATCGAGGGCGCTTTTCTTCTTCTCGACCAGCATCCCATCGAGTTCATCGGAAATCCATTTCTCATACCGGCGGCAGCTCATGGGCGCACCTCGCTCACAAATGGTTTCAGTTTGGCCTGGAGCATTTTCCGGGCCTTATGCATCCTCCAGGATACGGTGTTTTCGGAACACCCCAGGACCCGCCCCGCCTGGGCATGGGTCATTCCTTGGAAAGAAACCAGGACAAAGGCGGCTTGGTAGGCTGCGGGAAGCGACCGGATGGCCTCGTCCATCCTCTCCCCCAGCTCTTTTCTCTCCGAATGCGTCTCGGGCGAGAAAAGTGGAGACTGCGGGGCTTCCGTATAGGCGTATCCTTCGATGTAATCCCCGCGGCCCTGCTCTTTCTTCTTTTTCTTCAGGAAGTTCAGAGTCAGGTTGATGGCAATCCTGTAAATCCAGGTGTAGAAGGACGACTTCTGCTCGAAATGCTTCATCGATTTGTAGGCCATCATGAACGTCTCCTGGGCCAGATCGTCGGCATCGCCGGGATTGCGCGTGAACCGGAAAATGATGTGATAGATGCGCTCCCGGTAACGCAGGGCCAGTTCGGAAAAGGCTTCCCGGCTGCCCATTTTCGCGTCGTGCGCCAATCGGTCATCGGAGAAATCATCCATCAGGTTATTCATGGATTTAGACAATCATTATAAAGAAACCTTGGCGGAAGGGGAAGAATGAACCGTCCGTGCCCCCTTCGCTCTTCCGAGTGAGGGGGTGGGGCGCCCGGGTGGCGAGGCCGGGCCTATAACACCCGAAGCTCATGGTGGCGGGTGGGTGGGTCTTGAGCGAGGGTGTTGTAGGCCCGGCCGTGGCAGGACCCGGGAAGGTATTTATGGTCTCAATCACCATGGGGCGGGGACAGATCTAAAAGGGTTGTCCCCTATTAAATTAAATCGCGAATTTTCCGATGAATCCGGCACGATACAAATTGACAAGGCCATAGCGGCTTGATATCATTTGAACTCACTCCCGAGGTGATCCCATGATTGAAAGATACACCAGGCCAGAAATGGGGGCCATTTGGACCGAGGACAACAAATTCCGGCAGTGGCTGACCGTGGAGATAGCAGTTTGCGAAGCCTGGGCCGAGCTGGGAAAAATCCCGGCAGCATCCCTCCAAACTATCAAGAAAAAGGCCAATTTCTCAGTCGACCGAATCGAGGAGATCGAGAAGGTCGTCAAGCATGACGTCATCGCCTTTCTCACGTCGGTGGCCGAGTACGTCGGCGAAGACGCCCGCTTCATCCACGTCGGCCTTACCTCCTACGACATCGTGGACACCGCCCTCTCGCTGCTCATCAAGCAGTCACTGGAAAAAATCCGGAAGGACCTCCTCGGCGTGCGCGACATCATCAAAGAACAGGCCCTTAAGCACAAGATGACGGTCACGGTGGGCCGGACGCACGGAGTCCATGCCGAGCCCATCACCTTAGGCGTCAAACTCCTGGTCTGGTTCGAGGAAGTGAACCGCCACCTGAACCGTATCCAACAGTCACTGGATGTCATCAGCGTCGGCCGCATCTCGGGCTCGGTCGGGACTTATATCCATCTCGACCCGCGGGTCGAGGAGATCAGTCTCGCCAGGCTGGGGCTCCAGCCGGCCAAGGTCTCGACCCAGGTCCTGCAGCGCGACCGCCACGCCGAGGTCATCTCGACGCTGGCCATCCTCGCCGCCTCCCTGGACAAGTTTGCCACCGAGATCCGGCACCTCCAAAAGACCGAGGTCCTGGAACTCGAGGAACCCTTCACCAAAGGGCAGAAGGGTTCGTCCTCCATGCCCCACAAGAAAAATCCTGTCCGCTGCGAGCGGATCTCGGGCCTGGCCCGTCTGGTCCGGGGCAACCTCCAGGTAGCCCTGGAAAACATCCCGCTCTGGCACGAGCGGGATATTTCCCACTCCTCGGCCGAGCGGGTGATCTTCCCCGATTCGTTCATCGTCACAGACTACATCCTGTCGGAAACCGCCGACATCATTAAAAACTGGAACGTCCACCCGGACAAGATGAAGGAGAATATCAACGCGACCGGCGGCCTCATCTTCTCGCAGAGCCTGCTCCTCCGCCTGACCGAAAAGGGAATGTCTCGAGACCAGGCTTACGCCCTAGTGCAGAAGAACAGCCTGAAAGTCTGGAACGAGCGGCTTCACCTCCGGGACATGGCGCTGGCCGACCCGGAGATCCGCGGCCACCTCTCCCCCCAGGAGATCGAAGCCTGCTTTTCTCTCGATCCTTATCTGGAAAAAATCGATATCATTTTTGCAAAGGTCCTTGGACATGAAAGTTAGAATTCTGGTGTCATTCAAAGACAGTGTGCTCGACCCCCAGGGACAGACCGTCAAGAACGCACTTCACACCCTGGGATACCACTTCATCAAAGAGGCCCGCCAGGGAAAGGTCTTCGAGCTGGACCTCGAGTCGATCTCACGCGAGGAAGCTAAAACCCTGATCCCCGAGATCGCGGACAAGGTCCTGGCCAACCCGATCATCGAGAAATTCAGCTGGCAGATCCTGGACGAAAAATAGGAACTGCCATGAAATTCGGTGTCGTCGTCTTTCCCGGCTCCAACTGCGACCATGACACAGTCTTCAGCCTGAAGGACGTGCTCGGCCAGGACGCCTTTTTCCTCTGGCACAAGGACCACGACCTCCGCGGCGCGGACTGCGTCGTCCTTCCCGGCGGCTTTGCCTACGGCGACTATTTGAGGTCGGGTGCCATTGCCCGCTTCTCTCCTCTGATGCGGGAGGTGGGGGAATTCGCCGGACGCGGCGGGATGGTCCTGGGCATCTGCAACGGCTTCCAAGTGCTGCTCGAGATGAACCTGCTCGAAGGCGCCATGATCCGCAATAAGCGCCTCAAGTTTCTCTGCCAGTACGTCCACATCCGGGTTGAAAACGAACAGACAGTCTTCACCTCGAAGGCACGGAAAAGCCAGGTCCTCCGCATCCCCATCGCCCATTTCGACGGTAACTACTTCGCGCCGGCCGAAACCCTGGAGGAGTTGGAACGGGAGGGCCGGGTCGTTTTCCGTTACTCCGACGAGAGCGGCAACATCACCGAGGAGGCCAACGTCAACGGCTCGCTGCACAACATCGCCGGCATCATCAACCGGGGCGGTAACGTCCTGGGTCTCATGCCCCATCCCGAGCGGGCTTCGGAACTGCTGCTCGGCAGCGCGGACGGCCGCGTTATTTTCGAATCCATGATCGAAACATTAAAGAGCCGTATTTAACCTGCATTATTCATAAATTTTATGTTGGAGAGACGGAATCAATGAATGCTTCAAGGGGGAAGGCCGGGATGGACGAAGCGACCATGCCGGGACTTCGGGAGAGAGTTCATCCCGGCCTTCCCCCCATAGGGAACCCGGTTTATGAATAATGCAGGTTAAATATTAAAGAGTGAACTCCATGATCGATCAAAAAACACTCCAGGACCATAACCTGACGCCCGAGGAATACGGGCAGATCGTCGGGCTCATCGGCAGGGAGCCCAACCTCACCGAGTTAGGGATCTTCTCCTTGATGTGGTCCGAGCATTGCAGCTATAAAAGTTCACGGGTCCACCTCAAGAAGCTGCCGACCCAGGGGACGCGCGTCATCCAGGGGCCGGGCGAGAACGCCGGCGTCATCGACATCGGCGACGGCCTGGCCGTGGTCTTCAAGATCGAATCGCATAACCACCCCTCTTTCATCGAACCCTTCCAGGGCGCGGCCACCGGGATCGGCGGCATCCTCCGCGATATCTTCACCATGGGCGCCCGGCCTATCGCCCTCCTCAACTCGCTCCGATTCGGGCCGCTGGACAATCCCAGGAACAGGGCCATCATGGAAGGCGTTGTCTCTGGAATCTCTTCCTACGGGAATTCCATCGGCGTCCCAACCGTGGGCGGCGATATTTATTTCGACGAAGGCTATTCACTCAACCCCCTGGTCAACGTCTTCTGCCTGGGAATCGCGGAAAGCGACAAAATCTTCTACGCCCGGGCCGGCGAGGCGGGGAACGCCGTCCTCTACGTCGGCTCCAAGACCGGACGGGACGGCATCCACGGTGCGACCATGGCTTCGGCCGAATTCGGCAAGGAGACCGAACACAAGCGTCCCAATGTCCAGGTCGGCGATCCGTTCAAGGAAAAACTCCTCCTGGAAGCCTGCCTGGAAGTCATGGCCCGAAATCTGATTGTGGGCATCCAGGACATGGGCGCGGCCGGACTGACCTGTTCCACCACCGAGATCGCCGCCAAGTCGCGGAAAGGCATCGCCATCGACCTTGACCTCGTTCCCCAGCGCGAAGAGGGCATGACTCCCTACGAGATCATGCTCTCGGAATCCCAGGAACGGATGCTGATCGCGGCCAGACAGGATAAGGTCAAGGAAGTACAAGCGGTGTTCGCCCGATGGGACCTGGACGCCGTCCCCATCGGCGAGATTCAGGAAGGCGGCCGGCTTGTCGTTAAAGCCGGAGGCTGGGTCGTGGTCGATGTCCCGGTGGACGCCGTGGTCGATCTCTGCCCGGTCTACCATCGGAAGAGCGCCAAGCCGGACTCCCTGAAAAAAGAGACCCGCCTGGAGTGGCCTCCCTTACCTCAAGAATATAATGAAGACCTGCTCAAGATCATCGCTTCGCCAACGCTCGCGGACAAGGAGTGGGTCTTCCGGCAGTACGATCATATGGTCCAGGTCAACACCGTCCTCCTGCCGGGGGGCGACGCCGCCGTACTCAGAATCAAGGGTGGGACGAAGGCCTTGGCCGTCACTCTGGACGGGAACGGCTTATATACCAGCCTGGACCCGCGGACGGGCGCCCGGATCGCCGTGGCCGAGGCCTGCCGGAACCTGTCCTGCGTCGGGGCCGAGCCCGTGGGCGTCACCAACTGCCTTAACTTCGGCAATCCTGAGAAGCCCGAGATCATGTGGCAGTTCCAGGAGACGGTTGAAGGCATGGCCGAGGCCTGCCGTGCATTTTCCATCCCCGTGACGGGAGGGACCGTAAGCTTCTACAACGACACGGAGGGAGCCTCGATATTCCCGACGCCCGTACTGGGCATCGTCGGCCTGATCGAGGACATCTCCAGACTCCAAACGCCATTCTTCAAGCAGGCGGGAGATATCGTCCTTTTGCTGGGAAAAAACAAGGAGGAGCTCGGAGCCTCGGAATATCTTAAGGTTGTTTTCAACCGGAAACAGGGGCTCCCGCCGCAGATCGACCTTAAGGAGGAGAAACGGGTGCAGGAGCTGTGCCGGGAAGCCATATCCCGCGGGATGCTCCGGTCGGCCCATGACGTTTCGGAAGGCGGACTGGCCGACTGCCTGGCCGAATGCTGTTTCCTCGGCCCCGGGGAAGTCGGCTGCGTGATCGACCTCGAAGACTCAATCCGGAGCGACGCCCTGCTCTTCGGAGAAACCCAGTCGCGCATCGTGGTCAGCATCAAGGGGGAGCACCAGGCTGCGCTCATGGATCTGGCCCGGGAGCGAAATGTGCCGGCCGCGGTGATCGGCAAGGTCGGGGGTGAAAGCCTTGTCATCCGCCGCCGGGGACAGGACCTCATCAGCTTGCCCCTGGAGAAAATCCGCCGGGCCTGGAAGAACGCCATCCCCGTATTTTATAAAACCTGATGAAGCCGCAAGGACCTGGGACCTTGAAACGGAAGCGTAAGTCCATCCTCGTCGCCGGAATCCTCATTGTTTTCACCTCAGCCCTTTATGGATACGAATTCCAGGTCAGGCTCTCGGGCGGGTTGAATTACCTGGGCTTAAAGGATGTCAACTCGGCGCTCCGGGGCTGGGAGGACGGGCTCCGCAGGGAGTCGGTGCTACAGAGTTGGAAGATGGAGGGGGGAGCGGTTCCGGGATTTCACGGGGGTTTCGAATTCCAGGCAGAGCTCATGTTTCTGCTCACTCCCCGCCTCGGGATCGGCCTCGGCTCGGGATACATCCATAAAGAAACGTTGGAAGAAGATACGGCCTTGACCATCGTCAAAGGCCCGGTGACATATTTATACGCCCGGCCGACAAAAGTCAGCGCCACTCCTATTGACCTAACAGCCTATTACTTCATTCCCCTGGGACGTGACTTCCACATCTATTTGAAAGCCGGTGCGGGTTATCTTAGCGCCCGCTACGTAGACCGCGAAGCGAACAAGAAAATCGAGGATAGCCGTTTCGTCTATCCTACGCTCGCTTTAGCGAAAGCCGGCGGCCCGACCTTTCAAGGAGGTATTGGGCTGGCTTATCAGATCGAGCCCTTCATGGGGTTCTTCCTCGAAGCGGCCTGGCGGCTGGCCAGGCCCGGTTCGTTCACTGGAGAGAACAAGGCGGGTGAACAGGGAACGCTTTATTATTTCGAGGAATACAATCCCGACCTCGATTTTTGGCAGGCCCGGATGCAGGTCCTTCCCGAGCCGCCGGCCGGAGAAAGGATCCGCTCGGCGGGCAAGGCCGTCATCGACCTGAGCGGTGCCTCGGTCAGGGTCGGGATTTTCCTGAAATTTTAATCCGGAAAGGGGGGCTTCGATGAGCGAAGAGACATTCGTCAGCCCGAAAAAGAGAGGCCGGATTGCCGTCCTCCTCTCGGGCCGCGGGTCGAATTTCAAAAACATCCACGATGCCATCCTGGCGGGCCTGATCAACGCCGATATCGTTCTGGTTTTCAGCAACAAAGAGGACGCGCCAGGCCTGGCCATCGCCCGCGAGCGCGGCCTCGAGGCCATGTACCTCAATCCCAAGCTGTTCGCGGAGCGGGAGGAGTACGACCGCGAGATCATCAAACAGCTCCGGAAAAGGGATGTGGACCTCATCTGCCTGGCCGGCTACATGAAGGTGCTCACTCCACATTTCTGCCAAGAGTACCCGAACCGCATCATGAACATCCACCCGGCGCTCCTCCCTTCATTCCCCGGCTTGCACGTCCAGCAGAAGGCCATAGACTGGGGCGTGCGCTTCTCCGGCTGCACCGTGCATTTTGTGGCCGTGGAAGTGGACATGGGCCCGATCATTCTTCAGGCCGTGGTCCCCCTCCTCCAGGACGATACCGAGGAAACGCTCGCTCGCCGCATCCTCGTGGAGGAGCACAAGATTTATCCGGAGGCGGTTCGTCTTTTTTTCGAGGGCCGGATCGAGGTCCGGGGCCGAAGGGTGTTTATTCGTCCCTGAGGATCTGATAAGTGGGCTCGGCCCATCTTCTCGCAGTCGTTCGACTCCGAGTTATCCGCTTGCTTTCAGCTGGAAAAGATGGCAAAATCTCTGCCGTATAAAAGGATGGAGATTCACAATTACGCGGGATGAAACCCATGAACGAGTTTTCGAAAGAAGCCAGACAACAGTTCGATTACCTCAAGAAAGGGTGCGTGGAGATCATCCAGGAGGAAGACCTCTTGAAGAGGATCAACCGCTCCCTCCGGGATAAGAAGCCGCTCAAAATTAAGGTCGGATTCGACCCCACGGCACCCGATCTCCACCTCGGCCACACCGTCATTCTGCGCAAAATGAAGCACTTCCAGGACCTGGGCCACGACGTCGTCTTCCTCATCGGCGACTTCACCGGCCTGATCGGCGACCCGACGGGCCGCTCGGCCGCGCGTCCGGCCATGACCCGCGAGGAAATCGCCCGCAACGCGGAGACCTATAAGCAGCAGGTTTTCAAAATCCTGCGGCCGGAGACGACCATCATCGACTTCAACTCGCGCTGGCTCGGCGCGCTGACCAGCTTCGAAGTCATCCACCTCGCAGCCAAATACACCGTGGCCAGGCTGCTGGAGCGGGACGATTTCACCAAGCGGCTCAAGGCGGGCCTGCCCATCTCGGTCCACGAGATCCTTTACCCCCTGATGCAGGCCTACGATTCGGTTGCTCTCCGCTGCGATGTGGAAATGGGGGGCACAGACCAGAAGTTCAACCTCCTGGTGGGACGGGACATCCAGCGGGAATTCGGCCAGGAGCCCCAGGTTGTCATCACGCTGCCGCTGCTCGAGGGCCTGGACGGGGTCGAGAAGATGAGCAAGTCTTTGGAGAACTACATCGGCATCAACGAGCCGGCCAAGGAGATCTTCGGGAAAGTCATGTCCATCTCCGATGTTTTGATGTATCGGTATTATGAACTGCTGACCGACGAGCCGTTTTCGCGGATCGCGGGGTGGAAAAAAGATGCGGCCGAAGGCCGGATCAATCCCCGCGACCTGAAGGTCGAGTTGGCCAAGCTCATGGTCAGGGATTTCTGGGGCACGGATGCGGCCGAAGCAGCTGCCCGGGAATTCGAACGGATCTTCAAGCATAAAGAGGTTCCGGATGTGATGCCGCCGCTATCTATTTCTAAGGAAGAAAGAATTCGAGTTAAAACAAATATTAAAGTTGACAGCGACGGGCCGGGAGATAAAAGATCTAAGGATAAAACGCAGGTCAGCGAAGCGATAGGAACCACCATGGAGATCATAGATTTATTGGATATCAAGAAGATCTGCCCGTCCCGGGCCGAGGCGAAACGTCTCATTCGCCAGGGCGGAATCTCCATCGACGGCCAACGAATCGATGACCTTGAGTTCAAGTTGGACCTCTCCAAGAAAAAAGAATTCATACTCAAAATCGGCAAACGGAAATTTTATCGCGTCGTATTCCAGGATTAACCGTCGAAACTCAGCCTCTTCGCATACAATCAAGATAAAGCCGAGCTCTATCAAATCCCATCAAGGAATCCCGCTCATTCGGAAAAAAGGGAGTACGGAACAAGCTCGGAATCAGGAACAAAAGGGCGGCGGCATCTGCTTGGGCGGCCGGCCAAAGACCTGCTTATAAATGGCCGGGTAGGCGTCCTTGCCTCCGACAAGGAGAAAAGTCAGGGGCATGGCCTTGCGGGCCAACCTGGACATCTCCGCGGTTAAACGCCGGATGTCCCACTGGGCGGTGGCGTCCTCCCGGAGGCGGGAAATGTGGTACATCTCGCGGGCGTTCACTTTAAGCAGGGCGCGGCGGCGGTGGGCGTTGGTCAAGACATAGGAGGCCGCCTCTCCGGCTGAAGCCTTCAATTCTTCATAGGCCGCATTCGTCCGCCGGATAACGGACATGAAATCCCTGGCCATTCCGGTCTCCTCGATCGAAGGCGGCAGGGTGACGCCGAGCGCCGGGTCATACGCCTGGACGGTCAGCGTGGCCATGCGGTGCCGCTTGAGCTGGGCGAAGCAGGCGGCCGAGACGATCAGGTCGAAGGTCAGGTCCGCGTATTCGAACTCGCGGAGGGGGAAGTCGTAAAACTCCATGAATTCGAAGGCTTTTTTCATGAGCCCGCGCTTCTGATGAGGGGTCAGGCGCCGGACTCTGGCGAGCGCGCTCCGATAATCCAGGCCCAAGACCGTATGGAGAAGCGCCGCCAGAATTTTGGCATCGGCCTCCGGAGTGAAGTCCGCCAGCCGGACATCCCTGAAAACCGCGGCACTCCCGGCCGGCAAAGCAAGGGCTTTCTCGCCGTGCAAGGCGAAGTCGCTTTCTCCCCAATACTCGCAGGCCTTGGATTTCAACTCCCCGTATGATTTTTTATCGATGCCTCCGGCTTCGGTAAAGAGGATGATGGAGGGCGCAACATTCTTTACCCGGGAATAAAGTTTCGACCTCAATTCTTTGATCTCTTCCAGGCTCTTGGAAGCGAAACGCCGGATCATGAACTCAAGGTTGCGGGCGTTGATGGTCATCCCCAGTTGTCCTTGGGTCGCCAGGCTGACAACGTAACGTGCGTCTTCCTTGGCCCAGCCGTCCAGGATGGAATGGTTCCTTGGATTACGGGCCATTTCGGCGAATTTCGCCAAAAAGTAAAGCCTCAGTTTTTCATAGAGCCGATGATAAGCGCTGTTTTGAAGCCGGACCGTCTTCAGGAAAACGGCCTCTTTCCCCGCCCGACAGATCTCATCGGGAATCACAAAATCATCGCCCAGCTTGATATAGCGCTGGGATTTCTCGGTGAAGGAGCAGAGCCGAAAACGTTCAAGCTCCTCAATGGCCAGGCGGCTGACTCCTATGATGTCGAAGTTGAACACGGCGTGCTCAGCCACGGAATGGTGCCCCATCTTGAAGATGACGGCCTGGTTGGAGCGCCGCGCTCGCTCCACCTCCCGCCGCGCCCGGGCCCGGAGCTCGTTCGCGGGCTCGGGATGCCGCGAAATTCGGGCGTATGAAGCGGAAAGCGTTTCGGGCGTGATATCGGCGCGGGGCAGAGAATTGCGCTTAAGGTCCGCGATGACCTCGGCATCAATATTGTAACCGGCCAGGACGACTTTCATGGAAGTTCTTAACATATAGTCCGTTCCGGAAAATGTCAATCAAGGTCATAGTCGCTGCGGTCTCTATCCCAGTCAACTTGGAGGGGGAACCCGCTTCGCGTTTCCCCCTTCCGACGGTCGCTTCGCTCCCTGCCTCCCTTTCTCGAACGGGGCATGGACCCGCGCCCTGCGCCCAAGGGGGCATACCCCCTTGGATCCCCCGACGAGCGGTTCCCCGCGGCAAGCCGCGGGGCGTATTCCCGCTCGTCAATTATCTTGGAATCCAATATCCTCTTTGGAGTTACCCCATTTTGTTAATTTTTAAGGTTCATCTCCCGATTAGTTGAAAGGAATGAGTGATTTTATCATGCTTGAAAAAGGAATTGGACATCCGGTATCTCCAAAGGATAATAG
>Ga0315288_10009105_pt1 | contig 12515 bp, 7 predicted proteins | sample YL17G11_20_MG_FD_203454 | JGI IMG/M metagenome (GOLD analysis project Ga0315288, IMG submission 203454) | Sediment microbial communities from Yellowstone Lake, YNP, Wyoming, USA - YL17G11_20 | ecosystem: Environmental > Aquatic > Freshwater > Lake > Sediment | place: USA: Wyoming | collected...
AATATATGGAAGCATTATTTGAGTTTCAGGAAAATCTCCTGCGTCAGGTAAGAAATAGGTTCCGAAGATATTTGCATAATCAGATTAAATGGGAACAGCGTATGATAGGTATTAAAGGTCCAAGGGGTGCCGGAAAAACCACATTGATGATGCAGCATCTAAAATATGACCTCGGATTGCCGTCAGAAGCACTTTACTTAACCTCAGACCATTCATGGTTTTATACTCACACTTTAGTTGATACTGCAAATGACTGGTATAAGCTGGGTGGTAAAATACTTTTTATAGATGAGGTACATAAATATCCTGGCTGGTCTGTCGAATTGAAAAACATTTATGATGGATTGCCTGAAATGCAGGTTATTTTTTCAGCTTCTTCGGCATTGGAAATTTATCGGGGCGAGGCCGACCTGAGCAGGAGAGTAGTGACCTATTTGCTGCCTGGTCTTTCTTTCAGGGAGTTTTTAATCTTAACGAAAGAGACAAAGTTTGATCCGGTAACAATTGAGGATATAAAAAATAACCATCAGAGTCTGAGCCGAATGATTACTGAGAATTTAAGACCACTACCTGCTTTCCTGAAATATCTGGAAAAAGGTTATCTGCCAATTATCGTTGAGGGGGAAGATACCTATCTGATGAAATTAAATCAGGTAATAAATACCATTGTTGATTCCGACCTTGCTTATATAGCTTCGTATAATTCAGGTACTGCTGTCAAGGTTAAGAAACTACTGGGGGTCATAGCTGAGTCGGCTCCCTTTAAGCCAAATATTGCTGCACTGGCGCGAAAACTTGATTTAAGCAGGGACAGTGTCTATCAATATATCTATCAACTGAAAGATGCCCGGTTACTTAACACCTTAAGTCAGGAGGGAAAAGGAGTATCAACGTTGCAAAAGCCTGACAAAATATATTTGGAAAACACAAATCTGGCTTTTGCTCTTAAGGAAAATCCCGACATTGGAAACATCAGGGAAACATTTCTTTTTAATCAATTGCTCAATGCAGGTTTAAAGGTCACACTTCCGGATGAAGGTGATTTTGCGATTGATGGATTGACAATCGAAGTTGGAGGAAAAGGCAAAGATGCATCCCGGGTAAGACATCTGGATGATTATTTGATTGCAGCTGATGATATTGAGATTGGAGGCGGCAAAAAGGTTCCCCTCTGGTTATTTGGATTTTTATATTAATTTTAGTGTATGTAAAAGAAATCATGGGGAAAAATACAAATCTGGGGTCTGAAGGAAAGCCCGCTAAAGCCTTTGCAGAGCTTGAGTGTGCAGTGTATGCAGCACTTGAAACTTATTCAAATGTTCACCGGGGCAGCGGTCATATGTCGATGGTGACCACTCATTTGTTTGAGCAGGCCAGGGACATTGTCCTGGAATACCTTGGGCTGAAAAGCGGTAAATATGTGGTCATCTTTTGTACGCCCAGAAGAGAAGCAATTCTCAGGTCATTAATAAAACCAGAAAGGTATAAAAGTGTATCCAGTAAGGATATTGGTCTGCCTCTGGGTGTAAGGGCATTGGCCGTCGGAAAAAAAGCTCTGCCTGAAGGCACACCTTTCGAGACCGGCGGAGGAACAACCAGGCTTGTCTCTCCCGGCTGGGTCATCTGGGGCGATGAACCGGACAAATTTGAGGCGGGCACTCCTGCCATAATCAATGTCATTTCGTTTGCCAAAGCACTGAAACTGATTAAACATTTCGGAAATGATGCCTTCCTGGATCAGGCCGCAGAAATGCTGACTGTCGCCGAAATTATGTTCAATGACGAAATGAAGAATTACTCAGGGAGAGAACTGCTGGATGAACTCAGACTGACCATAATAGGCAAGGATATTCTTGTCCCGACTATGGGAGGCAACAAATCCTTTATTAATCTCGATAACGCCGCCAGTACCCCCACATTCACGCCGGTTTGGAACGCTGCCCGCCAAACCTGGAGTCAGCCCAAAGAGGTACAGCAGGAAATCATACATGAAGTCAGATCCATCTGCTCCGGAGTCCTGGGAGCACCACTATCTGACTATGATGTGATCTTTACTTCAAATACCACTGAAGCTATAAACCTGGCAGCTGAAAGCCTGAGCCATGAATCCGGAAAGGAAACAGAACCTGTTGTGCTCAGCACGATCCTCGAGCATACCTCCAACGATCTGCCATGGCGTATGGTTCCAAATGTTTCCATGATCCGGCTGTCAGTGGACAAAGAAGGATTTATAGATCTGATCGAAATGGAGAAGATCCTGTGTGAATACAATCAGAAAGATCAGCATGGAACGAAACGGATCAGACTTGTTGCTATCAGCGGTGCTTCAAATGTTCTTGGTATCTGCAACCATCTTGCAGAAATCAGCAAAATCGTTCACAAGTATGGGGCAAGCTTATTTGTTGATGGTGCTCAATTAGTTGCACACCGCAAAATTGAAATAGAAAGATGGGGGATTGATTATCTCGCCTTCTCTGCCCATAAGTTATATGCACCATTTGGCAGCGGAGGGCTGGTAGTTAAAAAAGGGCTCTTAAAGTTCAGTAAATCCGAACTTGAACTTATCCAATCGTCCGGAGAAGAAAATACTGTGGGCATTGCAGCATTGGGTAAATCACTTCTACTTTTGCAAAGGATCGGTCTGGACCTTATCCAGGAAGAAGAACAGGCTTTGACAAGACGGGCATTATGCGGCTTGTCACAAATACCAGGTCTGACCATTTACGGGGTAAAAGACCCTGAATCGCAAGGGTTCCCCCGAAAAGGAGGCGTAATTGTTTTCAGCATGAAAGGAATGCTGGCCCCGCGCATAGCGAGAGAACTGGCCGAAAGAGGAGGGATCGGAGTGCGGTCGGGATGTCACTGTGCTCATATACTGGTAAAGCACCTGGTCGGGGTCCCTCCTGCGCTGGAGCGATTCCAGTGGGTGATCGCTAAATTATTCCCTAAATTAAGGTTTCCCGGCATCGTCAGGGTGAGCTTCGGCATCGAAAACTGCGAACAGGATGTTGACACATTGATTCAAGTGCTCGGCAAAATTGTCAGTAAATCACGAACCATGCAGAAGACTGATTTAAAACAACAGATTAACGAATTCATCATTACTGCGGCAGAAAGAGTCTACGCTCAGATAAAGTGAAGTCGAATTAAATGCTTCTCCCTCTGAAATTGACCACATGAGTCTGGTTTGTCGAAATAATTGGCAAACATTAATTCGCCGGAGTTATATAACTTTGTTATAAATAGAGAAACTATGCCGGGAAGAAAATGTATACAAATCGTTAGGGGACAACATGCAGTTGATGGCGCCGGTGTTCGTTTGCGCAGAGTCCTCGGATTGAATACAGTTGAGGATTTTGATCCTTTCCTGATGCTGGATGGTTTTGATTCAACAAATCCAAAAGATTACATCAGGGGATTCCCCTGGCATCCCCACCGGGGAATTGAGACAGTCACCTATCTGTTGCAGGGAGAAATAGAACATGGTGACAGCTTAGGCAATAGCGGATTCATCAGGGATCTTCAATGTCAATGGATGACGGCCGGATCAGGAATTATTCACCAGGAGATGCCTAAACCATCTGAAAGATTGTTGGGGTGTCAGCTTTGGGTCAATCTTCCAAAAAAGGAAAAAATGACACAACCGGCTTATCGTGATATTAAGCAAAAAGATGTTTCGGTAGTCAGGGAAAAAGAAGCAACTATTAGAGTACTGTCCGGTAATTACAACGGCACTCACGGAGCAGTGAAAGGTGAACATGTAAAAGTTCAGTTTCTGGATGTAACGCTGGACCCCGATGCCGTTTGGAGTTATCAGGAAACCTCCAACGATCAAACCTTATTCCTTTTTCTCATTGAAGGGACTTTAGCTGCAGATGATGAACTGGTTAATTTTGAAGAAAAAGCCTGTGCAATCCTGATGTCAGGTTCATCATTAAGGAACTCTGATTATGATGAAGTGGTGGTTAAGGCAGGAACTGAAGGAGCAAGATTTTTCCTCATAGCCGGTAAACCTCTTAAGGAACCGGTTGCCTGGGGCGGACCTATAGTTATGAATACTGAAGAAGAATTAAATGAAGCTTTCAGGGAACTGGATAATAAAACCTTCATTAAACACGACAAGCCGCAGGAACTTTAAAAATCCCTGTAATTGCTCGTAAGCCAGGCAGGATCCCCTGTGCCTCCGGTAAAGCAAAATTTGGACGGATCCCATTTAATGTCTGCGTTATTGAAATAGGCCTGATTTATAAGATGACATGAAATGACCGTACGACCTCCGGCCTGTTCGCTGGCAACCGGTTTCTTGCGGCTTTTTACACAGGAAAGAAAGTCCTCGTAATGTGAATTGCTTTCGTAGAGTTTGATTTTGGCGTCTTTAAGTAGCATCTTCTCGGCTTTATCAACTTCTGCCCGGCAGGTTGTTTCTTTGGTTTTAGAACCTTCATATGAAGCAATTGTCTGCCCTTTAACAATTACCTTGAATGTACCCCGGTTGACCATCACTTCCCCATCGCTTCCAAAGAAATGAATGCCAAAGCCGGTCCTTTTGTGCAGAACCCTTATTCCATTCGGATAAACAAGTACGGCTTCATTATTGACAAGACGAACCTCAACAGGCCCGCTGTTATCCATTCCAAGCCCCCATTGTGCAATGTCAAGGTGATGAGCGCCCCAGTCGCCAACATCTCCTGTACCGTATTCCTTGTAGGAACGCCATAATGGGAAATGGGTGTGCACTCCGCGCGGACTCAGTATTGAATTATATGGGCGCATCGGTGCAGGCCCAAGCCACATATTCCAGTCGAGACCCGGCTCCATGGGCTCTTCCCCAAGATCGCAGAATTTGGGAGGTCCGCCAAAACTGCATTCGACATAATCGATTTTTCCTATGCAGCCGTTCTGCACCAGTTCGCATGCTATCCTGAATTCCTTGCTTGAGCGCTGCATTGACCCGGTCTGAAGCACACGCTTGCGTTTATCGACAGCTTTGATAATATCTATTGCCTCCTGGATATTGTGCGTCAAGGGCTTCTCGCAGTAAACATCCTTACCCTTTTTTAGCGACAGCAAAACAGGCATGGCGTGCCAGTGATCAGGTGTGGCAATGCAGACTGTATCAATGTCCTTGCGTTCTATGAGCTCCCGGTAGTCATTATACACCTTGCAATCAACCACCCCTTTTTCCTTATTTTCAGTATAGAACTTAATTACTCTTTGTTGTCCGTCATTACGACGTGTGGTATCCACGTCACAAACAGCAAGAACCTGGGCCAATGGCATAAATTTAGTGAGAAGATATTGCGATTGTTTGCCCATTCCAATAAATCCCATTGTAATTCGGTCGCTGGGAGGAAAGGCCCACAACCTTGAAGGGAGGATAAAAGGGACAGCAATAATCGGTGAAGCTACCTTTTTGATGAAATTACGACGGGTTGTTTTCATGATGTTAATCCTCCAGCAATTTTGGTTATGAATAGTTTCAGCAACAGTTGTTTCATTTTTCCCATTTTATTGGCTCAGGAAAATTCATAGTCGTTGCTAAAATTACAAAAGTCTATTGTAAGATGCAAACTATCCTTTAATATAAGGGAGCAGGGAAAGATCAGTTAATTACTTTATATTTTTTCAGGATCTCCGATGTGGTCATCATAAAATCAATATATTGTGCACGATGATAAGGGACCTTACTTTCAGAATTATTTCTTGAAAGCTTTCCTTTGAAGCTGTCAATATTGGTGTATCCCTTTGAATCCATCCATTTTTCGATTTCATTGATAATTGAACCAATAACTTCAATCTGGTTTAAATAAAGAGTACTGACAATTTGTACACAGTCCGAACCTGATAATATCATTTTGACTACATCACGGCCAGTGAATATTCCTGTGTTTGTACATATTGAAGCGCTTATATTACCATGTAATATTCCGGCAAAACGCATTGACAGCCTGTTGTCTTCCTTATTGCTGAGATTATAAGGGAAAAGATGTTTTTCTGTATCTATGTCAATGTCCGGCTGAAAAAGCCGGTTGAACATCACAAATGAGTCGGCTCCTGCTTTATCCAGATCGGAAATTAACTGTAATGGATTTGAATAGAATGAACTAAGTTTTACTGAAACCGGTATACCGACAGCTGACTTAACTTCCTTCAGGATTTTTATTTGTTTCTTTTCAATATCTTCGTACTCCTTACCGGGTTTTTCAGGGACCGTATAGAAGTTAAGCTCTATCCCGTCAACTCCAGTCTCCTCGATTTTCTTTGCATATTCAATCCATGTTTCATTATTGATTGCATTAAGGCTTGCAAAGACAGGAATATTTACAGATTCTTTTGCCTTCTTTAGCTTTAATAAATGATCTGCCGGATATTCTGATAAAGATCCGGAGTTAGGAAAAAGGGTTATCATTTCAGCATTTCTCTCTTCATATTCAGTTTTTTGCTCAAACAATTCCAGGTTTTCCAGTTGTATCTGCTCTTCAAAGAGTGACTTATATACTATTGCTGCGGCACCTGCTTTTTCTATCCTCTTCAGATTGTCAATATCTGTGACCAAATTGCATGCTCCAACTATTACAGGATTTTTAAGTTCTAATCCCATATATTTTGTTGTTAAGTTTGCCATGACTCTGTTTTTTGAGGTTAATAATTATCTTCCCTTACCTGCATGAATGCTTTTGGATGCAAACACACAGGACAGGTTTCCAGGGCTTTTTCTGACTCGTAAACATATCCGCAGTTGAGACATTTCCACCAGACTTTCCCCTTTTTCATAAAAACCATATCTTCTGAAATATTCTTCAATAGTTTCATGTACCTGCGTTTATGTTCGGCTTCAACTTTGGCAATCAGTTTGAAGAGTGTCGCAATCTCAGCAAATCCTTCCTTTTTAGCAACCTCTGAAAAATGAGGATAAACATCGTTAGTCTCTTCATTTTCTCCTTCAGCTGCAGCTTTCAGGTTCTCTTTTGTTGTTCCTATTACTCCAGAGGGATAACCTGCAGTGATTTCAGTCATGCCTCCTTCCAGGAATTTAAAGAATCTTTTTGCATGCTCTTTTTCCTGAAGTGAAGTTTCCGTGAAAATATTTGCAATCTGTTCATAACCCTCTTTTCTTGCTACACTTGCAAAGAATTCATAGCGGTTTCTGGCTTGTGATTCGCCGGCAAATGATTTCAGCAGATTTTGTTCTGTTTTTGAACCCTTAAGTGATTTTGTCATAGCAAATGATTTTAAATGGACCTTATTCTATTTAATTATACCCTAAATTTAACATTTCAAAAATTGAAATCCACATTTTTGCGAAATAACCTGAAGAACCACATCTTTAAGTCCTTCAGACACAGCTGTTAAACGGATATTTCCGCTTCTATTATGTCTGACTGTATAAATTTCCAGTTATAATCCATTGAAAGATAAGTATAAAATATAAATCTTTAATGTTGCAACCCCATGCAAAGTCAGCATGAAAAGGCCAGTGGTCCTGACCATAATTGGCCGGGAATAATCGATTAGTAAAAAAGCAGGTATTATTTACGTAAATCACTTAGGGGAAAATCAATCCTTCCTGTATATTTGTTAATAAATTGTGAATAAAGTTAAGGTATTGGGAACAGACTGAGCTTTTACCAAAACAATATACTTATCATGTTTCCATTTTACCAGCAGTAACCTGATCATTATTACTACCCAAAATGAAAGTAAGCAAATCCTTACTTCTTGCGTGTGCTTTCTGTTTTTGGATACTGACATCGCTGAATGCACAGAATTCCAACTGTTCAAATCTGAATTTTGAGCTTGGCAATTTTACCAACTGGGTGGGTTATACATGGAGGTTCAGCAATGAAGTGCCTTTAATAAATACGAATCCGGTACCTGGTTTTGTTGACAGGAGGCATACCATCATGTCAGACACTACTGAATATGATGCAAATACAGGATATGCCCTGAAAAAAATACCATCAGGCTATCTGCATTCTGCTCGTCTCGGAGATATGATCACAAGTGTGGATGGGCGGCCCCCAAGATGCTGGGAACAGAGCCTGAGATATACTATGACCATCGATTCGTCAAATGCACTCCTGATCCTTAAGTTTGCGCTGGTATTGCAATATATCGAAAAGCACGCACCAACAGATGAACCCAGGTTTCGCCTTTCACTTTATGACAGCCAGGGTAATGTTTTACCCGATTGTTCGAATTACGATGTGTATGCAACCAATAAAAATGTAAAAGGCTGGAAGACTTATAACCCTTCCGGTTCAACAGTCCCGGTTGTATGGAGGGACTGGACAACAGTTGGAGTAAACCTCCTGAATTACATCGGACAGACTGTCACTGTTGAGTTTATGTCGGCCGATTGTGCCGAGCAGTTCCATTATGGCTATGCTTATTTTCTGGCTGAATGCCATCCCTTATATATAACCGTTGACTATTGTGGCAATGATATTACAGCCAGGCTTGAAGCTCCTGAAGGTTTTGAAAAATACAGTTGGACCGACGCCAGCGGAAAAGTATTGGATACCAAACAAACCCTTATTCTGCCCATGCCTGTGCAACGGTCAACATACTCCTGTACGATGACTTCAGCAACAGGTTGTGTTGTAACGCTTCACACTATGGTAATCAAATACACTCCCCATGCTGATTTCAATTCAATCATGCTGGATTGTCATTCCAATACAGTTCAGCTTATCAACCATTCGACGACCAACAACAGTTCTTTATCATACATATGGAATTTTGAAGAGGGACAAACTTCCACACAGAGACATCCTCCACATACTTTCAGAACATCCGGTATGCATACGGTGACACTTTTTCTCAGCAATCCGCCTTCAGGATGCAAGGATACACTGACAAAAGAGGTTGAATCATTTTCACCCCCCCTTGTGGGCATCACCGGCGATTCCACTTATTGCCCAGGATTGAGCACATATATTAAAGCATATGGTGCATTCGATTATACCTGGAGCAACGGATCCAAGGCAGATTCAATAGAAATAAGCACACCTGGAGGTACATTCTGGCTGCTCGGCCGTTCGAGTACGGGGTGTGTTTCAGATACAATTTATGAAACGGTAATCGAGGATCCTGATTGGGATTTCTCTAATCACGCAGATACAATAATATGCGGAAGTGAAAATGCTATTCTCGCAGTATCAGGGGCTGTCGGATATTCGTGGAATAATGGAACCACAAATGATTCAATTGTAGCGTCAACTCCAGGAACCTACAGTGTTTCAGGTACAAATGCCAGGGGATGCAGGAAATCCCTTAAATTTAATGTATCGGGCTACCCGCTTCCTGCTTCTGAATTCTCAGTTTCACCTGATGAGATTGACAGCAAACACAATACAATAAGCGGAACTGTCACCCCTCACTCAGGTGTACAGTACAGCTGGATCATGGGAGATGGTTTATATGAAACAGGTGAGGATATTCAGCATGCATATAGTACTTCCAACAGTGTACTTGATTATATGATCACGCTGACAGCAACGGATTTGCATGGATGTAGAGACACTTCCTTCAAGTTAATTGATGTGATTCCTTTTGTTCCCAATGTATTTTCTCCCAACGGAGATGGAATAAATGATATTTTTATGCAGGGATTTGAGCTTGAAATAGTTGACAGGAACGGATTTCAGATCTATAAAGGAAATGCGGGGTGGGATGGAAGATACAAAGGAGATCCAGTCGATCCGGATACATATTTTTATCTGATTTCATATATAGATAGCAAGGAAAAAATTCACTACCGGAAGGGTTATGTAACTCTTGTCAGATAACATAAATTATGAGATGCCGGACCATATATGCACTGACAGCCATTGCTCTGTTATCATGTCTGAAAACAATTGGGCAGGCAGATATTAACATGGCCACCCGCTGGAATAACCGTGCAACCTATAATCCAGCTTTCATTGGAAGGCCTGATTACCTTTACCTTTATGCAAATACACGGAAGCAATGGATCGGAGTTGACGGAGCCCCGCTTGTTTTTAACTTACAGGCCTCGGAATATTTTGATATCATACGTTCTGCAATTGGATTATCGTTTGTGAGTGACAAGATCGGAGCCACACAGACCATCAATCCGATGGTGAGCTATGCTTTTCGCATTGCAAAGAAGAAAAAATGGGAATTTTCAATGGGACTTTCGGCCGGTGTGTTTATGCGCACCTTAAATGGTTCACTGTTCGAGCCTGATGATGTCAACGATCCTTCTATTTCTTATGCCTCTGAAAGAACTATTGACCCTGACCTTAATGTTGGATTTGAGTTCCAGAATACTCACTTCATTTATGGCATTTCTTCCACTCACCTGTTTTCCATTGGCAAATCAAACACTTCATTCCTGAAGAACGCAAATCATCGCTATGCATACGCTATCTATAAAAACGACAACCCGGAATTTATTTCATACAGTATGGGAATACAGGTTGTTAACAGATCCGACCTGACAATTCTTGAAGGCAACCTTTCCTTCAGGCTTAAGCACCTGGCAAGACTTATTAATGCATCACCGCTTCTTAAAGGACCTAAGGAATCTCTTGATTTTGGAGTGACTTATCGTTCCTCCCGTCAGGTGTCGTTGCTCGCCGGAATAATGATTACTCCATATTTAAGGATAGGATATGCTTATGATCAAAGCCTCTTTTACAGTTATAGCCAAAACCAGACCCATGAAATTATGCTTGAATACCGCATTCCTGCGAGGGCTGCGTCAACTGTTTACAGATGTGGAAGCAAAGAATTCTGGTATCATTGAAAGCCCCCGTCAGTCATAAATGAAATTAATCAAATCAAAATATTGCCTCTTATTATTGCTTTCACAGATCTTTGTTCTTTCAGCATACGGCATTACTGCTAAGTTCAGCTATTCACAAATCAGCAAGTGCTCACCGACCATAGTAACATTCACCAACAACTCCACGCGGGGTTCAGGAACAACCTATACCTGGAATTTTGGTCTGGGTGCGATTGTTACAACAGCTGATTACACAGTAAAAGAGCAGGTATATACAAAATCCGGAAAATACAGGGTCTCACTTAGAGTCACCAATGGAACTGAAACAGATACCACGAGTACAATAATAACAATCTCGACAGGTCCGGCCGCAAATTTCGGCGCTGATCCATTATACGGCTGTTCCCCGCTTCTGGTTAAATTCACAAGCAAATCAACGTTTGGAGATTCAGATATTGCACTTACCTCATGGGATTTCAGAAATGGAGGTAATGCAGCGGGTACATCCGTCCAGTTTACCTATACCAGTCCGGGCATTTATGATGTCATTCTAAAAGTAACCGATAAAAACGGATGCTCCAGCATTTTTGAAGCTGATAAATTAATTACCGTTGCAGAAAAACCTGAAATAGATTTTATCGCATCAGACACATTTGCATGTGCTCCGCCAATGAATATCTCTTTTACCAATTTAACATCAGGGTCATCAACATTGAAGTATAAATGGGATTTCGGGAACGGTAAAACGTCAACTGATTTCAGCAATTCCACTGTATACCTTGATGTTGGCAGTTACAATGTCAAGTTAAAGGCGACCAATATATACGGCTGTTCTGATTCGCTGATCAAGAAGTCGTATATCACCATCGGTTACCCAAAAGGGATTTTGTCGGTATATGATGGAAAAGATAATCTTATTGATCCTGACAGACCCTTTCTCTGCGACGGGACATACAAGTTTGTTTATTCTTCGGCCGGTCTTCCGGATTATAAGTGGAAAATCACCGATAATGGTAAAACTTCAACATTTTACGGAAAAAATTCATTGACATACAAGGTTGAAGGTACAGGGACAATCAGTGTAAAGCTGATTTATGGTAAAAATTCGTATTGCACCGACAGTATTACTGCTTCATTCAGCAAGAGCTATATAAAGGCGGGGTTCACCCTGAATGATAAATTGTTCTGCTCGGTACCTGCCCAGATCAACCTCAAAAACTCATCACAAAACGCAGATAGGATCTCCTGGTATCTGTCAGACAAACTGATTTCAAAGCAAAGTGAAACAACCTACACAATTACTCAGAAGGATATTCCTGCAAAAACTTACCAGCAGCTTTACAGTCATGAAATAAATATGATAATACTTCCTGTCAAGCTGGTTGCTTCCAACGCGGGGGTCTGTTTTGACTCGGTCATGAATGAGGTTACAATTGCATTGCCTGTTGCCAGGTTCATGCCCGATAAGGTCTCAGGCTGCGTCCCACTGCAGGTAAGCTTTTCCGACAGCAGCAAATCGGCATTCAAAATTGACTCCTACAAATATAAATTCGGCAATGAATCACTTACTGTTTTAAACGATTCGCCAGTAAATTACACCTTTACAAAACCCGGCGTCTATTCTGTTTCAGAAATAATAAAGAGCGGCATTTGTACTGATACATCAGAGATTGTTATGATTGCTGCAGGCGATAAACTGGTACCTGATTTTTCAGTAACACCTGACGAGATATGCAACGGTGGAAATATTAATCTTACGGCA
>Ga0315288_10009107_pt1 | contig 12514 bp, 11 predicted proteins | sample YL17G11_20_MG_FD_203454 | JGI IMG/M metagenome (GOLD analysis project Ga0315288, IMG submission 203454) | Sediment microbial communities from Yellowstone Lake, YNP, Wyoming, USA - YL17G11_20 | ecosystem: Environmental > Aquatic > Freshwater > Lake > Sediment | place: USA: Wyoming | collected...
TGGTGGCAGCGTGGTGCAGTCGTGTGAGAAAGGTCTCGAGGTTCTCGGCCAGCGTCAGGTAGGTCTTCTCGTTGGCCAGGTGGTTGTCGAGGGAATCGATCTCGCCGCCGAGGGCCTTCTCCCTCCTGCGAAGTTCGGGCATGCGGCCGCGCAGCTCGTCCAGCGTCACCAAGTCCTCCTCGTAGGCCACCAGAAGGCGGTTCATCGCCGAGACGGTGCGACTCAATTCCTGTTGCAGGTGCGACCGCTGGGACGTGGCCGCGGGGCCTTGGCGGAGTTCCTCGAGACGGCGAGCGAGCTCGCCACGGATGAGCGTCGGGTCGGACATCAGGCGCGTGACGTGCTCCCAAACGAGCGCGTCAAGGTGATCCTGACGGACGGGGCGGTTGTGGCAAACCCGTCCGCTTCTGCGCTTGCCGGGGGTGTCCGCACCCGCACAACGGTAGTAGACGTACCTGCGACCCCCTCGATCTTTCTTCGGAGCGCGGAAGTAGGCATAGCCGCAGCGTCGACAGGCGATCAGTCCCTGCAAGAGAGATGGCTCCTTCGTCCGTCGGGCGGCGAAACGTCTGTTGTCCTCGAAGCGGCGCGCAGCCAGCTCGAACACCTCCTCTGAGACGATGGCCGGAACGGCGATCTCGATCCACTGCTCCCGCGGAGTCATGCGTCTGGCTGGTCGCCTCCACACCTTCGAGCCGCTCAACCTTCGTGGACGCGTCAGGCGCGGCGGCTCGGCAACCTGTGCCGTCCGGCCGAAGGCCGCCCGGCCACAATAGGCAGGGTTCCGGAGCAGGTTGCGCACCGTCGAATGATCCCACAGGTTCTTCCCCGCCGCCGTCGGGATACCTTGCTGGGTCAGCGACTTCCCGAGGGTTCGGAGCGCCACCGGCTCCTCGGTGTACCGCCGGAACAGCTCCCGCACGATTCGGGCCTCGTGCTCCACGACCTCGTAGCGCGCCGCGGTGCACGGCCCCTTACGCACATAGCGGTAGCCGAAGGGAGCCCCGGAGAGCACGCTGACCGAGCCAGCCTTGGCCCGGTGCACCTTGCCCCTCCGGGTCCGCTCGATGATCTGAGCCTTCTCATACTCCGCGATCACGCCCTGGACCTGGACCAGCAATGCGGTCTCGGGCGTATCGGCGGGCGGCGCCTTGACGAACAGGACCTCCGTTCCGGCGCGGGCAAACTCCTCCAAGAGCAGCACCTGATAGGCGTACCTCCGGGCCAGGCGATCGGGTGCATGGCAGAGCAGCACTGCCACCTGGATCTGAGCGACCAGGTCTCGCAGCCGCTCCAGGGCAGGCCGAACCAGAGTAGAACCCGAGAAGCCCTCGTCCTCAAAGATCCAGTCGGGCGGCACGACCAGGCCCAAGGACCTCGCGTGCTCCTTCAGCGCCGACGTCTGACTCGCAATCGTGTCCTCCTCCTTCTGCGATGCGGTGGAGACGCGCGCGTAGATCGCTGCAGTGGTCACGGTCGTATACCCCTTCTCTGCGCTTTCGCTGTTCGGGAACGAGAATTCGGTACGCTTGGACGAGGTGTCTTTCGCCCAACCTGTCGAAGACGTAGTCGACCTCGACTCGCCTATCTGCCACCGCGCAGTCCGGTAGACATCCTGGCCAAGAACTCCTCGAGAGCCTGCGCGACGAGGGAACTGAGCGTGCGGTGGCCCTCCGTGGTGCAGCGCCTGAGCCGCCTCACCAGATCGACAGGGATCTTCACCGTGAACACCACCTTCGGCTTCGGGATCTCCCTGGGGCCCAGATCCCGAGCCTGCTCCGCGTAGCGGCGCGCCTGTCGTTCGGACACCGCGTGCCGGCGAGCCAACTGGCGCGCCGCCTCCGCCACGCTCCGTCCCGATGCGAGGAGCTGCGCGGCGGTGTTCACCCGCCTCGCGTGCTGAGCGGCGGACCCTCTCTGTCCAGGTGACATAGCACGTAAATACTACCATATCTGTCAAGCCCTCTGATGCGGAAGACGGGCCAAAGGACGGGGCAGGGACGTCTCGAACTCGAACTTGCCAGTTGTGGGGATACCGTGCTCGCGGCCATTCAGACACCGGAGGCGATCCGGGCCATCCTCGATCACCTGGGCCTTCCCTCCCGGGCACCGCCCCTGGCTCCAGCCAGGCCCCTGCCCCGCAGCGAGCCCGAGACCACTCCCGAACCACCCGAAGCCTGACACCGCCCCCGGCTCCCGGCACGTACCCCGTCTCCAGTCCCGCGACCGCAGCCGGCCCGGCCCCCGTCCGCCCTGCGGCACCCCGCCCGCGCTCCCTCAGCCCCCAGCTCCTTGATTTCCGCGCCTAAAGGGACGAAACTGCCTTCCGTCAGCTCTGGCCGAGACCCTTTGGTTTACACAATACCTACTATCGGACCCCAAAACTGTGCTTGAATCGCCTATCCGCCCTCCAAGCTTCAAGGCGCCGCTTCCACCGCTTCAGCACGAAGTTCCACTTTAAGATCTTTTGGACGGGCGGGTAGACCGGCAGTTCCAGGATGAAAGAGGTACGGAGAAGGGAATGATCGCTCGTGATGGCGCTCCTTCAGCCCAACGTTATTCGTTGCGTCCGGAGTCCTTCTTCAGTTTCTCCAGCAATTCGGGCGCGATCCATCTCCTGGACTTCTGCGCCGTGTGAACGACTTCCCATCTCTTGTCGTAGGGCCGGCGCTCCTCGTCATAGAGCGTGAGCAGCGGATTGACGGGGTCGCACGAGCAGCCGTCGGCGGTGACGCCGATCTCGATCGCCTTCTCGTAATCCGCGATGGCGGCCTCGTACTGCTTTGCTTTCTGACTCGCGGATCCGCGGGTGCAGTAGGCGTCGGCCAGGCGTGCTCGGCCCATCGTGTTGAGCGCCATCTCTTGCGTGAAATCATCGATGGCCTCATCCAGTTCGCCGGTCGCCAGATGGACCAGGCCGAGCCTGTCCCATGCCAGGTAGTGCTGGCGGTCCCGCTCGACGGCCTTCCTGAAATCGGCGACTGCCGGGTCAGACCAGGTCTTGAAATCCCCGGGATCCTCCAGGGCGGCCCGGTCGTAATAGGTCTGCCCCCGGCTGAAATAGGCCTCCGCGTTGCCGGGGTCGAGCGCGATGGCCTGGTCATGGTCCTTGATGGCAAGGCCGAACAAGCGGCCGTATTCATCGGCGGGAATCAGCTTGAAGGCCCGGGAATAGCGAGCCTTCTCGGAGTAGGCCCTGCCCCGCTGTGCATATCCCGCCGCGCGCCGGGCATCATCCCGAGCAGTCTCGATGGCCTGCGTGGAATTCCTGATGTCGCGGTCACAGCCGCTCAGGTAGATGGACTGGGCGATCCGGCCGCACCCGCTGAGCAAGAGGACGGCCGTTGCGCACGACAGCCCGGCCATTCTCGAGGATGGTCTCATCCGCCGGCTCGTCGACATGAACGTCCTCTCCCACTGCACGCTGTACAGTCTGTCCCCAGAAGCGCCTTGTCCGCAACCAGCTACCCCACCCGGTCGCCCCACGCAATGTCGAACCCAAGGTTGACGGTATGACCCTCACCGAACGCACACTCGCCCCGATGGAGAGAGCCATGAGCGATCGAGGTGAATTGGGAGGCGGGATTAGGCAAAGGGACCTTCTCCGGCGCAGGCTGTTCAAGCTGGAATTGTAGGTCCGGTAAGGGCTATGGTGTCAATCTTTGGGCTCTCGGGGGCTCCGGTTCAGGGCATTCCGCTCAGTAAGGTCGCCGCTGGATGCGGGTCGGCCTCCGGCAGCCGAACGAGCAACCCTCGCCCGCGCGTTCTCGTAGGAAGATGGAATACTTCTGCGGCTCGCTCGTTATAACTAGCGAGAGGGGGGGGGTGACGGACGGTCGGAGGAGCAGATGATCGAGGATGATGCCGGAACAGGGAACACCGCGCGCGGAAGCCGTAAAGCCGATGCCTCCGAGCCTCGATGAGCTTCTAGGGCACAGCCGGACGGTTTTCCTGGTCTGCTTCGGCCTGACCCGCAACCGAGCCGACGCCGAGGATCTCGCCCAGGAAACCTACCTGCGCGCATGCCGCCAGATCGACCGGCTTCCGGGCGGCGACGCTGCGAAAGCCTGGCTCTTTCGCGTCGCTCGAAACGTCTGCCTGGACCATCTTCGCCGCCGCCAGCTCGACATCTTCAGTTACGGGAAGGTGGCCGATCAAACGCTCGCCGCAGGCGATCCGCATGAAGATCTGGTTCGTCGTGAGCGGAACGCCGCGCTCTCCCGCGCGCTGGGGCGTCTGCCCCGGCGGCTACGCGAGGTGCTTGTGCTGCGGGAGTACGGCGAGCTTTCCTATGAACAGATCGCACAGGCTCTGCGGATCGAACTCGGCACGGTGATGTCACGGCTTCATCGCGCGCGTCGGAAGTTGGCCGAGGCGGTGCTCAAATCGGGGGAATTGCGATGAGTGGGAACAACGATCACCTTTCGGCGGAGTCGGCCAGGGAACTAGAGAAAATCATCGAGCGCGACAAGAGCGCCGCGATGGCCGAGTTCGACACCACGGTTTTCGCGCATCATGTGCAACGACGGATCACCGCGGATCGCTCCTCGCACCATCCGTTGGCGGGACATCGTCTCCGGTACGTCTTGCGGCCGGGCGCGCTGGTTGCGGCGGCAATGGTCGCGGGTGCGATCGTTGTGGTCGCTCTCGTCGTTCGGGTCGACCCCTCCCGCGGGCGACGGACCGACCCGAAGATGATCGCTCGCGTGCTTGCGGGATGCGAGTTCTTCGCCAGCATTCCCCTGGACCCACAACCCGGGAGCGTCGCGGGGGAATCCCACCGGACGCCGGCGCGCGATCTCGAGTGGGCGATCCAAGCGCTGCTCTACCGCGCACGGCGCTGCTCCGATGGCGTCGCTCCCGTCAAGGGGGAACTCGCACGAGCGATTCTCGCGGCAATGGCGGGAGCCCCACCGGCGGCACCAGCGCCGTGGCCTCGAGTCGATCCCGATGCGCTGGCGCGGCGCATCGCCATTCTGAGCAGGAAGGGCGCTTTCTTGAGGGCGTTGGGCAATATGCAATGAACGAAAGCATCTCGCGATCGAGGAGGACATTCGCCATGTTTCTGAGACTCATCAGAGCTGCCGTCGTGCTGGCCATCGCCGTCGCGGCGAACGCCACCAGCGTAGCCGCTGCCGATCCGGCCGGCTACGCCTTGCTCGACAAGTTCGTTGCTCAGTTCGAGCAGGCCGCCCGACAGGGGTCGAGCGGAACCGCGCTCGATCCGGCGCTCGGGGAGATGATTACGCTGGCCCGCAAGGCGCGCGACGAGCAGCGCATCGATGCGAAGTTCTTCGAGCGCTACGCGCGCGTGATCCGCGTCTTCAAGTTGGCGACGATCAGGGACCCGGACCAGATCCTGCGGCCGGTGGTCGAGCGGGAGATAAGCGAGTTCGTGCGCGATGTGTCGGGCGAGAAGAAGGGGGATATCGGCGCGTTCGCGGCCGCGATCGCCCAGGAGATCGACAGCCTACGTGCATCGCTCGGCAACCGCTGACCCTGCAGCGCATAGACGGTTCAAGCTGGAATATTAGATCCGGTAAGGGATTTTGTGTTAACCGTGGAGGTATTGAGGACGTCGGTTCAGGGCATTCTGCTCAGTAAGGGCCTTCGCTCCTGGCGCTCTTGACTGCCTCCCGCCTAAGTGCTCTAGTACATCACAGTGCCCCGAGGGATGCCTGACGCGGTCCGACAAGGGGCGTGACAAGCCTCCCGCCGTGCCATCCCATCCCGGGAACTGATGCCGGATCCGGACTGGAGGATTCCGTCATCCGGCAAACCAACCCTCTGCCATGACGCCAGAAGGAACCCGTCACTTTTCCTCGAGGGAGGTCGCCATGCGCCGCAAGATAATGTGCTTCAGTTTCCTGACGCTTCTGCTCGCCTGGATCCCCATCCTCGCCCAGGAGGCCGGAGCCGTCGGCATCAACTTCTCGGCCGGCAGCGAGATCGGGGTGGGTGCGACATTCCATGTGAACGACGTCCTCGTCCTCAGGCCGCAGATCCGCTACGACCACACCGAGCTACCCATGTGCGGATACCCGGTGGGTGGTGGCGCCGGATCTTGCCGGGGCTATTCCTCCGATACCTATGGCGTCGGACTGGGGATGCTCTTCAATGCCTTCGCCCGGGACAGCCTGACCGGTTACGGTGGATTCGAGCTGTCGTACGATCATCTCGAATCCTATTATTTCGGCCAGACTACCTGGCGAGGAGGCCTCAAGGGCCTCTTCGGACTGCGCTACCTCGTCGCCCGGAAGGTCGGACTCTACGGCGAGGCGGCCATGGGCTGGACGCGGGAGAAGTTACCATCCTCCGGAGAGTATCTGGACAACTATGGCGTCGCAACGGCTGCCGTGGGCGTCGTCTTCTACGTCAATTAGCGCCTTACTGAGCAGAATGCCCTGAACCGGAGCCTCCGAGAGCTCAGAGGTTGACACAATACCCGCTATCGGACCTCAAAACCGTGCTTGAATCGCCTATCCGCCGAACTCACCGTCGGTTCGTACTATGGGTGCACTTGGACCCCAGGTGATCGGAAGTACGAACCTGGAGGCGTGATGGCAGAGGCTGAGGTCGGCTTAGAAAGTCGGTTGCGGATTCTTGCGCTAAGCGTTAAGATCCGCAACCAATATGACGAAGCCCTCTCCTATCAAAGCAACGCGTTTCGTGGAAGACCTTCTGAGCCACGGACGGTATTTCTTCTCCCGGAAGGAGGCGGAGCAGCATCTCGGTGGCTCCCCCGCGGCAACTTATATGGCTTTGCACCGGCTGGTCAGGACCAGTCGCCTGGTGATGCCGCGGTCGGGGTTCTATGTCATCGTGGACCCTCAGCACCGGGCAGCCGGCACCCTCCCTCCGGAGTGGTTCATCCAGGATCTGATGGCGCAGATCGGCAAACCCTATTACGTCGGATTGCTCTCGGCCGCCCAGTTGCACGGCGCGGCCCACCACCGGCCGCAGACCTTTCAGGTGGTGATCCCTACCAGGGCGATTCGGCCGATTCGGGCGGGAAACGTCCGAATCGGGTTCTTCGGGAAAGGGCCATTCAACTGTTCGGAGACGGCGGAAGCGAAGTCCCCCACCGGCATGTTCAGGATCTCCACGCCTGAGACAACGGCGTGGGATCTGGTGCGTTATCCCCGGCCGGCCGGAGGATTGGAGCACGCGCTCACGATTCTGTCGGAATTGGCGGAACGCCTGGAGGCGGGCAGGCTCCAAAAAACAGTCAGGCGACACGGCGACCTTCTGGTCGCTCAGCGACTGGGCTTCCTCCTCGACCTGGTCAATCGGAAGGACCTCACCGGCAACCTGGCCCGCTGGATCGAAAAGGAAAATGCTCCATTCCGGCCCCTGGATTCGTCTTCTCCCATCGCGGGCGCCTTCAACAGCGCCAAGTGGCACCTGCTCGTCAACACCCACCTGGAGCCGGAAGCTTGATTCCAGAGGCCGCGATCACCCATTGGCGAAACGTGGCTCCCTGGCCCCACGACGCCCAGGTGGAGCAGGATCTCATCCTCTGCCGATCGCTGGTCGAGATCTTCCAGCACGAGGAGCTCGCGAAGAGACTGAGCCTGCGAGGCGGCACCGCCCTGCACAAGTTGTACGCGACGTCGCCGCTCCGGTATTCCGAGGACATCGATCTGGTCCAGTCGGTGGCCGAACCCATCGGCCCGATCCTGGACATGCTCCGCTCCCGACTCGATCCTCTCCTCGGAATCCCACGGCGGGAGAGAAATCCCGGCAACGTGACCCTGCGCTATCGCGTGGATTCCGAAATTCCTCCCGTGGTTCCGCTTCGGCTCAAGGTCGAGATAAACACCCGGGAGCATTTTGAGGTGTTCGGCTCAATCGCTTTCCCCTTCGGCGTCCGCTCTCCGTGGTTTGCAGGAGAGGCAGCAGTGAGGACTTACACCCTGGAGGAGTTGCTCGCCACCAAGCTCCGAGCCCTGTACCAACGCCGAAAAGGGCGTGACCTTTTCGACCTCTGGATTGGCCTGCAGAGGAGGGGCGTCAATCCACGTCGCATCGTGGAGGCTTTCCGACGATACATGACGGCGGGAGGGGCGAAGGTGACGCGCACCCAATTCGAGAAGAATCTCGCCCTGAAACTGTCCTCCGGTCCGTTCAGCAGCGAGCTGCTGCCCCTCCTCGCCCCGGGGGTTCGATATGAGGCCCGGGAAGCCGCACGGATAATCGGCGACCGCCTCCTGGCGCTTCTCTGACCCTCAGTTCAGGAGGCCGCCCATGCCCGGTGTCGCTCTCCACCCGCCCCTTCCGTTGCCCCGAGGCTGGCCCCGCCTCGTCCGCTCGGTGGTCATCCAGGCCATCTCCCTCGCCCGCACTTCTCTGGCGCTGACCCGAGGCTGGGCCGCCTAAAGGGACGAAACTGCCTTCCGTCAGCTCTGACCGAGACCCTTTGGTTTACACAATAAGCGCTATCGGACCTCAAAACCGTGCTTGAATCGCCTATCCGCTGAACCACTATACCGGATCGTGTATATTGCCCACCGCATCGCCCTCAAGGGGCCGTAGCGCAGATTAGGGAGACGGACTCAGAGGTCTGAACCGGGACCAGCGTCGCTTTGCTCGGATCACCATCTCCGAAATGCCTAATTAGGAGGGAGTGCATGAGAAAGAGAATGCTTCGCGTGTTCGCCATGCTGGTTGTCGTTCTGGCTTGTATAGCCGGATCGGCGTTTGCAGCGGAGAGGAAACCGAACATCGTCATCATCTGGGGGGACGACATCGGCCAATCCAATATCAGCGCCTACTCGCTCGGCCTGATGGGCTACAAGACGCCCAACATCGACCGGGTTGCCAGGGAAGGCATGATTTTCACCGACTACTATGCCGAGCAGAGTTGCACCGCCGGCCGGGCGTCGTTCATCACCGGCCAATCCGGCTTGCGCACCGGTCTGACCAAGGTCGGCCTGCCGGGCGCTGCGGTAGGGCTGCAAAAGGAAGACCCGACGATTGCTGACCTCTTGAAAGCGCAAGGCTATGCGACCGGCCAGTTCGGCAAGAACCACTTGGGCGACCGCAACGAATATCTGCCCACCGTGCACGGCTTTGACGAGTTCTACGGCAACCTGTACCACCTTAACGCCGAGGAAGAGCCGGAACTGCCGGACTACCCGAAAGACCCGGCGTTTCGGGCCAAGTTCGGACCGCGTGGCGTGATGGACTGCAAGGCCTCGGACAAAGACGATCCGACGGTGGACCCACGCTTCGGCAAGGTCGGCAAGCAGGTCTGCAAGGACACCGGTCCCCTGACCAAGAAGCGGATGGAAACAATCGACGATGACGTCGCCAACCGGGCCGTGGACTTCATCCAGCGGCAAAACAAGGCCGGCAAGCCGGCTTTTGTCTGGGTGAACTTCTCCCACATGCACTTCCGCACCCACACCAAGCCGGAGAGCATCGGCCAGGCGGGGCGCTGGCAGAGCCCGTACCACGACACGATGATCGACCACGACAAGAACGTCGGCCAGGTCCTCAAGGTGCTGGATGATCTGGGCATCGCGGACAACACCTTCGTCATGTACTCGACCGACAACGGCCCGCACATGAACAGCTGGCCGGACGGAGCGATGACGCCGTTCCGCAGCGAGAAAAACTCAAACTGGGAAGGCGCCTACCGGGTGCCCGCCATGGTCCGCTGGCCGGGCAAGATCAAGCCAGGCAGTGTGTCCAACGACATCGTCGCTCACCTCGATTGGCTGCCGACCTTTGTGGCCATGGCTGGGGACACGCAAGTGAAGGACGAACTGCTTAAAGGCTACAAGGTTGGAGACACGACCTACAAGGTTCACCTCGATGGTGACAACCTCGTCCCCTACCTGACCGGGCAAGCCGCGAAGAGACCGCGGGAATCGTTCTTCTACATCAACGATGACCAGCAACTGACCGGTCTGCGCTACGACAACTGGAAGCTTGTGTTCATGGAGCAGCGGGTCGAGGGCACCTTGCGCATCTGGTCGGAGCCGTTCGTCACCTTGCGCATTCCAAAGATCTTCAACCTCCGGACCGACCCGTACGAGCGTGCGGACATCACTTCGAACACCTACTACGACTGGCTTCTTGATCACGCCTTCCAACTGGTACCCGCGCAGGCGTATGTGGGCCAGTTCCTGATGACCTTCAAGGACTACCCGCAGCGGCAGAAGGCGGACAGCTTCAACATGGATGAGGTATTTCGGAAGCTGAAGGAAAGCAGCGGGTCGAAGTAGCGCGGACAAGGCGGGGCGTTTCCACCGAAGCGCCCCGCCATTACTCGCTCGAAGAGGCAAGAGATGAAGAACTTACTTATGAAGATCCTGTTCGCCCTGCTGCTGCTCCCGACTCCGGCCTTCGCTGCCGACCCGCTCCCTTCCTGGAACGACACCGCACCGAAGAAGGCCATCGTGGCCTTCGTCGAAAGGGTCACCAGGGAAGGCTCGGCCGATTTCGTGCCGCCCGCCGAGCGCATCGCCGTCTTCGACAACGACGGCACGCTCTGGTGCGAGCAGCCGATGCCCGTTCAGTTTTACTTCGCGCTCGACCGCGTGAAGGTGCTCGCGCCGCAGCATCCCGAATGGAAGACCAAGGAGCCGTTCGCCTCGCTGCTCAAGGGCGACTTGAAGACGGCGCTCGCCGGCGGTGACCACGCGCTGCTCGACATGGTCATGGCCACGCACGCGGGCATGACCACGGTGGAATTCGAGCAGATCGTCAAGGGCTGGATCGCGACCGCGAAGCATCCGAAGGCCGGCAAGCTCTACACCGAAATGGTCTATCAGCCGATGCTCGAAGTGCTCGCCTACCTGCGGGCGAGTGGATTCAAGAACTTCATCATCTCCGGCGGCGGCATCGAGTTCATGCGCCCGTGGGCGGAGCAGGTTTACCGCATCCCGCCGGAACAGGTCATCGGCAGCAGCATCAAGACGAAGTTTGAAATGCGTGACGGCAAGGCCGTCCTCGTGCGTCTGCCGGAGCTGAACTTCAACGATGACAAAGACGGCAAACCCATCGGCATCAACCAGCACATCGGCCGCCGGCCCATCGCCGCGTTCGGAAATTCCCGCGGCGACCAGGAGATGCTGGAATACACGAAGGGCGGCAGCGGCGTGCGGTTCGAGCTGTTGGTGCTGCACGATGATGCGGCGCGCGAATATGCGTACGGTCCGGCCCGCGGATTGCCGGACGTCAAACTGGGCGCTTTCCCGCCCGCGCTCGATGAGCAGGCGAAGAAGGATGGCTGGATCGTCGTCAGCATGAAGGACGATTGGAAGACCGTCTTCCCGGCTGGGCCGTCCCAGGTCACGGCCATTGACATCCTGCTGGAGCCGGACGCCACGATGCTCCAGCATTGTCAGGCCAACAACGCCCGCCTGCTCGGGGTCTTCCCGAAGGGTTTTGCGCTGGATGAGACACACCGTCCGCACATCACGCTGATTCAGCGCTTCGTCCGCACCGCCGATCTCGACAAGGTCTATGCCGCCGCCGGCAAGGTTCTCGCCGGCGCCCATGTGAACGACATGAAGTTGGAGGCTTTCAAGTACTACTACGCCCCGGGCAAGGATGTCGGCGTTGCGGGCATCGTCGCCAGGCCGACCCCCGAGCTGCTGAAGCTGCAACAGGACGTGATTGCCGCTGTGGCCCCGTTCACGGTGGAGACCGGAACCATTGCCGCGTTTGCCAGTGGGCACGACGACCCCGCCCTCGACGCAATCATGATCGAATACGTGTCGACGTTCGTTCCGAAGCAATCCGGCGAGCATTTCAATCCTCATGTCAGCACCGGCGTTGCCCCCCGGGAATACCTCGACAAAATGATCGCCGAACCGTTCGAGTCGTTCACCTTCTCGCCCGCGGGCGCGGCCGTCTACCAGCTCGGCCAGTTCGGCACGGCTGCGAAGAAACTCAAAGAATGGGATTTGAAGCCTTGAGGCTGTCGCCTAAAGGGACGAAACTGCCTTCCGTGAGCTCTGACCGAGACCCTTTGGTTTACACAATACCCGCCATCGGACCTCAAAAGCGGGCTCATGCCTATCCGGTTGACTCCACGGACCCCGAGGGGTAGTGTTCCGCCCATGCCGAGGCCGGAGTTTCCCCGCAGTCTACGGGAGTTTCAGGGACGCTTTGCTGGCGAGGAGGCATGCCGGCTCTACCTGGCCGCATCGCGCTGGCCCGAGGGGTTCCGTTGTTCCCGGTGCAGCTGCGAAGAGGCCCTCCACCTGCCGGCGCGGGCACTGTGGCGGTGCAAGCAATGCGGAGGCGATACGTCGGTGACCGCCGGAACTGTCCTGCACCGAACACGGATCCCGCTCACCCAGTGGTTTTGGGCGGCCTACCTGGTGACGACCCACACACCAGGCCTGTCGGCGCTCCAGATGCAGCGGCAACTGGGGATTACCCGGTACGAGACGGCCTGGATGATGCTCCAGAAGCTCAGGCGGGCCATGGTGCGCCCCGACCGCGAGTTGCTGCATGAGAAAGTCGAAATCGACGACACCTACATCGGCGGGGCGGA
>Ga0315288_10009108_pt1 | contig 12514 bp, 16 predicted proteins | sample YL17G11_20_MG_FD_203454 | JGI IMG/M metagenome (GOLD analysis project Ga0315288, IMG submission 203454) | Sediment microbial communities from Yellowstone Lake, YNP, Wyoming, USA - YL17G11_20 | ecosystem: Environmental > Aquatic > Freshwater > Lake > Sediment | place: USA: Wyoming | collected...
CGGTCTTTGCACCCGAAGACAAAGACAAAGTCGCCCAGTTCCTGCTCGACTATCCTTCCATCTTTGAGTACGGGGAGCCGGGCATCATTGTCAAGAACTCCACCGAGTACGGCACCAATCCCTGCGGTGAGGCCGGGCTGCGCGAGTTCAGCTTCTGCAATCTCAGCGATGTCATTCTCCCCGGGCTCACTGAAGAGGAGTTCTTCCGCGCTGTCCGGGCTGCCGCCTTTCTCGGCACCCTCTATGCCACCTACACCAACTTCAAGTTCCTCAATCCCAAGTGGAAGCAGAACACCGAAGAAGACAGTCTCATCGGGGTCTCGCTCAACGGCATCGCCTCATCCGATGTGCAGTCCTACGACATCGAAGCTGCCGCCAAGACCGTCATTGCCGAAAACGTGTACTGGGCCCGCATTCTCGGCATCAAACCGGCTGCCCGCACCACTCTGGTCAAGCCGGGCGGCACATCATCGCTCATTGTCGATGTTCCCGCCGGCATTCATCCCAATCACGCGCCATACTACGTGCGCCGTGTTGTCGAGCCGGCCAACACGCCGGTTGCCAAGTACTTTATGGAGAAGTTCCCCAGCATGGTTGAGAAACACATCTACAACCCAGCAAACATTGTCATCCTCTTCCCCTGTGCTGCCGGTCCCAATGCCACCACCCGCTACGAGCCCGTAGAAAACATGCTCGCACGCATTGAGGACATCCAGCGCCGCTGGGTGCTCGCCGGCCGCACTCGCGGGCCAGACAATCACAATGTTTCCGCTACTGTCAACTTCACCAAAGCCGATCTGCCCGCGGTTGCCAAATGGCTCACTGAGCATTTGGGTGTCACCTTTGGCGTCTCCTTTATTCAGCATGACCCATCGGTCTCCTACCAGCAGGCGCCTTTCACCGAGATCAACCAAGACGAGTACGACCAGCTCTGGGAGGTCGCACAGCATGTGGATTTTTCGCAGATTGGCGCCAGCTACGACTTCACCACCACGCAGACCGTCTGCACTTCGGACAAGTGCGAGCTGCTCTCCATGACTCAGGAGATTGCCATACAATAAAGTTCGCTTAAAAACAGCGTTTATTATAATTCTGTTCTTGAGCCAAGAGAAAATCCACGGTATTTTTGGCCTGATTGTTTTCTGTAAGCAGTTTGATACGCTCGAGTTGGTTCCAGTAGGATTCGTATTGCAGGACACAACTGTTGCTGCATGGCTGATCCAAACACTTCTCAAAGCGATTGATCGCCTTCAGCATGTTCACTGTGTGTCCAAAGAACAACCGCTCACGACATGCCGGCAGCATTGTGCAACTCACTTCGAACAAATGCGTGACTGTAGTCTCGAAGATGGCAAGCTGGATCGGCGTGCCGCAGTAGGAATCGCCAAGAAAGCGATCGAACTCCTTCTTATCCAGCAGTTGAATCACGAGCAATGAGGCCAGTGCCTGCGGTCCCTCGGAGCTTGCATTGCAAAAGAGCAGCGGTAGTGTTCGTTCAAAGAGCAAAGTATGTGTCGACTCGTTGACAGCACGGCACTTCCAGTATTGATCATCACATGTGCGTTTGAAAGTGATCGTTTCCGGCACAAAAACGTAGAGCGCGAGCACAACCACCAGCACATCGGCTCTGCGCCTGTAGATCGACCACCATATGCCAAGCAACACCAAGACACTGGCGCTCTTCCATGCATAGCCTTCCACTGCCACTGGTAAGTCGTACAATACAACCAGCTCTGGCACGTAATACAGGCCAATGCCCAAGACAAGACTCGCCGCGTACAGCCACATTTCTTGTTTGTGTACAATAAGAGTAATGCAAAAAATCACTGACGTGTTTGTTTAAATTACAGTTTTGTGACGTCAGTTTCTTTTTTCCACAATGAAACAAGAGGACCTTCCAACCAGAATGGACCACTTCGTTACCATTGCACTTGCCATGTTGATGGGACCATTCATTGTGCCGTCCGCTGCCTACGCTTTCTTCATTGAAATATGGCTCTACATCTTTCATCACTTCTTCCCCGCGCTTCATGAACCACTGTACCCTACATTTTGCGCGCTTTGCCCCGGTCACACTTTTGGTGGCTCGTTTGGCATGCCTGTAATTGTCCAATGTTAAACAAGCCATCCTTGCCGTGTACAATCACATTTCTTGCAAATTTTAAGTATTTGTTTTTAAAAAATGTTCACAACAGCACTGGTCACTGCGAACCTAGGATTGCCCAGCAATTCACCATGCTTCTTTTGTTCGCCTATTGTGCACCAATCTGTTATACTCAAAGAACACCTAAATGCTATTCTTCATGTGTACAATGTGACCCACCCGACATTGGGCTCTGTGCAGGAGGCTATGACTGATTGGTGGTATTGCGTAAATAAGCTCTACAGACATCTCAGCAACTGGGAGAACTTCCAACGGAATCAACCAATCTACATATTGATTGAAAAACAGCAATGGTTGTTCTCCTTCGCTGCCATTGCCTTGGAGTGTGATTTCCCCATTATCGAAGCCCTGGCAATACACTGGCCAGCCTATCGCATTACAAAGAGAGACATCCACGAGCATCTTTGTTCACACAAATGGCACTCCGGTGCATTTGGAATATCGGACTTCAGCCGCGGCAACATCACGCCCTGGGCTACTGAAGTAAAAATAGCGTTTTAGCCTCACTATTCATCTGCATGGAGACTGGTCTTCTCTAAGAAAGGGCCTATCATGAACTGCGATATGTGTAACCAAACCGCTGCCGAGCAGTGCAGTCGGTGCCTGGCGGCGGTGTACTGCAGTGCCGATTGCCAGCGGCTTGACTGGGAAGCCCACCGCTATGTCTGCTCTGCACCAACGATTTCCACAGCGGTGGGATTGCGGAAGAAAGATGGCCCGCAACCTGTCACAGGAGAGAGAAATTTCGGTAAAATCGCTGTGGAGGGCTTTGTGTTTCATGACAAGGGCCAGGAGGGCGACTTTGTCTGGATGATCAGGCAGCCAAAGTACAGCAAAGCCCTCTTCATCTTCAACGACAACCAGGAGCAGTTCGACGAGTTCCACAAGCTGCTGGCCAAGAAGAATCGCCTGCTGCCCTTTGATCACGCCTGTCGCAAAGGCAGTGGCAATGCAGCGATTCGGCCCTACCAGTGCAAGAAACCACCGCGCGCCGCCGGCATCCCCACGGGCGGCATGCTGCCCAATCGGGATGGCACGGGCTACAGCAAGCGAGGCTATGACAACCTTTGGGAGGCGGGAACGTACATCGAGGAGGCATTCGACTACATTCGCGATCTCATCACGACCTACGATTACGACCAGGTCATCTACTCCAAAGATGAGGACAACCGCTTCGGCTCTAGTATCTTTGAGATTGGCGACGATGTGGAGCGGTACATTCGAGTCGGTCTTGAAACACGCCTTCGAAGCAATTCGTACCCTAGCTAACGATTAAAGTCATCCAATCTTTATGTGCTAGCACGAGTCTACTTCAACTTTGTTCAGAACAGGCCTCCAGGTTGGGCATGTTAAAAAATCAAAATTTAGAGCTGTTGTTCATATTTTTGCCAGTCATGGAGAAAAAGGCTCCAACAGTGCAGGAACGAGTTGATTATTTTTTGCCCAGAATGGGGGCATGCTCATCAATCAATGTTCTGGCAACTGCAGTGCTGCATGGCTGCAGTCTGGAGATGGTCGCTGAAATGGAGAAACGCGGCTATGCACAATACAACAGCCGACCTGTTACCCATCAATTTCCAGCGCTGTGGGCAGTTCAATTCAAGAACTACCAGGAAGCCGCATGGCGCGCCGTCTTTCTGCCCTTCATGTACGAACCTGTCACAAACAACGAAAGCATCATGACGTTGGTCTATGATGAGCCTGGTCTCAAGCACGTCAAAGAGTACCGCTGGCTCTTGACACCAGAGTGGTGTCTGCGACGCTACGACTCCATTTGCACAGTGATTGCAGATCCAAATGAATCGCGCTTCGCTGATGACCTGCTGCAGTTTTGTCGCAAACATGAGCTGTTCGAATCCATCTGTGAGTATTTGAAAGAAGACAAGATCGATCGCTCCATTGCAGTTACTTTCATTAAGAATGCACGAGCATCGCACTGGGTTTAGTAAAGTTAGCTGGCTGTGCTTTCGTTCTAGGCAAAATTGAAGATGCTTTGACTATATACTAAAATCCATCCACAAGTGCTCGACAAACGATCGTGACCTCTGCACAGTCGATGCAGAGCTCTGCATCATTTGTGCAGAGCCCTGCAGGACCCCTGCCAAAATCACGCACGAAGGTCCTGCATAATTTCATATGCTCGAGCGCTTTTACTTTAAAGGACGAGATTTTGGGAGGTTTGCACCAGACCTAAGTCACGCTTAAATATACAAGCGAAGAAAAAGTTCTCGGGGCACGAATAAAAGATAATAGCCGGTCGATCAAAATCTTGCAGGACCGCGATCGACTTTGTGCAGGAACATTCTCCGTGATTCATGCACACGCGTGCATGATGATCCTCAGTCATGCATCCTTCTTGCACGAGCCCATGCATGCCTCCGTGCCAAATCATGCACGACCGTGAATGACCATCCGCGTTTTGGCAGGAGTCCTGCACAAGTTATCCACGGTTAAACGGTGGTCAACTAAGCACGAATAAAAAGTAATGCATGCTCGACTACTTCTGCAGACCCTGCACAGAATCGTGCAGCCCCTGCCTAAATTATCCGTGAGCTCGGACAATCGTGGATAAGTCTGTGCACACGATCCTCAGGCCCTGCTCAATTTTGGCAGGGCCTGCAGAGTCATCCGTGCACACGCTGCAGGGCCCTGCACAGTTTGGCAGAGCCGTGGAGAATTGTCCGTGCATGCGATCCTCAGCTCTGCAGGACCCTGGTGCACACGATCCTCAGGCCTGCACACTTTTGGCACGACTGCATGCACGCTCTGCACAACTTATCCACACTCCTGCACAACGTAGTCATGTCCATCCATGATTTGGCAGAGTCCATGGTCAAAAATCGAGTGTTTATTTTGTTCAATTTTTGCAAGTTTTTTTACAGATTCGGATTCTCTGTCCAATTTTGGTATTTTTGATTTTTCGTGTCTGACACTTTTGATAGGTCACGGACTATTTCTTTTTATTCGTGCCCCAAGAACTTTTTCTCACCTTGTATATTTGGTTCTGACCTGTCTCTGGTGCAGACTTTCCGAAAATCTCGTCTGATATTGGGCCCGACCGGCCGACTGCTTGTGGGATCGGAATATTTTGGGAAGTATAACCGACGGTCAATCGCTCATCTGAAGTCTAACGCCAAGTGCACCGGCGGTCAACCAGTCCGAGTCTCAAGTGCAGTGACATCAACCAGCGGTCAAGTTTCTGTGCGAGACGCGCGTGCCGCATAATTGAAAAAGGTCCGCCCCGGGAAGCCCTAGGGGCCAGAACTGACCTCCCGCTCAAACGGTGGTACAGTCTTTTCCGGAGCGCGCACTGAGAACGGCGTTCTCGTTTTGGTCTCTCGCTCAAACGGTGGTGCTGCTTTTCGGAACGCGTTGTCTGATAAACCACCGTTGTACCGTGTCATTTTTTGCATTAAAGTAACGCTGGACTCAAAAAATTGATGACAGAAGAGAAGAAAGATGCATCACCTGAGCGGAGTTTACATCAGAAACCCACTCATTACAACGACGGTTGGCAAGGCGGGCATAAAAAGAGAGGAAACCTCTTCAATCAATGGCGTTTGATCGAAGAAGGCAAAACAGCCGAGGTTCAATGTGGTGGACCAGCTGGCCGCTTTTTCATTGATGCAGAGGATTTGAAAGTGATCGAAGGAATCACAGTCACAAGTTGGGTGAAAACGAAACCACCCTATTTCCTAGCCATCAATGCCAAGTTGAAAAATAAGGTAATTCCAATTGGTCGCCTCTTGCTGAATTATGACGGTCCATTGCTGGTTGACCACAAAAATGGCCAGCGACGAGATAATCGCCGTTCTAATCTCCGGCTTGTCACACCGAGACAAAATGCACACAACTGCAAATTGTTAAAAACGAACACCTCTGGAGAAAATGGAATTCAGGCTGTTGTTGGTCATGATTGCTGGTTACTAACCTGGTATATACCCAACAATGCTGAAGGATTCAAAACGCGATCCTGGCCGCCCCAAGAACAACCACCTGTGGAGGCATTGGAAATGCAAACTCAACTGAAACTTCAAGGTTGTCAAACTTGGTTGACAGCGTGGAAAGCGAATCCCGCTGCCGCGCGGTGGCGAGTTCTCTGGAATGAAGATATTGGAACAAAGAAAAGCAGACTCTTTCCCTATACCGACGCCGGTCTCCAGGAAGCTATTGCTTTTCGCGATGCCGTTTACCAACGAATTGGCAATACCAACGGCATCAGAAAAGAATACGGTGATGGAGTGTCCCCTCATTAAATACAGAGCGTGTCATCAGTCTCTTTTCAAACGGTGACGGATTTATGCAAACACTTTGCTGATTCGTGCGAGTTGCTGATCGAGTGTTTGCAAGAACAGCGCCGGTGCAACAGTCTGCCAGTCGGTTGTGAAATCAGAACTGATTCCAATCAAGGACTCGTTGACATTCCAGAGCACTGTGAAGGTGGCACGAAATGAGGGTGTGTCTTCGACCAGCTTGCGTGTGGAGGCGGAGAGTTCAATGCCCATTGTGTTCTTGTTTTCGGTCGTTCTGACCATCACATAGTGGATTTCTTGGAGACCCGACTGCCCAGTGAACAAGCCCCAAAGCCCGACCGGGTGCACTTTCTTGTTCACAAGCATCGCTATCCAGTTGGGATGCGTTAGTTTCAGCTGCTGGCGGCATTTGTCTCGAAGAAGGTAGAGAAAGGACTGATTGCGAAACGATTGGGTGCCCGGTTCGCGTTTGACACCAGCCCTGCCGCGGGCATGCCAATATGCCTCGAGAATGGGTATGTCGCAGTCGAGTACCAGAGCAAGATAAAACAAAAAAGCCTTGTCCTCTTCGGAGATTAAAGTTACGAGAAAGTCGTTGATTTGCATTCTTTATGAATTTATTGAATGTGCTATTGCAATTGTGCAGTTGGCTGCGAGTAGCACAGAGGTCTGGACTGCGGCGACCCAAGAGTGCCACACGAAGTGGACTTGTTTCATCGCACACTCCATGCTATCCACAGTGTACTCGATTGCGCCGATGGTGGGATCCGGTGCGATGATGAAGGCCAAGAACACGATGACAAAAAGTGTCAGCGCCATGCTAACATCGGATGTTGCGGACTTGGACATTTTGAGATTTGACAGAGAATGGCAAACACGTCACTGCATTTTTAACAATGTTTATTTCAAGAGAACTTCGAAGCGGGCCAGCTGTTGCTCGAGCAGCGCAGGCAATTGTGCGGGGTGGATGAAACGTTCTGCCTGATCATCCAAGGCAATGACCAACCAGAATTTGATATCTCGGATGCTCAGCGCAAAGGTTGGCACCCGCTCGACTGGTGGGAAGGTGACAAGCTGGAATAGGCCTGCCAAGGTAAGATCTTCTTGGCCGTAGACCTCTAATTCAATACAGCGTGACTGATTGAATTCGTGGGCAAATATCGCATGAAAAAAGTCACGCTCTTCTTGCCTTTCTAGGTAGATTGAATATGCCGAACGCAAATGTGAGACGAAACACTGTCGCAGAGCCAAGAGCAATCCGTCTGCATTGTCGGTTGCAGCGAATGCATAGGTGCTTTGCACAAGTGCTTCGAGGATGGGGGTGTCGCACTCGAGTGCAAGAGCCAAATAGAATACAACCCAAGTGCAATCATCGATCTTCGTGCTCACTAACGCAGTGATGTCATGAAATTCCCGGCGGACTCTCTTTGCTTGCATGTGAAAATTTGAATTTTTAACAGTTGTTCACTCATTTCAACAAATGGCAGAACTGTTCATTTACGAATCATTGTTCAAAGGAAAGCGTGGGCCTTCGTTTGCCAAGGTCAAGGCAGTGTTGGATTTTGTTGACATCAAAAAGCTTCGAAAGTGGAACTGGGGCGGTCATCGGCTCTTGCATGAAGCTATTGAGCAAAGTGATTCGTACAAGGGTGCAGTCACTGTGCTTTGTGTGGCTTGGTGCGATCCCCGGCTCAGACCTCTATTCACTGACAAGTCCTATCGTGACAAATACGGGGCGTGCCCAGCAAGAAGACTGTGGGAAGAGAAACCTGCTGTTGGGAGCGTTGGCTTCAAAATACTCACGATGCTCTGGTTGGAGAATCCCCGCGTCCCTTGGTTGAAAAGACACACCTTCTTCGACTACGAGAATAGAATGCGCGGACGCGCCTTCGATCCTGACTTGATGCGACAAAAACTTGGCAGACATCTCGGTTTTCTTGAATAAAGTCCACTTTACATAACATCAAACAACTCAAACGCGTGATCGAGCTGTACTTCCCACTGCATGCACCGCAGTTCGTACACTTGGAAGTAAAATCGTTTATTGTTCAAAGTACTGCGCATCGCATTTCGGGAAGTACTGCACCAACCCACCGCGTTGGTCCATGATGAAGAGGCGTTTGGTGTGCCGGTCCTGCACGAGGCTGTTACCGTTGGCGTTGCGCTTCACCACATCAACTTCCCGGCCACCGCCAAAACCCGCTTTAAGCCGAGCGCCGTAGAGGGTGCGGTACGAGAGATCCGCATCCATGGGCTGTGTCTTGATCAAAGCCTGTATCATGTCTCCGCTACAAGTGCTCATGGTTTCTGACTGAATTGGTCTAATTTAAATTTAATATTTTCGCAGAAAATATCAATGAATGAGGCCGACTTTGAAGAGTTCGGTGCTGATAGCCAGCGGTTGCATGCCGACTGCACCCAATTGAACCAGCTGTGCAGGCCAGTGCTCTCGCGTGGTGGCGGCAAAGTAGCCGTTGTTGTGGCACTCATCGAGCTGCGCTGCCAGTGCATCGTTCTTGATGTTGATGTTGGCCAGGAACTGCTGGCCACCAGGCCAAGTCCACGGCTCGGGCACAGTGCACTTGTACTGGATAGTCGCCTTGGCGGGCCACTTGGGGAAGAGCAGCGACTCGATCATTTCAAAGTGGGCCGGCTTGAATTCCGGGTGTTGTTCAACGCGGTTGAGAATGTCACCGCGAAGATTGTGATCTTGATCGAGCAACACAGTCAGTCGGTCCCAGAGTTGCAGCAGCACATCGTTGGAGAGTTGTTTGCTGGCCATTGAGCCGGGGAGATTGAGATGATAGAGCAACTCATCGGGTGAGATGATGGTGGGTGCCAGCTCGCGCCACTTCTTCTCGCGAATGGAGCGCGGTGTTGACGGGGAGTAGAAAGCCAGCTCAAGAAAGGGCAGATTCGCTTCACAATCGGCGAGTTTCTCGCGCAGCGTCTTGAGTGCATCCGTGGTGGGGAAGAGGTGATCCAACTCACCGAGTTGGGACTCTGCGATGTCCACCAGCACGGCCACGAGTTCAGCCCACTGCAGGCCTTTGTTGAACTCGAGCAGATCACTCAGCGTGGCGTTGTTCGGCAGAAACCAGGGGATGCGGTCCCAAAAGAACTTGTTGATTCGCTCGCTTTGCAGCACACTGGCAATGTGCGCGTCTTTCGCGGCGTCATTGCCAAGCGCAGCATAGGCCGGGTTGAGCTTGCGGCGCAGGATGCTCTTGTAATCGGTGGTTTGCATAGAAGGCAAAGGCGTGTCGACTTGCATGCGGTCTTCATCGAGACCGAAATCAGCAGCAAAGCCGTACTCTTTGATGGTGTCCATGATGGCCTGCGTTTCAGTGCGATTGCGCTTGAGCACAGCACCAAGGAGACGCAGGCGTTCGGGATGTTGATTCTTCATTTCAGATAGATAGTTTGGCACAGTGTTGCGCCGGTTGTTGATTAGCACACCAGAGCCAGTAATGCCAGATGCAGCAATCCAGTTGTCAAGTTCAGTTTGCATGCCAATAAAGTCCTGCAGACGCACGGCCAATGAGCGAAAGTCGCGCGCGGGCTTTCCATTGACACGGGCCATGACTGCCTGAGCCATTTGCCACGGCAGGAGAGTGCAGAAGTCTGCCCAGTTGATGCGATGACGCTTAACAGCTTCGACAAGAAGCTCGGATGCCGACTTGAATGATTTAACGCGAATAATGTTGTCGCCAGCCCACAACGACTTGTGTTTCCACAACTCAAGCTCTTGATCCATCAGAGCTAAGACACCTTCTTCATGGAGAATGCTCAGCCAGTTCGGAGTGCCCAGGAATTCACTCATTTTCGGTTTTAAAAACTGAGCAACCGAAGGCAACCATTCTTAAAATATAGGAATCCTTCTATATTTTCATGTTTTACTCAACTTATCGAGCTCTGCAAGCTCCTGCTCAAATGTTGGTGTGTGTACAAGGTTGACGATCGTTTTGATATGCGCATCGATGAGAGCATCGATGTTCTCTGTTCGGAGGACACGAAGCTTCTTTTCATTGTTAAAGTACTTCACGACGCCATTGTCATCAACATGGAAATACAAACACTCCAAATGCCGCTTTCTCGGAAGACATATGAATGCCACACCTGTGGAGTTGAGATGATCTGGCGGTGATTGTTGAAGGTCTCCACTGTGAAATGACCACCTATTGTAGTTCAAAGCATTCACACGGGACGGCAAATTGAAATAGACTATCAAAGGCGCCAACATTCGAGCCGAAACGCTGTTCAAAAATGTTTCACGCGACACACCTCGCACCTCCCAATGCGACATCCAACTGAAGAAGAGCGCCTCCAGGATGCAGGAATCGCACTCCAATACGACACCAAAGTACAGAAGCAGGCCTTTGTTGTGTGCCGAGCAAGTCAATTGCAGATTTTGCATAGCCATAGCGGAAAATAAATGAAATTATAGAACTCTTTATTCCGAAACATGAGCAAGCGCGACGCATCACCAGAGCGCTTTGGCAAGTGTGTGGAATGCAAAGGGCCACGCCGAATGGGTGAAGTCTTCCTGTGTTCTCAATGTCTCAAAGAGTATGATCCCTGCACCAAGTGCTGGACCGAACACCCGGCAGAAGACGCGTGCCCCAAGAACAACATCAAAAAGGACTTTATGAAGTTGCTCAAGGAGCGGCAGGAAGAGCTGGGCTTTGGTCCAAATCACTACATCAAGTTGATTCGTCGCGACCTGGGCTGGCTGGAATAGTGTGCGCGGCAAAGAAATTAAACTCTTCTTGCAATTGCGTTCGCCAGTAGCCCCAGCGCAGAGGAATGCGCGGCAAGGCACACTCCCCTGTGTGACGAGTGATTGCGTACTCTTTTCTGTAATTCTTGCTGATCCATATGGCACTGCCGTTGGCTCGATGGACACTGTACTCATCACCAAGGCGATATAGATAAGCATCCGCGATCATGGGAAACGTGTCCCACGTAGCCATGGGCAGCACGCCATACTTGGCACTCGCGAGATAGAAGAGACGATTAAGAAGGACATAATATTCAATATCCTCGTCTACCAGCGTCTTTTCGCAAATCAGAGCGTAGACCACGGGAATGGGGCAGTCGAGCGCAAGGAAGGCGTAGTTGATGAACCACTGCATTCTGTGAAAATGTGAAATCACTTGATATTTTCGCAGAAAATATCATGCCCTACACGCCGGAGGTGTGTTGTTCCGACGACAAGTGCCAGCGGCATAGTGTGTTCGCGGGCAAGAACTTTGTGGGCTATCTGCTGGATGGCCAGTATGACAAATGCGCGGAAATGCTCGATGCTGACCCTAAACTGGTGGACCGCATGACCTGGGACTCCATCAGTTGCAATGGCGCCTGGGGCATGCCGCTGTGGCGACGTGTTGGTTACCTGATGCAGGAGGGCAAGGCGCCAGTGGATAGTCGAGAGTACCAGAACGTTGTCATCAAGATTACACAGTTGGCCACCAAAGACTCTCCCGGTGACTACTATCCTTGTCTGATCAATTACTGTCTGGCTGCTGGGGCTTCGGGAAAACCAACATGCTGGGAGATGACACTCCGCGATGCCATTGTTCACACGGCGTTCGAAGAGAAGGCGAAGTATGGCGACAGAACTCTCACTGGTGCTCTCAAAGAGATCTGGGACAGTTGGGTTGAAGAGAAAGACGAAACGACTTGCTGCATCTGCATGGACGCCAAGCCGAATGCGTCTTTCTCAAATTGCATACACAAAGAGTTCTGCTTTGCTTGTGTGCGAGACCTCACAGAGTGTCCACTCTGCCGCGCCAAGGGCTACGCAAAACAACAGTAAATACAAATACCTTCGGTATTTTGTCATATTGCAAACACCAGCATGAGCAATCGTGATGCATCACCAAAGCGCCAGCGCTCTTTTGAGTCTGAGTTCTTGCGCCCTGCCTGTTACAAAGCTGGCCAACAACTCTTGCTCTACTTTGGCACTCTGTTAGAATGCGATACACCGATCCTTGAAGCGCTGTTCTATCTGACATCGATGTCTTTTCTCACATGCGGGCCCAACTACACGAATGGCGCACTGTTGAACGCAGCTGCGGAGCGCATGGCTGTTCTG
>Ga0315288_10009109_pt1 | contig 12514 bp, 9 predicted proteins | sample YL17G11_20_MG_FD_203454 | JGI IMG/M metagenome (GOLD analysis project Ga0315288, IMG submission 203454) | Sediment microbial communities from Yellowstone Lake, YNP, Wyoming, USA - YL17G11_20 | ecosystem: Environmental > Aquatic > Freshwater > Lake > Sediment | place: USA: Wyoming | collected...
CACCTGGTCGGCGACTCCTGGGAAACCTGGGAGGTCACGCGCGACCCCGATCCGACGGCCATCGCGCTCGACGGCTCGGGCAAACCCCACCTGGTTTCCAACGGCGCCCTCCTGGCGTTCGACGGCCAGCAGTGGCAGCCCGTTGACCTGGGCGGCGAGAAGGCGATCGGCGTCTCCTCGGCCCCGGATGGCTCGATCTGGGTGGGCACCGAGGAAGGCGTCATCGTGCTGCGCGAGGGCAAGATCGCCGAGCGCATCGCCCAGGCCGAGGGCCTGCCCGTGCGCGGCGTGCGCCGCGTCGCTTTTGGGCCCGACGGCGAGACCTGGTTCCTGCACCCGGTGGCCGTCTCGCGGCGCGCCAGGGACGGCTGGCATTACTACTCCCCCGACGCCTGGATCCCCGGCCAGGCCGCGAGCGGCCTCGCCATCGGCCCCGACGGCGCGGTCTGGATGGCCGGCCCACAGGGCGTCGCGCGCATCGAGCGCAAGACCATCACCCTCGCGGAGAAGGCGCGCCTCTTCGAGCCGGTCGTCCCCGCCCGCCACCTGCGCGACGGCATGGTTTACGACCAGGCCCACAGCGTGCCCGACGACCCCGAGTCGCCTTTTCTCTGGCAGGTCACCGACAACGACGGCTCGCGCGCCGCCAAGTACATGGCCGCCGAGTGCTTCCGCTACGCCGTCACCAAGGCCCCCGACGCGCGCACCAACGCCCGCGCCTGCATGGAGGGCATCCTGCGGCTCATCGAGGTGCCCGGCCTCCACGGCTTCGTCGCGCGTTCCATGTACCGCGCCGACGACGAGAAGATCACCGCCGCAGCCGGCGAGTGGCACCTCTCCCGGGACGGCAAGTGGCTCTGGAAGGGCGACACCAGTTCCGACGAGATGGACGGCGACACCTTCGGCCTCGACATCTACTACGACCTCGTCGCCACGGACGAGGAGCGCCGGCGCATCGCCGCCGTCTTCTCGAAACTCGTGCACGGCATCGTGGACCACGATTACCAGTTCCTCGACGTGGACGGCAAGCACACGCGCTGGGCGGTGTGGAGCCCGACGCTGCTGCGGACGTGGGAGTGGGGGGAGCAACTGAAGTTGAATTCGCTGGAGATCCTCTCCCACCTGCGTTCGGCCTATCACATCACCGGCGAGGAGCGCTTCCTCAAGTGCTACCGCGAACTCGCCGAGGTCCACGGCTTCGCCGAGGTCGTTGACAAGGAGCAGATGGCCACACCCATTGACGCCTTCCATAAGTTCGACGACACGCTCGCCGCGGAAGCCTACTACCCGCTGCTCACCTACGAGGACGACCCGGCGTTGCGCAAGATCTATCTCGGCAGCCTGGAGCGGTTCTGGGAGTTCGTGAAGCCCGAGGCCAACCTGCTCTACACCTTCCTCTGCAACGCGCTGCTGGGCCGCAAGGAAAACCTCGAACCCGCGGTCGAGGTCCTGCGCGGCTACCGCATGGACCACGCCAATCGCGCCATCGTGAACGAAGTCCGGCAGGACATCGAGTGGCGGCAGGTGGGGAGCAAGCGCCTGCTGGTGAAGGCGCTGCCGGGGGCGGAGCGCGCGGTGTACCAATCGAGCCGGAACGTGTATGAGAGCGAGCGGCGCGCCTCGCCCGGGCGGGTCGGCACGCCCGTGCCGTTCCTGCTCGGCTACTGGATGGCGCGCTACCACGGGCTGATCGAGTAAGTCGGGGGCTGCGTGGCACGGGCGTCCCGCCCGTAAGCCCACGGCCAGGATGGCCGTGCCACGTGCTCTTCTGCAGGGTCACGGATCACGCCCTGGCAACTTTCGCGCCTTTCTGTCCAGCGGCCGGAAGGAATCCTCCCGACGGGTGCGGAAACACTTGCCGGCAGCCTGACCAAACCAGCAAGGAGGAAGATCACATGGCAGCCAAAGTCAGGGTCGCACTGGTCATCATGCTGTTGCTCTGCTGCGCGGCGAGCGCCGCGCTGGCCACGCCTACAGGCGTGTCCGTGTCCATCAACCAGGGAGACTCCTCCACGACTTCCGACGTGGTCTTTTTGTACATGACCGCGTCCACCAGCAACCCGCCGCTCCAGGTGCGCTTCAGCAACTGGGGCTTCGGCATCAGCAGCCAGTGGGAGACCTACTTCCAGAAGAAGATGTGGATGCTGGAGCCCGCGGGCACCCTCTACGCCACCAAGGGCGTCACCGTCGAATTCAAGGATGCCACCGGCACCGTCAGCGCCAGCGACAGCATTTTCGTGGTCTCGCCGCTCAACCCCAATGTCCTGGCCCAGAAGCGGTGGCACTACAGCAACCTGTCCGGCAACTCCATCTCCCTAACCGGAGGCCCGACTGGCATCTGCTTTGACGGGCTGAACATGTGGGTGGCCAAGTACACCGACAACTATCTGGCGAAGATCAGAGCGCCCGACGCCACCATCATCTCCAGCGTCTCCTACACCACCGGGGCCTACCCGATTGATGTGGTGTCGGATGGGCGCTACGTCTGGTCGGTCAACTACGTCGGCGACTCGGTCACCAAGCGCGAACTGGACGGCTCGCTGATCGGCACCTACGCCGTGGGCGACCAGCCCCACCGCGCCTGCTTCGACGGCACCTACATCTGGGTGGGCTGCGCGGGCGACGACAAACTGTACCGGATCCACGCGAACACCAACGTGGTCGAGAGCAGCGCGGTCATCGGCGACTACCCGCAGGGCATCGCCTTCGACGGCAACTACCTCTGGGTGGCCATGAAGTATGACGACGTGGTGAAGAAGATCCGCCCCTCCGATTACGCGGTAATGGGGACGTACCCGGTGGGCACCGAACCTGAGGCGGTGCTCTTCGATGGCGCCAACATCTGGGTCACCAACCGCGGCGACAATACGGTGACCAAACTGCGCGCCGTGGATGGCGCGAACAAGGGGACCTTCGCCGTGGGCACTCAGCCGATTGGCATCGCCTTCGACGGGGCGGTGATCTGGGTCGCCAACTGGGGGAGCGCCACGGTATCGAAACTGCGCGCCGCGGACGGCACCCCCTGGGGAACCGTTTCCGTGCCCGGGAGCCCCTGGGACCTGGCCTTCGATGGCGCCAACGTGTGGGTGGCCTGCTACGGCGCCGAGGCGGTCCTGAAACTCTAGCCACCGGGCGCCGAAGGCGTTTGGATCGGGGCCGGAGCCTGCGCTCCGGCCCTTGTCCTTCGCAGGCAGGCAGGATTTCCTAGGGTACGCATGGAAGTGCCCGCCGGCAGCCTGACCAAACCAGCAAGGAGGGATCGCATCATGGCAGCCAAAGTCAGGGTCGCACTGGTCATCATGCTGTTGCTCTGCTGCGCGGCGAGCGCCGCGCTGGCCACGCCCACGGGCGTGACCCTCTCCATCAACCAGGGGGATGAACGGACATCCTCCGACGTGGTCTGGCTCTACATGACCGCCACCACCGGTGGGGGCGCCATGCAGATGCGCTTCAGCAACTGGGGCTTCGGCATCAGCAGCCCGTGGGAGCCCTACTTCCAGAAGAAACTGTGGATGCTCGAGCCCGCCGGCACGCTCAACGCCACCAAGGGCGTGACTGTCGAGGTCAAGGACGGCACCGGCACTGTCAGCGCCTCCGACAGCATCTTCGTCGCCTCGCCGCTCAACCTCAAGGCCGTGGCCGAGAAGCGCTGGTTCTTCACCAATGTCACCGAGAACAGCGTTTCCCTCTCTTCGCCCGTTGCCATGTGTTTTGACGGCCTGAACCTCTGGGTCACGCTGTGGGGCGGGGGCGTGGCGAAACTGCGCGCCGCGGACCGCACCGTGGTGACCACTTACGGCACCGGCACATATCCGGAAGACGTCGTTTACGACGGCATGAACATCTGGGTGATGAACAACGGCGACGGCACGGTGACCGAGCGCCAGTGTGACGACGGCACGCTGGTTCGGACGGTCACGGTCGGCGCCGGCCCTCGGCACGGCTGCTTCGACGGCCGCTACGTCTGGGTCAACTCCAGCGACGGCCGCCTCTACCAGATCAACGCCGCCGACGGCACCGTGACCAGCACCGACGTGCTGGGGAGTTCTCCCGAGGGTATCGCCTTCGACGGCAACTACCTGTGGGTGGCCTTCGGCGGAGACAACGTGGTCAAGAAGATCAACCCGTCTAGTTTCGCCATCCTCGCCACCTACTCCGTGGGCGCCAGCCCTTACCCCGTTCTCTTCGACGGCGCCAACATCTGGGTCGGCAACGAGGGCGACAGCACCGTCACCAAACTGCGCGCTGTGGACGGCGCGAACAAGGGCACCTTCGCGGCGGGCACATCGCCGAGCGACCTCGCGTTCGACGGCAGCGTGATCTGGGTATCGAATTACGGCGGCACCACCGTCCACAAACTGCGCGCCGCCGATGGCACGGCCTGGGGCACGATCACGGTTCCCTTAATGCCCTACCGCCTGGCGTTCGACGGCGCGAATGTCTGGGCCGCCTGCTACGGCGGCGGCGCGGTGGTGAAGATGTAGCCAACGCGTTCCACGCACGTTGCGGCAAGAGGGCCGGGGCTGACGCGCCGGCCCTCTTCTTTCCGGCAGGGGCTTGGCGGCGCGCAGCGAACAAGAGCGCCGCCATGCGCCGCGTTTACGCCGACCTTCATATCCACATCGGCCGCGCCCAGGACCGGCCCGTCAAGATCACCGCCGCCCGCGACCTCACCTTCGCCAACATAGCCAGGGAGTGCGCGACGCGCAAGGGCATCGAGATCGCCGGCATCGTGGACTGCGCGTGCCCGCCCGTGCTGCGCGAGATCGAGGGCCTGGTCGCCTCGGGCGAGATGGTCGAACTCCCCGGCGGCGGCCTGCGCTATCGCCCCACCGCCGATGCGGCGACCACCGTCATCCTGGGCTCCGAGTTGGAGACCGTCGAGCCCGACGGCGGCGTGTCGCATCACGTCTCCTACTTTCCGACGCTCTCGCAACTGCGGGATTTCAGCGAGATCATCGGCCGCGTCGTCACCAATCGCGACTTGAGTTCCCAGCGCTGCCGCCTCCCCGCGCAGCGGCTCTTCGAGATCACCCACTCCGTGGGCGGGGTGTTCGTGCCCGCCCACGCCTTTACGCCGCACAAGAGCCTCTACGGCAACTGCGTCCGCCGCATGGTCGAGATGTTCTCTCCCCAGGCGCTCGCCGCCATCCCGGCCATCGAACTCGGCCTGAGCGCCGACTCCTACCTGGCCGACTGCATCGCCGAACTCGCCGGCGTCACCTTCCTGTCCAACTCCGACGCCCACTCGCTCCCCAAGATCGCCCGAGAGTACAACGTGCTCGAGATCGAGGAGCCCTCCTATCACGAGTTGGTCCTGGCGCTGCGCCTCGGCGGCGGCCGCCGCGTGGACGCCAACTACGGCCTCGACCCGCGGCTGGGGAAATACCACCGCACTTACTGCCCGAAATGCGACTGGATCGAGATCGCGCCCCCGCCCATCATGGCCTGCACGCGCTGCGGCGGCGACGAGGTAGTCAAGGGCGTCAAGGATCGCCTCGCCGAGATCGGCGACTTCGCCGAGCCCCATCCGCCGCCGCACCGCCCGCCCTATCATTACCAGGTGCCGCTCCAGTTCCTGCCCGGCATCGGCGCGGTGAAACTGAACCGCCTCCTCAACCGCTTCGGCACCGAGATGAACGTCCTGCACGATGTCGCCCTCGATGAACTCTCCACCGTGGTCGGCACCGGCCTCGGCGAGCGGATCTTGCTGGCCCGCGCGGGCGAACTTCCTCTGCAAGCGGGCGGGGGCGGGAAGTACGGCCGCGCCCTCCAGAGCGACGCCGAAACCCAACTCGACCTGGCGCTGGACTAAGAAAGGATGTCATTCTGAACGAAGTGAAGAATCCCGGTTCAGAGGAGCAGCGCGCGGTGTAGGGGCCGATTCTTAATGGCTAGGTCCCGACTTTGTCGGGACCGCCATGGCGGCCTTTAGGCCTAGCCATCGGCCCGTGTCAGACGGTGGGCCCAATAAGATTGGGCCCCTACATGCCGGCGCTCAGTTGACCCATGCCGAACGGCTTCTTCATCACCCTCGAGGGCATTGACGGCTCGGGCAAGACCACCCAGGCGCACCGCCTGGCTGCCTGGCTGCGCGAGCGCGGCTGCCGCGTGACGCTCACCCGCGAGCCCGGCGGCACCCCGGCCGGGGAGCGCATCCGCGCCCTTCTCCTCGATCCCGGGGCCGACCTCACCCCCTGGGCCGAGACTCTGCTCTACCTCGCCGACCGCGCCGAGCACACCGCGCTCGTGGTCCGGCCCGCGCTCGCCGCCGGCGACGTCGTGGTGAGCGAGCGCTATGCCGATTCCACGCTGGCCTACCAGGGCTATGGCCGCGGCCTCGATCTGGCCGTCATCAGCCAACTCAGCGACCTTGCCACCGGCGGCCTGGCGCCCGATCTCACCCTGCTGCTCGATATCTCCCCCGAGCATGCCCACCGCCGCAAGTTTGGCCCCGCGTTGGCCGGCGCCGACAGGCTCGAACAGGCCGACGTCGAATTCCATGACCGCGTGGCCCAGGGCTACCGCGCGCTGGCCCGCGGGGCGCGGGGCCGAATCCAGGTCATTCCATCGGACGCGCCGCTCGACGCGGTGTTCGCCGCGATCGCGAAGGCGGTCGAGCCGCGCCTGAGGTAACTAGCCGCACGGAGGAAGACGATGAAACTCGTGGTCGCCGTGGTGCACGACAAGGACAAGCGCAAGGTGATGGACGCCCTGCTGGAGGCCGGCTACCGGTTCACCAACATCGCCTCCACCGGCGGCTTCCTGCGCGAGGGGAACGTCACCTTTCTGGTCGGCGTGGAGCCCAAGCAGGTGGACGAGGTGGTCGGCATCGTGCAGCAGAACTGCAAGACGCGCGAGCAGTTCGTCAACGTCTTTCCGCCCACCATCGAGCCCGTCGGCACCTGCATCCCCAGCCCCGTGAAGATCACCGTCGGCGGGGCCGTCGTTTTCGTCCTCGACGTCGAGCGCTACAACGCGTTCTAGACTCCTCTCCCTTCCAGGGAGAGGCGAGGGTGAGGGTGACGCAAGAGACCCAGGAATCGGCATGACCTTCAAAGACCTCATCGGCCAGGACGCCGTCGTCACGGCCCTGCAGCGGGCGGTGCGCAGCAATCGCATCGCCCACGCCTATCTCTTCGTCGGCCCGGAGGCCGTCGGCAAGCGCGCCACTGCCTTCGCGCTGGCCAAGGCGCTCAACTGCCGGCGCCCCGATGATGGCGACGCCTGCGACACCTGCGAATCCTGCCACAAGATCGAACTCGGCGTCCACCCCGACGTCCGCTTCATCGGCCCCACCCTCGAGGACAGCCGCGGCTATCTCACGCCGGTGCCCGACGACGCGCCCGGCGGCGCCGTCATCCGCATGAGCCAGATTCGCGTCATCCCCAACAAGCCGCGCCAGGTGCCGGGGCCGCTCGTGCATGACATCGCGCTCCGACCCACTTTCAGCCCCTGGAAGGTTTACATCATCTCCCCCGCCGACCGCATGCAGACTGAAACGCCCAACGCCCTGCTGCACGTGCTCGAGGAGCCGCCTCCCTACGCCGTGCTCATCCTCGTCACCGCGCGGCCGGCCGCCATCCTGCCCACCGTGCATTCGCGCTGCCGCGAAGTGCGGTTCCGGCTCGCGCCGGCCGGTGACATCGCGGGCCTCTTGAAGAAACAGGGCGTGGAGGCCGCCCAGGCCGAGCGCCTCGCGCGCCTGGCCTCGGGCCGCGCCGGGTGGGCGATCCGCGCCTCCCAGCACGCCGAAATGCTCCAGGCCCGCGAAGCCCTCGTGGAGTGGATCGAGACCCTCTGCCAGGCCCCGCCCGAGGCCGTCCTCAGGCTCGCCGAGGACCTGCGCTCTCTCACCTACAACACCTGGCGCGGCGAGCCGGCCGAAGCATCGGTCGAGGAAGTGGCCGGCGACGTCCCGGATGATGCCATCGAGGATCAGCCCCAGCCCGCCGAGCCCGCCGCGAGCCGCCTTCGGCTCTCCGAGGACCAGGTATTGCGTTCGCGCCTGCCCGAGTCGCTGGAGGTGGTGCTCACCTGGCTGCGCGACCTGGCGGCGGTGCGCGCGGGCCGCGCCGACCTGGCGATCAACGCCGACCACGCCGCCCATCTCTCCCAGGCCGCCGACCGGCCTCTCGATGATCTGCGCCGCGCCATGTCCGCCGTGCAGCGGGCCATTCGCTACATCGAGCGCCGCGCCAGCATCCCCATCACCACCGACGCGCTGGTGGAGGCGCTGGTCTCATCGCTGGGCCGGCCCGAGAAGACGTAGCGGCCGACCTCTGTGTCGGCCCGAAGCCTACAGCTTCACCACCGCATTGGCATTGGTGCACGCGACCCAGATGCTCGCTCCATCGAAGGCGAGGCGGCAGGGCCCCAGGGGCACCGTCACAGTGCCCCAGGGCGTGCCGTCGGCGGCGCGCAGTTTTGAGACGGTGGTGCCGTTTCCGGTAGCCCCGAAGTTCGCCACCCAGATCGTGCCACCGTCGAATGCCAGGTCCGTAGGTCCCACGCCGACCGGGTAAGTCCCGCGCAGGGCGCCGTCAATGGCGCGCAGTTTCGTTACGTTGTTGCTTCCGTAATTGGCGACCCAGATGTTCGCCCCATCGAAGAGAACGGCCTCCGGGTTGGTGCCCACGTCGTAGGTCGCGACCACCGCGAAGTCAGAGGGCCGAATCTTCCTGACCTTGTTCTCGCCAAAGAAGGTCACCCACAGGTAGTTGCCGTCGAAGGCCATCCCCCGCGGTATGGAGCCGAAGGTGCCGCTGCTGTCCACGGCGCCGCTGGCGGCATTGATGCGGTAGAGCTTGCCGTCATCGCAGGAGACCCAGACGTAGGTGCCGTCGAACAGACCCCGCTGACACTGGACGCCGACCGTCACGGTGCGGACCAGCGCCCCGTCCGCACACGTTCTCTCGGTCACGGTGCCCCCCCCATAGTTGACGATCCAGACGTGGATGCCGTCATAGACCACGTCGTAAGGCGAGTTTCCCGTATCGTAGGTGGCAACGTACGTGGCGTCGGGCGCCCGCCACTTGTCCACCAAGGCGGCATCATAGCGGGCGACCCAGAGGTGGAGGCCATCGAAGCAGATCCCAAGGGGGAGGTCCGCGACCGTCACGCCGTTCTGGGACATGTTGCTGTAGTACCAGCGCCGCTCGGCCACGGCCTTGAGGTTGAGCGCCGCGGTGACGAAGATGCTGTCGCTGGCGGTGGTGGTGCCCGCGCCGTCCTTCACCTCCACGGTGACGCCCTTGGTGGCGTTGAGGGTGCCCGCCGGCTCCAGCATCCAGAGTTTCTTCTGGAAGTAGGGCTCCCACGGGCTGCTGATCCCCCGGCCCCAGTTGCTGAAGCGCATGGACATGGAGCCGCCCGAGGTCGTGGCCGTGAGGTACAGCCACACCACGTCGGAACTGGTGTTGGCGTCTCCCTGGTTGATGGAGAGGGTGACGCCCGTGGGCGCGGCCCACGCGGACCCGACCGCGCAGCCAAGCAGAATGATAACCAGCAGCACCCATCTGAACCTCCGAACCATGGCCGTTACCTCCTTCAGGGGAGTAGGATCGCTACAGCTTTATCACTGCGCCTAGGCTGGGAAAGAGCGCCCAGACGTTCGCGCCGTCGAAGACCACCTTGTACGGTTTCCACTCCTCCTCCCAGCCATAGGCGCTACCCCAGGGTGTGCCGTCGGCGGCGCGCAACTTGACCACTGCAGTGCCATGGAAGCATGCCACCCAGATAACGGCGCCATCGAAGGCCAGGTCGGACGGATCATCGGCCACTGAGAAGGTGCCCTTGTCGGCGCCGTCAACGGCACGCAGCTTGGTGACGGTGTTGGCAGTGCGGTTGGCGACCCAGATGTTGGCGCCGTCGAAGACGATGGCCCCGGCGCCGGCGCCCGCGGGGTAGGAAGCGAGCACGGCAAAGTCGGAGGGGCGGATCTTCTTGACCACGCTATCGGCCGGGAAGGCGATCCAGAGATTGTTGCCGTCAAAGACGATTCCACCGGTCCAGCCGGCAAACGCGTCGCTGGAGGTGACGGTGCCATCCGAGGCCTTGATGCGGTAGAGTTTGTTGTCCGTGCAGCCGGAGATCCAGACATAGGTTCCGTCGAAGACGCCATAGCGAGGGTTGGGACCAACGGTGACGGTCCGGACGAACGTGCCATCGCCTCGGAGTTGCGTTACCGTGCCGTCCCCGTAGTTGGCGACCCAAACGTGGATGCCATCGTAGACGGCGTTGAGAGGTCCGGCGCCAGTGGGGTAGGTGCCCAGGGGCGCTGCGTCGGCCGCGCGGACCTTCTGCACCACATTGCCGGTCTCGTGCGTAATCCAAAGGTTGACCCCGTCGAAGCAGCCCCCGGACGGCCACGACAGGCCGCTGACGCGGTTGCTGGTCGTGTTGGTGTAGTACCAGCGCTTTTCGGCCAGCGCCTTGAGGTTCAGCGACGAAGTGACGAAGATGCTGTCGCTGGCGGTGGTGGTGCCGGCGGCGTCTTTCACCTCGACCGTCACGCCCTTGGTGGCGTTGAGCGTGCCGGCCGGCTCCAGCATCCAGAGTTTCTTCTGGAAGTAGGGCTCCCAGTCGCTGCTGATCCCGAAGCCCCAGTTGCTGAAGCGCATCTGCATGGGCCCGCCCGAGGTGGTGGCCGTGAGGTAGAGCCAGACCACGTCCGAGGAGGTCCGTTCGTCTCCCTGGTTGATGGAGAGCGTGACGCCGGTCGGGGCGGCGCGCACCCAGCCCGCCGCACAGCAGATCAACAGGCACACCACAAGGTACGGGGTCAGTCGCGCTGCCATGAGCCTCTCTCCCTGCAAGATTCCCACACCGAAGCGTTCATCGGGCTTCGGCAAGGGCTCGGCAGCCTCCTTCCGGGCAGGCAACAAAAAGAGGCGCAGCCCGCTGCGCCCATCCGTCTTCCTACTCCCTCCGTTTGCTTTTCCTTACTTCCTGCTCACTGCTCACTACTCACTCTTAATACGCCCGCTCCACCGTCTCCTTCCAGAAGGCCATCTGCAGGCGCGCGAGCACCTCCCGCGCCAGCGCATCCGGGCTCGTCTTCTGAAGGGCAGCGTCCTCCGGCAGCACCTGGAGCAGCGGCTCGCCCCGCGCATAGATCGCGGTATCATCCGCGCCCTGGCCGACCCGGATCTCCCACCCCTGCAGGTTGTCCATGATCTGCCGCGTGAGCCGGCCGCCGATCTCCGTTGCCCGCTCCGTGGCGGTCTTTCCGTTCTGCCCCACCGCGGTCTCGAACACCAGCCCGCTGTCCAGCAGGATCTGCCCCACCGTGTTATGGTCGCGCTGCGCTTCTTTCACCTGCACCACCAGCGACCGCGTCACCAGCCGCCGGTTGATCGGCACATGGACCGACTCCAACTGCGCCACCAGCCGGGCCGCGCGGTCGCGGGGATAGGGGTGGGTCTGGAAGATCCCCATCTCGACGTTCGGCTGCGTGTCCTCCAGCCGCGCGAACCCCTCCACCACCGTGAGCATCGCCACCGGGTTGAAGCCCGCCTTCTGAACGTAGATCAGCCCGTCGTGGTCCGCGTTGTACTCGGCGTCGCGGCCGTAACCGTGCAGGATGGCCGTTTTGAGCAGCCCCCCGAAGAGCGCCACCTGCCCGGGGTCCACGCTCTTGCCCGCCAGCACCGCCGCCAGCAGCGCCAGCCCCACCTGGGTGTTGAGTTTCGCCTCCCGGCGCAGCAGGTCCATACCGTCCTTGTGGACGTAGTGAGCCATCTCGTGGCCGAGGATCGCGGCCAACTCGTCATCCGACTCGACCGCCTTGAGCGCGCCCTCGGTGATGTAGATGTAGCCGCCGGGCAGCGAAAACGCGTTGATGTCGCCCACGCCCAGGATCTTGACCGCATAGGTCGCGGCCGGCTCCTTGGCGCCCGCGTCCTGCACGACCTTCACCTGCGGCCGCTGCGCAAAAGGCGCCAGCCGGGCCACGATCTTCTCCAGGCGCGCCATCTGCTCCGGCGCCTGGACGACCTTCATCTCCTTCTCGATCTGCTCGGCCGCCGACTTGCCGATCTTCGCCTCGGCGTCCTCCCCCGCCGCCCAGACGCCTCCAACCGACAGGGCCAGGGCTGCCGCCAGCCCCGCCGCCAACCATGCTCTTCGCACCATCACCGCTATCTCCGTCGCCAGTATACCACAAAGCCACAGGCCGCGACACGCCCGCTCTGTCTGACGTACCACGGCCCCCGAAAGTTGCGCCTGTGCGTCCCGGCACACGGCCGCCCGCAGATTCCCTGTAAACTCGGCCCCGATTTGTGGAACCTGTAAGCAGAACCTGTCGTCGCGCTACCAGCCGCAGCCCTTCAGTCGCTCCACGTCGCAGCCGCGCCCGCCCGGGGCATCGCACCATGGCCCCGATGAGCCGGGCGCAGTGGCGGAAACCATGCAACCAGGAGGAGATCACGGGTCTCAAAACGACGAAGGGATGACCCGCCATGGACTGGAGAGACCGGCTCGATCTGACGATGTTGCGGGCGGAAGCCCGGCG
>Ga0315288_10009114_pt1 | contig 12511 bp, 13 predicted proteins | sample YL17G11_20_MG_FD_203454 | JGI IMG/M metagenome (GOLD analysis project Ga0315288, IMG submission 203454) | Sediment microbial communities from Yellowstone Lake, YNP, Wyoming, USA - YL17G11_20 | ecosystem: Environmental > Aquatic > Freshwater > Lake > Sediment | place: USA: Wyoming | collected...
GCGGTCAGTATGTTCAGAATGCTACCGTCATCCATCTGGTCGACGACATTTGCAGGAAGAGTGGTTAACTGTTCAATTGCCTGCTGGCTGGCCTGCAGGGCTTCCGTATATTTACCGGCCTTCCTTAGACCAATTGCAATCATCAAACCACCAACAGCCTGGTTGATGATGCGCATCAGATAATCTTCAGTAAACATTGGCAAGACTCCCGTACCAGGAAATTAAGGGGTTTTCACTTACGCTTTTCCTAGCACCATTGCAAGTAACGCCATTCTAACGTATAAACCATACTCCATCTGGCGGAAGTAGGCGGCCCGCGGGTCGTCGTCAAATTCGGGAGAAATCTCACCGACGCGCGGTAGGGGATGCATCACGATCATGCGTTCCCGGGCGGCTTTCATCACCTTGGGGTCGATGACATAGGCGCCCTTGACGGACTCGTAGAGGGCCTCGTCGGTGAAGCGCTCCTTCTGTACGCGGGTGACATAGAGCACATCGGTCACGGGCAGGGGCTGGTCGAGTGCCGTATATTCGGCCTGCTCGATGCCCTTGGCCTTGAGCTCGTCAATCAGGACGGATGGCATGCGCAGGATCTCGGGAGCAACGTAGTTCAGTTTGACCTTGTAGAGCGAGAGCAGGCGCGCCAACGAGTGGACGGTGCGCCCATGCTTCAGGTCGCCGAGCAGGGTGACGGTGAGACCGTCGAGGTGACCGAGTTCTTCCTTGATGGTGAAGGCATCCAGCAGGGCCTGGGTGGGATGTTCGCCGATGCCATCGCCGGCGTTGATGACCGGCTTGCGGGCCGCCTTGGCCGCCTGCGCTGCCGAACCGACTTCCGGGTGGCGGATGACGATCACATCGGCATAGCACTCCAGGGTGCGGACGGTATCAGGCAGGCTCTCGCCCTTCGAGACCGACGAGTACTTGACCTCGTTGATCGGGATGACCGAGCCGCCCAGGCGTTCCATGGCGGCGGTGAATGACGATGAAGTGCGGGTGGACGGTTCGTAGAACAGGTTGGCCAGGATCTTGCCTTTGAGTAGGTCGAAAGTGCCAATGTGGTCAACCATGTCGTGCATCTCGTGCGCCACGGCAAAGACATACTCCAGGTCTTCGCGGTTGAACTGCTTGACCGAGATGATGTCCTTGCCATACCAGGGCGCGGTGCGCTGGTCGCCGAAAGGCAGGTGGGAATTATTGGGTTGGGTGGGCATGGTTAGTCTCCTAATTTTGTAGTCTACTAGTCTGATAGTCGAATAGTCTTTTGGTGAATCGGGAGTTTGGGTCTGGCTGAGGGCGGATCCCGTTAAATAACGTAACTGCCTTTGCATATGTAAGTAAATCATTGCCAAAAGGCACACAAAAGGCTATAATTGGCCCATGAAAACCTTTTCGTGGAACGGCGAAAAGAACACGCTGTTGAAAGCCGAAAGACAAATCTCATTTGAAGAGATAGTCCTTTATATCGAGATGGGGTACCTGCTTGATGTGCTGGAACATTCCAACCAGGAGAAGTATAAAGGGCAAAGGGTTTTTGTAGTGCAGGTTGATGAATACGTGTATCTTGTTCCATTTGTCGAAACTGAAGACGAAGTTTTTCTGAAGACTATTGTTCCGAGCCGCAAAGCGACCCGAAAGTATCTGAAAGGAATTGCAAAATGAGCGACCTGAAACTCCAACCGGATGAACTTGAACTGCTGTCATCTTACGAACAAGATGAGTGGCAGTCGGCTAAGAATGTCAAAGAGCAGAAAGAACAATACCGTGTCTACGCCCGCGCCACCTTCCGAAAGGATCAGCGCATCAATATCCGCATTTCAGAAAAAGACCTGCTTGACCTGCAAAAACGCGCCTTGCGAGAAGGCATCCCTTATCAAACCTTGATCTCAAGCGTACTGCACAAGTACGTAAGCGGGACATTGGCGGAGAAGTAACAATCTCGAACCATTTCACCATCTTGAGAGCACAGAGAATCATCTCTGTGCTCTTACTTTTTCAAGTACGTATATTTCTTCCAAAACCGGGTTCTACCAGAATCTTACCATCCTTGAAGGCCTCACACCCACGCATCACAACTCGTCTCACGCGACCTTTCACCTTCCAGCCTTCGAACGGCGTCCAACCGCAGCGCGAGTGCGTCTCAGCGGCGTGGATCTCGTAAGTAGCTTTCTCATCCACCTCGACCCAGGCCTCGGGCTGTTCGGGAAGTTTAAAAATGCGATAAGGATTGGTAACCATGCGAACGATGATATCGTCCACGGTCAACCGTCCATCGTCCACCGCGGTCAGAAGCAGCGGCAAGATGGTTTCCAGACCGGGGAAGCCCGGAGGCGGGTTGTCGCCGTCCTTCTCGGCCAGGGTGTGGGGGGCGTGGTCGGTGGCGAAACAGTCAATGACGTCCAGGTTTACCCATAGGGCGTCAACATCTTCTTTAGCTGCCAGGCGCGGCCTGACTTCTCCACGACCAGAGTGACCATGAGAGATGGCGGGGATATCTTCCCTTGTGAGAAACAGGTGCTGCGGGCAAACTTCGCATGTGACCTTGATGCCGCGTTCTTTTGCCGCCTTGATGAGCAGGATTTCCTCCCTCAGAGAAACGTGGGCAATATGGACGGGCCGGTTGTAAATGGCAGCCATCAAAATAACCGCTGCCATGCTACGGCTTTCGGAGTGTGCCACGATGGGCAGTTCCTTGGGCCAGTTTTGGAAGTGCGCCTGCCAGAGGGTCATGTCATCCAGGCGCAGTTCACAAAAGGTACTGTCGAGGTACATCTTCAATCCCGCCGCGCGCTTAGGTAAGACTCCATGCTTGTTCCAATCTGTGTTATCCGGACCCGCGCCCAGGAACTGGGCATAGTCGCAGCGGGCTTTGGAGCGCGCCGCCTCCAGTGCCAGGTCGAGAGTCTCAGCGCTGAAAATGGGTGGCGTGGTATTGGGCATTGCCAGCACTTGGGTCACACCACCAGCCAGCGCAGCGGAGGTGCCTGTGTCCCAATCTTCTTTATGGGTGGCGCCAGGTTCGCGCAGGTGAACGTGAGGGTCGACCAATCCGGGGAGTTTGATCATTTTTTCTCGTAGGAGCGAGGCAATGCCTCGCCCAATAAAAAAAGAGAGCCGGTAAAGGCTCTCTAAAGAACAGGATGAATGGTCAATCCAACAGGTTCGAACAGGAGATCTCGAAAGGGAAATAATGAAACCATATCGGGCGGAATTATAGGCAAGGCAGGTATTTTGTCAAGGGTATTGGGCAGTATATTTGGGAATTCTTCATCCAACATCCAGCGCAATTTGATATAATCCGCGCTATAACCAAAGGAGAATAAACAATGGCATACACGCAGTTTAAAATCCCCTCGGGCGGGGAGAAAATCACCATCAAGGATGGCAAATTACAAGTCCCGGACAACCCGATCATCCCATACGTCGAGGGGGATGGTACCGGGCGTGATATCTGGCGCGCTTCCGTGCGCGTCTTCGACGCAGCTGTCCAGAAGGCCTACGGCGGCAAGCGCAAAGTCCACTGGATGGAAGTATTTGCAGGCGAGAAGGCCTTCAGACAGTTCAAAACCTGGCTTCCCGACGAGACGGTGGAGGCTTTCAAGGAATTTCTGGTGGGGATCAAAGGCCCGTTGACCACGCCCATCGGCGGCGGTATTCGTTCGTTGAATGTGGCCCTGCGCAAGGCATTGGATTTGTACGTCTGCCAGCGCCCGGTACGCTATTTCAACGGTGTGCCTTCACCGGTTAAACATCCCGAATACGTGGACATGGTCATTTTCCGAGAAAATACGGAAGATATCTATACCGGCATTGAGTTCCAGTACGGCACCGAAGATAATCTGAAGTTCAAAAAATTGTTCAAGGAAGCCTTCCCAAAGGAATTCGCCAAGATACGTTTCCCTGAAACGGCAGGTATTGGCATAAAACCAATCTCGTCCGAAGGGACAGAGCGGCTGGTGAGCGCAGCCATCCGCTGGGCGCTAACCAACAAACGCAAAATCATAAGCCTCGTGCATAAGGGCAACATCATGAAGTTCACCGAAGGCGCTTTCAAGGATTGGGGCTACGGCGTCGCCAAGCGCGAGTTCCGCAACGAGATTGTCACCGAGCGCGAGACCTGGATTTTGGGCAACAAGGAAAAGGACCCTGCCCTTTCGGTGGAAGATAATGCCAGGGCGGTTGACCCCGGTTACGAGATGATGGCACCCGATAAGCAGGCGGAAATTCGCGCCGAGGTGGAGGCTGCTTTGAAGCTCTGGCCGACTCACGGTGACGGCAAGTGGAAGAGTAAACTACTCATCAAGGATACGATTGCCGATATTGTCTTCCAGCAGACCATCACCCGGGCGCGCGAATTCGATGTGCTGGCAACGCCCAACCTGAACGGCGATTACATCTCCGATGCGCTGGCAGCGCAGGTGGGCGGGATGGGCATCGCACCTGGAGCGAATATCAACTATCTGACGGGTCATGCCATCTTCGAAGCGACCCACGGCACCGCCCCGAAATACGCCGACCTGGACAAGGTCAACCCCGGCTCGGTCATTATGTCGGGCGAGATGATGCTGCGCTACATGGGTTGGGGTGAAGCTGCAGACCTGGTGCTGAAAGGTATGGAAGGCGCCATCAATGCCAAGACCGTCACCTATGACTTCGCCCGCTTGATGGAAGGTGCGACAGAGATCAAATGCTCGGAATTCGGCGACGCGATCATCAAGCATATGGGTTAGAAAGTAAAGAACGAAAACAAGAGGGCCGTCTCTTTTACAAGGCGACCCTTTTTTAGTAAAGGTGGTTTTGTTTCTTGTTTTAATTAAGGCGTAGGAGTCGGTGTGGGAGCCGCCAGCGACTCGCCAGCCGGGGTGACGATGGCGGAGAGAGCCGTGGCTTCCTCTGCTGTCTGCGGCATACCGGCCATCACCCAGCGGGTCAGCATATCCAAATACTGCGGGTCAAGTAGTTTGGTGGGTGGCATCTGGCGGATGGTTTTACCCGTGGCCGGGTCAAGGCCCTCCTGCCCGTTGATAAGTTTCAGCATCAGGCTTTCGGGGTCGCCAGCAGTGATCAGCGGGGCATTATCCCCGGTGGTCAACATTTCATCGTAGGAGGTCATCAAGTAGTTGTTGTTCTGCTTCCCAGCCCGGTGGCACGAAACGCAGTAACGCTTGACCAACGGTTGGATGTGGACATCCCAGGAGGGCACCTCGCCCACATTAAGCGCCGGAATGGAACTGATCGCTCCGGCAGGCATCTCAGCGCGGTCATCCCAGCTATAGCGCATAAAGGCCACAACAGAATCGATTTCGGTTGGTGAGAGCGCACCGCCATAGGCCTTGCCAAAAGGTTGCATGCCCAGATCTGGCTGCCCATAGGCAACAATATCGTAGAATGTCTCATCCGAGCGCGTGTACATCTCATCCTGACTGTGGATGGCTTTCATGTTGAACCCTTCCAACCCTTCCACACCCTGGATAATGCCGCCTTCACCGTCTGCACCGTGGCATTCCACGCAGTTGATCGAATACAGGTCCTGGCCGAGCAGGATCTGTTCGGGAAGTGTATTCGCCAGTTGGACCTCGGTGCCGGGTGCGGCTTTCGGAGCTATCACAACCACTACAACGGCCACTACGACCATCAACACTGACGCAATGACAGCCGTCCATTTTTGCAGGCAGCTGATTAATAACCTGGATTTTTTCGCCAGAAATGACGATCCAACCAGAATGACGTAGGCTAGAATTGGGATGACCAGACCGGTCAGGAACTGAAGCAGTGTCATCGTGGACATGCCGGTGTCGCCAGAGATCGCGGGGACACCGGAGATGGCGGTTAAGACGACCATACTTACCACGAAGACAGCCATGATGCTTATCGCCATGGTGCGCCGGGAATAGTGACGGTAAGGATTTTTGTCGACCAGGGGCAGGACGAACAAGATCAGAATGACAAGGGCGGGGATGACAGTCGTGGCAATCCACTCAATTTTTCCCAACAGTGGGATTTGTCCATAAACGGCAAGGAACTTGAACAGGAACAGGAAATACCACTCCGGTTTGGGAACGTAGGCCGAATCGCTGGGATCTGCTTTCGGTTCACCCGGCACTCCGATGAAGGTCGCCAGCATGATCAGGACGATAAAAATGGCCAGAGAAACCAGCAGATCCTTGAAAATGCTGTCCGGCCAGAAGCGCTCGCCTTTCTGCAGGGCGATCTTGTATTTTTCGTGGACGTTCTTCTTTTGTTCTTCTTTCATGTCCGCGCTCCTTTAGTCGTCCTTGCCCGGGAATTCAGATTCGCCGTGCTTGATGATGAGGAACAGGTGGACGCCGATCAGCCCGGCCAGTACAGCGGGAAGCATCCAGATATGGGCCGCGAAGAACCGGCTCAAGGTCAGCGCGCTCAGGTCGGTACCACCGCGTAAAACTTTCATGATGAAGGGGCCAATCCAGGGTACGCTACCGGCAATGGACGTAGCGACCGTCGTGGCCCAGTAGGCTTTCTGGTTCCAGGGCAGCAGGTAGCCGGTGAAACCCATCCCCAGCGTGCACAGTAACAATCCCACACCGATCAGCCAAGTCAACTCGCGCGGGTATTTATACGAGGCGGTTACGAAAACCCGCAGCATGTGGATAAAGACAACCAGCACCATCAGCGACGATCCCCAGTGGTGGATGCCTCGGATCAGCCAGCCGAAAGCGACTCCATTCATGATGTACTGTATGCTGTCGTAAGCGTGGTCAGGGGAGGGAGTATAATAGACGCTCAAGAAAATACCGGTGGCGCCCTGGAGCAGGAAAAGGAAAAGGCTGGCCGAGCCAAGCGTGTTCCACCAGTTGCCCTTTGGTTCGGGGCGGTCGAGGGTGGCTTTATACAGATCGTTCAGGGCGAGACGCTCATCCAGCCAGGCGAAAAGTTTTTTCCACATAATCGTCACCCTTCCAGGAAATGAATGAGCAGCGTGCCGTCCTCGACCTTGAGCTGGTCGCCGGAATAACGATCCAGCGGACGGGGCGGCGGGCCGCCCAACACCTCGCCGTTTATCCCGAACTGGGCATCGTGGCAGGGGCAGATATATTCCTGCCTGTCCGCGTTCCAGTTGACGTGGCAGCCCAGGTGCGTGCAATTATTGGAGAGCACCAGCGTTTCCGTATCCGAGGTGCGCAACACAAACACACCGTAACTGTTGACGGTTTTCTCCCAGCCATTGGCTTTGCTGCGTGTGAAGGCAGCCAGGGTCGGTTTTCCCACCTCGAAGGTCTCGAGTTTCCCCAGAGGAATCCAGGCGTCAGTCTTGCCTGCCTTGAGCGCTGGATCGATCAGATAGTCGATGGCCGGCAGGCCTATTGCCGCACCGATAACCGTACCCACGGCCGCTGTCGTGATTTTGATGAAATCACGACGGCTGATGTGATGAGATCCTGCCATGCGAACCTCCTGATATTGGATGGAAAGAACAAAAAAGAAATCACAAACTCATGTATTATGATTATATAGACGATTCGTCCATCCCCAAGAGGATGTCTGGAATGAATAATCCATGAGTATTGTCACTTTTAACTAAGGAAACGAAAATGGGATAATAGACTATGTTAAAATCCTTGTGTTGCTGCGGGAGGTTGCGCAGCGACGAGGACGGTGTACCCCAAGGGCAAACAGTCTCCTCGCTTGCAGGGGGTATTCCGGCGGTCGTAGCTCGCCACATGGCACATCGTTTTAAGGAGGCGTAGATGGGACTTAAAAGGGATGTTGGCCTCATGGAAGGCCTGCGATATCAAGGGAAAGGCCCGATGTTGACTTATATCCTCCACAGGATTGGCGGCTTGGGTATCTTGCTCTTCGTCGCACTGCACATTCTGGCATCGTTCCTCTCCAACCAGGCTTGGGGGACAAGCGCCGGGATCTTTATCAACACCATCTACGAGCACTGGCTCTTCCAGATATTCATCTTCTTCTGTGCACTGTTCCATGCCATCAATGGCCTGCGCATCGTCATCCTGGACCTGTGGCCGAAGTTGATCGAATACCAGCGTGAAGCCATCTGGCTGGAATGGTTTGTCTTCCTGCCCATTTACTGCATCGCATTATTCGTCATTATTCGCGGTGGATTGGGAGGCTAGCAGATGAGAACAAAACCGAGAACTGCTCCACAGCGCGGCTTCCATTATGACTATCTGATGTGGCTTTTAACCCGCCTCACTGCCCTGGCAATGTACCTGATCGCCATTGTGGGGATCATTGCCGCTCTGTTGATGAGCGCCCGTCAGAACATGACGGTGGCCGATCTGATGCGTTGGGCGTTCATGCCGAACCCGAACCATATTGCCAATACCAATGTCCCGGATGTTGAAGTCTGGAAGGGCCTCTTCTGGCAAGGCATGGGCATCTCGATGCTCTTCTTTGCCGGGGCGCATGGATTGCACGGCCTGCTCAATGTTCTGGAAGATTACATCTCCCGTACCCGGGTACGCAATGCACTGCGCATCCTGGTTTTCCTGGTCTGGGTGCTCATGAGCGCTATCGGCATCTACGTGATCTTGACATCCTAGGAGCATCAGCATGATAACCCATCAATTTGAAGTGATCGTCGTGGGCGCAGGCGGAGCAGGTTTGATGGCTGGTCTGTATGCTTCCCGGACGGCCAGGACAGCCATCATCACCAAGCTTTACCCCACCCGTTCGCACACCGGTACCGCCCAGGGCGGTATTGGCGCGGCGCTCGGCAGCGAAGAAGAAGACCATGCCGAATGGCACACTTATGATACTGTCAAAGGCTCGGATTACCTCGGCGACCAGGATGCCATCGAATTCATGTGCACCGAAGCTGTCCAGGCAGTGTACGAACTGGAACACATGGGCCTGCCCTTCGACCGGACACCGGAGGGTAAGATCTCCCAGCGTCCGTTTGGCGGGCACACCAATAACGTGACCGGTAAACCGGTCCGGCGCGCCTGCCATGCCGCCGACCGCACCGGTCACATGATCTTGCAGACCCTGTACCAGCAGTGCATGAAGAACAAGGTCAACTTCTTCGACGAATTCCAGGTGGTGGACCTGCTGATGGTCAATGGCGCCGCGGCAGGTGTGGTCGCCATCGAACTTGCCACCGGCGAACTGCACGTATTCCACGCCAAGGCGGTCATCTTTGCCACCGGCGGGCACGGGCGCATCTGGGAAATCACCTCCAACGCCTACGCCTTCACGGGCGACGGTCCCGCCGTCATCATGCGGCGCGGCCTGCCGCTCGAAGACATGGAATTCTTCCAGTTCCACCCCACCGGCATTTACAAACTCGGCATCCTCATCACCGAAGGCGTGCGCGGCGAGGGCGGCATCCTGATCAACGGCAAGGGCGAACGCTTCATGGAGAAATACGCCCCCAAGGTCAAAGACCTGGCCTCGCGTGACGTGGTCAGCCGCGCCATCTACATGGAAATCCGCGACGGCAACGGCGCCAATGGCCAGAACTATGTCTACTTGGATGTGCGCCCCGAAAGCGTTAATAAATACGCGGCGCTGGACGGACGCAAGAATAAGGACGGGTCGCCTTACACGGTTACCGGCGAGGAAATCCTCGCAAAATTGCCCGATATCGTAGATTTCTGCCGTGTCTATCTGGGTGTGGACCCAATCACCCAAATGATGCCCATCCAACCGACCGCACACTATGCCATGGGTGGCATCCCCACCAACAAATACGGTGAAACCATTCTGGACGAGAAGAACACCCCCATCCCTGGCTTGTATGCCGCCGGGGAGTGCGCCTGCGTCTCTGTTCATGGGGCCAACCGGCTCGGCACCAACTCGCTGCTTGACTTGGTGGTCTTCGGCAAGCATGCCGGCCTGCGCGCCGCCGAGTTCGCAAAAGGCGCTTCCTTCCAACCCCTGCCAGCCGATCCGGCCGAATTCGCCCGTTCCCAGTTTGACCGCATCCGCAATGCCGATGGCAAGGAGAATGCCTTCGACATTTCAACCACAATGAAGAAAGTCATGTTCGACGATATGGGCATCTTCCGCTCCGGCAAGGGCATGGAGAACGCCCTCAAGGTCATCCGCGAACTCAAGGAACGCTACAAGCACGTCACCGTGACCGACACCGGCAAAATCTTCAACATGGAACTGATCAACATCTGGGAACTTGGCAACCTGCTCGACCTGGCCGAGCTGACCACCGTCTCGGCCCTCGCCCGCACCGAGAGCCGGGGTGGCCATTCCCGTGAGGATTATCCCGACCGCGACGACAAGAACTGGCTCAAGCACAGCCTGGCCTGGGTGGGCGAGGACGGCAGGATTGACCTGAAATACAAGCCGGTCGTCATCACCAAATATGAGCCGAAGGTACGGACTTACTAGGAGGCTGCCATGGAAGTAACCATCAAAGTCTTCCGCTACAACCCTGAAAAGGATAAGAGACCCTCCTATAAGGCCTACAAACTGGAGGCCATTGAGACCGACCGGGTACTGGACCTGCTCGAAAAGGTGAAAGGCTACCAAGACGGGACGTTGTCCTTCCGCCGCTCGTGTGCACACGGCATCTGCGGGTCGGATGCTATGCGCATTAATGGGTTCAACCGCCTGGCCTGCAAAACCCTGGTGCGCGACACCGGCACCAAGATCACCGTCCAACCCCTGCTGGGCCTGCGGGTCATCAAAGACCTGATCGTGGACATGGAGCCGTTCTTTGAGCACTACCGCTCCGTCAAGCCCTGGCTGATCAACGATGACCCCGAACCGGAAAAGGAACGCTTCCAAAGCGCCGAACAGAGGGTGCTCTTCGACGACACCACCAAGTGCATCCTGTGCGCCTGCTGCACCACCTCCTGCCCGTCCTTCTGGGCCAATGAGAAATACGCCGGCCCGGCCGCCATCGTGGCAGCCCACCGCTTTATCTTTGACAGCCGCGACAAGGCTGCCGCTGAGCGTCTCAAAATCTTGAACGAAGTGTGGGGTGTTTACCGCTGCCATACCGTCTTCAACTGCACCCTGGCCTGCCCGCGTGAGATCCAGATCACCAAAGCCATCGGGGAGGTCAAAATGGCGCTGACGACAGGAAAACTCGAGTAGTTTTTTCGACATTTAAAAGCAGAAATCCCCGCCCCATGAATATGACGGGGATTTCTGCTTATTGATAAAATTTCCAATGAGAATCGCTTACGCGGCTAAATCAAAAGGTAAATCACTTATATCACGCAGGCGATCCCCCTCAATGATGGAAATCAACATATCCATTTGATCTTCATTACCAGTCTTTTCAATTGCCGCTTTAAGTTCTGGCAAGGCAAAGTGATAAACACAATCTATGTCACCCGTTCCGAGCGCCAAAGTCGCAATTCTTGTCGGAAGCGGTTCTGCTGTCACGGCAACAATGTGAGGCAAATTGCCCTTGCGATTTCTAATCAGGTTTAATGCTTCTGTCCGGGCATTTTATGACCTGTCACTCCGTATCGTCCATTTACAGGAAATACTTGCATGTAATAGCATTATCCCTTGGTTTTGATTTCGCAAAGGTGTTGAATTAGATACCTTGGATTCAACTCGTAAGTGCAACAAGTTGGTGTTCAAAGAATACTTCAAAAGGTGTCTTGAAGTCAAGGCATTTTCTTGGGCGTAAGTTGAGACGATCCATGATCATAATCTCTTCTTGGGCCGATACAGTCGATAAGTCTCGATCCTTGGGCAAATATTGGCGGACCAATCCATTGGCATTCTCGTTGGTTCCTCGCTCCCAGGCAGCGTAAGGATGTGCAAAGAAAAAATCGATCAACAACTCCTTCGAAATCATCTGATGTGCAGCAAACTCTTTGCCATTATCCGAAGTGATCGTTTTCCGATGATGAACCCATGAAAGCAAGTCGAGCATATTCTTGGCCACTAGTTCAGCGCTTCTTTGGGTAACCTTTCGTATCAGCGTAAATCGGGATTTACGTTCGGTCAGGGTCAACACAGCACCCTGGTGCCCTTTCCCGATGATTGTGTCACTTTCCCAATCTCCAAGGCGTTCTCGCAAATCCACTGCTTCTGGACGCGCCTCAATGCTCCTTCTGGCAGGGATTATGCCCCTGCGATCATATTGTCCATACCGTTTCCGGCGTTTCTTTTGGCATCGTAGATGCTTGTGCAGTGTTCCACCAGCTCGCTTGTCTGCATAGACATACTGATAGATCCATTCTGGACTGATCGATGGCAATTGCTCCTTCTTCAACCAACCCGTTATCTGCTCCGGGCTCCAATCTTGCAGCAGCTTTGCATCAACTATTTGCCATGTCGCCGCTGAGATATTCGGTTGTACCTTTTTGTTGCGTCGCTCGAGTGCCTTCTCCTGTGCTTGTTTGGGTCGATACCCTCGCCGTCCACGATTGCGGCGCAACTCCCGGCTAATCGTGGATTTGTCTACTCCAAGTTGTTGAGCGATTTTGGTTCGTTTGCATCCTATGTCCAAAAGCACTTTTATCTGGTATCTTTGTCCTTGGGTAAGCTGTGTGTAAATCATAAGCGCTCCTTTGACTTTGGTCGG
>Ga0315288_10009115_pt1 | contig 12511 bp, 22 predicted proteins | sample YL17G11_20_MG_FD_203454 | JGI IMG/M metagenome (GOLD analysis project Ga0315288, IMG submission 203454) | Sediment microbial communities from Yellowstone Lake, YNP, Wyoming, USA - YL17G11_20 | ecosystem: Environmental > Aquatic > Freshwater > Lake > Sediment | place: USA: Wyoming | collected...
CCTCATTGCCCGAGACGACGCCACCTTGACCGCCTGCGATGACCGCCGACAGACCACTGATTACGTTTCCGCTTCCACCGCCGATCGTCGACTGGGAAAAGCCACCGCCGATCGTATTGCCGACGCCACCCGCAATGGTGCAAAAGCCAGCGGCGAGCCCGATCACGTTCGAGACGCCGCCACCGATCGCGCCGTAGTCGCCACTCACGCCGTTTGCATCGCCGCCCGCGATCGTACCGAAGTCAGCGAGCGCACCCGGGGCGACGGCCGTCGTGTCGGAGCTCAGGTTGACGATGCCGTTTTTCGTATTGTCGATCGGCGATTGGTTCGCCGGGCGGTTGGCGCGAAGGTTCAGAGGAGCGCCACCGTCGAAACGCGTCGCGTTCGCCGCCACCCAGCCCGTGTTTGTCGCGACGCCCGTCTCCTTCACCCAGAGAGAGGCCGCTGTTCCGTTCGCCGTGTCGAAGTAGAGATCGCCCGGTGAGCCAACGACCGCGCCATTGGGAGGAACCGCGCCGCTCGAGAGCGAGCCGCCGTTGATTCCGATCCGCGTCTTTCCCGTCGCGCGGGTGACGAGGAACGTGGTCGAGGCCGCCGTGTCTTCCTTCAGCGCGATCCCGGTCGCGTCGAGGCGCACGTAGTAAAAAAGCGCGTTCCCCGCTACGCCGTTGATGACTTGCGCGAGACCGATGCGATCGGCTTTCTGCCGGTTGTAGCCGCCGTCCGTCGCCGTGGGACCCGTGCCGAGGGCGTTCGCGCCATAGAGCACGATCCCTTCGCTCTTGACGTTCGTGGGGTCACCGTCCGATTGCCACGCGCCCTCGCGCCACACCGCGCCGACGCCGGCCGCTTGGCGGATGTCGCGGAGCTGAGGACGCGCGAACGGATCGAGCGGCGCCGCCGTCAGCGCCGCGTCCGTGATCGCCGCCGTCCCGCCTGGGTTCTCGTACAGGATCGCGTTCGGCGAGCCACCGCCGCCGCCGCCTCCACCGCCGCCGCCAAGATCGGAGAGGCGGGACGTGGGCACGGGTTGAGCGCCGGAAAAGCTCCGGTATGGGATGATTTGCCGCCATTGCCCCGCGTCGAGGCAGAAGACCGCTTGGACGCCCGAGGTGCTAAGGACCTTCGTCGCCGCGCCATCGATGAGATGACCGTTTCCGTCCACGGTGATGTTGTTCGCCGCCGCGTTTCCGTCGACGTCGAGCACCGCGAACGTGTCACCGTCCGAGACGGGAGACGGAGCGAAGACGGTCGGCGCGACGGTCGCCGTGGAGACCCGCGCGGCTTGCTCCTCCGCGCACGTCCCGCCGTTCGGGATCACGATCTGAGGAAACGGAAGGTTCGTAACGCCCGAGACGAGCTCAGAGGGGCCGGACATCAGCGCCGCCCCGCGAGCATGGCGCCCGCGATGAGACCGAGGACGAGACCGGCCGCAACGCCGGTCAACACTTCGGGCCGCTTGAACATCGCCAGATCAAACGACGGCAGCGCGCCGAGGGTTCGACCGCCCGAGCTCGGCACGACGACGCCGCCGATCGTTGTCACCTCGTACACGGATCACCTCGCTACGACTTGGAGAGCCACCATGCGACGCCGCCGAGGACGAGCGCACCGACGCCGATCGCGACGTACGTCGACGTCGGGGTGCCCTTCACCGACACCGGTTGAATGCCCCCGCGCTGAGGAAGATCGGGGGTCGGAGGGATCCACGGCATGATGTCCGGTGGAGGCGCCGGAGGCACCGGCAACGGCGATGGTCCGGGAGGCGCCGGCCCTGGAGGCGCGCCGTTCTTGAGGTTGACCGTCGCGAGGAGAGCTCGACGCGTGTCCGGACCGATCCACCCGTCCGGCGCCAACCCTTGATCGCGCTGGTAGGTCTCGACGAGGAGCTGAAAATCAGGATCCCATGCGCCTTGTGCCTGATCCATGTCGCCCTGCTGCGTCCCCGTCGTGCCGACGTGCGTCGCGAGCTGGGCTTCATCGCCGTACCCGACGTAGATCAGCGCTTCGAGATCGCGCGTCGTGTCGCCAGGGTAATACGAGGGACCATGACCGACGTCGGAGAGATCCGGGGTGTACGCGTAGAACGCATCCGCCGCCGTGACGCCCATCCCTCGAAGGCGAGCTCGCGAGCGACCGCGCGGAGCGCCGAGGCCTTCGAGCGAGACGCGCTCGTCATAGTAGCCGCCCCATCCGTTGGAGAGATCGCTCTCTTCGAGCTCGACGTCTTCGACTTCCATTTTACCTTCTCCTCCCGAGCCGCAACGGCGGGATGAATCCCTTTATCCCTACCACAAGAGCCACCGCGATCACGGCCCCCGCAATCCACGCGACCGCGGTCAGCGTCTCCGTTGACGCGCCTTTGACTTTTCCAGGCCCAGGCACGGAACAATATTTCGAGAGCTTCTCATGCCATCCGTCGATCGTGTGCGCGTAGGAGCACGCTTGCGTCCAAACGTTGTACGAGCCGAACGTCGGTGTTTCCGTCGTGGCGAACGCGCGAAAATCCGCCATGAAGAGCCGCCAGGCTTTCGCTTCTTCGATCGGGAGCTCCTTGCACGAGAGGACGCCGAGATCCATCTCTTCGGCCACCGTCAAGAGCCGCTTTTTGAGCGCGTCGACCTCGGAGGGCCACACAAAGAAGTTGAGAGGCTTGTCGCACTCGCCGCCGTCGACGCCGGACATGTTGCCGCCGCCCTCGCACGAGAAGCCCGCTTCGCACGCTTGGCAGCACGCCACGCGTCACCGCCTCAGCGACGCGAGGAGGAGGCCGAGCACGAGACCGGCCGCCGCGCCGCCCCCGATCCGGATCCAGCGCTGGCGCTTGCCGTAGTTCGTCGCGTCGGCCAAATCGAGCATGTCGTGGCCCTTCTCGTCCGAGAGACCGGGCATTTGCGCGAGCATTTGCGCTTTGAGCGTCGGATCCATCGGTCCGACCGTCATCGCGTTTTCCAACTCGAGGGGATACCCCATGTAACGCATGTGCCGAGCTCCTCAGACTCGATTGTAGCCTGGAACAGGCACGCGGGATACGTCATCGCCACCCTGGCGCCAGGCGTCGAAGATCCACGCCGCGAGGAGGGACGAGCCGACCGCCAGCAAGACCAGTGCGCCCGCTTTCATCATCGCCGCCGACCTTTCTTCTTTTTCGCCGCGTAGTAGGTCGCCCCGCCGACCGCGAGCGCCAAGAGGAGCCAGGGCCATTTCGAGCTCGAGGCCGCCGTTACCGCTGGCGCCGCCACGAGCATCGAGGCCGCGAGGGGTTCGATATCGGGCGGGACGTAGGCGAACGTCGAAGGCGACTCCGGTATGGCGATCGGCGCGACGGCCACCGTGGGAGCTCGCGCCGGTCCGATCGGCAGCGTCGGAGTGAGGAGCGGCGCGATGGGCGCCGGCCGCAACGCTTCCGGCGTCACGAACGAGGGACGCGTCACGATAGGCTCGAGCGCCGGAGGAGGCGCCGGCGAGGGCGACGGCGCGAGGAGCGCGGGCGTCACGTAGGACGGCTGCATTACGATCGGCTCGAGCGCCGGAGGAGGCGCCGGCGAGGGCGACGGCGCGAGAAGCGCGGGCGTCACGTAGGACGGCTGCGCCACGATCGGCTCGAGCGCCGGAGGAGGCGCCGGCGAGGGCGACGGAGCGACGAGCGCGGGCGTCACGTAGGACGGCGCCGCCACGATCGGCTCGAGCGCCGGAGGAGGCGCCGGCGAGGGCGACGGCGCCAAGAGCTCCGGCGTCAGGTAGGACGGCTGCGTGACGAGCGGCTCTACCACCGAGAGAGGCGCCTTCGAGGCGACGATCACGGGCTCAATCGGAGAGAGCGACGGCGAGAGGAGCATCGCCGCCGCGGGACGAAAGAGGCCGATTCGAAGGTTGCCGATCGCCATGGCTGAAAAAGATCCGGCCCTCTCCCATTGGGAGGGTAGCTCCAACGAGAGAGGGCCGACACACAGACCGCGGGACGCGGACTTACGAGTGAGAGGCTAGCACGGCTACCTTTTGGCTCTACCCTTCTTTTTCAGCCCTGTTTTTCGCCCAATCGGCTTCGATCGCCGCCCGAACGTCGGGATGGAGGTTCGCGAGGGGGAGGCCCTTCAGCGTCATCGACCGTCACCCTCACGCCCCACGATCCTCACAGACGCCTTCAGTTCCTCGCAGGCCTCGCAATCCGCGTAGCCCGCGAGCGGTAAACCCGTCTCTATTTCCGTCTGAATATCCCCCCAACCGTCGACCTCGAGGTCTGCCTCCGAGCACGTCCAGCGACAGATCGCGTTCTCATGACAGGTCGGACATCGGTGGGCGTGCTCGCCCGGGAAGACGTGACCTCGGCACCGCTTGACCATCTCCACCGCGCCCGACCTCGCCGGACCGTCGTCACCATAGCCCGCCTCCTCCGCCGCGTCCGCCGCGACCAGGTAGGCGTCGCGAACGACGCGCCAGTCACCGTCGATCTGGTTCAAGTGCATCTGCTCGACGGTGAGCGCGTAGCGGAGCGCCTCGCCCGCCCTACGCTTCCGATCTTCGGTGCCATGCAGCGGATCATCGAGTCGCACCGATCCAGTCGTCGAGGGAGAGTCCTCCGAGGCATAATCGGACGGATCAGAACGGGATGTCATCGCCGCCCCCGTAGTAGTCGTCCGGTGGGACGTCATCGCGTGGCGCGGTGTTCGCCGAGCTCGACGCCGAGCCTGGCGTGGCCATCGATCGCGCAACGCCGGTCGTTGGCGTCGAGGGACGAGCGGCGCCGTTCGCGCTCGGCTTCTGGCCCATCAAGAGAATGTTCGAGGCGACGACTTCGGTCCGGTAGCGCTTCTCTCCGTCCTTGTCGTAGCTCGAGGTGCGGATCGCGCCTTCGACGAAGACGCGCTCTCCTTTCGTCAAGAACTTGTGGAGCGCTTCGCCGCGCTTGCCCCAGACCGTGACTTGGTGCCATTCCGTGCGCTCTTGCCTCGTGTTGTTTCGATCGAGGTAGTTTTCCGTCGTGGCGATCCTGAGCTTCAAGATCGACTGTCCGCCGCTCGTCTGTCTGAGCTCCGGATCGGCGCCGAGGTTTCCGAGCAACAGAACCTTGTTGAGACCTTCCATTTCTTCCTACCCTTCTTTTTTCTCTTTGATCATCGCTTCGATGATCTTCACTGCTTCATCGCACCATGCCGCGCGCACCGCGGTCGCCGCCTGCTTCCCTCCTTCCCTCCTTCTCTCTTCTACGACGCCGCCATCTGCGGCGCGGTACTCTGTTCTCGGCAAGCTACTAGCTCCGCGACGTCGACACCTGCGAGGAAGCGCGCACGGGAGGCGTTCGAGCGCACGGCTAGATGGACGGAGGCGCCCGCAACGCCGCCGAACCTATCGATCAGCCAGCGCGTGACGTTTTCGGCCGAGCGTGTGAAGAGGACGAGGACGCGATCGTAGAGCTGACGCTCCGCCGCCTCATCGTCGCCGTAGTGCTCGAGGCCTTCCGGCATGTGCTCGAGCTGCCCCTCACGGCCCGCTTGGGAGAGCACGACGCCGAGGGCTTGCGCCGAGCTCGCAACCGCTCGAGGACGGTAGCGACGGATCGGGCCGTCGTTCGTGTGCGCGAATTTGACCGTGCGGAGGAGCGCCCAGCGTGGATCGTCCGCGAGGCGCGAGACCGCGATCGGCTTTCCGCTCGCCGAGACTTCCGGCTCGACGAGGCGCACCCAATCGAGGCAGGTTCGCCAGACGGCTTCGAGGCGATGGACGATCGTCGCTTGCTCTTCTTTTCCGGTCGCGTCGTTCGCGACCGTCAGGATCTTTTCTCCGACGACCACCGCGCGGAATTTCATCTTTCCGTTTTCGCCCGTGTAGAAGTCGTGACGGTAGATCGGCACGACGGCCGCGTCAGGATCGCGAAGCCCGAGCTCGGAGAGCGCGACGCCTCGGATTTGGAACTCGACGCGAGCGATCGGCGCTTGCCCCTTCCAGCCCGCGCGCGACCATCGCGCCTCTTCCGCCGCGCGCCTTTCGCCCTGGCGATCGTTCTCGAGCTCGCAACGCTTGTCGTAGATCCGGCACATGAGCGCGCCGCCGCGCCCGACCGCGAGACCCGAGATCCGCCGATCGCTCAGCGTCGATCCCGTGCCGTAGACTTGGACGTCCTGACACGTGCAACGATCGCGGCACGCGCCCGTGCCCGTGCACCTCGGGATCTTCGTCACCTTGCGCGGGCCCACGTCATCGACGGCCCACCGCGCGCGCGGACGCTTCGCTAGTCGCTTGACGTCGTCGGGCGAAATCTCCCACCCTTCGATGTCCGCGCACAAATCGATGCGGCGTAGGCGCGCTTCGAGCACTTCGCCCGTCAGGCCGGCGATGGCTTGCGACTCTTTGAGAGCGGCGCCGAGGCCGATCCGTGCGAGCTCTTGCGCGTACCAAATGAGCTCGATTGTCCAACCGGGATCCTCGAGATGACCGACGCCACGGCACGCGCGGCATGGATCGCGTCGCATGCCGTACGAGACGGCAGGCAGCCACCCGAGCCCGCGGCACGCGCCGCACGGCCGCACCTTGCCGCCCCCTGCGGCGTTCTCTTGGATCTGGATGCGGAAGTAAGGTTCGTTCGTGATGCGCCAGACGCCGCGTTGTGTGGAGTAGCCGAGCTCTCCCCAGAGGGCAGGCCTTCGACGGAGGCGATCGAAATCGTCGGCCCAGCGCGCTCGTTGCGGGCCGAGCCGACGCTCCGAAGAGGCGCCCATTTTCGTGTCGGGTTCTTCGATCACCCACTCGAACGACGCGCGGCCATGCTCGCGCGCCACGTCCGCGCGCTGCTTGAGACGCTGCACAAAGGCAACGTCCAGGCGAACGCGGAACGCGATCGTGAGGGCATCTACGCGCGCGCCAAGCGGTTTCACTCCGGCTTTTGCGCTCCGCTGGGTTCGCCGTTCGCAGCGAAGTTCGCAGGGATGGCGCGCCGCGAACAATTGTCGCCGAGCTCCACGGGTTCGCCGGAGGGCCCGCGGACGATCGGCCCCGTTGGCGGACGACCGTACGCGGCGAGCGCCGCGCCTTGCGTGAGGCCGACGCCGAGCTGCGTGGCTTCTTGCGGGGTCAAGAGCGCGCGGATCCTCACTCCGTCGTGGAGCATTTCGAGCATCACGAGGGGCTTGCCCTCCACCGGAAGGACGTTCACGCCCGAGCTCTGCCCACCCGCTGGGATGATCACGTGTCGATCGACTTGGATAGCTGCCATCAGTGTTCCGCCTCCTTCCGACGTTTTTCTTGTTCGATGAGTCGTGCAGCCATGGCCGCCGCCGCCTCGCCGACTGCTTCAGGCGTCCAACCAAAAAGCGTCATCGCCGTGGCGACGGCAGCGCCAAAAAGACCCGAGGCCGCATCACTCACGGACAGACCACCCTGCACTTGCTCGAACATGAAAGCGTCCAACGCTCGCGCAAACGCCCGATAGCTCTCTGTCTCAACTTCATCCGGCATCAGAGCACCGCCGTTTCCGTGGGAGAGGTTCGAGGGGAGAAGGAGACGCGGCATTTTGCCGGCACCAACGACGGCGCGACGTGACGGAGGCCGCCCGACGCGAGACGTTCGTACCAGTCGCGCGACGCCCACGCGTAGAGGTGATAGCCGCAGCTGCACGCAACGCCGGTGATGGGACGATCGGCGCCGCGCGCGAAGGGTGCGCGGATTCGACGGTAGGCCGGCTTGGCTCGTGAGGCTCTCACGATTGCACCTCATTGCAAATTGGACACTCCGATCGCTTGCATCGCAGCAAAGGGTGACAGCCCTTCTCGAGGGCGTCGACGCGCAGAGAGAGACGACGGACGACGGCGAGGCGTTCGGCGCTTTCGGCTTCGAGCTCGCGCACCATCGCTGTCAGGGTCGCGACCCATTGGCTGGAGGCGAGACCCACCCACGGAGGACGGACCTCGAGATAGTCGGCCGCCTCTCGCAGCAGAGCCGTCATGTTCGGGTGAGTGTCAGCCGCGAGGCGAAGACGTCGAAGAAGATCCTCGTGTTTTCGTGTGGCGGTTTTGGCTTGCTCCAGATCGATGACTGTTCCCATGTAGCTACCCTCTTTCTCACTGCGAACGCGCCGCGTGTTCGCTTCCGTTTTTCTGCGTGAGCTTCCGAACAATGTTCGTCGACGGCCCGTGTCCTTCGAAGAAGAGCCAATTGCGGAGCGCGCCGAGCACACGCAGGCACGTCGAGGGACGCGCGCGGAGCTCGTAGACGCGCACGATCGTTTTCGGGTCCACGCCGATAGAACGGCCAAGCGTGTATTGCGTGAAGGGGTCACGACGGCCGTCGCAGCCGCAACGCTCCGGCCAGCCGTCCGGCACCGACGACGGCGCGACAAAGCCACGCCCCGAACACCGCGCGCATTGCAGCGCGAACCAGATCCGCCCAGCCATCGCACTACCCTCCGACGTCCCGTTGAAGAGGCGTTCACAGTGCGCTCGAGGGGGGTGTTCTGTCCAGCCTCAAACGCGACCGGCGAGGCGATGCCTTCTTGCGAGGGGGGGGTGTCTCACTTTGCGAACTGGGAGCCAAGTACGCGAAACCAGGCGACACCGGACCACCGTGGATGCCCCGTGCTTTCTTGCGGGGGGTGTTACTCAACCCCCACGCGCTACGCGCCCACACACCGACACCTCGCACACCACTCAAACGCAAAGTTTGCGCTTCGTCGGTGCCATTCTTTGCGCGCCGGCCGGCGCGGACACGGAGACACCGCGGCACGGCTTTGGTGCTGGACAGGCGCCCGAGACAAAAGGCGAACGCCCCGACGAGGGGGATCGTCGAGGCGCTCTGTCCGTGACCTTCGCCGGCCGCGGTGTCTCTCGTGGGAGTCACCCTCACGAGCGAATTGGAGGCTAGCCGAGCTCTCCGGCCGATGCAAACTGGGGTCCGTGCACGTTGGGAGACGTGCTCGAGGGACTTCTAGATCAGGCCGACGACGTTACCAAGTGACGGATTCGCCCGCGCTCGACGTGCCCGAGTGATCGCCGTCCTCATGCGAGGGCAAGGTGCACACGATCACCTCGCCCTCGTATTCGGACTCATCGCCGCAGACCACCGCGTCGACGCCGCTCGAGGGTTCGTCTTCTTCGTCGAGCGCTTCGAGGAGCTCGACGATTTCATCCAGCGGAGCGCACACGAGCTCGTGCCCGTCCTCGTCTTCCGTGAAGAGCTCCGCCGCGAAGACGCCGCAGGCGATCGGCTTGAGCTTCGCGGGTTCGCGTTCGGCCACCGCGACGACCATTACGCGCGCCTCTTCTTCCGAAGCCGCATCTACGAGCATCGGCACCACACCATCATTGAACGAAACAAAGTAGAGCATCGAGCTACCCTCCGAATTTGCGGGCGTCGAGCGCCCGCTTGATTTCCTCAGCCGCCACCATCAATGCCTCTTCCCGCTCCGCGTCCGTCGCTGCGTTGACGAGCTTTAGCAGGACCAGTTCGAGTCGATCAAGGATGAGTGGGTTCGCGAAGAGAGAGACGCTACTCATGGCAGACGCAGTCCCCGAGGTCCGTAAGCGCGTCGTCCGGATGAAGCACATCGTCGCCGACGAGCGCGAGGCGCCTCACCTCCCGGTAGGGCATCCGAGGACGGAAGGAGCTGCCCGAGACCCGCTCAACCTTCTCCCACCAGAGCACGCTCGACGGTTTCTCCTGAACACCGCGCACCTTCTTGCCGTCCGACTTCAGGTGACAGAGGTCACAGTTCCCTTGGTACGTGCCGAGCTCCGCATCGTGCTCGAGCCCGAGGTCGAAGGGCATCTCCCTCCAGAAGTCGAGCACGCCCTGCAGGTTCACACCCGCGTCCGCCAGCGGCACCGCGTTCTCCCACCTCTCCGGCGGCGAGACGCGCATCCGAGCGACCCGTACCGGTTCGTCCGCTCGGATCCCGACCACGTTCGTCCAGGCCTCGTAGCCTTGAGCCAGCATGAACTTCTTCATGACGCGGATCTTCAGCTCCGTCGTGCAGAGTCGCGTCGTCGCGTTGGGCACGCCCGACACCGCGAGGAGGTTCATGAACGGGTGCTTCTCCGTGGGTGGGTCCGTCGTCCGCGCGGCCGTGTCGTACGTCACCTCGACAAAGCCGGGCTCCTCTCGCCCTCCCGCCTCTTCGAAGGCGAGGCCGAACGCGTCCCGGATCTTCGCCGCCGTCATCGCGACGGCGGTGCTTCTGTACGACGGCAGGAAGTGACGTCGGTACTCGAGCCATCGGATCGGGACGTCGAGCCTCCGAGAACACTCGTCGACGAAGTCGAGCGTTCGATCGTCCTCCTTGCCCGTGTTGCAGAAGAGCACGTGGACGTCGGGCTGCAGGCCCCTCTCCAGGATCCAGTGGAGCATATACGCGCTCGTCCTGCCTCCAGAGAAGGAGATGAGCGCGGGGCCTTCGATGAGGAATGGATCCGCACGGCTCACAGCTCACCTCCGAGCGGTAGCGACAGCTGCACGCCCAGCTTCTCCGGCGCCACACCGATCCAACGCGCCAGGTCCTTGAGCGGCACGCAGGCGACCTCCTGCCCACCGACGTCCGAGAAGACGGCCATCGGAACGGCGCCGGGTGTGTAGCTCAGCGCCTGCTGGAGTGCCTTCACGAGCACGCGCGGACAGCGCTTCATCCCGTTCTTGACCTCGGGCTGCACGACGTCCCCCACGACGCCGAGGAGCGAGCCGATCGCCGCGAGCGCCCAGGCCGGGATCATCGGCCACCGTCCGGCAACGCTCGGAGAGGGCGACCGTAGCGCGCGCGCACCTCGTTCTCGCACGCGATCGACTCGGTCAGCGTCGCGCTCTTGTGCGTGCATGCCGTGAGCTCGAGCTCGTAGACAGCGGGACGTTCGGGGTGCGACGAAGCGCACGCGTCGCCGATCGCACAGAGGAGAATCAATCCAGCAACCCACAGCAGCCAGCCGATCGCTCCCGCGATCATGAGCGCGAAGTGCGTTCGTTTCATCATCGTTGTCTCGCCGTCCAGGCCAACACGAAGAGCTCGATCATGAGAGCGCCACCGATCGCACCGCGGACGAGATGCTTTCGGCGCCGTTCCCCGAGCACCACCATTCCAGCCGCGATCAAGATCGCTCGAAACGCCGTGGAGCCGATCACTTTGCCGACCGCCGAAAGACTTGGAGCCCTCACGAGCTCGCAGGCCGCATCGCTGGAGGGAAGCGTGCACGTCGTCATCCGATGAACCTTTCCGCCACGAGGCCGAGCGCGCCCCAGGCCGCCGCATGAGGGAGATCGATACAGTCGCCGTGATAGTCCCAGCTCACGCGGCCTTCCTTGCGTTCGAGCTTGCACGCGGCCGACTCAAGAAACGTGAGAGAACCAGCATAGACGAGGGCCCGGAGAGGAAGCGGGACGTCCTTGATCCGCGGCGCCATCACCGCGACAAGCAAACCACCCACCGCATAGATCGGGAGGAAGGCAACGCCCGCAGGCAACAACGCGGAATAGCGCGGACGCTTCGAGACGATGTTCTCGATCATCCAGCCCGTGAGGCCGGCCATTGCCGCAATCGCGACGAGCTCACCGAGCCGCATACCACACCAACACGGCAGCGCCGAATCCAAGCGCGATCAGCAGCTTCCAGTCCAAGGAAGGAGCCGGCTGGCTCGACGCCACGACAGCCGCTCGAGGAAGGGGAGAGCCCGCGCGCGCTGCTGCTGCGCGTTCGACAAGCGCTCGAGGGACGCAGCGCTTGCCGTTCGCGTCGTAGACGATCGAGCCGTCGCACCACACGCCGCCGACCATCTCAGCGGCGAGCAAATCGTGGCAGGCACCAGGATCGCCGCCGTTTGCGAGGCATTGCGCGAGACGTTCGTCGGCCGTCACTGGATCACCTCGGATCGCCAGGGTCGACAATCTCGACGCGGGACGACACCAAGACGCATCCGGATCAACTGGAGCCGGAAACGGTGCCCCGTCATGCAATCGTCCCACGAGCGAAACATGTTTCGTTCAAGCCACGCCATTCGACGATCGCGAAGATCAAAGAAGCGCTTCGAGCCCACTTCGAGCCTCATCGGAAGTGTCCAATCGCCGCGCCAAGGCCGACCGCCAAGAGGAGCACACCGCCGACGACGACGCCCGAGAGGCCGCCACCCGAGCTCGGAGCCGAGGCCGAGACGCCGAGACGCGCGAGCGCTTCCGCGTAGCGCGGCTGAAGCGGCTTTGTCCGGTCGTTGTCGATGTGCTTGGACTTCTCGAGGCGCGCCGCGAGATCGCCGACCGTGATCGCGCCGTTCTTGTCGACATCGAGGTAACCAGCGTTTACGCGGTAGAAGTCGGCCTCTTGACCGTGGTAGCCGACGCCGTCCTCCGCCGCGATCACCGTGTCGTCATCCGTGCCGCGCGCGAGCGACGCCGGAACAAAGTTGTATTGGTAGAGGTTCGCGGCGCTTCGGGCTTTGCCCTTCATGGGAAGCCAGAACTGACGCACGCACTGGAGTTGCCCCTCGGGTGACACTTGCGCAAAGCGATCGTGCGCCGCCCGCGAGTTGTCCGGGGTGCCGCAGAG
>Ga0315288_10009118_pt1 | contig 12509 bp, 6 predicted proteins | sample YL17G11_20_MG_FD_203454 | JGI IMG/M metagenome (GOLD analysis project Ga0315288, IMG submission 203454) | Sediment microbial communities from Yellowstone Lake, YNP, Wyoming, USA - YL17G11_20 | ecosystem: Environmental > Aquatic > Freshwater > Lake > Sediment | place: USA: Wyoming | collected...
CACACACACACACACACACACACACACACACACACACACACACACACACCTCCAGGCCGCCTTGCCCACCCCCCTTGCCAAGCCGGACTTGAGTGCCTGGAACGGTACCAAGCCGGACTTTGCCGCCTGGAACGGCACCAACCCGTGCGCGGCCTGGCCCAAGTGGCGGCCGGCGCCGGACGTCCAGGAAACCTGGGACCTGAAGGGCCGGGTGGCGGTCGTCACGGGCGCGTCGTCCGGCATAGGCGCCGCCATCGGGGCCGCCCTGCTCGCGGAGGGCGTCCACGTCATCGGCACGTCCCGCACCCCGGGCACGGCGACCGCCCCCTTCGACCTCCTCCCCCTGGAGCTGAGTGACCCGGCATCGGTGGTGGCGTTCGGGGCGGCGGTCGCCGCCCACCCGGCCGTCGTCGCCCGGGGCGGCCTCGACATCCTGGTCAACAATGCCGGCCGCGCGGTGCTGGGCCCGGTCGGGCCGCCGTCGTCCATCACCGACTACCCAGCCTGGATGGCGGGCGTGTGGGAGGGGCTGCAGACCAATTACCTGGGCGCCGTCCGGGTCACCAACACGCTGTGGCCCCTGCTCCAGGCCCGGGCCAAGGTGGAGGACGCCGGCGGCGTGAAGGCGAAGGCCGCCACCCTGAAGAAGAAGGTGGAGGTGGACAAGCACTACGCGCGCGTCGTGTTCACGGCGTCGCCGATGGCTTGGTCCTCCTCGGCCGCCACGCCCGACCTGTGGGGGTACGCCGCCTCCCAGCGCGCCCTGCTGATCTACGCCAACATGCTGCGGGCGGCGGTGACGTCCACCCCGATATCCTCGCCCCCGTCCGCGGCGTCCAAGGTGAAGCTGTCGGTGCTGGCGCCCATGGCGACCGCGACCCGCCTGGTCGAGGGCGCCCGCCCCATCTTCCTCGACCCCACCGCCGCCGCGACCGACCCGGCCTTTGCGTCCTTCCTGGCCGACATTCGGGTCGCCACGGCGGCCGGCCTGGACCCGGCCTTTGTGGCGAGCGCGTACGTGCAGGTGCTGAAGGAAGACAAACCGGTGCGAATAAGAAAAAAAGAACAGGAGAGAGAGAGAGAGAGAGAGGGCAGAGCAGAGCAGTCCTCCTCAGAGCACATCTCACACACATCCATTACACACAGATTGCGAATGCGGCCATCGGGGCGCCCAGCGGGACGCTGCCCCCCAACGTCACGGTGGTGCCGGGCAGCCCCACCGATCGGTGCGCGCCCCAGGTCACCGCCTTCGCGGAGGTGCTGACCGATGAAAACCTGGATGCCGCCATCATTGCCATCCCGCCCAAGCAGGGCGCCGCCGTCGTCAGCGGCGTCCCGGAAAAGCTGCAGGGCCTGCAAACCGCGCTCGGCCGCCTCGGGCAGGAGGAGGCCGACCAGGATGCCGGGACCCGCCACCGCCGCCGCCGCCTGGCGTCCACCATCAAGGACGATGTGGAGACCTGGGTTGAGGAAGACCGGTCGCCCTGCGCGGCTGTCCCTGTCTTCATGCCCACCCCCAAGTTTGACGCCGCCGCCGCGGCCGCGCGCCTGGCCGGCTCCGTTGCCGTCGTCATCGGCGCGTCCGGCCCGCCCGACAAGGGCGTCGGCCGCGCCCTGGCGGACCAACTGGTCGACGCGGGCGTGACCGTGATCGGCACGTCCCGCAACCCGTCTGACCCGGCCAATGCGGGCATCTCCGCCCGCTACGACCTCCTCCGGCTGGACATGTCGAGCCAGGCGTCCGTCGACGCGTTCGAGGCGGCGGTGGCCGCCCACCCCGCCGTCCGGGCCAAAGGCTTGGCCACCCTCTTCATCAACGGCGCCCGCTTCGCCGCAGGGTCGCCCGGCCCGCCCCCACTGCAAGATGAAGAGATGTACTACAGCGGGGCGGAACTGTCGCTGCAAACCATCTTCCTGGGCCCCCTCCGCGTCACGCACGCCCTGTGGCCCCTCCTGGAAGCGTACGCGGCCGGCGCGGGCCCGGCCTCCGTCCCGCCCGGGCCCCGCCTCATCTGGACCGGGTCCGCGGAAGCGTACGCCATCGGCGGCGCCGACCCCATCTCCTACTCCTACTGGTCGTACGGCGCCGCCAAACGGGCCAGCCTGGCGTATTACAATGCGATGCGGACCGTGCTCACCAACCAGTCGTCGCCCGTCACGACGGCCGCGCTGTACCCCTTTGGCATCAACACCCGCCTGGTCGAAGGCACCCGCCCCATCTTCCTGTCGCCCGTCAACGCCCGGGGCGAGCCGATCGACAACCCCCACTTCTCCCTCGTCATGGGCATGTACCGCTTCTTCCTGTCCATGGCCCTGTCCCCGGCCTTCGTCGCGGCGGGCGACATTGAGCTGGCGACGATGGCCGACCCGCCCATCAATGTGGCGTCCTCCTCCTGGGCGTGGAAGCCGCAGGGCGAGTCCCGCCTGGGCGGGCTGCAGGACCTGTGGGATTCCGTCCACCAGATCGAGGAGCTGCAGTCCGCGTTCCCCTTTGAGCTGGGCAAGGCGGACGCCGCGAAAAAGGCGTGAACAAGGGGGGGAGAGAGAGAGAGGGTGACAGAAAGAGAAGAGGGCGAGAGGGGAGGGCGGCCGGACCGCCTTTCCGTACGAACATTGTCGGTGAGGGAAGTGCGGGAGGGACGCCGAGGAGTTGTGAGAGAGAGGGAGGGAGAGAGAGGGAAAATGAACTTTTGACAGAGAGAGACAAACCACCACTCGACGAGAGAGCGTCGCGCGCTCGCGCTCCCTCGGTCGGAGAGCAACAGAGTAAAGGCAGCTCTAGTTTTTCCCTCATTTTTTTGTAACTCCCCGCGGCGCGCCCCGGACGCGCCCGCCCCACGCACACACCTCGGCCCTGTGCGTGCCCCGCCCGCCCGTGCAGTCACAGCAGCACACACCCGCCATCCCCTCCCCCCCACACACCATGGGCGGCGGCCTCTCCGCCACGGCGGCCGCCCTCCTCCACGCCCGCCCGGGCACGGGCGCGGGCGCGGCTGGCTTCCTGTCCTCCCCTCCCCTCCCTGCTTCCCGCCCGCCGTCGGGCTTGGGCGACCCCTGGCTGCCAGGGCCGCCCTCCCGCCCGCTCTCCCCACCCACGTCATCTGCCCGCTGGTCCGCCGCGGAACGGCGGGCCGCGGTGCAGGGAGGGGTCGGCGGCGCGACAGCTGTGCTCGCGCTCGCGGCCCTGGTCCTCCTTGCTGGCCGCGCCGCCCCGCCCTCCGCTCTCGCCTCCCCTCGCTCCTTCCTCACCGCCTCGGCCGCCCAGGGCAAAGAGCTGGGGCTGTGGGGCGGGGCGTCCGAGGGGAGGGGCCAGGCGGAACAGGCCCCAACCACGCTCCCCACCCCCCAAACCCCGCCCCCCATCCTCGTTTCCTACGCTTTTTACGAAAAGGATGCCGGCCAGGCCGCCAACCTCGACTTTTTCATCGCGGTCGGCATGGCCGATGCCGGCACGCCCGGCGTGGCGGGCGGTGGGACAAGCGGGGCAACCCCAACGCGCCGCGCGGACTTTGTCCTGTCCATCTCCGGCCCCGCCTGCACCCCCTGCGCCGGCCTGGCGCGGGGCCTCGCCCGCCTCCCCGTCCCGCCGCCCCTGGCCCGCACCCTCACCGCCGCCTGGGGGCGGGAGGGCCTGACCCTGCTGCGCCGGGCGGAAAATGAGGGCATGGACTTCGGGGCGCACAACGCGAGCCTGGCGTGGGCGGCGGCGGCGGCAGCGGCGGCGGCGGCGGGCGCGCGCGGCGGCGCCCGGCCCGGCCCGCCCGCGCCACCAACCCCTGCCCTCGCCACGGCCGCCCGCTACGGCCACGCCTTCTTCATCTTCCTCAACTCGTCCGCCCGCGGGCCCTTCCTGCCGGCCTATCTCCCCGCCGGCTGGCACTGGACCCGGGCCTTCACGGACGGGCTCGCGCGGGACGGGTGCGGCTGGAATGAGCAGCACGGCGTTGTTGCCCCTGCACCCCCGCCCACCTGCCTCCCGGCCCCGGACGCCCCGCCCGCCGCCGCCGCCGCCGCCGCCCTCGTCGCCGCCTCTTTGGCCTGCCTCCCCGTCGACGATGCGGGCGGCCCCGGCCCCCGCGCCGAGTCCTGGGCGTTCGCCCTGTCCGCCGGCGGGCTGGCGGTGGCGGAGGCGTCTGGCGCGTTTGCGCTCCGCGCCTGCAAGCTCTGCACGGACCCTGGCGCCGGCATCGTCGTCGGCGGCGAGTACGGCCTGTCCGCGTCTATCCTGGCGGCCGGCCAGCGCCTGGTCACCCTGCAGACCCGATACGCGCGGGGCGTCGACTGGGCCGACCCGGCCCACTGGGGGTGCAACGGGTGTGCGCACGCCTCCCGCCAGGGCACCTACGGCCCCGGGCTCGCCCTCCACCCCTTCGAAACGCTCTTCGTCAAGGCCTCCTGGGGCGTTGGCGTGCCGTACCTGGAGCCCTACACGGCCTGGGCGACAGGGCACGCCCGCGGGGACGACCCCGGGACGGGCGCGATGCCGCGGGCGGGGAGAGGGACGGTCGGCGGCGGAGCGGGTGGTGGCGGCCCTGCGGGTGGTGGTGGGGGTCCCGCTGACTGGGAAGGCCCCGCCGCCTGCGACCTGCCCCTGTACCGGTGGGCGGTCTCGGCCGAGGCGACCGCCCCTGGCGCGACGGCGGGGGTGGCGGCCTGTTTCGTGCCGCCCGGGCTGGCCGGGCTGGTGGGGTGAGACGCGTGCGCGGCGGTGGAGAGAGAATGAGAAAGAGGGAAGACAAATGACAAAAACCTCAGTCCCTCTTCACCATTCCCATCATTTCAGCTGAGCTTCGCCAGCACGCTCTTTTCAGCCACAAAACAGATGTCACCGCCGGGGACCTCCACATCGGCGGAGGAGTACTTGAGGAAGAGGACGTCATCGCCGATGGCGACGCCGGACTCGACGCCCGAGCCCACTGCTAAAACGGTCCCGACGATGGCTTCTTGCAACTGCTCCGTCGCCCCGCTCGTCAGTAGGACGCCGCCCGTCGTCTGGGTGGCTTTGGCCTTGGGCCGGATGAGGAGGCGGTCGCCCAGGGGGGCCATGGCAGTCACGTCCAGGTCGGGAGCGGCGGTGGCGGTGGCGGCTGTAGGGAGGGAGGGAGGGGGTTCAAGAAGGAGAGAGGTGTCAGGTGCGGCGGCCGGGCTGTGTGTTAGGGATCCCTTGACGCGCCGTTTTGGTCGCCTGCGTGCCAATTGCGTGACCCTACGCACAGCCGGCGCATACCCAGGCACGCTGACTGCATTCATTCACACTCGAAACGAGAGAGAGAGAGAGGAAGGGTAGTTTGGGCGGAGGAGAGACGCGAGAGGAAGGCCACTCTTCCGCTGGCTAGGCCAAGCAAAAAGAGCGCGGCGAGAGAGGGGGGCGTCGGCTTTCTCCCGGATGCGCATGCACGCGCGTATGCCTGGCACAGACGCACGAGACCTCCTCTCTTAGTGAGTGACGTGTGTGTGTGTGTGCGTGTGGCAAGAGCGAGGACGCGCACCGTCCTCCTCGACCGCAGGAAAAGGAAGAAGAATTCTACGCCGGCGGCTTTTCTTTTATCATCCTAGCCGGAAACGCATAAGCACACACCACCCCGCACAACCACCCCAACTCACCAGTCCGGCCGCCAGCCCGCCGACCCGCCGGCCGGGGCACCAGGGTGGGGCGGGACGCGAGGGCGCGCAGCATGATTTTTTGAGTGAGAAGAGAGACGACTAGTAGTCTTGAGTGTGCGAACTGGACTTAATGCTGAAAAGTGATGATGATGAGGAAGTTAGTTCAACGGGTGCCGTCGCACAACACCTCACGCTCCACCACGCCATGCTCCAGACAGACGCACGTACAAATAATGGATAGGAAAGGGAGAGGGAGAGACAAAGTGCTCACTCTCTTGACTGCCCATCTCTGCCTGGGCTAGCACTGCGCCCCGTTTTTTTTTCTTTCAAAACATAGTAGTCAACGAATAAGGGGTCTACAATGTCAAGGACTCACTCTCTCTCTCTCCTCTCAATTCTCAAGAGGAGAGCAGGGTAGGCGCGGCGCCCGCTGCCGCCCCGGCCACGGGAGAGTTGGAGCCCGAGCCGGAAAAATGGTGCCCCGCCGCGCTCGCGGCGTTGCGGCGGGAGGTGGCGGCGGCGGCCACGGTTGCAGCCGCACCCGCCGCGCCTGCCCCACTGACCCGGCGGGCGCGCGGGGGGCGGCCCGGGCCGGGCGGGCTGGAGACAGGGGCTGCAAGAGGCGGAGCGGCCGCAGCAGCAGCCCGGCGGGGCCGGCGGCCACTGCTGGTAGGAGCCGGCGCCGCTGCCTCGCTCTCCTCCACCCCTGCCGCCGCGAGGATTGCCGCCACGCCCACCCGTCCCGCGCTTCGAGATCGATGCCGCCGGCCCTGGGCGCCGTCGTCGGTGGGGTCGTCGCCCGGGCCGGGCGGGCCGCCGCGGGAGTCGGCCGCCCAGCCCGCGTCATCGGCGTGGTGGCGGCCCACAGGCGGGGAGGGCGCCCGGAAGGCACGCCCGCGCTTGCGGTCGGGGGGCGCCCCACCCGCGGGCGCGGAGACAGGAGGGCCCCGGGCAGCAGGATGGGAAGGGACGGCTTCGGTGGGCGAGGCGAGAGCGGCGGCACACGCCTCCTCCTTGACCTCCTCCTCCTCCTCCTCCTCCTCCTCCTCCTCCTCCTCCTCCTCTTCCTCTTCCTCTTCCTCTTCCTCTTCCTCATCGTCGTCGTCCGACTCCTCGCCTGACACCAGCGACTTGGCACTGGCATCACCAGCACCAGCACCCTTCTCATCCGTACCACCGCCAGCCGTCACAGCCGCCGCCCCGGCCTGTTGTAAGGAGTCCCGCCGCACGAACTGGCCCCGCACGCGCGGGCGGGCGGCCGCGAGCTGTTTCCGTGACTCGTACCGAATGCGTTTCGTGAAGCACGCCCGCGCCCGCTTGGCCCGGTACTTGTGCAGGGCGGCCGCCCGGCGGTCGGCGGCGGTAATGAGGGCGCCGCCGCCCGCGCCACCGCCGCCGGCGGAGAGGGACAGGGAGAGGCGCGGGGCAGGGTGGCCCGCGGGTGGGGGGCCGGCAGCCCACAAGCCGCCCGGCGCGGCTGACGGGCCGCCCGTGGTGGGCGGCAGGGGCGGACGGGACGGCGGGCGTGGGGCGGCCGGGTCGTACCCGCCGTCGTTGCCGCCCACGACGGCGGAGGAGGAGGGCGCAGGCGGGGCGGCCGTCCAAGGCGGCAGCAGGGGGGGTTGGAAGCCTGCAAAGCCACAGCCGCCGCCGCCGCCCAGCATCGCCGCCAGGATGTGCGGCGGGGGTGGGGGCCCGAACGGCCAGGCCGCCATAGGATGCGGGGGCGGGTAGTGGGCGGCGTGCGCCCCCGGCGGGCCTGGGGGGTGCGCCCCACCGCCGCCGGGAGCTGAGTGCGCGCGCGCGGCGGGGGGCGCCCCCCCGCCCACCGGCCACCCCTGCCCTCCATGCTTCCCGCCCGCCGCCGCCGCCGCCGCCGCCGCGTAGTGTTGCATCATCATGGCGTGCGCGTGCGCGGCGGCCGCGGCGGCCTGCTGCTGCTGGTGCATGAGGAAGGCGGCCAGGGCGGGCGCCGGGTGGGCGGATCCCGTCACGGAGCCGCCGCCGCCGCCGCCGCCCGCACTGCCACCATCCCCGGGCGCGCCGCTGGTGGGGGGTGGGGCATGCGGAGCCACGCCCCAGAAGGGCGGGGGCGGGGCGGGCCCGCCGCCCGCGGCGTACGGGAAGAGCGCGCCGGGGAAGCCGCCGCCGGGCGCGGGGCCGCCGCCCGGGCCGCCGCCGCCGCCCAGCCGGCCCCGCGCGACCAGGCCGGGGGTCAGCGCCCCGCCCGGGATGGCCCCGCCCCAGGCCACGTGCGCGACCGTCGTCGCGCCCGCGCCGGACCCGCCGCCCGACCCGCCGGCCGAGCCATTGGCGGTGTGCGTGTGCGTGTGCGTGTGGCGGGGGGGCGCGCCACCGCCGCCGATGCCGCCGTGTGAGCCGCGTCCAGACCCCGAGCCGTCCTCCCCGCCCGACCCGCCCGACGCGTTGCCGTCGCCCGCACACGCGTCCGCGCCCACCACCGACCCCCGGTGGTGGTGGTACGCGCCGTGCGGGGGGGGGGCGCCGCCACCCGCGGCGCAGGCCGCGTGGGCGGCCGCCGCTGCAGACGTCGCGTACGCACGGAAGCCCGGGGCGGGGCCGCCGGGCGCGGTGGTCGTGCCGGAGGTGGTGCCAGGGGCGGCAGCGGCGTCGGCGGGCGCGTCGACGTGGTCGGTCGTGCCCTCGCCGGAGCCGCCAGCTGTGCCCGCCGCCTGGCTGGGTGGGGCGGCAGTGGTGGTGGTGGTGGTGGTGGGCCCCCCCCTCTCCTGCCCCCGCCCGCCACCCGTGGTGGCGGTGCCAGCGGAGGAGCCGGCGAGGTGAGCGGTGGGGGGCGGGTGGGGGGCCGGGCCGCCGTCCAGCGCGTGGGCGGCCTGATCCTGAGGGGGGGGGAGAGCAGGGAGCACCGCGGAAAATGTGAGACACGCGCGTGTGCGGCAGAGAGCGGCCGGAAGCGCTTCTGGGGGCGGGTCGCTCTTTTTTTTGTCTCTCCCTGTCCCGCCGGCCGCGCCCGCCCACCTCCCCGCCTCCGCACAGACCTGAGCGCCCTCCTTAGCGTGCAGTGTGCCCATTCTGCTTGGCTGGTGAGGCGAGTGGGCGAGAGTTGGGTGCCCGCCGGCCGGGGCGGGGGCGGGCGAAGGCATTTGGGGCGCTTTCGGGAGAGAGCTCGCCGGCTCCCAGATTTTGTGTGTGTTCGCTTTATCTTCTACACCTCAAACCAACTCACCACCCCCCACCACCCCACCCCGGCGGCGGCGGCCCACCATACCCCGGCGGCGGCGGCGCCCCCCCCCACCCCGGCCGCGGTGGCGGCCCACCCCACCCCGGCGGCGGCATGGGCGGCCCCCCCCCGCCACCCCCACCCCACTGCGGCGGCGGGCCGCCGCCCCCACCCCACGGCTGCTGTGGCGGCCCAGGCGGCGGCCCCTGCTGCTGCCCCTGCCCCGCCGCCGCCGGCGCCGCCACCGGCGCCGGCTCCGGGAAGTCGACGCCCGCCTTGTACACCACCTGCAGGGTGTAGACCTTGGCGTCCGCGTCCCAGTGGCTGAAAAAGGAGGGCGACCGGTCATCGACGGGCGCAGCCGGGATCCGAAACGCGACCGGCTCGTACGGCTCCGCCGCGAAGGCGACGTACTGCCACGCCCTGTCCGCCCGCTCCCACCGCTGTTCGAAAGAGGAGAGGAAGCGGTGGCGGGGGCGGGCAGCGGCCGCGGCGGCGGCGGCGGCGGCTGCGGCGGCGGCTTTGGCGGCGGCGGCGGAGAGGTCGTCACCATCGCCGTCGCCTCCCCCCCCGCCCCCCCGCGCGCCCGCCGCTGGCTGCCCGGCGGCAGCGCCCGCCGGCGCCGCTTTCACACTCGCCATCACCCCGCCCGCAATCTCCGGGTACTCCACCTGGAACAGCAGGGAGCGCGCGCCGGTCGACGCGTCGCACCCTTTGGTGACCCTGTACCCGGGGCGCCCGATCGTCACGCCCCTCGCCTTCAGGGGCACCCGGGCCGGCCCCAGCACGGCCGGCCCGCCCTCGGCCGCCTCCCGGGCCGCCCGCTTGGCCAGGTTCTCCTGGTGCTTGCGGCCCTGGGTGTGGGCGAGGTACGACCCCTCGGTCTTGTGCAGGGTCAGGCACAGCCGGCACTCGTACTGCCCCAGGTGGTTGCGCAGGAAGTACGGGTCCCGGGCCAGGTCGATGGTTTCCAGGGCCAGGCGGCGCAGGCGCTCCTTGCGGTCGACGGCCTGCGAGAGAGGAGGGGGCGGGGGATGAGGGGAAGCGTGCCGTGTGTGCGTGCGTGCCGTGTGTTGCCTGGGGAGGGGGTGGTTGCACACAAGAGCGGGCGATTCCGTCGTCTCTGCTTCCTCGTACCTCTTGCTGCGCGGACGCCGCCCCGCCCGCCCCAGGCTTGGAGCCGTGCTCCCGGGCGGCCATGAACGACATGGCGTGCAAGGATGTGGAGTGCGTGAGGGGGTGCAAAGGGGCTGAGGAGAGACGCGGTGGCGAGGAGAGAAGGTGGCGACCGCCGAGAGTGCGGCTTTCCTTGCGAGGGGGGCCCGGGCGCCTGCTGCGTGCGCTGGCGCGCGGGAACTGCAAGAGCGCCTGGGTGTTAATCGCGTGCTTCGCGTCGACTCCACACCCGTGCGCGCAACTGCGGGCGGTCAGAGGCGACGAAGAAAAAGAGAGAGAGGAGTGGGGGCGTGCGAGCGCTGAGGCTGCTTCACTTTCCTCAATCTCGTCGGCTCGACCTCTCCCCAGCGGCCCCAGCGCCTCACACGCACCACACACACACACACCACCTGCAGTGGGCACACACTCCACCCGCGCGCCCTCCTCAGACCCCGAGCGTCACACCCCCTGCGCCTCGGTGTTGTCCACGCACAGAGCTCTGTCGCTCTTTTCTCTTTTTTGCTCCTGCTAGCCCACACTCCCCACCTTTTCGCCCGCCATGACGACGATGCAAAAGATCAAGGAGATCGAGGACGAGGTGCGTGTGTTGTGTGTTGTGTGTTGTGTGTTGTGTGTGTGTTTGTGTGCGAGTATGAGGCTGCGCCGGCCCTACCCCGCAAATCGGCGCGCTTACCCTCTCTCTCTCTCTCTCTCCTCTCCTTCTAGATGGCCCGCACCCAGAAGAATAAGGCGACGGCCGGGCATCTCGGCATGCTCAAGGTAGGAAAATCGAGATAGAGGATGGGGAAGGCGGGCTGAGAACACGTCTTCCTTTTCTCTCTCTTCTCTCGCGCGGCGCGCTGCTCTTCCCTCAAACCTCGACCCTCCTTTTGTCCTTCTCTCTCTCTCCCTCTCTCCGCCCAACAGGCCAAGCTCGCCAAGTTCCGCCGCGAACTGATCGAGCCCTCCGGCGCCGGCGCGGGCGGGGGCGGCCGGGGCGACGGCTTCGACGTCACCAAGGTCGGCGACGCCCGCATCGGCCTGGTGGGCTTCCCCTCTGTCGGCAAGTCCACGCTCCTCACCAAGCTGACGGGGACGTTCTCCGAGGTGGCCGCCTACGAGTTCACGACGCTCACCTGCGTCCCGGGCGTCATCCGGTACCGGGGCGCCAAGATCCAGCTCCTCGACCTGCCCGGCATCATCGAGGGCGCCAAGGACGGCAAGGGCCGGGGGCGCCAGGTGATTGCGACCGCGCGCACGTGCAACCTCATCATCATCGTCCTGGACGTGCTCAAGCCGCTCACCCACAAGCGCCTGATCGAGCACGAGCTGGAGGGGTTTGGCATCCGCCTCAACAAGGCGCCCCCCGCCATCTCCTACCGCAAGAAGGAGCGGGGCGGCATCGCCTTCACGGCCTCCCCGGACTGCACCCGCCTCGACCTGGACGCCGTCAAGGCCGTCCTCTCGGAGTACCGCGTCCACAACGCCGACGTCCATGTCCGCGGCGACTGCGACGTGGACGACCTGGTGGACGTGATCGAGGGGAATCGGACGTACGTGCCGGCGGTGTACGCGGTGAACAAGGTGAGGGAGGATAGGGAGGATGAGGAGGGGGGAGAGGAAACCGGAGTGGGGGGCGGGGGAGAACCAGAATGCGCTTTTCTTTCAACCTCACCTTTTTGGACCTCCCTACCTCTTTCCTTTTTTCATCATTCCCACGCGACACGACAGATCGACCAGATCACCCTGGAGGAGCTCAGCATTATGGCCAAGCTGCCCCACTACGTCCCCGTCTGCGCCTACCTGGAGTGGAACCTGGACGGCCTGGTGCAGGCGGTATGGGAGCGACTGGCCCTGACCCGCATTTACACCAAGCCCAAGGGCAAGCTGCCCGACTGGAACGACCCGGTCGTCCTGTCGGGCGCCAACCCGACCGTGGAAGACTTTGCCAACCGCATCCACCGCAGCATGATGAAGCAGTTCAAGTGGGCGCTGGTGTGGGGGGCGAGCGCGCGGCACCGGCCGCAACGGGTGGGCAAGGAGCATGTCTTGCAGGACGAGGACGTCGTCCAAATCGTGAAAAAGTGAGGTTCTGATGAGCGCTCCTTATTTTGCATTTGCTGCGGGCGTGTATTCGCTGGTGCGTGTGTGTGTGTGCTTTGCGTTAGAAAGAGGGGGCGGAGGCGAGTTGAGGGGCGTGCGCTTTGTGTGTGTGGGGGGGGGGCGGGGGAAGAGGTGTGCAGAAAAAAAAAAACAAGGCAGCGCGCGCCTCGACCTTTTCCCCATCACATCTTTCTAAAAAAAATGCACCCTCTCCCCACCTGCTTCCTGTGCGGCCGCGGCGCTGGGGACGGGCGGTTACCCTCCGTGGCCGCCCCCGTCCCCGCCTGCCTGCGGCGAACGGGCAGGGGCGGGCGGGCGGGGGCGGTCCTGCTGGCGGCGCACCCGGCCTGTTTCAGGGCGGAGGCCGAACGGCGGGCGCGGTCGGGGGTAGGGGAGCAGCCCCCGCCGGCGGGGGCGGGGCCGTGGCTCATTTCTGGAAAGGAGTGAG
>Ga0315288_10009119_pt1 | contig 12508 bp, 9 predicted proteins | sample YL17G11_20_MG_FD_203454 | JGI IMG/M metagenome (GOLD analysis project Ga0315288, IMG submission 203454) | Sediment microbial communities from Yellowstone Lake, YNP, Wyoming, USA - YL17G11_20 | ecosystem: Environmental > Aquatic > Freshwater > Lake > Sediment | place: USA: Wyoming | collected...
CCGGGCTCTCCCGGCGGGATGAAGAGAAGATGGATGCCCAAAAGGAGATGGAGCCGGGTGAGCTGGGAGAGGCTGTAGCGATACCGCCCTCCTCCCGACGCGGACATCTCGTTATCCATCTGGGAGATCCGGGGCAGTCCCATAAAGCGCCAGGAATCAAGGAGATGGCGGCAGAGCGAGATCGTCTGCTTATCGGGGAACTGGCCGGCCGAGGCTGTTTGTCCGACGACATCGATGGTGTGGAAGGAGTAGAAGCGGGTGACCCCCCGAGGCCCCCGCAGGTATCGAGGCCCGACCAGGTCGGTTTGCTGAAGATCGCCCATCCTGCGAGCTCTGAAGTGGGGATACGGGGGGCCGCCGGCAAGGCGTTGGGCCTTGATCTTTTTCGTTTTGCCGGCCCGGGCCAGGATCTTCTCGATGGTCGAGATGGCGGGAAGCCTACGGATGCCCCGTCGCTGGAGCTCGAAATGGATCGTCTCGGCGCCGATGCCGGCGAAAGCCGCTCGGCGGGTCTTATGGGCTTCCAGTTCGTCGCGGAGAGCCAAGATCTTGCGGACGAGCGGCTCTCGAGTTCTATTCCGGACATGTCTCGGAGCTCGGCTTTGGTCCCGAAGACCGTCGAGGCCAAAGGCCTTGTATCGGTGAATCCACTTCGCCAGCCACCCTCGACTTCGACGGACTGTCTCCAGCGTCCGGCAGAATCGACTTGTCTCCTCATAGATTCGAATCGCTTTGAAACGGATCTCATATTCCCAGCGTTCTTTCATTGCCATCGACTCCTTCCGAATGATCTCGGAAGAAGTTTAGGCGATATCCAAAATAGTTCACGATGTCCTTACGGTTTTTTGGTATACAATGTTCTTACGGAAACCCATTACCTAATAAAAGTCAGCGGTTCACGACACTCAATAATTGTGCACTTAGCCAGAAATTCAACAGGATCAACTCGTTCATTCAGGAAAGCTTCCATTTTTCTACAGACTTATTCACAGAATTTGTGGAAAAAAGAAGCTAAAATCGAAAAGAACACTCTCACCACAACAAAATCAATAATACCTATCGATCGCCCGATACTGGATCGCCTCGGATAAGTGCGCCGGGCTGATGTCCTCCTCCCCCGCCAGATCCGCGATCGTCCTTGCGACCTTTTAACGAAAAGCTCAAGGACTAGGAAAGCTTCTATAATTGCAGCCGGCCGCACGGGGCATTAGGCGGCCAAACGCCCCATGAGCGTTTCCGAGAGAAGATCGGCTCTCAGTGTAATCGATGATTGTCAGTCCCACATATTCCTTGACAATGAATAAAGCGCCGTAATAATATTTTTAGTAGATAAATACATCATCGTTTGTTAGAGGGAAAAGCTTTTCCATGCAAAGCGAGTTTAAGTCTTAAAATGTATTCGTGGGAGTCTTCAAAATGAAAAAAGCGAATATTATTTGGATGTACCCATTATGCACGATGGTCATTTTCTTAATGTTTTTGAGCATTTCGTTTAAAAGCATTGCGCAGGATAGTTCTGAAACAGTGAAAGATATTGATGGAAATGTATATAAGACTGTGAAAATCGGCACCCAAATTTGGATGGCGGAAAACCTGAAAACCACCAAATTTAAAGATGGCACAAATATACCTTTGGTAATAGATGATACTATATGGAGTAATCCCACGCCGGCATTTTGTTATTTGAATAACAATCAAGGATTTAGAGAAATTTATGGAGCATTATATAATTGGTACGCGGCTAGTTCAGGGAATCTATGCCCTGTAGGCTGGCATTTACCTTCGAATGCAGAATGGAATACTTTAATCAAATACCTTACAGACAATGGTTATGGCTACGAGGGCAATGGAAGTGACATAGCCAAATCCATGGCAGCCACATCTGGTTGGTTGTCAAATAGTACAGCAGGCAATGTAGGCAATGACCAAGCAAGTAACAATAGAAGTGGTTTTACAGCCCTTCCGGGTGGTTGTCGTTGGGGTGTTGGCAAATTTCAACCACCGCTTTTAGGTTACTGGTGGAGTTCTACTGAGCGTGATAAGGACGCAGCTACGGGCTATATCCTTGTCCACTCGAGTAGCACTGTCGGGAGTTTAGATATGTTCAATAAAGGGACTGGTTTTTCTGTTCGTTGTGTGAAGGATAATGATAATTAACCTGAGTTTACCCATGATTTTATACACTATGCTTTTTACAGGGAAGAGAAATGAGTACGAAAAAACGTATAGTGAGCAAATTGTACACTATGCGATAGTCCTTAATTTTGATGCCTTATCCAACTAAATGATAATAATATATTTACTCGCTTCAATTTATAGTGTACATTTTTTATAGTAAATTCAGGTAATTAACTTGATGTCAATAACGTTTTAGCAGCCTTCGAAATCAGTATCCGGGGGCTTTTTATAATAAGAAAAAAAGGGAGGCCAGAACGGAAGAGTTACTATCCTATTTTCTACCGTTCTCCATGGACTCACCAGCAATTATACGGTGTGGGCTCTTCTAAGTGCTCCCGGTTATGCCTCTCAATATGATCTCATCTTGGTGATGCCTGATGTGGAAGACTTCTGGAGACGCACCGGGAAAACAGCCGTATTCAGCGCACGCATAACTCAGCCCAAACTCCTTTTCAGCGTCTTCGTGCCTCCAATGTCTTACCCCCTAACATGCTCGAAAATTTCCTTATGGGAGACTGGAACTCGAAATCCGCGTGAAAATGACGGGGCATGTCGGGGGGCATGTTTCCCGGCTTCCGGGAAAGGTACTTGCCGTCGTCCTTAGCCTGGTGCCAGACGACCGCCGGCCCAGAAATACGGCGATAGCGTTTGCCGGAGAACTCAAGCCTGTCCCTGCTAAGTCTTTTTACCTCTCGCAAGCTCCGCGACCTTGCCCCAGCAGGTTTGTATCGGCCCTGATACGGTTGCCTAAAGAGCGGAGCGAAATAGAAGGACCGGGAGTCCTTCTCGAACTCGCTGACAGGTCCGATGGGGCAGGCTGTCTCCGGGAATCCATTTTGATTTGGACGTTCTTTCATGCGTTCCTCCTCCTTCCCAGCTATCTCAGCCAGGAATTGCTTGACTTCGGGCTTCAGGACGGCACTGTCGGGGGCAAGCCGAGGAGGATTGCGGAAGGATGAGCAAAAAAACCCGCTTCACCTGGCATCAGGTGAGCGGGTTCATTCGCTCGGACAGTTCGTTGCCGCTTCTCTCAGCGGCCGCATTAAGGGATTATATTATTGTCTATCAAAACTTTGCATAGGCCCAACCCTAGAATTCAATAGAGGACGGTCCGCTCCGGATGCCGGGGACGATACACTCCCGCCATGGCGGAAGAGACGCCGCCGGAAACGGGCCAACATCATCGAAGAGGTCGCATCTCCTTGAAAAGACGTCATGAGCCCAGGCCCGGCGTCAGGAGTCGATGGGAAAAAGCGTCAACCACCGTTGACGCTCGACCAGAAGGAATGGAAACGGTGGGGGACAATCAACGGCAGCGGCGACCTGGATTGTCAGCTATTTCAATTCTGTCAATTCAAAATTTCATCTTTAGCTTAATGTCCCCCTTGAGATTATGCAAGTCGTCCAATTCTGGAGCTTGATGGGACACAGATCATAAGGAAATTACGGGACACAATACCGCACTAAAAACTCGATATAGGCCGGAATTCAAAGCCTACTGGAAAACCTCTTTAAACCGCGGGTCTTTCTTGAGCCGTTCATCTGGGATGACCTTCGCTTTGACCAGGGGGAGAGGTTCATGTGATTTCTGGGGCTTTGGAGCGCCCCTGCGGCTTTTTGGCCCGCCATGAGCAATCCCCGACTGCCCTTGGCATATCTTCGAGCAGGGATTTATACTTCATTACGATGATTGGATGACTAATTCGACACAAAGAGGCTCACTCGACCACCACAACAAAAAAGGAAACTCTTATATTTTTTTTTTATATTTTTGCAAAACTATTTCCATATAGCTATATTCCGGCCGATCTTGGATGGCTTCCCAATAGTCATTTCGATCTTTTGAAATAGTAATTCGAATCGTCTCCCAACCTCATTATTCGTCCATTGTGTGCAGTTAGTGCAGGTTTTATCAGGCTGATTTTTGAAGCCTCCTTTCCATTGTATTGAGACAGTTACCGCGCCTGACGACTCTGAAACCACCAACGCATTTAATCGATAAGATCCATAACCTATCACATTATTTTGTTTATCATAAACAGGAAATGTCTTTTCCTCAACCGTAATTAAACCAGCAACTTTGTCTGTCGCGATAATCATATAACCTGTCGAATGGAGTGCAAGGACAACTCCATTAAAAACCTTGTCGTAATTTGTTGTTTCCCATGTGCCGTGAGTGATTACTGGATCGAACTGGAGGTTCGAACTCGGAGGAACACAGCCATAAATAAATATCAAAAAGAACAGGACCGTGAAATGCCAATTATTAAGTATTTTCATCCCAGACCTCTCTTTGCAGATATGTGTATGTTGAACGTGGCTACTCGAACGATTCCGGATTATAGGAATTTGCTTTTTGCGGCAGTACGCTATTACTTCCCTTTGAGCCCCAAAGCCACGCTGTCGACCACATACAAATTATCGCCATAGCCGATGACCGATGTCAAGGCAAAAGAAAATCAGGAGTTTCCCCAAAAATCAATGCTATAAGGATTTGCTTTTCTGCGTTGCACGACCTTCCCCTCATTCAGCTCGGAATCGCTGCCGCTCTTCACGAAAAAATGATATTCCCGATCTCGGCTCGAAGTCAAGAACAAGGAAATTGGCGTGAGACGGGTTCGCCGGCGACATCATCGTTGCGGACGACCTGAAAACCTCCCGAAAGGAGATAGATCTCCGTCCCCCATCGAAACCGTGCGTTCTTAAAAATATTCCGCCCTCTCCTCGGCCGCCATCAAGGCGACTTGCTCGAAGACATGGGAGGGCGGCGGCTTCTCGGCAACGAACGTCAATTTCAGATGGTCGATGATCCGGTCCACAGCTCCGAAGTCTGTGATGAAAGCGATAACCTTTATCGAGGCGCCGCAATTCGGGCTCTTCCCTACACCCCTCATCCCCCCTACACCTTCCCGGGAAATAGGTTTTTCATAGGGGGTGGAATGAAAACCCAACACCCGGAGGGGGGTCTTGGCAAAATGAGAATTGCCGCCTGCTCCAATCGTTTATCTCTATGAGGCGATTATCCGCCAACCAGCGTCATTTATTTTCGGGAGACTGGGCTATCCGGCCTCAAGGCGCATCAATAATTCTTCAGCCCCGCCAGCCTCTTCCGGGCATCCTCGACTTCGGGGATACCTGAGTCTTCACTTTTCAACAAATATTGAACCTAAACCCCGGACTTACGTCCGGGGAATCCTCCCGCGCATGCTTCGCATGTCCGACTCCGTCGGAACCCACTCCATCCACGGACTTACGTCCGGGGATTTGCGGCGGTACTTTAAAACATGAAGATTCAAAACAAGTACATACTTAAAAGCAGTTTGAATAATGCTGATTCATATCAAAATCACCCCGAGAATCACCTTGGGAGGTTATTTATAGTGTTTTCAGGATTCGAAAGAAAAGAATTTGCTGAACTCCTTCGCTCCTTAGGGACAAAGGAGATTTTGATCCAGGATAAGAGTGGATTACTGCTGCTGCGTCCTTCGGGAGAACGAAGTGTTAACCATTTTAGTTTCCTAGCTGCATTCACAAGCCAAGAGGAATTTCGAATTATTAATGCAGGAAAACCTCTTGGAACCCTTCCTCTCTCTCGCCCAGTGGAAGAAGGAAGCCATCTCATATTTGCGGGTAGGCGTTGGCGAGTGTTGTCCTGCAGGCCGGAGGATAGAGTAATAGAAGTTGAAACAGCCAAGGGAGGGAAGCTTCCGTTATTTGATGGGATGGGCGGAAAAGTGCACGACCGTATACGCAAAGAGATGCGGTGCATTCTGTCTGAACTTTCGCCCGTTTCTTTCCTTGATAAAGTAGCCGCTCGTCAGCTCGAAGAAGCCCGGTGCGCGTATGCTCAGCTTGGCCTTGACCACAATCTAATACTAAACAACGGCAGCGATACGGTTCTGTTTACCTGGCTGGGGGATTGGATCAATGATACACTTGCATTAATGCTTATTCATCATGGTCTAGGAGCGAGCAATGAAGGATTGCTAGTGAGAATACATGGCACTAAATATGATGAAGTTATGAATGTTCTTAGCAAGATGCGCAGCACTCTACCAGATAGCCCTGAGCTACTTGCCCATTCTGTGCAAAACAAGCTAAGGGAAAAATGGGATTATTTGCTCACGGAACCACTTCTCAGAAAAACCTATGCTTCCAGAGAACTTGATTTGACTGGCGCGCGGCAGTTTATCCTGGAAATAAGTCGCTTAAGTCACATATGATTTCTGAACTTGATATTATTCAGATCCTTTTTTGACGTTGCCATTCGCCAGATAATACTTTCGCTAATTCTTTGGCCATAGCTTCTGCTGGCCGGGACTCCGTTCGTTGAACTGCCCGGTCCGGGCAGCATCTATGAGGAAGGGTACAACCCGTTCACCCTCAAGCTCTTCGCCGACGGCTATATTTTCACTAAACCCATCTCCCAATACCAGGGCGTGGCCGTGGACGAGAAATTCATCAATGAAGCGAATTTCAAGCGCGCGGTTGAGCAGATCCCGAACCCGGAGTTCAAAAACAAAGTGACCGGCATCGCGATGCTCGTCGAAGCCCAAAAGGGTGACGCGAATATGCCTCGCCGCTTCAGTCAATTCTATTGAGATTGTCGGACGAGCCAGCGCCTTAAGGAAGACCGCGGCGCCACACTCTTTCGCGATACGATGTGAGGCTCTTCGCGGTAAATGGCTTGGCATATCGTTTTTGTTCTGCTTTCTTCTTCCCCCTTCTCGTTTTTCTCCATTCCTCTTTCGTCCTCTCCGACTTACCCTGATGGTTATCTGCCAAAAAACTCCGCTTCCGTTTCGGGCTCCAAGGTGAGCTCCTGGTTTGGCCATTTTCTTAAGAAGCTAAGAGTTGCCCTTGATGTTGATCGTCGTCGAGTGATGGGGATCAAGGATGGCGATGGCCGGATCGCTAAAAATCTCGTCCCATAGATTGAAGCTGAGATTCGAAGTCAGGATTTCTACCAAATAAATGCGTCACGACGTTTGTTCTTTGTGATAAAATAATTCTAGCTCTCTCGCGCCGGCTGGGGAGAGTCCCACCAAAAACCCCCTTTTGCTGACAACAGCCGGCATTTTATAATCGCCAAATATTTGTGCAAATTGCCATAAATACAAGACGATCAATCCATTGAACCTAAACCCCGGACTTACGTCCGGGGAATCCTCCCGCGCATGCTTCGCATGTCCGACTCCGTCGGAACCCACTCCATCCACGGACTTACGTCCGGGGATTTGCGGCGGTACTTTAAAAAAGGAAACCACTTATTTTTCAACAGCCTTATTCACAGAAATTGTGGATAACTGAGAAGCAACGATTTATTACCGGCTAATGAATTTTGCATGAAGAGAGGATAAGCCCAGGGGTAGAAAGCTGACCTGAGTGAGAAACAAACGTCTCTGTAAACGTCTACAACATTGAGACGAAAATCCGCCCAGCGTCCCGCTGACACTCGGGGGGCCAGGGTCAACGGACTGGCCCCCACGCGGCTCACTTCAAATCAGGCTTGTTCTCAATACCTGTTTTTGTTGAGCCATACCACAATCCCCTTCCCCCTCTCCGACTTGCCCGGTATGTTCTGAAACCAAGTCTGTAAATCGATATTCATCAACCGGCGCCGCCCCCCTCATTCCCCCCTCTCCCCCCTCCTCCTTGTCCTTGAAGTTTATTTTAAGCATCAGGATGGCCGTGGCCTCCATTGAATATATTTGCCGATCTTCTTTTATCCTAGAAAGAGAGGTCTGTCGGATTTCCGGCCCCTTTGAGTGTCCTTGCGGCTTCCTGGCCCCCCTTCCGCTGTTTTGAGCTCAACTTGACATCCGATCACGCTGCGATTTATCATCCCTAACGATGGGACGAGGCAAAATTGGCACTGGAATGCTCATCTAACCGGCGCGGCAGAAAAGGAGTTTCTTATCCCTCCGACCTGGACTGGGCGACGACGAAAACATTGGGACTGCGGCTGGTCAGGATGCTGGGACAATACCAACTAAAGGGCCAGATCGAATTGGATCGCGCTAACGGAACGAGCTTTCGGCTTGTGTTCGCTTCCCGCCAAAGGGAGAAGAGGTGATGACATGTTAAATGAAACGATCCTGATTGTCGAAGATGATGGGATCCTTGTGGCGCAACTGCAAGACAGGCTGACCGGCCTGGGATACACGGTGCTGGAGCCGGTGGACTCGGGCGAGGCGGCGATTGCGGCCGTCAAGGCGCAGCCGCCCGACATAGTCTTGATGGACATCATGCTGGCCGGGGCGATGGACGGCATCACCGCCGCCGGGCGCATCCAGTCCGCCGCAGATATTCCCATCGTTTACCTGACCGGCTACTCGCAAGACCTCCTGCTCCAGCAGGCCAAGGTCACTGCGCCCTACGGCTACCTGGTCAAGCCGGTGAGCGAGCGGGAGCTGGCGGCGACGCTTGAGATGGCGCTCTACCGGCACACGCTCGACCGGCGGCTCAGAGAGAGCGAGGAGCGGTACAAGGCTCTTTTCGACCGTTCGCTCAACCTTATTTTCATCAGTGATTTCGAAGGTCGCTTCACCGATGCCAACGCCGCCGTCTTGAATCGGCTTGGCTATACGAGGGAAGAGATCCGTTCCCTCGATTTTACCTCGCTGCTGAGCGAGGATCAGTCTCATCTTGCATTCAAAACACTACAGGAGATTCGGGAAACCGGTATTCAAAAGGACCGGATTGAGCTCAGGTTGCGGCATAAAAACGGCAGCGACGTGTACGTGGAGACAAAAGGATCTGCCATCCTTAACAAGGGAACATTTGTAGCGATCCAGTCGATTGCCTGGGACGTCACCGAACGCAAGCAGTCAGAGGAGGCGCTGCGCAAGATCGAGGCGAAATACCAAAGCCTCTTTGAAGAGATGGCGTGCGGTTTTGCACTCCACCAGCTCGTCTGCGATGATGACGGAAAGCCGGTGGATTACATCACCCGTGAAGTCAATCGAGAATATGAGAGGTTACTCAATGTCAAAAAGGAAAACGTGATTGGGAAGAGAGCCTATGAGACGACGCCGAATCTAGACAAGGAATGGCTCAACATTTTCAGCCAGGTCGTATTTACGAGACAACCCTGTCGCTATGAACAGTATGCTGCGAATGTAGACAAGTGGTTTGAAGGCTCAGCATTCAGTCCACGGCCAGACTTTTTCGCAGCGACTTTTGTGGACATCACCGCGCGCAAGCGCTCAGAGGAGGCGTTGCGGGAGAGCGAGAGTCGTTTCCGAACCATGTTCCAGGAGGCGCCGTTGGGCATTGCGCTGATCGATTCGTATACAGGCCATATCTACGAAGTGAACCAGCGTTTTGCCGAGATTGCAGGTAGAGCCCAGGCGGAGATGAAAACTATCGACTGGATGAGCATAACGCACCCCGACGATGTGCGGGAAGACCTTGATCAGATAGCGCGTTTGAACGCGGGAGAGATCTCCAGATTTCATATGAACAAACGGTATCTGCAGCCAAGTGGTTCGGTTGTCTGGATTAGCATGACGATCGCTCCTTTGCAGGAACCGAACCTGCGTTACAAACGGCATCTGTGCATGATTGAGGACATCACCGAGCACAAGCGGGGGGAGGAGGCGCTGCGCGCCGCGCTGGAGGGAAAGGAAGTGCTGCTAAAAGAAGTTCACCACCGCGTCAAGAACAACCTGACCGCCATCATCGGGCTGCTGGAATTGCAGCGGGAGACGGTGACCGACCCCGCTGCCATGGCCCAGTTCCGTGATCTGGAAGGGCGCATCCGCTCCATGGCGCTCGTCCACGAGACGCTCTACCACAGTGAGAGCCTGGCCCGGGTTAATCTTCAAGCCTATCTCGAGACGCTGATCACCCAGTTGCGCACGTCGCTGGCCCCGCGCGGCGACGTCTGCTTGAGCGTGGCGACGGCGGGCGTGGAGATGGGACTGGATACCGCCATCCCCTGCGGGCTGATCTTGAACGAGCTGATCACCAACGCGTTCAAATATGCCTTTCCCGGCGACCAGCCCCGCCCCGGAGAGAAAGCGTGCGAAATCACCGTCTCGGCGGAATGGGACAGCGGCGCCGGGGACGACGGCGTCTACACGCTGACCGTGGCCGACAACGGCGTGGGGTTGCCCGCCGACCTGGACTGGGCGACGACGAAAACATTGGGACTGCGGCTGGTCAGGATGCTGGGACAATACCAGTTAAAGGGCCAGATCGAATTGGATCGTGCTAACGGAACGAGCTTTCGGCTTGTGTTCGCTTCCCGCCAAAGGGAGAAGAGGTGATGACATGTTAAATGAAACGATCCTGATTGTCGAAGATGATGGGATCCTTGTGGCGCAACTGCAAGACAGGCTGACCGGCCTGGGATACACGGTGCTGGAGCCGGTGGACTCGGGCGAGGCGGCGATTGCGGCCGTCAAGGCGCAGCCGCCCGACATAGTCTTGATGGACATCATGCTGGCCGGGGCGATGGACGGCATCACCGCCGCCGGGCGCATCCAGTCCGCCGCAGATATTCCCATCGTTTACCTGACCGGCTACTCGCAAGACCTCCTGCTCCAGCAGGCCAAGGTCACTGCGCCCTACGGCTACCTGGTCAAGCCGGTGAGCGAGCGGGAGCTGGCGGCGACGCTCGAGATGGGGCTCTACCGGCACACGCTCGACCGGCGGCTCAGAGAGAGCGAGGAAGAGATCCGCCGGAAAGCGAAGGAATTGCAGGAGAAGAACGACGAGCTGACCCGCTTCACCCACGCCGTCTCGCACGACCTGAGAAGCCCTCTGGTGACGATCCAGACCTTCCAGGGACATCTGGAACGGGACCTCCGGAGCCAGGATGCGGCGCGGGTGGAAAAGGACCTGGGCTACATCCGCAACGCGGCCGACAAGATGGGCCGCCTGCTCGACGAGATCCGCCGCCTTTCGCGGGTCGGACGCATAATGAACCCCTCCGAGGAAGCGCCGCTTCAGGCGATCGTGAAAGAGGCCCTGGACCTGGTGGCGGGGCGGATCACCGGGCGGGGGGTGCGGGTCGATCTCACGGAGGAACCGGTCGTGCTCTACGGGGACCGGACGCGCTTGGTGGAAGTCTTCATGAACCTCGTGGATAATGCGGTCAAGTTCATGGGCGACGAGCAGGCGCCGCGTGTCGAGATCGGCATGGAACAGGCTGGCGAGGAGCTGGTGCTCCACGTGCGCGACAACGGAATCGGGATCGATCCGCAGGTTCAGCCGCTGCTCTTCGGCATGTTCCATAAGCTCGATCCTGAAACGGAGGGCGAGGGCATCGGCCTGGCGCTGGTGCGGCGGATCGTGGAGTTGCACGGCGGCAGGATCTGGGTGGAATCGGAAGGCCTCGGGAAGGGCACGACGTTCCGGTTTACCTTGGCCAAAACCAAAAAACAGCCCCGGCGAGGATCCGAATAATCACCGGTTTTTACCCCCTTTTTAGGGTGACCATAATTCCCCTCGGCCTTTAGCCTGAGGGCCTCTCGAATTTTTCGCATGGATTATGTTCCCGGGAACATAATCCATGTAATGTGCCCGCCCGCGTTATGTGCCCTTGAGGCACCGCCGCGCCCATACAGGGCGTGATCAGCGATAATCATTATTCCCGGCCCCGTTGCCTCATTCAGAAATGTTACCGAGGAATAAATGACTTATCGAGACCCACGGGAGTGACCCCTGAGGGTACGACTAGAGCATCCAGCCCAGCATAAACAAGCCCTCGCGCCATGACTTTTCGCCACTCAAGCATGCGACGCTGCAAAGTCCGCAATTGGCCGCCTGGAAAGCAATCGGGATGTTGCTTCTGAAGACGCTCGAACAGATCCTTCGAAGTGGCATCCGGTTCGTCTTGCAGCCAAAGTAAAATATCCGGCCAAACTGATTCAAACGGATCTCTCCGAGTTCGCCAATAATGGCTTTTTTTCATCTCAGCACGGTGCGTGGGTCGGACTTCACCTAAGCGCCACATCTGGCCCATCTCCTTCATGAACTGCTCCAGACTCCGGCGGCCGGGTCCGGCGAGGTTGTTCTCGGGATCGACCAAAGCCGCCAGCGCCGACTGTTGTTCTCGAATGCGATGAAGTAGTCCCACCGGATCAAGCGACCTTCCCAGATCTTGAAGATTTTCTTTTATCGAGATATCTACAGCCGGGTGTCTGAGCAATCGTTCGCATGGCGTCGTGGGCTTATCGTAGCATCTCTTCACTTATGCTATAAGGATTTGCTTTTCTGCGTTGCACGACCTTCCCCTCATTCAGCTCGGAATCGCTGCCGCTCTTCACGAAAAAATGATATTCCCGATCTCGGCTCGAAGTCAAGAACAAGGAAATTGGCG
>Ga0315288_10009122_pt1 | contig 12506 bp, 30 predicted proteins | sample YL17G11_20_MG_FD_203454 | JGI IMG/M metagenome (GOLD analysis project Ga0315288, IMG submission 203454) | Sediment microbial communities from Yellowstone Lake, YNP, Wyoming, USA - YL17G11_20 | ecosystem: Environmental > Aquatic > Freshwater > Lake > Sediment | place: USA: Wyoming | collected...
CCTCCGGCAATGTCCAGAAGCCGAGTCTCTCAAACTGATTATCAGCCTTGCAGCGGGGGCAGTTCGCCCGTGCGTTCTTGACTATCTTCTGGAAGGCGGCTTCCAGGACTTCTTGTGCGGTCATGGTTCAGTCTCCTGTAATCGTATGCGGTCAACCACGGACTTCAGCATCTCGACCCGGTTATCGCAGCCGGGACAGGCCAGCGCCAGGTCCGTGTCGTGGAACTCCTCGCGCATGATACTATAACCCGTGACAATATCCACTGGCCGACTGTCAATAATCCGGTAGGTGTTATTGTGGCAACGGAAGCAGGTCACGCCGGAGTCGGGGCCACGTACTACCGGCTCGGGTGGCGGGCTCGGCGGCGACTGTGGGTCGAGTGTGGCATACAACCAGGGCGAGCCCTTCACCGCGTCCGGGTCATTGGGGTCGTGTCCCCACTTCCAGTGATGCTGCTTGTGGACCTTGCGGTCAGTCATTCTCGAACCTCAATCGCCTGCGAGTTGCATCCTCGTTGGAGTTCTCTTTGAACGGTATCTCGAAGGCGCACGTTCGCTTCGCGCCACAGTGTTTGCATAGCTGGTCAGTGTACTCAACAGCGGCCAACTCATCGTACCTCGGCGGGCCGAGTATCCAGTGATGCGGTGGGCACCTTATTCCTTTGGGATTTTCTCCCGGCGCCTGGGGCTCGGAATCGCTCGTTTGGGTATCTGAGGTCATAACTGGCAAGCCGGACCTGTGGCTGGCCTCTCCTGCCGGCGATGAGATACTCGATATGCTGTCCACTAGGCGTCCTCCCTGCAATTGACATGATACGAACCAGGCGTCCTCGGCGTAACCAGGGGTAGCAGGCAGGCAGGGGGCGATGCTTGCCACCGACACGCGCCGGGTCGCCAGGATTAAACTTCCTCATGCTGCTCAATAATCCACCACATTAGCGGGTCGAAGTAGACACGCCACTCGCCCGGAATGTGAGTACGGCGGCCTATTGACAGTAGGAACGTACGGGCGAACTGTCGCATTAGAGTAGGAGTGGTCACTTTGCCTCCAACCAGGTCGGCCCAACATGGGCATCAACTACCAGTGGCACGGGCATAATAGGCTGGTCTAGGACCATCAACCGCTTCACCCGCTCCAGCCAGGGCTCAGCGTAGGCATGCTCAACCAGACCAAGCAGTTCATCATGGACCTGGCTTCTAACGTCGGCGTGAAACTCGGGGGCGTCGTGCCAGACCATCAGTTCAGAGTTTTTGATAATCTGTCCGGCCGTGCCCTGAATGACTAGGTTCCAGCCCTGCCGCTGCGCCCGTGCCTTCAACTCAGGCACCGGGCTGTAGATAAGGGGCAGGTTACGGCGCCAGCCATAGATAGTCTCGGAGTAGCCACGCTCCTCGACCAGGGCGTGTACAATCTCACGGAACTCACGCACCTCGGGGTACGCCTTCCAGTACTCGGCTATGAGATGCCGGCACTCAGCGATAGTCGGAACCTCAATGTTCAGTTCTGGGTACTCCAGCGCCGCCTTGAGAATCTGCTTGTAGACAGCCTCGGCCTCAGCCTCGTACGAGACTCCAAAGTTCAGCGTCTTGCAGCGCACGCGCATAGTCTTGGTGAGGTCAGCCGGTCGGATGCCGAAGACACGCCAGCCAGTCAGTGCATGGATGTCCTCGCCGCGCTGGAACGCCTCAATCATGGCCTTACAGCGAGAGACCGACGCCATGATGCGTAGCTCAAGCTGGCCGTAGTCAGCGTCCCAGAACAGAGTGCCGGGCGGCGCGCGGTACAGGTCTCTGATAGATAGGGGCTGGTTCTGCGCGTTCGGGTCCTCGGAGGACAGACGTGGTGAGGCAACGACGGTCTGGTTATAGCGCGGACGAATGACCATGATGTCCTGTCCGAATGCCGAACTTGGGAATACCTGCTGTGGCTGCTTCAGCCCGTGAGCCTCGGTTGCAGTCAGTGGCATCAGATATGTACCAAGTATCTTGGTGGTCTTGCGCTCAGCCAGCAGTGTACCCAGGATGAGCTTTGTATCCTCACTGTCGGCCATCTGCTCAAGCTGGAGCAGCACGAGCTTATCATTTGCCGGCACGTCGTCGGTTGCCACCTTCAGCAGGGGTAGCCCCAGGGTATCCTGGAGTAGCTCGCCAACGTGGAAGCGCGAGCCGGGGTTGAACGGAACGAGCACCTGAATCCTGCCCCTGTCATCGCACTCGACGCAGTCCTTGATAGGCTTACGTAGCTTGCCGTGATGTGACTTCGACACAGTCTTAGACCAGCCAGCCTTAGTAGCCATCGTCTCTAAGATGTCTCTGTATCGAGTAACCCGCGTGCTGAACATCTTGCGTCGGTCTCTTGCAGCAGGCACGTCGACCGGCAGCCCGAGCAGTTCCATTTCTGCCAGGAAGATGACGTTCGGAAGCTCCAGCTTCTGGTAGATTTTGTCCAGCCCTTTGTCCACCAGTTTGTCCAGGAGGAGACGCTCAATCTGAACACAAAGGAAGGCATCACCGGCACAGTAGCGGCCGATAATGTCCAACGGAATGTCCCAGACATTGTCCACACCAGCAGATGCCATCATGTCGACAAAGCTCGGCTGGTGAATGCCCAGATGCTCCTCACTCAGCCACTTCAAGCCCTTCGGTAGGGGCATTCCCTGCCTATCGACTTCGGCGAGCACATAGGCTGCTATCATACCATCACCAGCGAGGTGCGCCAGGTCGATGGGGTAGCCGTGCCGCTTCAGAATCTTGTAGTCATACTTCGCATTGTGAGCAACGTAGCTGAGCCGGGGCAATTGTTGTTTAAACGCATCGAGAGCCAGCATACCAGCCTCGGAGCGAACAGGCAGGTAGAAGTTCTGCTCCTTGCTGAAGGACAGCCCGAGCCCTACCATCTTAGCCGTCCGGTCGTCCTCGCTGGTTGCCTCGGTGTCCAGCCCAACCGGGACCCGGACATTGTGCTCTCCAAGCAGCTTGGCGAACTCGGCCAGGGCCAGGGCATTGTCCACAATCTTATAGTGGTAGGGCGCCGCCTGGGTTGAAGCTCCCTCACCAACCTGCTCGAATCCCTGGAGGTCATCCGGGACTATGGCGGTCAGTGAGATAGCGGGCTCCTTCAGGCGGCGTCCTACCTCAGCATCGCCAGGGATGATGCGAACTTGAATATGAGCCGGAGCGCCTTTCCAGAAGTCTGCACCCTCTGGGCCACTATAAACTAAATGCGGCGTGGCATCTTCGCACATCCTCTTGAGGACGGCGAGTCGGCGCTCCGGCGGTAGGAGGTAGCCGGACAGATTGTACGCGCGGATGAGCGCATACGGATTGATGGGCTCGGTGCCTAGTCCAGCTAGGTCTATGAATATCATCGTGGTCCATACTCGCAGTTTTCTATTTTCTTAATTTGGTTACAGTTGGCACAGAGAATTTGCAAATCCGCCGGCCAGCCTTCTTTGATAATCTTATGGTAGAGCTTATTGGCGCTTTTTCCTCGGGCCAGGTATCCGTTACCGTTAATATGGTCGAACTGAAGTGCGCGCCTATCGGTGTCGTACCCACAGTAAGTGCAGCGCACTCCCGAAGGAGCCAAAGCAAGCGCGGCGTCTCGCAGAGAGGCTTGGTATTTCCTGTCATACTCAAGTACCTGCTCACGGTGCGCGGTCTTATATGCTCTAGTACGTGCATTCCTTTCCTCACGGTGAGCAATGTGCCACGCCCTCATATACTCGCGTATCTGCTCTTTTGTGCGTGGCATCAGTCAGGCTCGTAGTAGGGTCCGAGTGCCAAGCAGCCATCGTCCCACTCTCCATGCAGAGGTTCGTCGTCGACGTTGATGTCACCGAGCGTGACAGCTAGTTCCCACGGCGCATCTTCGCACTCGAAGGCGTCGATGCAGAAGTCACAGTGGCCATCAAGGTCCACTGGATTGTCAATGTTTTCGACAGACAGTTCGCCGCCACAGGAAAGGCACGTAGCAAGGTCGTCAGCGCACGGCGTAGATGGGTTATTCATCGTGTCAACCCCCAGGCCAGCACCAGCCAGCCTACTATAAGACCTACCAGGAACCAGGCATGCGGGTCAGTCATGGATGAGGTCGAATCGAGACCACGTACTGGTCGCCTACGATAGGCACAGCAGCACCTCGGGCCAGGACATAGGTAATCTTGGCTGTCGATGCGCCGCTCGGAGCAGCAAGCTCGACGACAACCTCGTCGAAGTCGACTGTGTGGGTGTCTACTACGCTGATAACCTTCAGGTATCTGGTTTCTATCATTCGAATGTTCTCCTCCAGGGTCTACGCATGGGCTCGTCCCGGTGACGCTTGCCAGCGACGTTCAGACTCTCGACCATCATCGGCGACAGCAGAGGCAGTCCGCGCCCTGCCAGCACCTCATCGCACACGACTAGCCGCTGTATGAGCAGCAGTCGCTTGTGCATGAGCCAGGCAGTGTCCTTCCTGGTGTAGTCGTATCGAACATCGGCACGAACGTCTGCCATCTTCCGCATTAGACAGCCTGATGGTCGCATCGTCCGCAGAAGTGCTCGTTGATAGTATTCGCATACCCGCAGAACTTGCACGCCCACGCAGTCGGCGGTGGGTTGTCCAGCACCCCCGGTTTAAACGGGATGCCGGTCTCCTCAGCGACGCCGTAGCACAGCTTCTTCAGGTGGTCGTTCTGAAGGTCGGCCGAGGCGAGCTTAACCAGCAGGTTGTCACGCTCCCTTGCGAGGCTACGGATGTGCCTTCTGACCTCCGCGCAGCCGTGGACCCGGCCCTTATCGTAGGCAATCAGAGCTACACAGGCCAGCATGATGACAGCCAGGATGATAGTAAGAACCGTTGTGAGTATCATATTCCCTCCCTTGCGAGCATCATCGCCCGCCTTAAGCTCTCTATCATCGACGGGCCAGCCGCAGGGTCGGACCCGCGTGCCACGTACGAGGGATGGAAGCTGCCTACTACTACATACTTGATTCCGTTACGAACGACAACGCGGGCCAGCTTCGACATCTCTGTAGCACGTAGCCCAGGGAACCAAAGCTGGCCCGCGAGAGCGCCCATTGCTACTATGACTTTGGGTTGCACAATAGCGAGCGCTCTGTCTAACCACAGTTCAGAGCAGGTCTTGATGGCATCAGGATAGTCACGGAGCTTGTTGTCAGGTGGTCGACAGTGAACAATGTTATCGAGCACCGGAGTCATGTCAAGCTGCAACAGTGCCCGGCGCAGAACTCCACCGGCTGGTGCATGCGGACGGAAGGGCAGGCCGTCAAGGTCTTCATGATAGCCGGGAGCCTCGCCTAGAAACAGGATGTCGTTAGGCACAGTACCCTCAAAATCAACGACAGTGTGCCGGTGGAGGCGCAGGCCCTCACCATTGCACTGAGCGCACGGGTTGCCCTCATCGTCCTGCTTACGGCAGGATACGGTTAACTGCCCGAGGCGACAGGCGTGGCAATCAGGAAGTTCCAAGACCCTCTCCCACTTTCAGCATAGCATATCTGAGGTAGGCCGGGCAAGCAGCCGGACTTGATACCGACAACATCGAAGTGCGCACCACGCCGTGTTTCTTACACGCATACTTGCTCACCGGCTCTACCTCTTGCACAAAGGAATAACGACTTGCAACTCGAATCATAACATGATAGGATTAGGGCATGGATGAGACCACCGCACTGGTGCCTGCTAAGCCCGCCCGCATTCGTAGACGGGATAAGTTCGGCCTCCAGTTGAATCAGAAGCGGGCACTCCTGGCCCTGGCAGAGGGTGCTACCTGGGAAGCCGCAGCCGAAGTAGCTAAGGTCGCAGTCAGCACGCTGCGGGGCTGGACCCAGACTGATACCGCATTCATCACTGAATACCAAAGCCTCCTGACCGGGCTGCTTGGTGAGTTCAAGGGCCGGATGACCACACTCCTGCCGAGGGTAGGTGATGCCCTGGTCGACGCGCTCGATGCCAACAAGCCGCTGGAAGTCGAGGCATTCGTCAAGTGTCCCGAGTGTGAGCATACATTCCCGGCCAAGATGGTAGTCGAGGTGCCGAACTACGGCGTCCGGCTCCGCGTGGCTGAGGACTTGATGAAGCAGCATGGGCAGCTTGGGCAGACCCTCAAGGTCGAAGGTGAGATTGCTCACAAGCACACACTCGAACTTTCTACTGATGACAGAATCGCTATCCAACGCATACGCCGGTTCGGTAGAGACTCTGTACCTTCAGACATAGTTGAATCCCTCCAGCAGCGTGGCGTCATCGAGGGCGAGTACCGCGAGATTCCCTTACCTGACGACACATCCGCCGAGTCTGGCGCTTAGCCTGCACCTTCTCCCAACCCATGTAGACTAGGGGGCCAGCAGCCCACCCCAAGAGAAACATGAGCGTCCATATCTGTAGCCACATACCTACCTCCTAATTGCTAAGGCGACTACCACCGACTTGAGCATGCTTACTAACTACCTATTAGGAAGTCAGTCATTGTGCCCTCCGATGTACTTGTCTGCCCAAGCGTAGCGCTCGGGTGATGTCTGCTTAAGCCAGTTGGGGTCAACACGGTAGGCCGCGCAGGTATTCGCCGCGTCCTCTGCTAGTACCTTATCCGGCGTGTATAGGTAGAGATTATCCCACGGGGCTACGGTTGTTGGAAAATCCCCATTGCGTAGGTAGGTATCTTGCTGCGTGTGACACCTCTCATGTACAAGATTGGCATACGTATAGTTTGGCGGCAGCACTATCTCATGGGTCCCGAACAACCAGGTTAGACAGAAGCCTCCTAAGATACTGCCATCTGACATCATCCATGCGGCGTCACTGGGGGCAAGCTCCAGACTACCGAAGGGGCATTCACCTAGAACGCTACACGGCATTGACCCTACTGTTACACGCACGGCAGGTTGCGTAAGAAGGGCCAGCAGAATCAGAAGCTCGGCTAGAAATGCTTTACGTACCATAGTCTAAATCATCAGGACTGGAGGGCTGTGGCCTAAAGTGTCGGTCGTGTAATGGGCGTAGCTCTGGGGGCCATTGCCAGACGTGATGCCAGGGCTCCTCTGGGGGTGCGACACTGTAGCTACACCACAGACATTGCCATTGGCCGGCATCGTAAACTAGCAGGCTTCCGTCGCGGGGGCAGTGTGATAGTCTCATGGTTCCCTCCTCTGTAGTTCACGCCCGACGTTGTTGTAGACCTTCCGATGCGAGATGTCCATGCGTTCGCAGTTGTCCTCCATCTGTCGCTTGACCCGCTGTAGGTGTATATCAGTCATCCGGCAGAGGTTCCACTTTACCCGATGCTGGTCTGTCCAGGTGCCACATCGACCGGGGCAGTCAGTCCGGTGCTTCATAGTACTCCGAGCTAAGGTGAACAGCCTGCTCCTCACAGATTAAATCGAGCCGGATGCCATCGACCTCGCAGATAAGGTCATCCAGCGCCCGGTGTGCAGCCTGAAGGTGCCGAGTCGCCTTCTTCAGTGCTTCGATGCGCTTGGCAAGTGGCGGGTCAACGATTGACCAGAGAGCCCGGTGAACGTAGTCCCGTCCGACCGCTACGTTGGCAGCCGCTAGGTGCAGGCGCCCGTCAAGTGTATGATTGGTAGTCATTCCTCATCCCATTCTGGCCTCATGCCACGCGGCTGAATCCTAACATCCGGCATATCAGCCTTGTGGACGGCTCGTCTGTGAATGCAGCGATGGCAGACAAGCTCACCCTTCTTGTTGTGGCTCAGCACATACGAGAAGGACTTACACCGCGAGCACATAGGCGCCGGGTCGATGTCCCGCTTAACGCCGTCGATGAGTATCTTCATCGGCAGCAGTCATCCTGTATACTTGTGCTCATGAATACCTCCTATATGCGAGGGTCTGTCGGGTCGACGCCTGGGTTGCGCCGTCGCCAGTCCTCGTCTTGAGCCAGCTTGTTAAGCTCCTCCTCGAATGCCTCGCACACGTTGCAAAGGTCGTCGCGTGCGTTCCCCATCAGACGGAGAGCCTCGTTAAGCTGCGTGTAGTCGTTGACCTCAGCCTCGTTGCCGAGGCACTCAGACAACTCGGATGCAATGAACGCAGCGAGCGTATCACCGGGATTCTCGCCAGTCTTGTACGCCTTCGTGACTTCCCACCCATCGCCGTAGGCGTCATTGGCGATGCGGATGATGTCCGTGACCTTCATGTCTACCTCCTATCTGAATAATCTGTCCGTCCCTCCAGTCCTGAATCAGTCGACTAACTCTGAGGAGGACTGGAGGCACCGGCAGGTTATACCGGCTTACACTATTTATAACGCTAAAGTGTCCGAAATGTTACCGGCCAAGTCCAGGGCCAGCATTCTCAGGTGAACCCTGGACTACCGAGTCCAGCGCGCCGTCCAGCCCAGACAGGAACGCCGCCTTCTCCGGCAGCTTCACACCGAAGGCATCTGCGCCGTCCTGGGTAGGCGGCACGTAGCTCGGATTGCACTTCCGGCACCAACTGACAGCCGGGGAATGCGGATGCGTTAGCTCGATGCGCTGTGTGCGCTTGTCTGCATACTTGCTCATTCTGGCTCCTCGTCGACGGCGTCGATGTCAAATCCCTCCATACCGCTTAGGTCATGCGTCCATTGAAACTCCCAGGAATCCATGTCGCGGGCAATCTCGCGGGCGTCTTCCTCTGACTTGGCCTCGACTGTAACCTGGCCAGTTGCAGCACAACTTGTTTGTACGTATACAATATACTTCATGAAAACCTCCTTTGAAGGTAGAGCATGTGTCGACTAAGGTAGGTAGCAGAATCCTTGTATGCGATAGGCAGTCGCCCTTGTAGATAATTCCGGTGGCCGTCCAGTCCGTCTATTGCACGAAGTAGCGCCGCTCCGAACATCTCTGGCCGCACCCAAATCAGGGCCAGGGCCGACGCCTCTGCTTCCAGGAACATGTGATGTCGGGGAGACCAATAGGCAGCCTCTGTTAGTACGCCTCGCTCAAGTTGTAGCACATGCGCATATTCGTGCAGCCGACAGTATAACGCAGACACCGTGGACTCAGGCGGAATGACGACTAGATGTCCAATACATGCAGGCGATGCCGTCCAGCCGACGGGCCAGATAAAGCTACCTAGTTCCTCGGACTGGTAGCCGACAACAACCTTCATTCAACCTCCTCGACATCCTCGATGCCGTCCGGTGCTACCTCGAACTCGTCAAGTAGCTCGTCAGCAACCCAAAACGACCCCTCGTCGTCAGGCGCAGCTTGGCCGGTTGCCCGGTCAATGGCATCGTCCTCGTCGTCGGCCTCTAGGTCGATGTGATACCATAGCTCCTTCTTTGCACTTATACGATACTTCATGGCAGCCTCCTCGCCTGTGACTTAGTGACCTCGACCATGTTCAACCGGGCGATAGCGTCCTGCTGCACCTGGAGGATGGCCGACCTTGCGTTCGTCGCTCGGACTGAATCCTTGCGGCGGCACCTGATGCCGAGGCAGTCCTTACCCTCGACTGTTACCTTGTATACTGCTATGTCTCGCTGTTGTGACATAGCCACCTCCTGATTCTCCACCTACCGGCTCAGAGTCGGCAGGTCGAGCGCCAGGAAGCCCCCGATTAGGGTTGGCACGCCTTCGAGAATCGGTCAGGGTCGAAGTTCGGATTGTCGCGTGTGAGTGTCTCGTTCAGTCCTTCCTCCAGAAGTTGAAGCGGGAACAGAGAATACTGGTCGTTCTCGCCTCGCATAGCGTTAACCTGTCGGACCCGATGCCGTGTCCGTGCTATCTCGGCTGCGAGTACGTCGTAATGACGCTTCTGAAACCATCTGTCGTTAGCCATTAGCCCTCCGATTCTGGCCCGAAGTCGAACCGATGAATCTCCTGTGCGTTGCCTCGACTGTAGGAGCCACGCCGAACCTCGACATAGCCGGAGCCATCCTTTTCAACATAGGCAACCGCGAACGTGTGCCACGTCGCCGCCTCAGCCCAGGCTGAATCCGAGCCGAGCCGGTGGGTGTTCTTGTCCCGTGTCTTGTCGGAGCCGATTGCCGTTGCCATACAGTTAGCCATGATTCACCTCCAAGATTGAATCCTCACTACTTATAACGCTGGAGTGGCCCAGGTGTTACAGTTAGCTTCCCGCCCCTGCCCCCGACGAATAATCGTACAGGAACAGGCGCCGGCCGCTAGATGAGCGAATCGTCTCCGAGCCTTCGGTGTGACAGTCCAGGGATATGCAGTAGAAAGCGCATACTATCCTCTGCCTGCCACTCCGATTGAACCCTGTCTAGGGCTTCGGCCGTTGTCTGGCAGTCACGACCGCGCAGTTCCTCGCGGACTTCACGCAGTCTGAGTGCCTGCATCCTCTGATATGTAGTCACTGTCCACCTCCTATCCGACCATTCCCGCCCCCGACTGTTCAGAGGCGGGCATGGTAGGAGGAGACTATGCGTTCTTTGTGTATAGGGTTATGTACCCTTCGGACCCGCCTATTGCCATGCTGTCGTAATCGACTGCGACCTTGTGGCCGGTGTCGATAAGCTCAACAGCCTTGCCGCAGAGTCTATCTGCGTCGTCTTGACTGGCGATGCGCACGTTATCGAAGCCCTCGACTATGGTGAAGCCGTGTTCGGCTAGTTCGTCGCGGTCGCAGAACATCCCAGGGATTTGACCATCTGCGAACTTCGAGCGCGGTAGTCCGTTAGTGCACATCTCCTGTTCGTAGCAGCGCAAGCACACTTCATCGCCCGACCCTTCATCGTATCGGACATAGGAATGGTATCCGTTGCTTGGACACTGGCGAATCACCGTGCGTCCGCATCCTTCGCAGTCGAAGTAACGGAAGCTAGCGAATGATTCGTCATAGAGCAGGTCGTGGCATGACTGGCCCTCATAGTAGTCGTCGGGGTCCTCATTGCGGTTCCAACCGCAGACGTATATGACTGTTGGCTCCTCCTGCCAGGGCGAGTCGTAGACCTCGACCTTGAGCATACGTTTGCCTACACGCCCCTTAGCTTCGCATCCGAAGCATTCCACTTGTTGAGCTTCGACGACGGCACGTAGCTCAGATGGTGGCCGGTCGAAGCGGTTGCGTCGGATAGGAACCGACGCGCCGTCTAGTGTTGTCTGCTGTCCGATAGTGATAGTTTGCACGATTCTCCTCCAGCTATTGATTCTCTGCCCGTCCGAGCCTACCTTACTAGATAGGCTCGCATGGACTAGGAATCATGCTACCAGGTCGAGGCAAGCGTTCACCTCATAGGTGAAGGCATCGGCGTCTAGCGCCCATCCGTTTGCACCGATGGTCTCAAGCATCGCCTCAATGCTACAGAGATAATCGACCTGTAGACGGATAGCCCGGGCGAAGCGGCCCCAGCGTGCTACGGCTATTGCATCCCATGATTCAATCTCTGGCAGTCCCTTGACTACCAGCCAGCCGCTAGACCGCCCCTCACTGTAGACCTTGAGTCCGTGATGGGCACCGAAGAAGTAGTCTAGCTCGGAGTCCATGTCCGTCTCCCAAAACGATTGAGCATGGCACTCCCAGGCATTCTGAACGGCTTGCTCGGCTGTAGCTTCCGAACAGTGGTAAACGTCAACAACCTTATCGGGGTCAATGTAGACATAGCTCTTGACGTTGACAGCGGGCAATCGGGTGTAGCCGTATCCTTCCCGATGCGTCTCTACATCATCTTTTGTGAATCGTCGCATGGTATCCTCCATTGCTATTCTCTGCCCGTCCGTGCCGCCTGTCACACGGCACGCATGGACTAGGAATCGCAAACGGAGCATCCGGCAGTCTGACCGAAGTTAGCCGGTTGCCCAGGCTGACGATGTGGGCATAGGGTCAGTCGCGTCACCTTGCACCGTTTGGTAGTCACGCAACGCTCGATGTGATAACTAGGCGCGTTCGGCGCGTAACCGTCCTGGTGCCAGCAAGCAGGCTTGCGATGCGTGTGATTCCGTCTGTAGTCTGTTGCCATCAGTCCTCCGTTAGTCCTAGTAGATACCAGCTTTCGTCGCGCGCCAGATGCTCGGCGCAACGCTCGGCATTGTCCCTGTTCGCCGCAAGGATTGTGACTCGCCGGTCGGCAATCTTCGGCTCGGCGACTTGTCCGATGTGTCCTTGATAGGTAGCGACGAATCGCTTGCGTGGATTCTGGTCATCAGTCTCAGGTGGACTGATAACGTAGGTGGCGACGTTCGGCAGTTCCTGCTGGCACTCTGGCCATGCGCCGTCTTCATAGGTGAAGTCTGCCAGTTGCTGTCCGATGTGCTCGCCATATGCGCGAGCGTGTTCATTCTGATAGTCGGCTGGACACTTGCCCGCAGGCAGAAGCCCGCAGTCTAGGCACGCATCCGTACCCTCAATGTAGCACTTGTTACAGACAGTCATCATTCTCCTCCTATTGCTACAATCCGCCCGCTCTTGGGGACCGGCTAGACGAATCCCCAAGCGCCGGAGGACTAGCCTTCGGCCTTTGCGATAGCGGCATCGAGGGCTTCCAGTTCGTTTGCCCACGCTCGCTCCATGTCCTTCATGCCGTCCACTA
>Ga0315288_10009123_pt1 | contig 12506 bp, 9 predicted proteins | sample YL17G11_20_MG_FD_203454 | JGI IMG/M metagenome (GOLD analysis project Ga0315288, IMG submission 203454) | Sediment microbial communities from Yellowstone Lake, YNP, Wyoming, USA - YL17G11_20 | ecosystem: Environmental > Aquatic > Freshwater > Lake > Sediment | place: USA: Wyoming | collected...
CAGCCGGGTGCGCGAACCTGCTACACGGGGCCGCGAGGCGGAACCTACACGATCACCAAGAGTGGTCGGAAGAACCACAGCGGCTGTTGACGCGGCGCTTGACGCCACTCCCACGCGGGCCTGCCGTTGGCGATCCGCTTGAGCGAGCCGCTTGAGCTATTGGTTGGGCGGCACTGCTCAGCTACGGAAGCGTGTATTTGAACTCGTAGCTGTGTTTCCCGCCAGCGATGATGATTTTGAACTCACCAGCGATGCCGGCAAGCTCACCTGTGCCGGAGTCAGGGACTACCGTGACAGATAGGCTTGGAGTGCCTTGACGCATGGTGGCCGTGTGCTGCAAGACAAACGTTCCCTTCTTGTCTTCGAGCACGCCTTCAACCTTCTCGATTGCGACGTACCCAGCAGAGCCCTTGACCTCAGTCATTGCACTGAGCATCTGGCCCGCGGTCGTACCAATCAAGCCGCCCGATATTGACTTGTTGATCGACATGCGCCCGATCTTCGAGTCTTCTGGCTGGCCTTCGATTCCGAGTGGAAGCAACTTGACGACAAACTCACCTTTGGCGATTCGGTTCATAGTGGATGCCGCAGTTGAAGTTGACGCCGATTGTGGGTGCGCTGACAAAGCGGCGACGGAACCAACTTTCCGAAGCTGCGCGACGGTGTTGATACCAGCCAAAGCCAGCATGTGTTGCGACTTCGGCCCGAGATTGGGAAGCTCGGCAAGGGGAGCGCTGCGCGGCATGACGTTGCAAGTGTGGCGTCTAACGTGTTAACAGGCGACTGTCTTGCTGCGTATCATGCCCGCCCAAAGCGCAAGACATTGTCAGCTGAGGCGCCTTGCGCCGCTCCCACGGCGGCATCGGCTCAGGAAAGATGCGCAGTGCCTCGGCCTCGCTGAAGTGATCCTTCGTGATCACGCGGCCGTCGCGGGGGTGGGTGTAGCGCCAGAGGCACGTGTCCATGCGGGCACCATAGCGCCGTACTCGCTCATGGCATGAGCGCTGTCAGCAGGGAAGATTTGGCAATGCCAGCTCAGTGCCCCGCAGTGATCACGACTGCCGGGTGTGAGAACTCCCGTCCGATCACGGTTCGCGCGTAGAGGTAGTTCTGGCGGGCCCTGTCGCTAAGCGAGTCCATGTCCACGTTGCCGTCAGCGTCGCATGGAAACGCGCAGGAACAACCGGCATCGAGCAGCGATTGAAACCGCAACTCGCAGTGGGCTGGCTGGCTCGCAACCAAGGGGTGTGCATTCATGTATTCCACCTCGGCACCGGCACCCCGACGCCTTGATTCAAGCGTAGGCAGCACCCTGCGCATTGCCAATGCCTCAGTCACGGGTTTCACACGGGAGAGCGTGAAAATTGACTCGGTTCATTGCCGCTCATGGCTCGCGATTCGGTCCAGCGGCCTCGGTGAAGCGGTCCTTGCGGCGCGTTCGCATCACGCCTTGACCGGTGGCTCATCAATGTCTGGCAGCTCATCCTCTGTGAGGGAGATCGCTAAAGGGAGGGTTTCAGCAAAAGTCCTGAGGCAGGGTATCGCTCCACTGTGCCTGCGCAGCATCGGATGGCCGTCGCCAGGTGTTGCGTGGGGCGAGATTGGACTCGCCGAGCATGGACGACAACTGCAGAGCGATTTGCACTTTTCCGGCCAGTTGCTTGAGCGTTGCCAAGGCGGGATCACGTCCGCTGAGCGAAGCGTTGCCCTCCTGGCGCCATGGTGCTGCCACGCCCGTGCTGCGAGCAAGCCGCATCCGCACTACGATAGGGCAACTCTGGACGAGGCGCGTTGGCAATGACGATGACGGCACCACTTCGAGGATCAAGGTTTGCCCGTACCGCGCGGAGCGGCTTGATCGGCGGGCTGTTCGCCGTCGTGGCAGCGATGGCTCACGCGGCGGGCGTGTCGACCGAGGCCGGGCCGCAAGGGCCCGCGCAGACCGCGTACGCCCCGGCAAGCAAAGGTCCGCTGGTCGTCGTCATTTCGGGGCAGACCGGTCCCAATTCCTATCAATCCTATGCCGCCGAACTCGCCAAACTCGGCTACTACGCGGTCCTGCTCGACGGCAAGGACATCCTGAATCCAGAGCTAACCGGCGGCGCCGCGTTGAAGGCTGCAATCGAGCGCGCGCAGCGCTCGCCGGCGGTCGTCCCGGGCAAGGCGGCAGTGATCGGCTTCTCGCTGGGCGGTGGCGGTGCGCTCTACAACGCGACGCCGATGCAGGACCTGGTCTCGGTGGTGATCGCGTATTACCCGTACACGCGCTCGTGGGTGAGCAAGATCGACTGGTTCGTCAAGCGCTTCCGGGTTCCGGTGCTGGTGATGGCTGCGCAGCGCGACCGCTACCAGGATTGCTGCCTGGTCGAAACTGCGCAGGCGATGGAAACAGCCGCCAGGGGAGCCGGCGTGAAGTTCGAACTCGTCGTCTACCCGGAGGCCGACCATGGATTCAACCTGGAATCCGGTGCGCGCGGCGAACCGATGCGCGCCTACCGTCGCGACGACGATCGCGACGCGTGGCGGCGGACCGTCGAGATGCTGAAGCAATACCAGCCGTTGGCCAATTGAGTCCCTGTGTGGCAGGCCGGATCATTGCGCAGGCAGATCTGCCGCGGCATGCTGAGCGGCACGGCACGCAGCGGCGAATGCCAACTGACAATCCTTTGGAGGACTTATGACACTCAACCGACGGGGCGCGTTGCTGGCGGTGCTTGCGCTGCCCGCAGGCTGCGCCATTCAGCCTTTGGCGCCGTTGCCCACGACAGCAATACCGGCACCCGGCGGACCGGTTTCACTGCGCACACCTCTCGCCGGTCAACGGTGGGCCTATCGCAAGCTGGACTTCTTCAACAGCAGCGTGCTGGAGGGGGTTCAGGAAACGGTCGCGTCCGTGGCGTCCACCATCGATGTCCATCGGCAAACGGACAGCGGCGCAGCCCTGGCCGATGAGAGGCACGCTGCGTGGGGGCAGCTGTTGCGGGACCCGGTGTGGGACTACCCAATGACCTTCGAGATGCCCGTGCCGTTGTGGCCGGCATCATTGACCGCGGGCGCCAAGACGTCGGTACACACCCATTACCGCATGGATGGCGGCTCGATCCGGTATTGGATTCAGGTCTACTGTGACGTGCGTGGATGGGAGCGCGTCACCGTCGGTGCAGGAACCTTCGACACCCTGCGCATAGAACGCCTGGTTCGACTGGATCATCAGGACCATACCCGGGCCGAGACCTTGCGCCAGGACACGATGTGGTTGTCACCTGAGGTCGGACGTTGGGTCGCACGCGAGATATCCGGACGGTTCCGCCTGCAAGGCAGCAGCGGGTTGTGGCAGAACGAGTCGCGCGAAGACCACTTTCGCTGGGAGCTCACCGCCTGGCGTTGATCCGAGTGGTGTCGCGGATGCGCAGACAGTGCGTCGCGGTCACGCTCGCGGCTGCCGGCCCACGGTGGGTGAGACTCGAGGGCTAGAGCTTGCCTGCCGCGTACGCCTGCTCGAACTCGCGTCTGGCTCGGATGTAGTGGTTGGCGCACTCGACCATCGTCTCGGCGGTCGGATTGTCGGCGCAGTGCGGCGGCTTGTTGTAAAAGCGTGCCCAGGCACGCTCTCGGCGTTCGCGATCTCTTTGCGAGTCGGTGGGAGTGGGCTCGCCGCGGGAGTCGGCCCGGCCCGGCGTCGCGGACGGGGCCGGCACCACCGGCAGCGGCGCGACGTTGGCGGGTCGAGCCGGTTGATCCTGCAGCAGTGCTGGGGCAGCGTCCTTCGGGACGAGGGGTCGCTTTGCCGTGCCTGCCTCGGTTTGGCTGGCCTGGCCGGTGCCGCGCATCAGCTGTTGCAACGCCGGCGCCATGTCGGAGAGGGTCCACGGCGGCACCTGGCGATCCAGCCCATACATCAGCGCGGCGCCGATCACGATACCGACGGCAACGCCCAGGGCCACCTTCCAGACGGCCGAAGGGCCTCGAGAATCCTCGCCAGGCGCAAGCCCGTGTTCCCAGTCTTGATCGTCGAAGTTCACAGTGCAGGGCGGTATGGCATCGTCACGTCTGGCACGGGCCTGCGACAGCGCAGTGGCCCGCCCGGTGAAGTGCGCGTCGCCATGCATTGGAACACCGCCACGCCACCCGACCGGAAGCGCAGGCAGAATCGGCATCGCCGCCTTCCTACCGGAGACCTGCATGACGACAATGCCTGCCACGCCGCACGACGCTGGCCCGAAAGGCGAGGGCGCCGACACCTTGATCGAGCAGATCGTCGAGCGCGTTCGCGCCAAGCTGCCCGTCGAGCAGGCCACCGAGGCAGCCGAATTCGCGCGCCAGTATTACCGCCAGGTGGCACCCGAAGACCTCGTCGAGCGCTCGCAAGCCGATCTGTACGGCGCGGCGCTGTCGCACTGGCATTTCGCGCGCAGCTTTGCCGGCGGCGCGGGCAAGCTGCGCGTCTACAACCCGCGGCTCGACGAACACGGCTGGCAGTCGACCCACACGGTGATCGAGATCGTCAATGACGACATGCCCTTTCTGGTCGACTCGATCACGATGGAGGTCAACCGCCAGGGCCTGACGATGCACCTGATCGTGCACCCGGTGATGAAGGTGCGGCGCGATGCCGAGCACCGTCTCGTGAGCCTGGCGCGCGAGCGCGACGAGCCCGAGGGCCGCTTCGAGTCGTTGATCCATGTCGAGGTCGACCGCCGCACCGATGCCAAGCGCCTGGCCGAGTTGCACGAGGGCCTGTTGCGCACCCTCGGCGACGTGCGCGCCGCGGTCGAAGACTGGAAGCCGATGCGCCAGGCCGTGATCGACACCGTCAGCGCCCTGCGCCAGCGTGCGCCTGCTTCGAGCGCGGTCCCGGCCGAGGACCTGGCCGAGGACCTTGCCTTCCTGGAGTGGTTGGCCGACGACAACTTCACCCTGCTCGGCCAACGCGACTACGACCTGCTGGCCGAAGGCGGCCAGGACACGCTGCGCGTGTCGGGCTCGGGCCTGGGCATCCTGCGCGTGAGTGCGCATACCGCAGCGGCTTCGACCTCGTTTGCCGCGCTGCCGGCCTCGGTGCGCGCGCTGGCGCGCGATCCGCGCGTGCTGCTGTTGACCAAGTCCAACGCACGGGCCACCGTGCACCGGCCGGGCTACCTCGACTACATCGGCGTCAAGCGCTTCGATGCCAAGGGGCAGGTGATCGGCGAGCGGCGCTTCGTCGGCCTGTACACCTCGACGGCCTACAACGCCAGCCCGGCCCAGATTCCGCTGCTGCGGCGCAAGGTGAGCGCCGTCACCGAGCGCGCCGGCTTCCTGCCCAAGAGCCATGCGGCGAAGGCACTGGTGACGATCATCAACCAGTACCCGCGCGACGAGCTCTTCCAGATCGACGTCGACGAGCTCTACACCACCGCGATGGGCATCCTGCGCCTGGGCGAGCGCCAGCGCACACGCCTGTTCCTGCGCCGCGACGCCTTCGGCCGCTTCGTCTCCTGCCTGGTCTACGTGGCGCGCGAGAGTTTCAACACCGGCCTGCGCGCGCGCATCCAGACCCTGCTCACCGAAGCGCTGCACGGTGTGTCGTCGGAATTCTCGGTGCAGTTGTCCGACTCGCCGTTGGCCCGCGTGATGATCGTCGTGCGCACGCGCAGCAGCGGCGCACCCAGCGTCGATGTGCACGATCTCGAGCAGCGCCTGGTGCGTGTGGCCCGTGGCTGGGACGATGATCTGCGCGCGGCCCTGGTCGAGGCTTGCGGCGAGGAGCGCGGCAACGCCCTGTTCGACCGCTATGCCGGCGGCTTTGCCGCGGGCTACCGCGACGACCATGCGCCGCGCGCCGCGGTGCGCGACATCGAATTGATGGAGTCGCTCGATGGTGCCGGCGCGTTGGCGATGAGCCTGTACGTGCCGCTCGAGGCCCAACCGGGGCGGTTGCGCTTCAAACTCGTTCGCGCCGGCGAACTGGCGCCGCTCTCGCAGAGCCTGCCGATGCTCGAACACATGGGCGTGCAGGTGCTCGAAGAGCGGCCCTACGAGGTCAAGCGCGCGGGGCCGTCAGGCGCCGAGGACGGCGCCGACGAGCTGTGGATCGATGACTTCGGCATGCGCGTGCCCGGATTCGAGGAGATCGACATCGAAGGCCTGCGCGCGCGCTTCCAGGAGACGGTGTCGCGCACCTGGCGCCGCGACAACGACAGCGACGACTTCAACCGCCTGGTGCTGCTGGCCGGCCTGGACTGGCGCGGCGTGAGCGTGCTGCGCGCCTATGCGCGCTACATGAAGCAGGCCGCCTTCACCTTCAGCCAGGCCTACATCGAACAGGCCCTGGCCACGCACGCCACGATCGCCGCCGACCTGGTGGCGCTGTTCCTGGCGCGCTTCGACCCGGCCCTCGGCGACGACCGCGTTGCCGCGCAAGCGCGCATCACGCAACGCATCGCGGCTGCACTGGACGAGGTCGCCAACCTCGACGAGGACCGCATCCTGCGCCAGTACCTGGCGATGATCGAGGCCACGCTGCGCACCAACTTCTTCCAGCTGACGCCGCAGGGGGGCCACAAGCCGGTGCTTTCGTTCAAGTTCGACCCGGCCAAGGTGCCGGGCCTGCCCGAGCCCCGGCCGATGTTCGAGATCTTCGTCTGCTCGCCGCGCCTGGAGGGCGTGCACCTGCGCTTCGGCCGTGTCGCGCGCGGCGGCCTGCGCTGGTCCGACCGCATGGAAGACTTTCGCACCGAGGTGCTCGGCCTGGTGAAGGCGCAGCAGGTCAAGAACGTGGTCATCGTGCCGGTCGGCTCCAAGGGCGGCTTCGTGCTGAAGCGCGCGCCGCCGCCCGGTGACCGCGAGGCGCTGATGAAGGAAGGCGTGGCCTGCTATCAGGCCTATCTGCGCGGCCTGCTGGACCTGACCGACAACCTGGTCGGGGGCAAGGTGACGCCGCCGGCCGACGTGGTGCGCCACGACGCCGACGATCCGTACCTGGTGGTGGCCGCCGACAAGGGCACCGCCACCTTCTCCGACTACGCCAATGGCATCGCCGCCGAATACGGCTTCTGGCTCGGCGATGCGTTCGCCTCGGGCGGTTCGGTCGGCTACGACCACAAGAAGATGGCCATCACCGCGCGCGGCGCCTGGGAGAGCGTCAAGCGCCACTTCCGCAGCTTCGGCCACGACACGCAGACCCAGGACTTCACGGTCGCGGGCGTCGGCGACATGAGCGGCGACGTGTTCGGCAACGGCATGCTGTTGTCGCCCCATATCCGCCTGCTGGCCGCGTTCGACCACCGCCACATCTTCATCGACCCCACGCCCGATGCAGCGACCAGCTTTGCCGAACGCGAGCGCCTGTTCGCGTTGCCGCGCTCGTCGTGGGCCGACTACGACCTGGCCAAGGTCTCCGCCGGTGGCGGCGTCTGGCCGCGCAGTGCCAAGTCGATCCCGCTGTCGCCGCAAGCCCGCGAGGCGCTCGGCCTCGCCGCCGAGCTCGAGGCGATGACACCGGCCGAGTTGATGCGCGCCATCCTGCTCGCACCGGCCGACCTGTTCTACAACGGCGGCATCGGCACCTATGTCAAGGCCAGCAGCGAAAGCCATGCCGATTGCGGCGACCGCGCCAACGATGCAATCCGCGTCGACGGTGCCGAGTTGCGCTGCAAGGTGGTGGCCGAAGGCGGCAACCTCGGCTGCACGCAGCGCGGGCGCATCGAGTACGCACTCAAGGGCGGCTTGATCAACACCGACGCGATCGACAACTCGGCCGGGGTCGATTGCTCGGACCACGAAGTCAACATCAAGATCCTGCTCAATGCGGTCGTGACCGACGGCGAGCTGACCCTCAAGCAGCGCGACAAGCTGCTGGCCGAGATGACCGACGAGGTGGCCGCGCTGGTCCTGCGCGACAACACCTTTCAGAACCAGGCACTCGCAGTGACGCGCTCGCGAGGGCCGACCCTGCTCGACGAGCAGGGCCGCTACATGCGCCATCTGGCCGCGCGAGGCCGGCTCAACCGCGCCCTCGAGTTCCTGCCCGACGACCCTGCGCTGGCGGCGCGCCAGCAGGCCGCCAGCGGGCTCACCGCCCCCGAGCTGGCGGTGCTGATGGCCTATCACAAGATGGAGCTGTATGACCAGGTACTGGCCTCCGACGTGCCCGAAGACGCCTACATCGCCACCTCGTTGCAGCGCTACTTTCCGGCACGGCTGCACGCGCAGTTTCCGGCGGCGCTCGAACGCCATCCGCTGAAGCGCGAGATCATCGCCACGCATGTGGTCAACAGCGTGGTCAACCGCGTCGGCCCGACCTTCGTGCACCACCTGCACGAGGAAACCGGCGCCTCCGAGACCGACATCGTGCGCGCCTACCTGGCGACGCGGCAGGTCTTCGACCTGGTGTCGCTGTGGCGGGACAACGAGGCCCTGGACAACCGTGTCGGCCAGTCGATCCAGAACGCCATCGTGCTGGCCACGGTGCGCCTGCTCGAGCGCGGCACCGTGTGGATGCTGCAGCAGCGCGATGCGCTGCGCGACATCGACGCCACGATCCAGCGCTTCGCCCCCGGTGTCCAGGCAGTCGGCAGCGGCATCGAGCGCTGGCTGGCGCCCTACGAACGCGCCGCGCTCGATGCCGCCACCGCCCACCGCGTCGCGCAGGGGGTGCCGCTGGCCCTGGCGCAACGCGTGGCACGCCTGGACGCGCAGGTGGCGGGGCTGGACATCGTCGAGGTCGGTGCCGAAATCGGCGCCGCGGTCGAGATGGTGGCCGGCGTCTACTTCGGCATCGGCGGGCGCCTGGACCTCGGTTGGGTCTCGCAGCAGGTCGCCGCCCTGCCGGCTGACAGCCATTGGGAAGCCCTGGCACGCGTGGCCATGCGCAAGGACTTGTCGTCACTGGCGCGCGACCTGACCCGCTCGGCGCTGAAGGCCGGCGCCGCAGCCGCCGAACCGGCCTCGCTGATCGACCATTGGGAGCGCCAGCGCGCCGCGCAGATCGCGCGCTGCCACCAGGTGCTGGCCGACATCAAGCCGGCGTCGATCGTCGACATGCCGATGCTGTCGGTGCTGCTGCGCGAGCTGCGCGCGCTGGTCTGACACGGATCTGCTTTCAATCGCATGAGCCCAGCGGACCGCAAGCGGCCCATTGCGGCCGTTCGCCTCTGGGTTTGCCCAGGCGTGCCTGCATCGGCGCGGGATCTGGCCGCCGGGGTGCCCTGCTCCGCTCATGTCCCCCGGCCTCGGCCTGCGGCCGAAGCCTCCTCCTTGACTTCGCTGCGCAGGGCACCCCGGTGGCCAGATCCGCCAGCAGCGGCTGTTCGCCATCGTCGAACGCCACCCCTGCGGCCTGCCGCGGGCGTGGGGTGGCCGCTGTAGCGAAGTCAAGGAGGAGACGGCGGCCGCCAGGCCGTCGTCGGGGGACATGAGCGTAAGCGGCCACCCCGCGCTCGTGGCACGCGTCGATGCAGGAACGCGAGCAGCAGCAAAGCCCTCGTTCGCAAACGTCCGCAATGGGCTGCGAGCAGCGACGAGCACCCATCGAGCGTTTCGGGCGCTGCGGGTCGTGCGCCGCGCAGCGCAGTGGAGCAACTGACATGAAGCGCCTGGAAGCCGTCAACGACTTCGTCGTCAAGTTCGCCAACGTCAACGGGTCGGGCTCGGCCTCGGCCAACGAGCTGTTCGCCAAGGCCATCCTGCGCATGGGTGTGCCGGTCAGCCCGCGCAACATCTTCCCGAGCAACATCCAGGGCCTGCCGACCTGGTACGAAGTGCGCGTGTCCGAGCGCGGCTGGCTGGGCCGGCGCGGCGGCATCGACATGATGGTGGCAATGAACCCGCAGACCTGGGATGCCGACGTGCGCGAGCTCGAGCCAGGCGGCTACCTGTTCTACGACAGCACCCGGCCGCTGCCGGCGAGCGCGTTTCGCAGTGACATCAACGTCATCGGCATGCCGATGACGGCGATCTGCAGCGCCACCTACAGTGACCCGCGGCAGCGCCAGTTGTTCAAGAACATCCTCTATGTCGGCGCGCTGGCACAGCTGATGGGCATCGACCCCGCCGTCATCGAGACGCTGTTCTCGGAGCAGTTCAAGGGCAAGGAGAAGCTGCTGGCGTCCAACGTGCAAGCCCTGCACCTGGGCCTGGACTTCGCGCGTGAGCATCTGGCGGCGCAGCCGGTGGGCTTGCAGGTGCTGCGGCGCGACCGCGTCGGCAACCGGATCTTCGTCGACGGCAATGCGGCTGCGGCACTGGGCTGCGTCTACGGTGGCGCGACCGTCTGCGCCTGGTACCCGATCACGCCGAGCACGTCGGTGGCCGAGGCTTTCCAGTCGTATTGCAGGAAGCTGCGCCATGACCCGGCCAGCGGCGCTGCGAACTACGCCATCGTGCAGGCCGAAGACGAGATAGCTGCGATCGGCATGGTCACCGGCGCGGGCTGGAATGGCGCGCGCGCATTCACCACCACCTCGGGGCCGGGCGTGAGCCTGATGACCGAGTTCATCGGCCTGGCCTATTTCGCCGAGATCCCGGTGACGATCGTCAACGTGCAGCGCGGCGGCCCCTCCACCGGCATGCCCACGCGCACCCAGCAGGCCGACCTGCTGAGTTGCGCCTACGCATCGCATGGCGACACCAAGCACGTGCTGCTGCTGCCCGAAGACCCGAAGGAATGTTTCGACCACGCGGCCGCCGCGCTCGACCTCGCCGACCGCCTGCAGACCCCGGTGTTCGTGATGTCCGATCTGGACATCGGCATGAACCAGCGCCTGTGCGAACCGTTCGCCTGGGACGATGCGCGCCACCTCGATCGCGGCAAGGTGCTGAGCGCGGCCGACCTCGACGCTGGCCGCGAGTTCGCCCGCTACAAGGATGTCGACGGCGACGGCATCCCGTGGCGCACGCTGCCCGGCGCGCACGAGAGCAAGGGCGCGTACTTCACGCGCGGCACGACCCGCGATCCCTATGCCCGCTACTCCGAGGCCGGCCCGGACTATGTCTACAACGTCAAGCGCCTGCTGCAGAAGTTCGACACCGCCGCGGCGCTGGTGCCAGCCCCGGTGATCCGGAAGGCCAGCCGCAAGACGCGGCTGGGCACGATCTATTTCGGCTCGACCAGCCCGGCGATGGACGAGGCGCTGGAGATGCTGGCCAACGGCGGCATCCCGGTGGACGCGCTGCGGCTGCGTGCCTTCCCGTTCGCCGACAGCGTGGCCAAGTTCATCGCCGCGCACGACGAAGTCTTCGTCGTCGAACAGAACCGCGACGCGCAGATGCGCACACTGTTGATGGCAGAACTCAACGCCAAGCCGTCGCGCCTGGTGCCGGTGCTGCACTTCGACGGCACGCCGATCACCGCACGCTTCATCGCCGGTGCGATCACACGCCACGTGCACGCCGAGATCGTGGCGCCCAAGGCCCCGAAGGAGACGGCCCGATGACCTACATCGCCAAACCGCGGCTGCACCATCCGACGCTGCAGACCAACAAGGTCGGCTACACGCGGCGCGACTACGAAGGCAAGATCAGCACCTTGTGCGCTGGCTGCGGCCACGATTCGATCTCGGCAGCGATCGTGCAAGCCTGCTGGGAACTCGACATCGAGCCGCACCGGGTGGCCAAGCTGTCGGGCATCGGCTGCTCGAGCAAGACGCCGGACTATTTCCTCGGCGCCAGCCACGGTTTCAACACCGTGCATGGCCGCATGCCCAGCGTGCTCACCGGCGCGAACCTGGCCAACCGCGACTTGCTCTACCTGGGCGTCTCGGGCGACGGCGACTCGGCGTCGATCGGCCTGGGGCAGTTCGCGCATGTCATGCGGCGCGGCGTGAACATGGTCTACATCGTCGAGAACAATGGCGTCTACGGCCTGACCAAGGGCCAGTTCTCGGCCACCGCCGACCGCGGCAGCAAGAGCAAGAAGGGCGTGGCCAACGCCGACAACCCGATCGATCTGGCGGCGCTGGCGCTGCAGCTCGGCGCGACCTACGTCGCGCGCGGCTTCTCCGGCGACAAGGAACAACTGGTGCCGCTGATCGAAGGCGCGATCCGGCACCAGGGTGCCGCGTTCATCGACGTCGTCAGCCCCTGCGTGGCCTTCAACAACCACGCGGGCAGCACCAAGAGCTACGACTACGTGCGCGAGCACAACGACGCCGTGGCCCGCATCGACTTCATCGATCTGGCCACGGCCGTGAACGCCTCGCCGGCGCCCGGCGAGACGATCGATCTGCCGCAGGCCGACGGCAGCGTGATGCGGCTGCGCAAGCTGCACGCCGACTTCGATCCCACCGACCGCCTCGCGGCGCTGGCCCTGGTGCAGAGCCTGGCTGCGAAAGGCGAAGTCGCGACCGGGCTGCTCTACGTCGAGCCCGGCGCGGCCGACCTGCATGCCGCGCTGAACACCAGTGCGACGCCGCTGAACCGCCTCGGCGATGCCGAGCTGTGCCCGGGCGCCGCCGTGTTGGCCCGGCTCAACGCGAGCTTGCGTTGACGCGAGTGCGCCGCAGCTGCCACACCGCAAACACGGCGAG
>Ga0315288_10009125_pt1 | contig 12505 bp, 8 predicted proteins | sample YL17G11_20_MG_FD_203454 | JGI IMG/M metagenome (GOLD analysis project Ga0315288, IMG submission 203454) | Sediment microbial communities from Yellowstone Lake, YNP, Wyoming, USA - YL17G11_20 | ecosystem: Environmental > Aquatic > Freshwater > Lake > Sediment | place: USA: Wyoming | collected...
TTGAGGAGCTGCGGCAGGGCGGCCGACGCGTCGACGACCTTCGCCCTTCCCACGACGGCCGGCGGCTCGCCCGGTTTGATCTCGCCCTCCAAGCGCGCGGAGACATCCGCTCTACCCGAGAGTTTGTACGGCGCCGCCGCGGGGACGATCGTCTCCCAGCCGGAGAGGTCTATCTCTTTGGATTCGACGTCGAGCACGATCGAAGGCGGCTCGGTCATGAGATATTCGCCGGTCGCGGTGAGCGCGAGCGAGGCGAACTGTCCCTTCGCGGATTCGATGACGAGTTTTGGCGGCGCCAGGCGGCCCTTGAGGTCGATGGAGAGCGGCACTCCGGCGGTCTTGTTGAACTCCTGGGGTCCCTGAATCACGGCGCGCGAAGCGTCGAGCGTCGCCGTGATGTTCAACGCCGGAGCGCTCCCCTCGGCGGAGACGCGGGCGGCGACCGGCCCGTTGATAACGAATTCCTTGGGGAGGCCTTGAGAGAGGCGGGGAAACGCCGCGAACACTTGAGAGAGTTCGATCGGGTCGATCGCCGCGTCGATATCGATAGGGATGGCGGGCGCCTTTTCTCCGGCGGCCCTTCCCACGGGAAGAGGACCGACGGTCCCCCGAACCTCGACGTTTCTCTCTTCGGACAGAAACGCCGCCTCGAGCTTTATGGCGAGAGGTTTTTTGATGTCGAAGTCCGTTACGGATGTCTCGATCTTGCGGACGCGAAGAGCGATCTCCTGGATCTCGTCGACGTAATCGACCTCGCCATTCTCGATGCTCGCGAGCGACACCACGAGCGGCACCGCCGCGGCGGACGCGGGTGAGGCCTCTCCGGGGGAGGAGGACCCCGGCGCGGCCGTCCGTTCGACGAGCGATTGCGTGTTGAGGACACCGTTCTTGTTTTTCACGACCCGTATCAAGGGGTCGCGGAGAATCACCCGTTTGACCTGAAACTCCTTCTTGAGCAGGGGAAGGATCTTCACGTTGACCTGGAGATGGGAGGCCTCGACGAAGGGCTCCGTCCCGAACGCGGGGTCTTCGCCGATGACGACGTCCTCGAGCCGCACACCGAGACCGCCCCGCAGCGTAATCCCAATCTCCCCCACCGATATGTCGCGGCCGAGCGTGGTTTCCGCCCGCGCGAGAATCGCGCCCTTGTTCTTGTTGACGATCTTTTCGAGATTCGTCGCGACCAAGACCACGGCCAGAACGAGAACCACAAGAACCGCGCCGGCGATCACCAATTTACGCATGACGATTTTCTCCCTCTTCGATTCGTATCGAGTACTGTGTCCGCTCTTCGCAAGAATAGGAAAGCCCTCGCTATTGTCAAGGGTTGAGGCGGCCGGCGGCCGGACCGCCGGAGGCGGAACCGGCGGCACCGATCACGACGACTCGGGGTTTTTGTCTCTCGACGCCCATGTAGACAAAATTGCACAACCCGCGGGTGTTTGACAAGACGCGGACCGGGGATTCCCGGTGAAAACGGGTCAGTCCTGGATGTTGCCGACCTTGGCGAGTCGCGAAAGGTCGAGGATGCGGATCTTTCTCTTCTCGGTCGAGATCAACCGTTCTTTCTTGAAATCGGCGAGGGTGCGAACGAGGGTCTCGATCGCCGTCCCCACAATCCCGGCGAGTTCTTCTCGCGAGAGGCGGACGCTCAACGCGGAGCTGTCGCCGTCCTCGGTCCCGTAGGTTTCCTTGAGGAGGAGCAGGGCCTCGGCGAGACGCTCCCTCACGGGCCGCTGCGCGATATGGACGATCTGTTCCTCGGCGTTCCCGAGTTCCGCGGACAGAAGCTCGATGATCCGCATCGAGAGACTCCCGTTTGCCCGGAGCAGTTTGAAGAACGTATCCTGAGGGATACAACAAACCAGCGATTCTTCCAGGGCCGCTGCGGACACCGGTGACGGAACGCCCATCAAGAGCGCGCGGTAGCCGATCACGTCGCCGTTTCGCGCGAGCCGAACGATTTTCTCGCGTCCTTCGTCGCCCGTCTTGTAGATCTTGACCTTGCCCGTGTGGAGACAGTAGAGACCGGACGGCGGGATCCCCTCCGAGAGAATCACCTGACCCTTCTTGTACGTGTAGCACGCTTTCGTCGAGTCGAGGTGTTGGAGCGCGTATTCGTCCACGTCCCGCAGAATGGAACGCACGCGGTGCTGGCAGGTAGCGCAGATGGGTTTTCGGCGTTCGTGGATCATGATGGCGACGGGTGTCACGACCCGTGATTCAATTATACAACGCGCGGCTGAAAAACGAAAAGACCGAGTTTCCAACCATACTATTGCGTAACTCGGGTTCTGTCAACGGTGGGTCTTCGAACGACCTCCCAGACCTCCTGGAGTACGGCCGCGTCCGGGTCACGCGCGCTTCCCGCCTTCCGCCGGTGGCTTGCGCGAGCCTCTCCAGAAGTCGAGGATCCTCGCCCCGAGAAGGATGAGGAAAGCGAGCAAATACATCCACGTCAGAAAGACCGCCGTCCCGCCCAGGGCGCCGTAGATCGCCTGCCGTCTCGACAAACCCGCCGTGACGAACGTTCCCAGACGCTGGAGGACGGTCCACGCGCCGGTCACCCCGATGGAGATCACCGCCGCATGGAGGGCCGTCGGCGTCTTGACCGGTAGTGTCATGTAGAGAATGAAAAGAAAGATGGCGAAAACCCACGCCGGAAAAAACTTGCCGGCAAACTGCAAGAGCGCCGGGTTCTTTTGGAAAACGGGGAGCGCTTCGAGGAGGTTGAGGCTGTAACCGGCGGCCGCGGCGACCGAGAAGAAGAGCATCGCGCCGACGATGTACGCGAGCGAGAGGATCCGGCCCTTGAAGAAGCCGATCTTTTTCCGGGTCCCCATGACGGCGTTGATCCCCTCGTCGAGTCCGTCGAAGAGCCCCATGGCGACGAGGACGAGCGACACGAGCCCGAGCAGCCCGAACGCCTCCCAGTTGGCGGCGGCGTTCTCGACCTGGGAGAGGAGCTTCTCGCCGAAGACCGGCGGGAGAATCTCGAGCAAGTTCGCGTTGATCCGGGCGAGTATCGCGGGGTTCGCCTTGAGGAAATAGCCGCTCGTCGCGGCGAAAAGAAAGAAGAAGGGGACGAGGCCGAGAATGAAATAGTACGCGAGCCCCGCGGCCATCATTGGGACCCGGCGTTCGAAGAAACCCTCCCAAGCCCGACGGGTTGCGTCGATCAGATCGAGAAACTGTTCTCTCGCCGACTTGGCGGCCTTCGTCGCTTCCTTACCGACTTCCTTGCCGACTTCTCTCGGATCGAGGGAGGACCTATCGGGAAAGTGTTTCTTCACGCGAACGTTTTCCTCGCTCCGGGCGGGTGTGCCGCGACGATCCGGCTCTGCGTTGGGCCGGGGTCCCGGCTGCGGTCGGCCTTGACGATATACGCGGGCGTGAAATCCGTCAACAACGGCGTTCCCATGGCGCGGCTTCGGTGTCGGGTCTCGAGATGTCCCAGAACTCGATGCGCCTGAGCTGGACCCGCGAGGCCGCGGAGCAATTCCGCTTCACAATCCTCGTGCGGATCGGATATCCTCCCGGCGATCCGCACGCGCTGCGCACGATTCCGGTCAGATGACCATGAGGCGTTTCTTATGGTTTCACGGACGATTCTCGCCGTCGACGACGAAGAGGACATCCTCGAGCTCGTCGACTATAATCTCGCGAAAGAGGGGTTCCGTGTCATTCGCGTGACCAGCGGGGAGAAAGCGCTCGAGCTTGCGAAAACCGAAAGACCGGATCTCGTCATCCTCGATCTCATGCTTCCCGGACTGGACGGCCTCGAGGTGTGCAAACACCTCCGGCGTGATCGCGCCACTTCGGACATCCCCATCGTCATGCTCACCGCGAAGGGCGAAGAGGCGGATATCGTGTTGGGGCTCGAGCTGGGGGCGGACGATTACGTGACGAAACCCTTCAGCCCGCGGGTCCTGACCGCGCGGGTGCGGGCGGTGCTTCGCCGCCGGTCGAGAGGGGTGGTGAACGAGGACGCGCCGATCAAGATCGGCGGGATCGAGATCCACCCGGGCCGCCACGAGGTTCTCGTCGGAGGCAAACCCATCCGGCTCACCTTCACCGAATACGAAATCCTCTCGTTTCTCGCGAGGCGCCCCGGATGGGTGTTCACCAGGTATCAGATCGTCGAGGCGGTGCGGGGTGGGGAGTATGCCGTCACCGACCGGTCGGTCGATGTTCAGATCGTCGGGCTTCGAAAGAAGCTCGGCAAGTCCGGGATCAACATCGAAACGGTTCGTGGCGTGGGGTACCGGTTCATGGAACCGATCGACGAGGAAGATTGATCGGGCGATTCGGCGCGGTCTGAGATCCCCGGGGGCTCTCTCGATTGACCGCCGCCCGCCCGGCGCGATGGAGTCTTCATGCGCAGAAAACGGCTCATCTGGCAACTGTACCCGGCCATTTTCCTTCCTTCCGCGTTGATGCTCGTCGCCGTGATGTGGTACTCGTCGCGGTCCATCCGCCAGTTCTATTTCAACGTGACCGCGGACGACCTCGAGGCCCGCGTGAAGCTGGTGGCACCCGACATCGCCGCCCGCCTCGCCTCGAACGACTACGCCGGGGCGGACTCGCTGTGCAAGACCCTCGGGCGTCCCTCCCGAACGAGAATCACGGTGATCCTCCCGTCGGGGATCGTGGTGGGAGACTCGGAAGAAGACCCCGCCGGGATGGAAAACCACTCGAATCGCCCTGAGATCATCGAGGCGATGAACGGGCGGAGCGGGCGCGCACTGCATTACAGCGCGACGCTCAGGCAGAAGATGATGTACGTGGCACTGCCGGTGCCGGTGGAGGGCGGGAGCGCCGCCGTGGTGCGCGCGGCCGTCCCGCTTCGATCGGTGGACCGCGCGCTCGGCGGAATCTACCGCCACATCGTCGTCGGGGTCCTCGTGCTCGCGCTCGCCGCCGCGGCGGCGAGTTTGATCCTGTCGCGGCGGATCTCCAAACCGCTCGAGGATCTGAAAGCGGGCGCTGAGCGGTACGCCGAGGGGGATTTCCAGGCTCCCCTCCCCGCGGCCAACACGGAGGAAGTCAGCGCGCTGGTCAACGCCTTGAGGAAGATGGCCGCGCGACTCGACGAGCGTCTGGCAAAGGTCATCCAACAACGCAACGAACAGGAGACCATGCTCGCGAGCATGGTGGAGAGCGTCGTCGCGGTCGATACCGCCGAGAGGGTGATCGGTTTCAACCAAGCGGCGGCGGAGCTGTTCGGGATCGACCCCGCCAAGACACCGGGACGGCCGTTGCCCGAGGTGATCCGCAATCCGGAGATCCAAAGGCTCGCCGCGAACGCGCTGTCGAGCGACGCGCCCGTCGAGGGGGAGATCACGATCTACGGGGTGGAAGAGCGCGTTCTTCAGGCTCAGGGTACCGCGTTGAAGGACGCCGCGGGGCTCAAGATCGGTGCGCTCCTCGTTCTGTACGACATCACACAGCTCAGGCGTCTCGAACGCGTTCGGCGCGATTTCGTGGCGAATGTCTCGCACGAGCTCAAGACGCCGATCACGGCGATCAAGGGGTTCGTCGAGACGCTCGCCGGCGGCGCGATGGAGAACCCGCAGGATGCCGGGCGTTTTCTCAAGATCATCGAGAAACACGTCGAGCGGTTGGACTCGATCATCGAAGACCTGCTCACCCTGTCGCGTCTCGAGCAGGAGACGGAGCGCTCGGAAGTGGTCCTCGAAAAACGCCCCCTGGGCGATGTGCTTCTCGCCGCCGTGGAAGTCTGCCGCCCGATGGCCAGGTCGCGAAATATCGAGATCCGCGTCAGGGCGGAAGAACGCGTCGTCTGTGAGATTAGTACGAGGCTCCTCGAGCAGGCCGTGGTCAATCTTATCGATAACGCGATCAAATACAGCGATTCGGGGAGCTCCGTCGACGTGACGCTTCGCCGCGCGCAGTCCGAGGCGGTGATCTCGGTCGAAGACCGCGGATGCGGGATCGAGAGACAGCACCTGCCCAGGCTCTTCGAGAGGTTCTACCGGACGGACAGGGCCAGAAGCCGGGATCTCGGCGGTACGGGTTTGGGGCTCGCGATCGTCAAACATATCGTCCTGGTCCACCGCGGCCGGGTCGGCGTGGAGAGCGAGCCCGGGGAGGGGAGCGTGTTTTCGATCTATCTGCCCGCTTGACAGCCACCCCCGCTTAGGCTACAATAAGAGTGCAATAAGAGTGTTATTAGAGTGTCGGTCCCGGCGGACGGGTCTCGAAGCCCGGGCGGAACCGAACTCACGATGATCTAACTTTCTCTTCGCACCAATCTAACAACCTCATACCATCTTGGGTGCGATAGAGGGGAAAGGTTGCGCCGGGGACGATGGAGAATCTTCTTTCGGCCCCCGGTCGGCGCTCATGAGCGGTTTTTTCAAAGGAGGGGGAACCTTGAAGAAGTACTTCGTACTCGCGCTCGCGCTCGCGGGCGTTTTCGCCACCACCGTGTCTTCGTTCGCCGGCACGGAGCTCAACGCATCTTGGAGCAACGGGCTATTGCTTCAGTCCGAAGACAAGAGCTTCAAGCTCAAGATCGGCGGCCGGATCCAGAACGACTGGGCCTGGTTTAGTCAGGATGATTCGAACGAAGTCTATTACGGCAACATCCAGGACGGGACCGAGTTCCGCCGCGCGCGTCTCGCCCTGTCCGGAACGGTATATAACTACATTCTGTTCAAGGCGGAGTTCGACTTTGCCGGAGCGGCGAAGGCGGGGAAAGAAGTCTCCATGAAAGACGTCTACATGGGGATCGCCGATATCCCGTACGTGGGGACGATCCAGATGGGTCATCAGAAAGAACCGATGGGGCTCGAGGTCATGATGAGCGCCAACTACATCACATTCATGGAGCGCGCGCCTCTGACGGCGCTCTTGCCGGAGCGAAACACCGGTATCCGACAGCAAAACGCGTTCGTCGATGATCGTGTCACAATCACGGCCGGCGTTTTCCGTGACACCGACGACGGCGGCCGGAATTCCGGCGACGGCGACTACGCCGGTACCGCCCGTCTCACGGCTCTCCCCTGGACGGACGAGGAAAAAGGCGGACTCATCCACATCGGCGGCGCGTTTTCTTACCGCAACCCGGGGACCGAGGTCATTTACGAGTCCAGGCCGACGTCCCACCTCGCCCCGAACTTCGTGGCGGTGGAGGGAATGGCCGACGCGGTCAGTCTCTACGGGGGTGAGGGGGCGCTCTGCTACGGTCCGTTCCGCGCGCAGGCCGAGTACGTGATGTCGTCCATCGACGCGGAGGAGGCTGGGGATCCGTCGTTCATGGGCTACTACGCTTACGCATCGGCTCTCCTTACCGGGGAGCGGTACAAGTACAGGAAGTCAGAGGCGGTGTTCGAGCAGGTCGAACCCAAAAAGAACTTCCGTCAGGACGGCACGGGGGTCGGGGCGTGGGAAGTCGGAGTTCGCTACTCGTTCCTCGACCTCAACGATCAGGACATATACGGAGGGGAACTCACCGACATCACGGTGGGGCTCAACTGGTACATGACGCCCAACGCCCGCGTGATGTTCAACTACGTCAACTCCAGCGTGGAGAACGTGGGAACCGACGGCGCGGACGCGGGTTCGGCGAACATATTCGAGACGAGATTTCACGTCTTTTTCTAATGGAAAGGGACACAGCCCCGTGCCGGCCGGCGGATTCGTGACGACCCGGCGCGGCGGGTTCGAAGCGCGCTGGTGTCGGCTGTCGAGGTCTCTTGAGCCATTCGTTGTCGGGGTGTGGCCCAGTCGGCGGCTCCCCGACAACGTGTTTTCTTCGGGCGGGGCCGATCGGATTTGCGGGCGGCGCGAAAGCGTTCTAGAATAGCGTCGTTAACCGGCGGGATGAGTCCCGCCCCGGAGCGTGGTATACCGGGAACCGTTTGTAAAGGCGGTGGAGCGTGCGGCTCAGAACGGAAATCGACAGACTCAAGAAGAACATACTGACCTTGAGCGCCGTCGTCGAGGAAGCGGTGCAAAAGGCGATGATCGCCACCGAGAGACGCGATCCGGTCATGGCGCAAAGCGTGATCCAGGGAGACAAGCGGGTCGACGTTCTGGAAGTCGAACTCGAAGAGGAGTGTCTCAAGATCCTCGCTCTTCACCAGCCCGTCGCCATGGATCTTCGCTTCATCATCGCCGTGCTCAAGATCAACAACGATCTGGAACGGATCGGGGACCTCGCCGTGAACATCGCCGAGCGCGCGGTTTTCCTTGCGGACCACAAGGACGTGTCGCCTCCGCCGACGCTCTCGGATCTCGCCGACAGAGTCCAGAACATGCTCCACAAGAGCCTCGATGCGCTTGTCAACACGGACACGGCGCTTGCGAGGGAGGTCCTCAGGACCGATGACGAAGTCGACGCCATCCACCGGGGGATGTACGGACGGGTTCAGAAGAGGGCGCAAGAAAACCCATCGGAAGTGGCGGGTCTCTTCCAGTGGTTGAGCGTGTCCCGCTACCTCGAGCGGATCGCCGACCAGGCGACCAACATCGCCGAAGACGTGATCTACATGATGGAAGGCGAGATCATCCGTCACAACAGGGGAGAGATCCGCAAGTAGCGCGCTCAGGCCCCGGCCGGTCGATCGGTCTCCATCTCTCGCGCACACCGCCGCCCGGGCGGTCACGCGGATTCCATCTCCCGCGCGGCTTCTCTCCCCTCGGTCTCGTTCACCCTCGAGAGGAGCGCGGCGCCCGCGACGAGAAGAACGATCACCGAGAGAATCCCGAGCCGCGGGCTGCGGGTCAAGACGCCGACGCCTCCGATAAGCATCGGTCCCAAAACCGCGGCGAACTTACCCAACATGTTGTAAAACCCGAAGAACTCCGCCGCCTTGTCTTTGGGGATGATCCTCGAGTAGAACGACCGGCTGAGCGATTGGATCCCGCCGAGGACGAGCCCGACGGTGACGGCGAGCCCGTAGAATTCCCATACGCTTTTCATCCGGTACGCCCAGACGCAGACGGCGATGTACACCGCGATCCCGATGTAGATCCCCGTTTTCGCCCCCTTTTTCTCGCCGATCTTGCCGAATAGCACCGCGGCGGGAAATCCCACGAACTGGGTGATGAGGAGCGCGGTGACCAGATTTTTCGCGTCAAAACCGATCGAGAGCCCATAGTCCACCGCCATCCTCGTGATGGTATCGACCCCGTCGATGTAGCACCAGTAGCCGAGGAGGAAAAGGAAGACGACCTTGAGTTTTCTGATCTCGGCAAACGTGCGCTTGAACTGCCGAAGTCCCTCCGCGACGATTCTCTTGTACCCCGCCGTCTTACCGGGCGGTTCCTTGACGAAGAGGAAGAGGGGGATCGAAAAGACCGCCCACCACACGGCGACCGTGATGAAAGAGACTCTCACCGCCTCCTCGGCATCGGCGAGTCCGAATAATCCGGGGTTGAGCGTCATCGCGACGTTCACGGCGAAAAGCACCCCGCCCCCGAGGTAACCGCACGCGAATCCCAGGGAGGAGACGACGTCCGAACGCCCTTCCGGGGCGACGTGTACGAGGAGCGAGTCGTAGAAGCTGTTGGCCGACGAGAACCCGATCGCGGCGGCGGCGTAGATCAAAACGGCGATCTCCCACTGACCCGCCTGGACGAAGCGGAGCGCCCCCGTCATTACGACGCCCAACGCCGCGAAGAGAAAGAGGAACTTCTTTCGCGCGCCCCCCCGGTCCGCGATCGCTCCGAGCACCGGGGCCAGCAGGGCGACCACGACGCTTGCCGCCGCGTTCGCCGTCCCCAGACGGAGCGTGCTCGTGGCGGCGTCGACGCCGGCGTTCTGTTTGAAGAACACGGGAAAGAACCCCGCCATGACCGTGGTGGAAAAGGCCGAATTGGCCCAATCGTAGAGCACCCAGGAGAAAACGGTCCGTCTTGCCGGTGTTGGAGTCATCCGCGTCTCGTGTGGTTGAGGGTCCGGCGGGAAAGGGCCGCGCGAGACAGAAGAGGGCTCCCGCGGCGGCCGCCGTTTGAAACTCCCGCGCCGGGAACGAGTTGCAGTCCCCATTCCCGGGTTCTCGGGGATGATCCACGACGGGGCGGTCCCTGTCAACCGTCCGCCCGGGCCGTCGGGAAGAGCAGGAAGTGCCGATCAGCCCCCCTCCGTTCAATCGCCCGAACCGCCGCGGGCCGCGCGGTCGCGCGGACCGGCCAAGAATTGAGGCCAAGAATTGCGCTTTGACTTTTCGGCGAGGGATCGGGTAGAATGCCCCGTTGAAATCCGCAACCTCTTTCCAATTCCCATAGATTATCGGCTGTGAAAGGAGGAGAGCTCAGCATCATGGCTGAAAAGCATTTCGATAGCGTGCTCCAGGAGGCGAGAAAGTTCCCGCCTTCACAAGCTTTCAAGGAAGGTGCCTACATATCCTCAATGGAGGATTACCTAAAGAAGTACGAACAGAGCATCAAGGATCCAGAGAAGTTCTGGGGAGCTGCCGCCGAAGAGCTTCACTGGTACAAGAAATGGGACCGAGTACTGAACTCCGAAAACGCCCCGTTCTTCAAGTGGTACGAAAACGGGAAAACCAACATCTCGTACAACTGTATCGACCGGCACCTCGACTCGGCGGTCAAGAACAAGGCCGCGATCATCTTCGAGGGTGAGCCGGGCGACGAACGGGTTCTCACCTACAGAGACCTGTGGCGCGAAGTCAACAAGTGCGCCAACGTGCTGAAGAAGCTCGGGATCAAGAAGGGCGACCGGGTCGCGATCTATCTACCGATGATCCCCGAGCTGCCGATCACGATGCTCGCGTGCGCACGGATCGGGGCGATCCATTCGGTGATCTTCGCCGGGTTCTCTTCCGACTCGATCAGGGACCGCGTCATCGACAGCGAGACGAAACTCGTGATCACGTCGGACGCCGGCTACCGGAGGGGCAAGCCGCTTCATCTCAAGGATATCGTCGACGAAGCGGTCACCCAGACCCCGACGGTGAACAACGTTCTTGTCTTCAGACGGTCGATGGACAAGGAGTTCCCGTGCAAGATGACGGAAGGCCGGGACCACTGGTACCACGATATCGTCAAGGACGTCCACGCCGTGTGCGAACCCGAACAGATGGACGCCGAAGACATCCTCTTCCTCCTCTACACCAGCGGGACGACGGGGAAGCCCAAGGGGATCATCCACACCACGGGCGGCTACATGGTGTTCACGTACCTGACGATGAAGTACATCTTCGACATCAAGCCGGAAGACGTGTTCTGGTGCACGGCGGATATCGGCTGGGTGACGGGACACAGCTACATCGTCTACGGACCGCTCGCCAACGGCGCGACTTGCATGCTCTACGAAGGCGCGCCGAACTGGCCGGACGAGGGCCGGTTCTGGGAGATCATCGAGAAGTACGGCGTGAACACGTTCTACACCGCGCCGACGGCGATCCGCGCGTTCATGAAGTGGGGCGACGAGTGGCCGAAGAAGTACGATCTCAGTACGCTCCGCCTTCTCGGGTCGGTCGGCGAACCGATCAACCCCGAGGCGTGGATATGGTACAACCAGCTGATCGGACACGAACGCTGTCCCATCGTCGACACGTGGTGGCAAACGGAGACCGGCGGGATCCTCATCACGCCGCTACCGGGCGCGACGACGACGAAACCGGGGAGCGCGACCTTCCCATTCTTCGGAATCGAAGCCGCAGTCCTGAACGAGAAGGGTGAAGACGTCGAAGCGGGTCTTCTCGCCATCCGCAAGCCCTGGCCCGGCATGCTCCGCGGGATCTGGGGCGACCCCGACCGGTACAAGCAGACGTACTGGTCGAAGTGGAAGGGCGTCTACTTCGCCGGTGACGGCGCGAAGAAAGACAAAGAGGGCTACTACTGGATCCTCGGGCGCGTGGACGATGTGGTCAACGTCGCCGGCCACCGGATCGGAACCGCCGAGCTCGAAAGCGTCTTCGTCGAGCATCCCACGGTCGCCGAGGCCGCGGTGATCGGGATCCAGCACGAGCTCAAGGGCCAGGCGCTCGCCGCGTTTGTCACGCTTCGCGGGGGGATCGAGGGCACCGACAAGCTCCAGAAGGAGCTCATCGATTGGATCGGTCAGAAGATCGGCAAGTTCGCCGTGCCCGATAAGGTCATCTTCACGGCGGATCTTCCCAAGACTCGGTCGGGGAAGATCATGCGGCGTCTGTTGAGAGACATCGCGGAAGGCCGCGCGCTGGGGAATATCACGACGCTCGCCGATTCGAGCGTGATCGAACAGCTCAAGTCGAAGTACACGGACTGACCCGGCGACGACCGGGCTCGGGGCGGCCCCCCGGCACACCGGTCATGGGAAAGCACGAAGAGCGAACAGGGACCCTCGCGAGAGGGTCCCTGTTTTTTGCCGGGGTGAATGCGCCATCGCGCCCGAACCTTTTAAGTGTTTTTCACCGTTGTTTTTTCGGGCGCGTGGGGTTCAGTCATCCCAGCTCAAAACTCCGCCGGTTTTGTATTCCGTCACCCGCGTCTCGAAGAAGTTCATTTCCTTTCGAAGATCGATGACCTC
>Ga0315288_10009126_pt1 | contig 12505 bp, 10 predicted proteins | sample YL17G11_20_MG_FD_203454 | JGI IMG/M metagenome (GOLD analysis project Ga0315288, IMG submission 203454) | Sediment microbial communities from Yellowstone Lake, YNP, Wyoming, USA - YL17G11_20 | ecosystem: Environmental > Aquatic > Freshwater > Lake > Sediment | place: USA: Wyoming | collected...
AGAAGAACACGAACGGCAATGGTAACGGCCGGCGGCTGGCCACCCAGCAATCGGTGGATCAGGCGGTCAAGAGCATCTGCGACATCATGCGGCGGGGGAACTGCGCCGGGGCGATGCAGTATGTCCCCGAACTGACCTGGATTCTCTTCCTGCGCATCCTCGACGAGAAGGAACACCGGGAGGAGCAGGAGGCCGAGGCCTTGGGTGTGCCCTTCCGTCCCTCGCTGGAAGCGCCGTTTCGCTGGCGGGATTGGGCCGCGCCACCGGAGACCTTGCCGGAGGGGCAGACCAACAAGCGCGTCGAGCTTCAGAACTCACCGCAGAATGCCCTCTTCAACTTCGTCAACACGGAGTTGCTGCCGCACCTGAAGGGCTTGAAGAACCTGCCCGACGCCTCGCCGCGCCAGAAGGTCATCAGCGAGATCATGACCGGCGTCGAACGGGTGCGCATCGACACCGAGCGGAACTTTCTGGATGTGCTGGACAAGGTGGACCAGCTCACCACCGAGGCGGTGGACCCGACGCATGTCTTCACGCTCTCGCAGGTCTATGAAGGACTGCTCCTGAAGATGGGCGAGAAGGGCAACGACGGCGGCCAGTTCTTCACGCCGCGTCAGGTCATCAAGGCGATGGTTCAGGTCATCGACCCCAGGGCGGACGAGACCGTCTATGATCCCGGCTGCGGCACCGGCGGCTTTCTCGCCCAGAGCTTCGAACACATCACGGGCAAACTCAGCAGCGACGCCACGGCCGACCAACTTGAGACACTCAAACAGCAGACCTTCTGGGACCGGGAGAAAGAGAACCTCATCTATCCCATCGCCCTGGCGAATCTCATCCTGCACGGCATCGACAAGCCGAATCTCTGGCACGGCAACACGCTGACCGGGCGGGAAACCTATGGCGGCCTGTTCGAGGGCGCACCGCAGGCCTTCGATGTGATCCTGACCAATCCGCCCTTCGGCGGGAAGGAAGGAAAGGAAGCCCAGACCAACTTTGACTACAAAACCGGCGCGACGCAGGTGCTGTTTCTCCAACACGTCATCCGCAGCCTGCGCGAGGGTGGCCGGTGCGGGATCGTGATAGACGAGGGGCTTCTGTTCCGCACGAATGAAGATGCGTTTGTCAAAACCAAGCGCAAGCTGCTCGACGACTGTGACCTGTGGTGCGTGGTCAGTCTGCCGGGCGGCGTTTTCACGGCGGCGGGCGCGGGAGTAAAGACCAACCTGCTCTTTTTCACCAAGGGTCAGCCCACGCGGAAGATATGGTATTTCGACTTATCCGAACTCAAGATTCGCAAGAAAATACCTCTGATGCTCAAGCATTTTGATGACTTTCTGCGTCTACTTCCGACGCGCGGCGACAGCGAGCTTTCCTGGACCGTGGACATGGACGCGCGGAAGCAAGCCGCCGCCGAGCAGGCCCGTCCGCTCAAGGAGCAGGCCACGGCCAAGAGCCAGCAGGCCGCGCAGTGGTCGCAGCGCGCCGCAGACCTGAAGAGGGCCAAGCCGCGCGATGACCAAGCCGTCGAGGAGGCCGAAGCCAAGGTCAAGGAACTGACGCGCGACTCGAGGGATTTGGCCGCCAAGGCCAAGGAAATCGAAGACGCCGTCTACGACCTCAAGGCCGTCAACCCACATAAGAAGCCGAATGTGGACGCCCGAACGCCGGAAGAGCTGATGAATATCATTGAGGCAAAGGGGAAAGAAGTGGCAGAGGCACTGACGGCTTTGCGCAGGACAACGAATCCAAACTAAAGGGCGGACTTCAGCAATAAGGTATTTAAGAGTTCGGGAAGACCGTGACGAGTAAAAAGAAACCGGCTGAAGTCCCTTTAGAAAAACTGGCCGAGGAAGCCCTTAAAAAGGCCGTGGCAGAAGCTATTGCTGAGCACAAGAGAGCCGGTCACCCAATTGCCGTATGGAGGGATGGTAAGGTCGTTCATATACCGGCCGATCAAATTGAATTGCGGGAGACTCGGGCGGAATACGCTACTTCTCGCGAAAAGAAGAAAAAGTCTCTACCTCAACATTAAATACGTCATGGCGTAAACGATGGGGCGTGAATATCAGGAGGACACGGAATGAAATTCAACCTTTCGACCCACGCGCAACAGGAAATGGAACGCCGAAACATTTCTCGTGCTTTGCTTGAATCCATTTTGAACAGCCCGCAGCAAATTGTTCCCGTAATGAGCGGGATGAAAGCTTATCAGTCGAAAATTGATTTTGGTGGTAAAATATATCTGGTAAGGGCAATTGTGAATGAGGATGCTTTCCCCCCGATTGTTTTAACAGTTTATAGAACGAGCAAAATTGAGAAATATTGGAGGAAATCATGAAAATCACGTACGATGCCGAGGTTGATATCCTGCGCATTCTTTTCAGCAACGCACCGATCGAAGAGAGCGACGAGGAAAAACCCGGTATGATTCTCGATTACGACAAGGACGGCAACATAGTAGGCCTGGAAGTATTAAGTGCGTCCAAGCGCGTCGAAAACCCGCGATCTGTCGAATATGCCGTGGCCGGATAAATGACGACCAGGACGGGTCTGTTGATACGCGGCCTCTTTGATGCAAGAGATATGTTGCTGCGTTTTTTCCCTCAATTTATCCCTTTTGCCCGTATTGTTTTCTAATCAATGGTTTAATTCCCCCGCTTTCCAGAATCATCATCACATAATCTGATAAGGGCTGCGCCTGAGCTGTGGCTCCGGCTGTCTCATTTGTTACCAGGCCGTTCGTCAAATCAATCCTGAGGATATCCCCTTTCCGAACCAGCCCATGGATATGCGGGCAGACCAGCAGGGGAATACCCAGGTTGATGGCATTGCGGTAGAAGATCCGCCCGAAAGAATCTGCCAGAATCGCACCGATCCCCACGGCCTTCAAAGCGCCCGCCGCATGCTCTCGGCTGGAACCACAACCAAAATTTGTAGAGGCGACAATAATATCCCCTGGCTGAAATTCTTTTGCGAACCCGGGATCTGCCCCCTCCATGACGTGTTGGCCAACTTCTTCGGGGTCGGTTAGTTCCAGGTAACGGCCGGGATAAATCTGATCGGTGTCAATATTTTTCCCAAATATAAATGCTTTCCCTCTAATCACCTTTTCCATATTCCCCTACTCCCTCAATCCAGGTATTTCGCGGGATCAGCAATTCTTCCCTCCACGGCCGCGGCAGCTACCGCGGCCGGCGAACCCACATAGATCTCGGCCTTCGGGTGGCCCATGCGTCCTGGGAAGTTACGGCTGGCTGCACTAATACATGTTTCCCCCGCAGCCAATATTCCTTGGTGTGTTCCCAGACAGGCAGCGCAACCGGGGGTTACAAACGTTGCCCCTGCTTCCACCAAGGTTTGCATATAGCCTTTGGCCATCGCTTCCAGCAAAACTCCCTGCGAGGCGGGAACGACAATAAAGCGGGTTCCCAGATGAACCTTTCTGCCTTTTAAAATCCGGGCCGCGATCGCCAAGTCTTCCACCCGGCCTCCTGTACAGCTTCCCAGGAAGGCTTGATCCATGGGCTTGCCGATGTAATTCTCGAGGGGATGGACGTTGTCAACACTATGCGGCGCTGCCAGCTGGGGTTGCAAATTGGAAACGTTGTAGGAGTGCTCCGCCGCATACGGATAGCTGGCATCGCTGAAATAAATTTCATATTCGTGTTTCACTTTTTCCTGCAAAAATTCCCGCGTGGTCTCATCCGGCTGAATATAGCTCGTTTTCGCTCCCATTTCAGTGGTCATGTTGCATAAGGTCATCCGCTCCGAGATGCCCAATGTCTTGAGCAGGGGGCCTGAAAATTCGACAGCTTTGTAAACCGCATAGTCGGCTTTCAGGTCCCCGATCACTTTGAGGATCACATCCTTGGCAAATACACCCTGCGGAAGTTTCCCCACCAGCTGGACGCGGATGATTTCCGGAACCCGGAACCACAGCTTTCCGGTGATCATAATCGTCGCCAGATCAGTCGCCCCCCCACCCGTGCCAAAGGCCCCGAACGCACCGTGGATTGTGGTGTGGGAATCCGTGGCCACCAACACCATGCCGGGGTAAACCAAACCATGATCCACCATCACCTGGTGGCATACTCCCTGATCCACATCAAACAGCAGCTCAATTCCCTGTTCCCGGCAAAATTCGCGCATCCGCTTCTGATTTTCTGCCTGTTGGATCGTCGAGGCCGGGGCGTAGTGATCCAGGATGAAAGTAATTTTTTTCGGATCCTGAACTTTTTTCCCGCCCATTTCGTAAAAAGAACGGATGGTCTGCAAATAAATGTCGTTGACTTCGGCAAGATCCACCCGACAATTTACGATCTCTCCGGTGACAACCTTTTCTTTTCCGGCTGCTTTCGCCAAAATCTTCTCTACGGCATGCATAATTTTTTCTCCCTAAATTGCTGGTCTGAAAGACCCCTACTTTCATCCCTAAAGTTTATTTTAGGGGGTTTAAAGGGCTACTTCAATCTTTGTTTTTAGGAATTTCCTTTGCCCTATGGCCGAGGCGCAGGGTCAGGTTCGAAGTCAACAACAGCGGGGAACATTGGGGAGACAAACGTTTGACCTCCACATTTGTTGCGGGCGGCGGCTGGATTAACGGCCGGTTTTTAGGCGGTATTAGGTTGGAGAGGAACGGTCCATGTACTGCAATTCAGACAGTAGAGAAGCACCTTCTGGGAAGCCCACCAGAGTAGGACTCCAGTTTCCCCCTTAAAACATTTTTTGTTAGGGCTCACGATTTTTTCCTTGACTTGCCCAAATCTGTATGCTATTAATAATAATAGGATGCAGAAGAAAGATTTTCAAACTCCTAGCCGCCTCCGCCAGGCCCTGCGGAATCTTATCCGAGAGTTAGAAGCGTCCTTGGAGGTTGCTTTCAACCGATCGCCTCTGGTTAAGGGCAATGTCTACCAGATGGCGCGAAAGTGCGGCAAACCCAACTGTATCTGCACCCGGGGACAGTTGCATCGCAGTATGGTCCTCAGCTGGAGTGAGGGGGGCAAGAGCCGCCTGTTCTCGATTCCCCCGGAACGGGTGGGGGAGTTGAAGGAGAAGAGTGAGGAGTATTTGCGGGTTCGGCGGGCGCGGGCCCGGGTAACCGAGATTTGCAAGGAGATCTTAGCCGTGCTGGATCAGATGGAGAAGTTGCGCCGCGAGGAGCCCTGAGATGGGGGAACCGGTCGAGTCTGGCTCGATGCCGATGTATTTTGAGCGGAATGATGCCCTGGTGGTCGAGGCCTTTCGGCGGGGGGAGTTTGATTATCTGGAGGGGGTGGGGGAGGTTTCGGAGGTGGACTTTTTCCGGGCCCTGACGGAGAGGAAGGTTTTGCAGAAGTTGGCGGAAACGTACCCTTCTCCCTGCCGGAAACACGAGGTTCCTTTATGGGTGTACATTGCCAGTGACATTTCCATGCGCTTTCATGGCGTCCATCCATTTCATGCGTTTCCCTATGTGGTGCGCTCCGGGGGGCTGGTCCAGGCCTTTGGTCCGCAGATGGGACATAAGGCCATCCATCCGGAGACGGGGGATGTTTCCTTGCGCTGTGAGGGGTTCAATGCCAAAAACGAGTATGATCGGCAGACCCCTTGCGATCAAGACTACCTGCGGAAGATGGCCCGCAAGACGGCTCCCCAACGGCTTCAGTCCTGGTTCAACCGGGACGTGGTCGGGATTTTTAAGCAACATCATGCTTTCGACGCCGAAGGGATTTTCATCGGGGATGCGACCTATCTTTTTGTGCCCGATAATCCTCGCTACGAAGGTTCCTCGCTTTTGCTCTTTGATGAGCACAACCACCCGGTGGAAAGCTCAAAATTAACCCCCCAGCAGCGAGCTCGTTGTACTTGGCGGCGTTGTTACAAGCTGGTCAGTCTGATCCACACCAATCGGGCCGGGGAGTTTTTTCTTTATGCCGGGCTGACGGTGGTGGCCGGGCGGGATCACGAATTTCCTCTGCTGTATCGGTTAGTAGAGGAGTTTGTACAGGACCATGGCCGGGGGTTGATGAAGAGGCTGATTGTGGACCGGGGTTTTCTGGACGGGGCGCAGATCGGCCGCTGCAAGAGAGAGTTGGGCATCAATGTGCTCATCCCGGTACGCTCCAATATGGAGATCTATCAGGACGTGGTAGGCTTGGCCCAAGCCGGGCAGTTAGACTTCCAGCCCTGGGCCCCCTCTGTTTCGGCCCCGCAGCCGATTCCGGTCCATCGGCCCGAGCGGATTAAGAAGCGGGAGGAGGCGCGGCAGAAAACCTTGGCCCAGAAGAAAGCCCAAGCCCCGACTCCAGAGCCCAAGCCGCTTTCCACCCAGCGGGTTCGGTCGGAAGTGGCCGCGGTTAACGGGTTGGAGACTTTTTCTGGCTGTCCCATTCCCCTCCATGCTTTAATCAATCGCGAAGTCTTTGCCGATGGGCACGTGGATTACTGGGTGCTGTTGGATACGGCCCCCATCCGGGACCCAAGCCGGACCCGCCAAGAGTATGGCCTGCGTCCCCTCATTGAAGAACGGCATCGTCAACTGAAGTGCTTTAGCGACCTGGAGGCTTTTTCTTCCCGCGCTTTTTCGCTGATCGTGAATCAAGTCGTCTTCGTCTTGCTGACCTATAGCCTGCTGCAATGGTTCTTGCTGCGCATCGGCCGCAAGGAACTAAACCCTAAAACCCGCACCCGCACCTTGGAACTTTTGCGGCCCACCCTTACGGTCATAGTCATTTATTACCAAAACTACATGGCCTTTCTCACGCCCCTGCAACACCAAGAATTAGTCCTCACCCTCAGCGAACCAGCGCGCAAAAAAGTCCTCGCCAAAACCCGTCGCCTACGCCGCAGCCTGGCCCATCAGCTCGACCATGCCCGCCCCCCGTAACGCTTTCTTGGCCCTTCTTTTTCCCTAACTGCCAATCCCATCCCTCGACCCAAAATCGATAAGCGAACGGGTCTGCCCCTCAACCCTGCCCGAAAAGGAAAACCCCCTCGGTAAAACCTTCCCCTCCTCTCCGAGAAACTCCGATGAAGAATCCCCGCGCCTTCCAGCTATCTTTTCTCAAAATACCCCCCTCTACTGTCTGAAGTGCAGGTCCATGTAAAGGGGTCTTTTTTTGTCCGTGGAAGTGTGGTAGTAGAAAATAGAGGGTGAAAAAAATGAGCCTATTCGCTCGGGCTTTGGTTGATCACCTCAAAGAAGTAGCCTGGGCGCTCTTCCTGATCGTTCTCTTTCTTGGCTGCCTTTTCGTCATCTTTGGAAGGCATTTGGGGTACGACACTATTGTATGGATTTGTGTCGGCTTTGCGGTGATCGTAACAGCAGTCTTCACGATGATAATCTTGGGGAACCTGCTCTGCATTGCAATTGTGAATGTGTTCAAACGTTTAATTTCCAAAGACTGAAAGAGATGGCGGTTCTGTGTTTCGCCCAACTTTGTATGTCCGTCGCGAACCTTCTCGATCAAAAACTGAAACCCTGAGCGCCATCCGTCCGAATTCATTTTTTATGAGTTTGATTTCGGTCAAATTTGGTGTTAGCAGGATGTGGAAAAAGTCCTTCGTCGTCATTGCGAGGAGTCCCGCCGTGGCGGGACGACGAAGCAATCTGGTAACTTATTGAAATCTTTAAAAGAGAGATTGCTTCGCTACGCTCGCAATGACCTATCTGTGGGTTTTTCCGCAAAATGTGAGGAAAATAAACCATTTCCGGATTGAAATGGGGAGGAGAGGATCATGCGTTACATTGATAACAATTTAATGGACGGGGAACAGATTGTTTATCGGACAAAGTTACATTCTTAAGGAACTTTGAAATTGCCCATTTCCTCCCTTCAAACAAAAACTGAAAAGCCAGGGTTAGACTCATCTTTAATACCCTTAATCCGACCGAAGAATTTAAGCCATTCTTCTTTGATAAGATTAGTTGATAAAAGATATGGATGGTGGAAAAAATATTCTTGACTTACTCAGGACATTAAGTAAATTTACTCAATACATTGAATAGATTGCTTCTCGAGCGGTATACAATTATTGGGTAAATATTCTACAGAATGGTCTACTGAGCAGGTTAGCAGGGGAATGGGGGGATGAAATATGGAAGACAAGCCTGATTACCTCGACCACCGCAAGCGGTTAAGGGAACGGTTTCGAAAAAATGGAACCGAAGGAATGCACCGCTACGAAATCCTCGAGCTTCTCCTGACCTATGCCATCCCGCGAAAGGACGTCAAGCCCTTCGCGAAGGAATTAATCAAGCGCTTTGGAGGCCTTTCCGGCGTTCTGGACGCGAGTCAAAAAGAACTCGAAGAGGTTCTCCATATCGGACCCATTTCCTCGACGCTCATCCGATTGGTCAAAGAGATTTGCGGGGATTATCTTGCTGAAAAAATGAAACAAAAAGATGTGCTCTCTTCTCCCCAGGCGGTCCTGGATTTCGCCCGGGTGAAACTTGCGGGCCTTCCCCATGAATCCTTCATGGTCATTTTTTTAAACACCAAGAATAAAGTCCTGGATCACAATATCATCCAGGAAGGAACGGTAGACCGGGCAGTCATCTACCCCCGGCGCATCGTCGAGGAGGCATTGTCTCATCACGCAGCCGGCTTAATATTAGTTCACAACCATCCCAGCGGGGATTCCGAGCCATCCCCGGAGGACAAGCACCTGACCCGGGCTATTGTAGAGGCTGCCCGCACGATGGACATCCGGATTTTAGACCATATTATAGTGGGAAAGGAGGGTTACTGCAGCTTTTTAGAGCGGCATCTTCTTCCCAATACGGTGGAAGAAAGGAGTGTAAAAGGAGAACTCAGAATTCCCTGAACCTTTTTGGGAGGGCGGGGAAATCCCTTCTGGCTTCAAACAAGTTCCATATTTCTATGGCCGCACTTTGGACATATCATAATGTCTTCATCCATCTCCATCCTAATAGTTTCCCTCCATGCTGCAAGAGAATCCGGAAGTGGTTTCTCAAATTCAACAAGGATAAAGTCAAACGTCCCGTGGCAGTGAGGACAAAACAGGTCACCAGAAAGACCAAATACATCCTGCGTTATTGCTTCCTCGCTCATTAAGATTGGATGATCGCACCTCTGCCTCATGCCTGCTTTATTGCCAAGAACCTGACAGAGGTCCATCGTAGAAAAGGAACAATCGCGTTCATTAAAGTCATGATCATGGAACGTGGCCATCTACGGTACCCCTTTCCGGTCAAAAAATGATGTAATCGATTTGTCTTTGTTCCACATCTGATCACATCGATACCCTATGCCAATTTTTGCAAATGATTGACAGTAAGTGTCAATTATGACTGTCTGAAGAGTGACTTGGTTCGGTCCCTTCACTTTTCTAAGATCGAAAAATTTCCTTTCTGTATCCATTATCTATTTTTAAATATCCAAAATATTTTGAGGACTTAAAAAGATTTCCGTTTTTGATTTTCAATGAATGCTTTCATCTTTTCCCAACCCTCATAAATCGGTTTAAATGTTCCTCGTTTTTATATTTTTTTGTGACAATTCTAAAAGCGTGCCAAAATTGAAAATACCCATCCCCTTCTCGGAAATAGAGGTTCAAAAATTTTCTGGCTTTACCTATGCTGCGGATTAGGTGTAACCGAGGGAGAAAGTTAAATTCGCCGATTTTCAATCCAGGTAGGTGTGAGGATGACAATAAATCTTTATTAGAATGTAGGGTGTTTTGGAGACGCCGTCCCCGTTACCCTGAGGATGCCTGACTTCAATGATCATAACCCCAGTTTTAATTAACGGGGGAGATATTTATGCGCCTTCTTCCTACTTTCTTCAAAATAAATCTCACGATTAGGGCGACAACGATTAAGAAAACCACAAAGGCGGTAAAGGCTCCCCAGGTTACGATCGTCCCCCGCGATAAAAGGGAGACAGGATTCAAGCTGACCTCCGATACTATCCTTCCGAGTTTGCCCTTGTATTTATCCGGAATATCGGGAAGGCCATCGCCATTTCTATCGGGGAAACTCTTTATGTATTCCATGACGCCGATCCACTCTTTGAGTTCCTGGATACCGGGCTGACTTTTATCGGCATCCACGCGGAAGGCAGCAAGGTCGGCAATCGGGACACCATTTCGATCCTTGGGGATGATATTCAGTATCCGGTAGGTGAACTTTCCTACTACCTTGAGGAAGGCGGCATTGTAGATATTAGTGGCCATTCGATAAAGGTTCTTATTGGATTCTGTATAATCCAGGGGAACATATCCTTCCTCTTCGCTTCCCAGCCAGATATTTGTCACCCGGTCAAAAAAAACCCGCCTGGGATTGTAGGTGAACTTTAATCCGGACACCTGCAAGAAGTAGGAGCTTCCCTTGAGGGGATAAACACTGGTTAACACCTCCAGAGCTTTCTTTATTTCTGAAGCGTAAAAATAACAGCTAATGAGGGGGTAGGCCATGGTATCGTCTACCCCTATGCCGAGAGGGATGGTGTTGAAGACGTCACATACGGATAAAGCGCCCGTTTTTCCCCGCAATAGATTATCGCGGATGACACCGTTGGACTCAATGGCGACGACTACCTTGGTTAGGGGATCCTTAGGATCGTAATCATGCTTGTTTACATACCAGCGAATTGAATCCGCGATGAGGTTGCCAAGGTTAGACTCCTCCTCGACGGTTCTGAGGTCAAAAGCTGTTTGTCCAATAACCTTTCTCGAACTCAGGTTCACGTCCCTAAGAACATCCTGGTCGATCGTATTTATGAACGACTCAATTTTTTTCTGCAGGGCCATATCGCCGGGAATCGAGGCATCTATACCTATGAGCCGGTAATTCTTCTGCTTGGCCTTCCCATTTTCCCAGAGAAGGTCTATGACACCCACACACTTTCCATATTCCCATGCCTGAACGATTAAGGTGGAATTTATCATTATGGGTTTTTCCAGCCGCGTATGGCTGTGACCTCCTACGATGACATCGATGCCCTGAACTTTTTGGGCCAGGATCTCATCTTCCGAGCGGGATTTCGCTTTGCTTACCCCACTGTGGGAAAGGCAAATCACCATATCCACCTTTTCCTTTTCCCGGAGGACCTTCACCATTTCTTTTGAAATCTCAATGGGATCCCTAAACTTTACCGGGGAGGCAAAGGGAGCCTTTTCCGCAGCATCCTTTCCCATCAATCCGAAAATCCCTATTCTAATCCCGTCCCTCTCCAGGATGATATAAGGCTTTACCAGGCCCTTGTTGAATGCTTCTTCGAGAGTGTCGTCCCGGTCGCTCTCCTTGCTGAAGATGGCGTTGGAAAAGACAATCGCCGGCATTCCTCCCTTGGTGGCTGCCGAATTCAGGATCCTCGTCAGGCCTCTCGGTTTGAGGTCAAATTCATGATTTCCCAGAGTCAGGGCATCATATCCCATATCTTTCATCAGGCGAAGTTCCACAGCCTCTTCTCTCGAAATCATGTGGAAGAGAGATCCCATGAGAAAATCACCCGCATCCAGGATGAATACCGGGTTTTTTCTCTTTTCCTTTTCCTGCTTTATAACCGTCGCCATCCTGGCCCAGCCTCCCCTGGTGCCGTCGCCTCCGGTAATATCGGGTCGATAATCTATAATGGGGGAAAATCCCAGGAGGTGAGAATGGAGGTCATTCGTATGAATGATGGTGAGAATCTTCTCCCCGGCAAAAAGGTTGGCCGAGAAAGAAATGAAAGCGAAAAAGAAAACAGAAAGCCTCAGGACTTTCATCTTATACCCTCCCACTCAAGATCCGAGGTGAACTTCCGAATATTCTCATCAATCCAGGTTAAAATATCAAGGTCCCCCAGTATAACGGCAAGGGGCGTTGAGTCAAATTCCACAATCCCCAATCCGAAGTCTAAATTATTCTGTGTCCTCTGTGACCTCTGCGGCAAATGGTTTTTCCCTTAATATCCGACGGCCGCGCCGTCACAGCGCGGGTCGGAGCCGCCCATGCGCAATCCATTTTCCGGATGAATGATGATTCCGTGGGCGCTGCCCATGGTTGAAGACCAATTTTCCACCACATTCACCCGGTGCCCGCGCTTTTTCAATTCTTCAATCGCCCCAAAGGAAAACCGGCCTTCCATAGTGAGAATCCCCTCCGGTTGGTTGACCAGGTACCTGCCGGAGAGCCAGCGCGGGGCCTCGATAGCCGATTGAATGTCCAGGCCGAAGTCGAAGACCCCGGTCATCACCTGGACGTGCGTTTGAGGCTGGCCGTCGGCCCCGCTGGTCCCGAAAACCAAGTAGGGCTTTCCTTCTTTGAAGGTCATGGAGGCCATCAAAGTGTGGAAGGTTCGCTTATGGGGTTGAAGGCAGTTCACATGATTCGGGTCGAGGGAGAAGTAGGCTCCCCGGTTTTGCAGAAGGATCCCCGTCCCCCCTGCAACCACGGCCGACCCAAAGGAAAAGTAAAGCGACTGGATCAAAGAGACCGCGTTGCCCGCTTCATCGACGACGCAAAGGTATATGGTATCTCTGCCAAAGCTTCCGGGCAAAACGGCCGTGGCATCTG